>UMHI01069679.1_pt1 | contig 37474 bp, 59 predicted proteins | sample 1965481 | NCBI WGS metagenome assembly UMHI01 (sample SAMEA4836093, study PRJEB28245) | human gut metagenome | biome: gut microbiome; material: fecal sample | place: Denmark | collected 2008 | reverse complement strand
AACGCAGGCGCTCTAGCTCGGCCTCGGCCTCGGCTATGCGCTCGTCGGTCGTCTTCTTGCCGGTGACGCGTACGTTCTTGCGCGCGCCCTTGAGCAGTTTGATCTCCTCCTCGACCATGCCCGCCAGCGCCTCGAAGCGGTTGGCGTTCACGGGCAGGCCGATGTCCATGAGGCACTGCATGTCGAGCATCAGCTGCTCGCAGTCGGCTATCGCCAGCGTCAGGTAACGCTTGCGCTCAAGTGCGTTGAACGAGCTGTTGGGGTAGAAGCAGTCGGCTCGGTTGACGTTGTATACGATGCTGCGCGCGGTCTCCACCGTGGGGACTGCGTTCAGCAGCCTGTAGGCTTTCGGCACGACCGACGAGGAGGCCATGAGCTTGTTGACCTCCACGCGGATGGCGATGGCCTGCGTGAAGAACTTGTACTCGGACACCTCGCGGTTTCGCTGGTAGACGCCGCTCATGGCACCTCCCGGAAATAGTGGCGAAAAAAACGGCCCGCTGCGCGGGCAGGGATGCGACCGCGCAAGGCGGTCGCATCGAAAGAGAAGTATAGAGCACTCGGCTGGCTAGCCGACGAGGAAGCCGGGGCGGGGGCGAACCCAGGTGGTCGTCGCCGAGGTGTAGCCGGCAACGCCGCCGTTGCTGACGTAGCACACGTCGGACGAGGAGCCACCCATGACGGAACGCAGCCACCAAGCGCACCGAGTTCCGTTCAAGCGGTGCGCGGTATCGCGGAACAGGTCGAACTGGCAGTCGAAGCCCACGCTGTAGCCCTTGGTGCCCCACACCGGGCAGCCGTACACCTCCATCTCGGAGGGCGACCACACCTTGCCGATGTCCTGCCAGCTCCAGCTGTTGGAGTCGCTGAGCGCGCCGCTCGCGCTGTAACGCTCCTCAAGCAGCACGCGCTGGGTGAGCAGGTACTTGGTCAGCCCCTCGGGCAGGCACGCCTCGAACAGCTTCTCCCACGCCTTGAGGTTGCTGTTCAGGTACGGGTTCTTCACGTCTGCGGTGCCCTGGTTGGTGTTCGCGGTGTTCCACATCAGGTAGCTGTCGTTGGCCACGCCGGTGACGGTCTTGGCCACGGCGACGGGCGCGGACGCGATGAACGCGATGTGGTGGCCCTTGGCGCTGTCGCCGCACTGGTAGTACGGGTCGAAGTGCGCAAGCAGGAAGCGCACGGACTGCTGGGCCGCCACGTTTGACGCGCTCACGAGCGGCACGTCGATGTAGTCGCCGACGCGCAGCCCAGCGAAGTTGCCGGCGGCGATGCGCTTGTGCAGGGCGTCGTACACCGTGCCGCTGCCGATCTCCCCGGCAAGGATGGCGGCGATGCTCTGCCCGCCGTACTTGCCGATGAGGCTCTGGCGGTTGTACTCCGCGTTGTTGAGCGCCAGCTGGGCGTTCTCTCGGGCCGTGCCGTCGATGAGCGTGTAGGTTTGCCCGTCAATGCCGAAGCGCTCTGCGTTCACTGTTGCCATTTGAGTTTCCTTTCTATGCGAGCACGATGGTCGTGCCTGATACCGAGCAGGTGGAGCCGAGCGTGACGGTTCCGTTGCTTATTGACGCCTTCGCCGACGGGGCGTAGACGGTGCCGCCCATGAAGAAGAACTTGCCCGTGGCGTTCGCGAGCATCGAGGCCAGCTTCTCGTTCTGGCTGCGCAGGTCTGCGATGTCGGAATCGCCGACGCTGCCCTGGGCGATCGAGTTGGCGATCTGTAGGGCCTGGTTTGCCGCCGCGTCGGCGCGCGAGGCCGCGCCACTGGCGGCAGCTGCGGCGTTCGACGAGGCCTGTTGGTCTGCGATGTGCTCGTCATGGCGTTTCAACTCGGCCGTCTTTCTGGCGGCCTCGTTGCTTTCGCGCGTCGATTCGGCAGACTTGCGGGCGCTCTCGGCGCTTGCTCGCGAGGACTCGGCCGTTTTGCGGGCGTTCTCGCTGTTGACGCGGGCCACTTCGTTGTTGGCGCGGTTCACCTCTGCGTTGAGGCGCGAGGTCTCGTTCGAAGCCCTTGTTTTCTCGGCCGAAACCCGCTTTTCCTCGGCGGCGTTGGCGTTGTCCATGGCCGTCTTGCAGTTCGCTGCGGCCTCTTGCGCCGCTTCCGCCGAATCCACGGCGATGGTCGATGCAATGTAGTAGATCTTGCCGTCGGTCGTGCGCACCCTATCGACGTTCCCGTTGGCGTCGAGCATCAGGGCGGCGTATTGGGTCGTTTCTGCCATCAATACCTCCCTTACTTGGCTATTAGGCCCGTGACGATAGCCTGCGGGCCGATGGTCTCGACGATGCAACGGTCGCCCGCCTTGGCCGCCGAGCATGCCGTGGTCATCGGAAGCCCCGAGAGCGTCGTGCCGGATATGGCGACCGCGAGCGTCGCGCCCGAGACGGACTTCACGGTGCCGAAGCCCACGGAGTGCCCCGAGCCGCCTTGCGGCGAGAACAGGGCGGCGAGCTGTTCGCCCGCGTCGGCTATGGTACTAGCGTTCAAATCGCCTCATCTCCAATTCCATCGGGCATCCTCCCACGAGGGTGAGAGTCTGCTTACGTATCGCGAAGTTCCCGAAGATGCCGGCGCTCGGCCAGCGAACCTCGATGGCGTCGGAAACGCCCACGGGCGCGTAGACGTGCGTCACCTTCAGGCGGTGGATCGCGGATTGCTGGGTGCGCAGGAGGGTCGCCGCCTCGGCGTTGGCGTTGGCCTGCCGTTCAGCCGCCGTGGAGCCTGCCGGAAGCTCGCTCTTCGTGTACTTGGCCGACTTGCGCCAACCGCGCGTGACGGTCGAGTACTGGCTGTTGGGGTCGGAGTCGATTGCCGTGCCCCTTATGCTTTCGTCGGATGTCGAGTAATCGACGTGCACGACGTTCGCCGTGCCCGATTTGTCCAGCTCCTCGGTGCCGCCGTCCTCGAAACGCGCCCACTTGCCCTCTTCCATGACCATCGCTGGCGCGCGCTTGTCAGGCTCGACGTAGCGGCGCAGCAGCACGCGCCCCATCGGGTCGCACGACGCCGAGCTGAAGCCCGCCGCATCGAGAAGGGCGTTTACGGCCTTCAGGCGGGTGGCGTAGTTGCTCTCCCCGTTGCCGATTGCCCCGATAACCCACGTGGTCGTTAGCGTGAAGTCGGACGGGTCGGCGATAACCTCAAGGCCGACCTCGCGCAGGAGCTTCGCCGCCTCGCCGACGGCGTTGCTGCCAGCCGCAAGCGAGCGCGGGGCGTCGAACTCGTCTTCCGCCACCTCTGACAAGCGGCCCGACAGGTCTGCTTCTGACGAGTTGTAGCCGGTCGAGCGCTTAGGCGTCGATACCACGAACGTGCCCAGCGGCTCCGACACCGTGGTGCCGTCGGGGAACTCCGCATCGAGGTAGATGCGCAGGAGGTCGCTGCCGAGGTCGAGCGTTCCGAGGTAGTCGATCTTGCCCGTCTCGTAGCTGGTGTCCTGGTTTCGCTCGATGCTCCCGCCGTTTCGGATGTTGCGCAGTCGCTCGACATCGAGGCCGGTCTTTCGGTCAACGCGCATAAAGCGGTACGAGGCCGCGAATCGCTTTTTCCAATCAGGCATTGCTCGGCTCCTCGAACACATCGTGCTCGACCTTCGCCGATGCCGACCAAAGCCCCGCAGATTTAAGCGACTCGTTGAACGTCATCGCGCCGAACGCGCGCTCGCCGGCGAGGCCGCGCCACCAGCCCTGCCACTGTGTGCGCATGATCTTGCGGAACAGGTCGTGCCCGTCTCGCTCAAGCAGGCAAGAGGCCGATGTCGCAAGGTCTGCCTCATCGAGCGCATACGACTGCGGAAGCCCACCGTTTTCCCCGCCGTCGGCGAAATGGAAGCTGTTGAAGCTTCGCGCCGCAGATGTCGAGTATTTGGCGTCAAGCTCCATCTTGAGCAGCGTCGAGGCATCCTGGCCGAAGTTGAGCGCCATGCACTCGGCGTGCAGGTTCGCCTTGGCCTCGGCGTAGGAAGACGTTCCGTTCGCCGCAGTGCCAGTTGCGCGGTACTTGAAGTCGGCGTTGAGCGGCGGCACGCGGTCGATGGTTTCCTGGGCATCGAGCAGGCTCGACGTGAGAAGGTGGTCGCCCTCGTCCAGCACGCGCTCGACCACGAAGCCGACGCATTTCGACGCGTCGCCAAGCACCAGTTCGTCGCCGTCGCACGTGATCGTGCCGAGCATGGGTATCTCGCCCGTGTCCTCGTCGTAGGCCATCGGGCCTATGATCGTCGTCTCCTCGACGTTGTAGGCGGAAACGCCGTTCTCCACCTTCACGTGGCACGTGAGGTCATCGCCGTACGTCACGGTGATTACGGGGGTTGCCGGCTCCGCCCAGTGCGTCTTGAACCGGCGCGTGGCCGTTTTCGACAGGCCCGAGCCGCCCGTCACCGTCAAGGTGAGCAGGTAGTCGATTCCGTTCTTGATGGTCGTGTAGCTGCCAAGCTCAACGGGCTTCATGCTCGTCACGTCGGTCGTGGCTATCGTCGCTCCGCCGACCTCGGAAAGCGTCAGCGTGGCATTGGCTATCCCTGTCTCGTCGGAGGCCGATATCTGAACGGTCATCGGCACGGAGTCGATGAGCACGCCGTTGGTCGCAGGCGAGGCAACCCAGCACGACGGGTAATCGGCGACCACGAACGGCACGTAGTCAGACCACGCGCCCCAATCGGCGTGCAGGCCCTTGGTGCGAACGCGCACCCTCCAGCTGCCCTTGGCGAGCGACTTCTTAATGCTCTTCGCCGTGGTGACGCTTTCGGTGATCGCGCTCGGGCCGCTGAACTCGACCTGCGCGGCGGTCTGCTGCGAGCCGTCCGGATGGTTCGGAACCCACGACACCGCCGCCTGGCTTCCGGTGGCCACCACGGTTGGCGCGGTGACCTTCGGGGCGAGCGGCGGCGTGATGGTGGTTACCGAGTTCGACTTCACCCACGCCGAGGCGAGCGAGCCGCGCTTCGCCTGAACGCGGTAGACGACCGTTCCGGCTGGCGCGGCCTTGTCGTGCAGGTCGAGCCATGCGGGGTCTTCGCCCTCGATGGTCGTCGTTATGTCCGCCCACGTCGAGCCGCCGTCGACAGATCGCTGGACGCCCCACGCGTTTGCGTACGCCGCGGCGCCGTACACGCGCAGGGTCACCTCGGTAGCGCCGGCCTTCACGGCCTCAACGCGCGACGGCGCGTTGGGCGTGGTGTAGGTCGTGCCAACCGACGCGTGAACGGAGTTGCCGCCGGGGCCGTGCGCGCACAGGCGGTACTCGTACTTGTGCCCGGCCTTGGTCGAGTTGTCCGTGTAGTTCTGGACGTCCCACGAAACGTCGGCGATGTTCGCCCATGAGCCATCGTCGGTGCGGCGGTCAACGTAGACGCCCGCCCATGGGTAGGCACCGTCCATTCCCGTGTAATCGACGTCCCAGGTTATCTTCTGCGACGTGTCGGACACGCGCTGCAGCTTGCAGTTCTTGGGCGGATGCGGCTGCGAGTAGCCGCGCTGCGGCACCCATGCGTACACGGTAGCCCACGCGTCGCCGCCGGCAGAGCCGTAGTAGTTGTTGTACGTCTTGCCGTAGACGTGCACCTGCACCGGGCAGTTCCAGCCGCTCGCGCCGCGCGGCACGTCCACGTCAAATGTCACCGCGTCGCGCGTCGCCCAGTTGCCGTAGTTGTTCAGCACGACGTCGCGCGAGCTGCGCACCGAGCCGTTCACCACGGCGTCGTAGTGCGTTCCGTACTCGGCGGCGTACTTGTCGTCGATCGCTGCGGTGACTCGCAGGCGAGTCGTGGTGTCGTTGACGTTCCACTGGCTGTCAACGGAGATGTAGCCGCGATACCAGCGGTTGCGGCCCGCGATCTGTATCTCCCTTGTGTGCTCTCCCACGGGCTACCTCCTCGCTGTGGATGAGCGGCGGGCTGCGGCAACCAAGGTGTCGATGGCGTCGGCCACCGCCACGTCTGCGTTCGCCGTAGCTCCGTCGATTGACAGGTAATAGGTGTCGCCACCGGAGACCGAGCCGACGGCTTCCGCCGCCCCGGTCTCGTAGGTGACGCTGTTTCCGCCGAACGACATGCTCAGGTCGTCGGCGAAGCCCGATACGGTTGCCTTCACGCCCTCGAAGCGCTTCTTCAGGCCCGTTTCGAGGGATTGCATGATCCAGCCGCCGTTCGGGATGAGCAGGCGCAAGTCCTTGCGCTTCGGGCCTTTGAGGCTGGCGATCTTGCCCGCGATGCCGGAAACGAAGTTGTACACGCCTCCGATGCTCGACTTGATGCCGTTGAGCAGGCCGCTGACGATGGAGCTGCCGGCGCTGTAGAGCAGGGAGCCGAGGTTCCCCAGCGCGCTCACGATTCGCCCGGGAATCGACGACACGAAGCTCACCACGGAGTTGATGCCGTTCGACACGCCGTTGCGGATGTTGCTCCACGCGTTGTTCAGGATGTTGCCGACCGCGTTCCATGCTGATGACCAGATGGATTGCACCGTGGACAGGCCGCCCGATATGAACGACTTCACGTTGTTGATGCCGCCTTGCACGGCAGTCTTGATGCTGTTCCACGTGCTGGTCACCCAGTTGCCGATAGCGCCCCAAATCGAGTCCCACACGCTCTGGATGAGCGCGAGGCCGTTCTGTATGACCGCCTGAATGAGCGCAACGCCGCCGCTGATGACGTTCTGGATGATGCTCCACACGTTCGCTGCCAGTGATTGAATGGCGCTCCAAACGGAACCCCAGTCGCCGTTGATGACGCCCAAGACAATCGTGATGATCTCCTGGATCGCCTGCATGGCGGACGTCACGATGGCCGAGATGTACGGCCAAACGGCGTCGATAACGCCCTGAATAGCGGTCATCGTCGATGTGATTATCTCGACCAAAACGGGAAGCACCGTGGAGACGACCGTCTGGATAAGCGTGCATGCGTCAGATATGACCTGCTGGATCAGCGGCATGTTGGCCGTTATGAGGTCGGTCACCTGCTGGATGATTGGGCAAACCGTCGTCGTGATGGCTAGCGCCACCTGGCCTACCGCGTCGATGATCGTTCCGATTACGGGAACGAGGCCCGATACGATCGAGGCGATGACCGGCGCGATTGCCGCAACCAACCCGCCGATGGCGAGTGAGAAGCTGTTCACGACGATTACGGCGGCGGCGAAAAGCCCCTGAAGGGGTTCGGCCAAAGCCGTGAGGCTCTGGAACGCCGGGGCGAGCGATGACGCGATGCTCGAAGCGATGCTGACCATGGAGTTGCGAAACGCCTCGTTGGTTGCCATGCTGTAGGCGAAGATCGCCGCGAAGGCGGTGATTGCCGCGACAGCGACCGCAGCAGGCGCGGAAAGCGCCAGGAACCCAGTGGCAACGCCCTTCAGAGCCGGAACGATGCCGCCCGTAAGCGAGTTGGCAAGCGCGCCGAGCACGGGAATCTGCCCGATGAGGCCGCCAAGCGACACGGCGGCTAGGCCGGCCAAAGCGGCGGCGGCCACCTTGCCGCCCGTTCCGAGCTGCGAGAGGTCTACGCCCTGGATCTTCTCGGCCAGGCTGTCGAGGAGCCCGCACACCTTCTCAACCGCGCCGCCTGTGCGCGTCAGGTTGCCCTGCGCGTCGTATGTGACGCCCAGGAACTCGCCGAAGGCCACGGTGAGCGGCTTCAGCGCCGCACGGCACGAGTTCAGTACGCCTCGTATGGAGTTGAACACGGGGATGGCGGAGTCCTTGAGCGGAGTCATCCAATCCTGGCCGATTTTCGAGAGCGCGGCCTTCATGTTCGCCATGGAGCCGGTGAAGGTCTCGTTCGCCGCCTTTGCCGAATCGCCGAACGCGGAATACATGGCGTCGGAGAAGGTTTGGAAGTCGATCTTGCCAGCCGTGACCATCTTGGAAACCTCGTCGGAGGACTTGCCCAAGTAGGTCGATAGCGTTGATATTGCGTTGATACCTCGGTCGGTGAACTGCGCGACCTGCTCGCCTGAGAGTTTGCCGTTCGCGGCCACCTTGGCCCAAATCGAGGAGAGGTCGCCCAAGTCCTGGCCGAACGTGGCGGCTGTGCCCACGCAGCCGTTCAGAGCCTTTTCCATGTCGTTGCCGGCGGCGACGCCAGATGCGGCGAGCTGGGCGCACGCCTGCGCGGCGGTGTCGAAGCCGAACGCCGTTCCGTCAACTGATTGCTGGATTGTGCTGTAGAAGTCGCTCCATTCGAGCTTCATGCCCTTGAACATCGTCTGGGCCTTCTCGATGTTCAAGGCGCGGCTCATGCCGCCGGTGGCGGCGAGCGTGGTAACGCCTGCGGTAACCGTTCCGATGGCGTTGCCAATTGACTTCGCAACGCTGCCGAAGCTGTTCGCGAAGTATCCCGCCACCTGCGAGCCGACGCCCTTGGCCGTCTCGGTGAGGCCCTTGAGCTTCGATGCGGAGCCATCGACGCCCGAGTCGAAGTTCGAGCCGTCGTAGGTTCCCTTGGCGGAGAGAACGTAATCAGCCATTCAGCTTGCCTCCTCCCCAAGGCGTCCATGGCGGGTTCTTTCGGTGCTGCTCCTTCAGCGCGTCGATCTCCTCGTAGGTGAAGGAGTCCTCGCGGAAGGAGCCGTTGCGCTTTTTCCAGAGCTTGTGGCGCTTCTTGGACAGGCAGTTGGCAACCGCCACCTGTACGGCGTCCTTGAAGAGGTTCGATTGGTCGACGGTCACGGTCTCAAGCTCTTTGCGCACGAACGCGAGCTGCACGGGCGTGTGCTGCGCGTACTGCTCGTAATCCCAACCGAGCCTGGCGGCGAAGAACGCGAAGTCGGCCTCCCTGCGGAACAGGGCGGCGTCTTGCGCGGCTTCGCCGCTTTTCGGCTTGGCGGTGAAGTAGTCGAAGCCGGTGAGGCGCGTTAGGGCTAGTTCCCTGCGCCCTTGAATAAAAAAGCGCAGTCGCGCTGAAGCGCCATCATCACGGCCTGGAACACGACGGGGTAGCCGTTCGTGTCGATGAGCTTGTTCACGATTTCCTCGGCCTTCTGCGGCAGGAAGTAGCCGCCGCCCTGTACCTTCAGGCCGTAGCCCGCGATGGCCGCAAGCTCCTTGAAGGTGAACATGCCGTCGTTCTTGTAGAACGAGGCGATGATCGGCGTGTGGCGCTCCTCGTAGAGGTCGATGCGCTTGCGCGAGAATCGGATCTCGCAGACGTGGCCGCGCACGGTGAAGGTCTGCGACTCCATGCTCTCGGGGTCTTGCTCAAGCTCGTTCACGATGTCTTCGGCTTCCGTGGCGTCTGCGGCGGAATCATCAAGGAATGCGTCGAGTTCGGTGTCTTCTGCCATTGGTCAGGCTCCTTAGCTGTTGGAAACGGTGATGGTGGCTGCGGTGATCTGCTCCTCGGATGCGGTCTCGTAGAGCCACGGCTTGCCAGTGCCCTGGAACTCCATGGAGTAGGTGGCGTTGTCGTCGTTCGGCGCCTCGAAGCTGTCGGAGGACACGAGCGCGAGGCCCATGCGCAGCGGAACGTACTTGGTGTTCGCGCTCGTGCGGATGCGCTTGCAGACCTTCAGGCACAGGTACTCGCCCTCGGCAAGCGCCTTGGCGACGGTCTTCGTGGCGGAGTCGTCGGGCGAGTACAGGCCGTCGATGGATGCGTCCCAGCTCTTGGAGCTGGCGAACTTGAGCGTCCAGCCGCCGATGGCGTCGTCCTTGGTCGCGGCCTCTGTGTTGTCCTGGCTCATGTTGAATTTGAGTCCCTGCTGGCCGCTCACGGCGAGCAGCTCGGTGCCGGTCTTGTCGGTAACGAGGGCAACGATGTCGTTGCCGCTGAGGGCCTTGGCGGTTGCTGCGTCGAAGTCGCAGCCGATGAGGTTGGTGTCCTGCTGAGCAGTAGACATCTCGGTTCCTTTCTAGTTCTTGACGCGGAGGCCGTAGCAAACGCGGAAGGTGAACTCCGCGATGGCGTGGCCCTCGTCGGTCTCGTCTTTCTTTACGGTCTGCACGCCGTTGCAGGTCGTGCGGTAGAGGCTGAACGGCGCTGGAAGCTCGAAGCCGTCAGCAAGCGCCTGTTCGAGCCGCTGCACCATGCCGAGCACCTTGGCGTTGCTGTATGGGCGCACTGGCTCGCTGATGCAGTGCACCCAAACGGTGATGGCGTCGATGTACATGGTCTTGGTGTTCTCAGGCTGCGTCGATTGCAGCTCGACGCTGTAAAGCGGCGAATCACGATTCTCTGGGCTGTCGTAGCAGCTGGTGCCGGTACCCGCCTCGATGGCCTCTATGAGGCAACCGAGGAACACCGCGAGGCTTAATCGTTGGATCATCGCGCCCTCCCTAGAGCTTCCGTAGCTGGTCGATTAGGTCTTGTCTGAATATCGGCTCTTGCGCCTTGACGTTGCGCTGCAGGAATCGCTGCCCCTCCACGTATCCGCCGTTCACCGTGCGGTGGCCGTACTCGACGTGAGGTGCGTAGTCCTTCGCGTATCCGACGGTGTCGCCGGACTGCCCCAACGACATGCGCAGCTCGCCGTGTGGCCCACCAGGCCTGGTCTTCTCAGTAGATACGGGCGTTCCGCCGTCCGCTTTGCCACGGTTGTAGATTTGGGCCATGTTCTTCATGATCACGGCCTCGAACCTTACGTGCGAAAGGCGGTTGAGCTTTCCGGCAAGACCGTTCACGTCGCGTATCACGAGGCCCATGGCTTGCACCTCTTGACGCTCACGACGGTTGCGTCGCCGTCGGCCATGACGTTCTCGACCTCGTAGGAAGCCCCTTTGACCTCGACGCCGCAGATGCCGGCGAAGTCGCTTGCCGGGCGCTTGGTGAGCAGGGCGCGGGAAACGCTGTCGAAGGCGTTTCCCGCCTCGGCGCTGCGAACCTTGTGGCTCGGGCCGAAGCGCACGAAGAAGTCGAACGCCTCGACGGTCGAGCAAATGGGGTTGTGCAGCTCGTCGATGCCCGTCTGCTCGCGCCTATAGGCCTTTGCCCTGTACCACTTCATCGGCGCGCCCCCATGAACTTGATGCCCTTGGGGCGGCACGCCTCGCGCAGGGCCTCGATGTCGTCGGAATAGGCGGAAAGCACGTCATCGACAAAGGAGTTCGACATGCTGCCGCCATCGGACGCCGATTCGGAGGTGCTGCCCTCGTAGCCGCGCAGGCGCAGGGCCTTCACCGCCGCATCGACGGCGATTGACTCGGCCAGGCGCGGAAGCCGCTCGACCTTGAGGCGGATGAGCAGGCGGTCGGTGACCGTCTGGATCATCTCCTCGATTGCCGAGTCGTCTGGCATGGCCTCGTCTGGGAGGTATCGCGCCTTAACGCGGTCTACGAGCGCGGCCATGGGCTAGCCCTCCACGTGGTCGGAGGCCTCAAGGGCCTGCGTGGATGTCGTGTCGATGGTCGCGATGATGTGGCCGTAGACATTGGGCAGCACGGGGATGAACACGCCGGAGGCCTTCGTCCACGTGGCCACGGGGTCGGGGGTGTCCCAGCGGGTGCAGGTGACGAACTGCATCTGGCGCTTCTCGTCGAAAGCGCCGCCCTGCTCAAGCTCCTCGGGGGTGACGCCCCAAAGGCCCGTGCCCACGGAGCCGTCGTAGCCCACGGAGCACATGACGAACTTGTCCTCGGGGAAGAAGCGGCCCTGGGACACGCTGCCGCCCTCGGCCCCGATGATGCCGTAGCGCTCCTCGTCAACGGTCAGCGAGAGGCCGTTGAACTGCTGCGCGAGCAGGTTGTTCACCTGCGCCAGGCTGGGCAGGATGCCCGCGCCGTTGACGCCGAAGATGGCCTTCTGTACGGCGGCGTTGCGCTGGATAAGGGAGAACACCTTCTTGGAGGTGACGGCCACGGTCGGGGTCTGGCCCTTGCCCTGCGCGATGGTCACCCAACCGTCGATGTCTCCCAGGATGTCGGCTTCGGCAACCGCCCACTTGGCCGTGACCTTCTGGTCTTCGGGCACGCCGAAGTCGATTTCCATGGACACGTTGTTCTCGGCGATGATCATCTTGCCCGTGGTCAGGGCCTCAATTTTGGCCTTCTCGGCGCGCGTGACGACAGACTCGGCGGTGCGGGCGACGTCATCGAAGACGTAGCGGCGCACGGAGTCCATCTGCATGTCGAGGCCGCGAGTGATGCGGCGCAGGCGCTCGGAGAGGTTGATCTTCTCCTTGATGAGCAGGGACTCGGTGGTGACGCGCTCGAACGGCACGCGGGAACCGATGTGTGCCTCGGTGTCGAAGCCGTGGATCATGGCAACGGTGGGCAGGTTGCCGTTCTCGGCCAGGCGCGTGTACTCGGCCTCGATGTACTGCGTCTTGCGGTCGGGGAACAGGCGGGAGCCTGTGTAGCTGCGCTGGACGTTGAAGCCCTGCGAGAAGTCGAGCATGTCGCGTTCGGTGATGAGTTCAGAGATGAGACGCATGTTGCGCTGCTCCTTTCGTTAAACCAGGTAGAGGCCTGCGGCGGCGAGGTCTGCCTTCTTTGCCTTGGCCTCGGTGGATACCTTGTCGGCCTTGAGTCGGCCCTGGAAGATGACTGCAGCCGGGCACTTGTCGGTGTCGGTCATGTCGTAGTCCTCAAGGAACACGCCGAACTCGGACGTGCCCGTGAAGAGTGCGCCCGCCTTGATGAGCTTGCGGCCATCGACCTCCTTGGCCATGGCCTGCGTGGCGGTGCGGGTCTTCGCGACGATGCCCACCTCGGAATCGAGGATGCTTTGGGACTCGCCGTAGGTGAACGCCTTATTGAGCGCCATCTTTCTTTCCTCCGTTCATTCGGTTGCTGTAATCGGATGCGAACTTCGATGCGAAGGACTGGCTGGGCTTGGCGCCCGCGCCGTCCTTCGGGGGCTGGCGCTTCAGCGCCTCCTGCACGGCGGCGTTTACCGCCTTGGGGAACAGCTCCTTGATCTTGGAGATGGCGGCGTTGGTGTCGTTGGCCTTCTCCGTAACGAACATGGACAGCAGCTCGTCGCCGAGGTCGATGCCTGCGGCCTTCAGCTCGGAGCGCGCGACGCCCATCTGCTCGGCGAGGTTGATGCGACGCTCAAGCTCGGCCTTCTCGCCCTGGGCCTTCTTCAGCTCGTACTGCGCGCGCTGCAGGTCGTTCATGCCCGCCAGCTTCTCGGCCTCGGAGCGCTTGTCGTCGGCCTGCTGCGCAAGCTCCTCGCGGATGCGCTTTTCGAGCTTCTTGCCCTCGCGCGCGAGCTTCTGCTGCACGATGGCGTTCACCTCGTCGTCGGTGTACGTCTTGCCCGAGGGCTTGGGGTCGGTGCCGTTGCCCTCGTTGCCGCTAGGCTCGGGGTCTGGGTCGGTGCCCTCATTGCCTTCTGTACCATCGCTTGCGGGGTCGGCACTTCCGCCCTGCGGCGGTGTGAGGTTTCCGCCCGCTACGCCAGCGAACTTCTGTCGGTTTCCGTCTTTCGCCATGTTTCGCACCCTCCATAAGGTTTCTCGTGGCTCATGCCTGCACGTTTCGCCGTAGCTTTTAGCGGGTTCCACGCCTGCCCGATGCCGTGGCTTTTAGCGACTTCAACGCTCGGTCGGTCTTTGACCAAGCCAGTGTCCCGCGTGCGTGAGATTCGCCCGCTACGAGGGGTCTAGGATGTCTTCAAGGCGTTCTAGCGTCGGCAGATCGGCAAGGCGCATGACCTCCGCGCCTTCGTCGGTTATCACCACCATGGGGATGCGCGTTATGCGCTCGGAGTTGTTCAGCCGCTCCATGAGGCCGTCCCATGCCCAGTGCTCGCGCACCTGGTCTGGGTATTCGGCTGCAAGCGGCTCTATGACCGCCTTCCTGTAGGCTTCGCACGCGGGGCAGCCCCGGCGTGTGATGTACTCGGCCCTGATCACGTCTCCTCCAATCGGCAAAAGAAAAAGCCCCCATGTCGGGGGCTTCGTTCTACCGTGGAGGTGAGAAGGGTGTTCGGTTTTAGCGGTGGAGTTCCTTGTTGCGCTTGCGGATGATAGCCTCGGCCTGCTCTTGGCTTATCTCGTCAAGCCAAAGCTCGCCTACCAGCACGGCCCACAGGTCGTTGTCGTCGCGCCATCTCCCGAGCGTGAAGTTGTAGGTCTCTGCGGTTCCTGCCTCAAGGTCGATGCGAGACACGCGCTTCACGGAATCGTCGGTGTAGTAAATCATTTGCGCACCTCCTCGATGTTGGGCGGGGTTGAAAGCCCGTCGGACAGCTCTATCATGCGGCGCACAAGCTCGGCACGCCGTTTCGGGTCGGTCTCGGGAAGCCGCTGCTCCTCGTAGAGCTTGTGAAGTTCGTTCTCCTTCAGGGCAAGCGACTCGGGCGTGTGGAACTGAAGCTCGAACTTGAAGCCGTCGGGCGTCTCGAACTGGCAGTTGACGCCACGATAGGTCACGCCCGTGCTCTGCAGCGTGTTCTTGACCTTGACCAGAGTATAGCCAGCCTTCTCAAGCTCGGCGCGGATGCGGGCGAACTCGTCGGCGAAGCTGGCCGTTTGAAGCTGGTAGGTGTACCGCAGCACGTCGTGGATGGAGTCGGCCGCTTCCTGCTCGCTCATGGTCTTGTCGTGCGAGTCGGTGCGAATCTTGCGCGCGAGCGACTGCTGGCCCTTGAGCCTGAAATCAAGCCCCGCGAGCGTCGAGCCTACGCGCTGAAGCGATTGCAGGAACGACGTGGTTCCAGGCTCTCGCACCATGGCGTCGGAGCGCAAGCGCGTGGCTTGGGTGCCCGAATCTCCTCCGCGCTTCTGCACATACTCGTCTATCCACTTATCCCAATCGGCCACCTCAAGGGTGTATGAGCAGCGGCACCACGGGTGCATGGGCGGGAAGTTCGTGCCTGGCATGCGCTCGGACAACTTGGCGGGGTGCTGCTTCTGGTAGGCCTCAAGCTCGCGGCACACCTCGCAGGCCTTGCCGTCGTGTATGCAGCTTATGGCGTAGCTTTCGAACTCGGACTCGTGAACGCGGGCCTGCGCCTCGTTGAAGAGGTACGTGCCCTCGGTGTACACGAGGCGCATAGCCGTTCGGGTGCCGCTGTGGTTCAGCCTCGCCCGAAGCTCGCGCGAGATCTCGTCATAGGAGACGCCGCGCGCTATGAGCTTCGAGAAGTCGTCGTTGAGGTAGCTCGCCAGCTTCTCGCGGTTTGCCCAGATGCGCGCCGAGAAGTCTTCACCGGCGGCCCATGCCGCCCCCACGGTGGCCTTGACCACCTCGGAGTCGTAGCGGTAGAAGTCCTTGCCGAAGCCCAGCTCCTCGGCGGCCATGTTGGCCGCGCGGCGCGCCTGCTCGGAGAAGTGGCGCTGAAGCTCTGCCTGCTCGATGGCCCCTATCTCGTACTGCTGGATGCGTATCTGAAGCTGGATGGCCTCAAGCTCGTTCAGCCGGTAGATGGACTCGCGGACGGGCATGAGGTCGGCGTACTGCGGGTACTTCTTGGCAAAGTCGTCCATGCGCTCAATGAGCAGGGTGCGGTCTTCCGCGCTGATGGATTGCAGCAGGCGGCGGTACTCGATCACCTTGTCCTCGCCGTACTGGGCGTAGTAGGCGGCTATGAGGCGGTCGAGCTTGGCCGCCTCGCTGGCGTACACCTTCTCAAGGCGCTTGCGCAAGGCGGCCTCGTCCTTCTCAAGCTGCGCAAGGAACTCGTCTCGACGCTCGCGCCAGTACTCGTCGCTAGGCTTACTCATCGCTGCCCATAAGAAGCTCGATGATCTGCGCCTTGGTGGCGTTCTTCGGAAGGGCCACGCCGCTTCCCTTGGCAAGCTCGCGCAGCTCGTTGATCTTCATGGCCATCAGGCCGGCGTTGTCGTCCGCCTCGGGCTGCTCTTCGGCAGGCTCGGGTTCGGCCTCTTGCGCAGGCGCTTCCTGCTGCTGTTCCGCCTCGGGCTGCGGTGCACCGCTCGGCTGCTCCTTGATTGCGTACGTTGTCGTATCCACCAGGGAGCCGACCGTCACGAGGTCTTCGCGGATGTAGCCGCCCATGGTCAGCTCAAGCCAGCCGGGTGCTGCATCCTCGACGTGCGCGGCGCAACCGCTGCCCATCGTTCCGACAATTGGCGCCTCTGCGCTCGGCTGCTCGCGGATGGCAAGGCGCTTGCCTCGGCTATAGATCGCTACCTTCATCGTTGGTTCCTTCCTCTTCGGTGTCATCGGCCTGAGCCGTCCTATTGGTGGGCATGCCGCCGCTTATGGCGTCCGCCTTCTCTTCCTGCTCGTCGCGCTTGCGCTGCATCTCTGCCTTCGGGTCGCTTACGCACGAGAGCACGGAAAGCTGGGTCTCCTCGGACACGATGCCAGAGAGCTGCCCGGCCACGCTTGCCTCGGATTGCAGGTCGTCGGGCATGTTGCGGTGCATGGTCACTTCCACGGCCTGCCAGTCGTCGCCCGCGAAATCGGCGTTGGGGTAGGCGGCCAGAAGGCGCATGCGCTCCTGCACGCCGCGCCTGAACTTCAGCTCCTTGTTTCGCGCCAGGTTGCTCATGGGCATCATGCGCATCTTGAGCGCTATGCCGGAGGCCGTGGCGAAGTTGTCGTCGGTGATGTCGGGCACCATGGCGGTCTTGTAGATGAGCGTTTCCAGGCGGTTGATGAGGTTTTCCTGCACGCCGTCGGCGTTCGGCTTCACGAGGAACATCACGTCGAGGCCCTCGGTCGATTCGCCGAACAGGTTGATGATCTTGTTCTCGCGGATGTTCTCTATCTCGGACTCGTCAAGCTCCTTGCCCTTGACCACCATGTAGCAGTCGCTGAAGTACTCGACGTCGTTGGCCTTCTCGGACAGCACGGCGTTGTACTGCTCGATGAGCGACAGCACGCCCTCGTAGAGGCCGCGCCCCTCGGTATTCTGGCGGAAATCGACCGCAGGCACGCTTCCGAACGCATGCGCGCTAGGCTCGCCGAAGGCGAAGCCATCGTTTGTGCGGGCGAAATCGACCACCTGCGCGGCATCCGACCAGCTGCCCTTGATGGCCCCGTCGTCGCCGTAGAACCAGCGCACGAAGAACAGCGGGCGCTTCAGCACGGAGTCGTCGTACACCATGAAGGCGGTCAGCGGCGCTACCGCGATTGAGCGCGGCATGCCGTCCTCGTCTTGGTAAAGCATCTCGTAGGCATGGCCGAACTTCGAGGCCATCTTCGAAAGCTCTGCGTCCACGTCCTCCTGAAGGTTTCTCGCCGTGAACTCGGCGATGAACGCCTCCACGGCGCTTTTCCGCGAATCGGGCATCCCCTCGGCGTTTCGCACGGAAAGCGTCATGGGCACGCCGATGAAGTAGCCCTCGAAGGTCTGCGTGATGGTGTATGCGAAGTCCGCCGCCATGCGGTTGTCGGGCTTGTAGTCGGGCTTCCTGCGCCAGGCGCGGTCGAAGATGGCGTAATGGCCCCTGTAGGCCGCGTCCAGGTACTCGTAGCGCGGCTTGTGGGACTGCTCGAACTCGTCGATTAGCCGCTGCAGCAGCTCGGGCGTCATCTCGGTGCCCGCGGGCACGCGGAAGTCCTCCGTCTCCGGCTCGCGCTGCATCTGGTCGTAGTAGAAGGAATGGAACTCGTGCGCCACTTATATGCCTCCCTTGAAGAACTTCACGCCCGGCTTGCTCTGCCACTGCCTTATCGCGCTTGCGAGCGAATCGGGCATGTCGTCGTGCGCTGCGTTCTCGCTGTAGTCGAGCACCTGGTTCAATGCGTCCGCGTCGAGCGGGTACTGCTCGCAGTCGAGGAACCTCACGTTGGCCCACTGGCTGCGCAGGTGCGTGCTTATCTTGATGTACTTGTTCTCCGCCTCCTGGTAGGAGCAGCACGGGTGCCCCCTGCGGATGATGGACTTGCGCAGGTAGCCCTTGTCGGCGTTCGACTCGCAGAAGACGGTGCCGATGCGCAGGGCCTTGCACTCCTTCAGTATCTCGTCGAGGCAGTCGTCGACGTGCCTGTGCCACATGCGGATGTGCGCGTACCAGCTGCCGCCCCTCTCACTCACGCAAGTGAAGGCCGTGTAGTCCGCGCCGCCGTAGCTCGCGTCTATGTGGCCTATGCCGTCTGCCAACAGCTGCGGCTCCTTGAAGAACTGCGCGTTGGTGAACATGGCGTCCTCGTCGGCGATGTGCTTCAGCTCGTAGTTCGCCGCGAACAGGGACGGCGACATGCTGGCCCTCACGCGCTCTATGTCCTCGCGGCTCATGAGGCCCGTCTCGAAGCAGCTCCACCGGCGGATGTTGGGCATCAGCTGGAAGGCGTCGTCCTTATGCCAGGGCGTGCCCGTGTTGAAGATGCGCCCGCCTCGGTTGCGGATGTTCTGCAGCTCCATGTACAGCAGCTTGATACGCTCGCGCTCGGCTGCCGACACGCGGTCCTTCACGTTCACGATGTCGTCGGTAAACACCTTGTCGGCGTGCTTGCCGGTGAGCGAGCCGCCGCAGCCCAGCCCCAACAGCTGGGGTGCGCCGGACACGCCCTGCTTGAGATTCGTCGACACCGAGGACTGCGTGGCCTTGGTTATCACGAGGTCGGTGCCGTAGAGCATGCGCCCGAGGGCCTGGAACCACTCCGATTGAAGAACGTTGGCCGTGGCCGTCATGACCTCCGCCACGTCGTCGTCGGTCTTGCGCAGGAATATGACGCGCTCGCCGGGGAACAGCACGAGGATGAAGGCGAACGAGATGTGCAGGCACGTGGTCTTGAACGAGCCTCGGTGCGCCTGGATGGTCTCGTCCTCGGTTCCGAACACCATGTCCTTGATCCACTTGTTGTGCAGGTCGGTGAGCTTGTCGTATCCGAGCTTCACGGCGATGTCGGCGGGGCAGTCGTACACCAGGTCGATGAGGTCAGCCCTTGTCGGCATGGCGCTTCGCCTCTATCAGCTTGCCGATCTCCTCGGCCGCATGCGACACGTCCGCTGCCACCTCGACCTTCTCGACGGGCTTCTCGCCGGCGGTGTCGCGGAGGAACTGCAACGCGGCGATGTCTCCCTTCATGGCCTTCTTGGCGACCTTGATCACGCTTATCTCGGATACCGTGAGCTTGCGGTCGGGGTAGTCCTCGAAGGACATGCCCTCCAGCTCGTCCAGCTCGGCATCGGTGCCCTCGAACGGCATGTGCAGCACGGTCTTGGCGATCTCCTGCAGCTGCTTCTTCTCGCGGCGCTTCTTCGCGGCGGCCTTGCCTGCCTTCGAGGCGGCGGCCCGGCGCTGCTCGGGCGTCTGGTCGCGCTTCGGCTTGATGAGGTTCTGGTCGTTCATGGCTAGTCCTCGAACGTGAGGCCCATGAAGCGCAGGCGCTTGTCAAGCTCGGCGAGCGCGCCGAAGTCGTTGGAGCCGTACACGAGGGCGTGGACGATGGCGGTGTCCATGACGTACTGCCACTGGCGCTCGTCCCAACGGTCGCTGCAGCGGTCGTCGCGCCACGCGTTGAACCATGTGACGGTCTCGGCGGGCCAGTCTGTGTCGGTGGGAAGCGTGGGCTTCTCTCGCTTGGCTGCCATGCGTTCACTCCTCTCTGTTTTGCTTTGACGATGGAAAGGGCCAGCGCCTTATGATCGCGCTGGCCCTGGGTTCCCCCTTAGTAGGAGGAGCGGCCGGAAGAGCTGCCGCGACCGCGATTGAACGCGGAGCGCACTCGGTTGGCGATGTTTCCCGCTGCGCGGCGAATACGACCGAACATGCCTGCCTCCTCTCGTTTTCGGGAACAAAAAAGGCGTCCCGAAGGACGCCTTGATTTTCCTATGCGCGTGAGATTGGCCTTAGGCCTCAAGAGCCTCAAGGATCTTCGACCCGTCCATGTACAGGTCGCCGTACTTCGCCAGGGCATACTCCCTGATGAAGCTTTCGAGGTCGTCGGAGTCACGGAACACGCACACGACGTAGTAGGCGCTGCTCCAAACGTTGTCGTAGTAGGGCTTAACCTCAAGCGACTCGAACGCCTTGAGTATGGCATCGGCCTCGGCGAAGCTGTCGCCTTCGAGGCTGTCGGTGGTCTCGACCGAATCGAGCGGGTTCGGCATCGGCGTGCCCTTCTGCTCCTTCGGCTTGAACTGCCGCTTGTTCTGAAGGCCTATGCGCTCCTCGAACACGGGGCGGATTACGTCGCCGAACGTCCAGCCCTCGGCATCGGCCTTGACTAGATCGGCGAAGTGCCCGCGCTCCTCGGCGTCATGGAAGCAGAAGCAGATCCAGAAGCCGGAATCGACGGCCATCTGAAAGCGCTTCTCCTCGCGCTTCTCGCGGTCTCGGTAGCTTTTCTGGTGGTCGGTCAGCTGCGCTTCCTCGGCCGCCTTAGCCTCTTTACGCGCCTTCTGCGGCTTCTCAAACTTAAAGCCCATAGTGCTCCCACCTCTTCTCGTCTGCCTCGATGAACGGGTACCACTTCTTGACCACGGCGAAATCGTCGGGGCGCTTCTCGCGCAGGGGCTTCATGAAGCGCATGTCCAGGCCGTCGAAGCTGCGCCCGAACAGCTCGTAGTCCGGAGGCAGGCCGATGCCCCTGCGGGCGATCGCATCCATGACCTCTGCCTTCGTCCAGTCCGCAACCACCGAGGCCTTGTGCGTGGTCTGCTTCATGAGGCCGTGCTTGGTGAGGCTGGCTCGACGGTACGGGTTGTCGCAGGCGCGCACGCCGTCGCAGAACCACGTGTCATCGGGCAGGCCGAGGTCTTCGAGGATGTAGGGGCGCATGTCGTCGTAGCTGTAGACCGGCATGTTCGCGGCCTCGATCACGTCGCAGTGCGCCGGGCTTTGGAACACGCAGTTGTTGAGCGTCCTCGACCATCTGGGGTGCGGGTACTGGTGTATCTTCACGCCGAACACTTTCTCGATGGTTCGCACGTTCTGCTCGACCATCGGAAGGCCCGGGATAGACCAGTAGTAGATCGGCACGACCTCTATACCCTCGTCCTCAAGCGCCACCCAGGCGGCCAGCGAGTCCTTGCCCAGCGAGCAGGAAAGCACCACGGGGCGTCCTTCCGCCTTGAGCCGCTTGCGAATCTCGGCGCTAGTCGGCTGGCCCTTGATTATCGTCGGCATCTTCGCTCCTCTCCGTTATCTCGATGGGTTCGCCCATTCCGTTCAACGTCAGCTTAAAGCCCATGTGAGAAGCCATGAGCGCGAGGTTTCCCGCGCCTAGGTCGGAACCTTGTTTGATCGTATTCTGAACGTAGTTCCTGCTCTTGCCCATGGCCTTTGAAAGCGCGTACATGCTCATGCCGGAACGGTCGAGCATTTCTTTAAGCGCCTCAGTCGGTGTCATGCAACCTCCCTTCATGCCTTGATCTGATCCCCTGATGATACAGCAATAGCAATAGGGATACAACAATAGCAATTGTGCAGGTATTGTGTAGAACAATAGCTATTGTGCATTGTGTCTATAGCACACTAATTATTGTGCAATAATTCAGTTGTCAGCAATGAGGGCCACAAAGCCCACAGAGCTAGCAAGCAGCTTTAGAACCGAATAAGGAGGCTACAGAGATGGCAGAGCAGCAGAGTTTAGATCTGGTGGTAAGTGGTCAGCTGGTGAGCAACCACACGATCCTAGCCATAGTTGAGGGTATGCGAGCACGAGGCTACTTCAGAAAAGGCCCCCAGGGCCGAAAGGATGGCCTAGAGCTTGCAACAGCCTTGAAGCTTGTAAACGAGTACATGGCTTTTCCAGAGCTTGGCAGGTACACAGTAGAGGCCACGAAGCACAGGCCAATTAACGAGATTCCCCGAGCCGATTACGAGCAAGTGGAGATCATGAGGGCTTGCGATAACTACCTTGCACAGGTAACCGAGGCATTCAAGGCCAACAGCGACGAAGAAGCCATTATTTACATGGTGAAAGACCTTCGAAAGCAGGTCATAGCCGATGGCATCGAGTCCGGGGCCTTGAAGGTTCGAAAGTACTTCGGCAAGCATGGCTTTTACTACATGGACGATCAGGGCAAGTGGCAGAACGCCAAGGCCATTGATTGGAACATCGGCGAAACGAACCCCATCAGACCAGCAGAGCAAGCAGCCTAAAGCAAGCAGGAGGCCCCGAGAAGGGGCCTCCCACAACAACACACAGGAAATCATACCATGCAGAAGCTACTCACGAAAGAGCTTCAGAAGAAGCTCCCGCCGCTCTACTCGCAAGACGGCAAGAAGGCCGAGACCGTGGTTTACGGCCACTGGTTCAGCTGCTTCAACGGCTGGGACTTCTACGCCACCGAGTACGACGAGGAGACCGGCGACATGTTCGGGTTCGTCTTCGGGGCAGTCCCCGAGATGGGCTACTTCAACCTGGCAGAGCTTGAGGAGATCAACCGCAAATACGGCCTGAATTTCTTCGAGCGCGAAACCAATTTCACGCCCAAAAAGGTAACCGAGGTTCCCAGGATAGCCGAGGCGTTCGGCTACCTCTGGGAAAAGTAACAGATCACTACAGGGAGGGGCCTAGCCCCTCCCGTAAAGGAGGTTTCAACCATGGAACGAGAAAAGATCATCGAGAAGATCAAGAAGCTTCGCGAGCACAGCGTGGAGAACGGCTGCAACGAGGCCGAGGCCATCCAGTTCGCACTCAAGGCCCAGAAGCTCATCGCGGACAACGACGTGGAGGAATGGGAGCTTGCCGACGAGGTGAAGCAGGTGACCGAGACCACCACCGGGTGGACGGCCAAAGCCTGGGCGCCGAGCTTGGCGCAAGCCATCGCCGACAACTTCAGGTGCAAGGTGTACCAACGCATGGTGACGGCCAGCAAGTACGAGTTCGTGTTCGTTGGCTACAAGGCGGACAGCGAGGCGGCGGAGATCGTCTACGCGAACCTGCTCGAAACCTGCCACAGGCTGGCGAATGACTATCAGGACTTCGCGTACACCGACCCCGACGCCTACTCGAACTTCGTCATCGGCTTCATCGCCGGGGTGCGCGCCGAGCTTGAGAAGCAGTGCTTCGAGCTGATGATCGTCTGCCCCAAGGAGGTTGAGGACTACTTCGAGGGCCTGGGGCTTGGGCAATCCCATAGGCGAGGCCTCAAGGCATCCAACAACGACAGCATAAGCCGAGGCATGCAGCAGGGGCGCGACGCGGTGCGCAGCCGGCGCGTGGAGGCCCCGAGGGGCAACCTCCTCCCGGCATAGCAGGAACAGCACAGGGGCAGGGCTTCAGGCCTTGCCCCGATCTTTAGAAAGGGACAAACCATGCAGGTAAAGCCGGGCGACATTTTCGAATGCGAGGGAAGTTTCTACCAGGCCATCAAGGCCACAGCGAAAACAGCAACGATCAGGCCCATAGAAAGCACCTTCGAGGGCTACGCAGACCGCTACAGGTGGGAACGCAAGTACATGCCCCTGCCGAACTGCTTCACCTATGACCCGATCATGGGCAGGGAGGCGAGCGACAGCGGAAAGCGCCTCAAGGTCAGGGATTACAGCAGGGCCAAGAACAGCCCCGAACTCGAATTGAGCGGGTACCGGCTCACCCTATGGGACGGCACCCCGAGCATCTGCGACACCTACAACTAGGGGGAAACCATGCGACGAAACTATACATGCATCATACGGCACGGCGGCGGTTTCGGCGGGGGCTACGGCGGCACCTACGAAAGGGAGCACAGCTACCAATCGACCCACAGGGCAGGCAGCAAGGCCAACGAGGAAGACGCCCGCACGACATGGCGCAGGCTGCACGGCAATGCAGGCTGGTGCGAGGTCGTGCCGGGAAGCGTGAGGCTTGAGAGCGAGGACTAGCCATGAAAGACCGAGAGCCGAAGCAGTGGCACGAGCTTTTGCAGATCATCAGCGAGGCCAAACGAGATCTAGAGAAGGTCATAGCAGCCGAGAAGGCCACAGGGCAGCACAGATAAGAGCAAGCAGCATAAAGCCCCCTAGAATCGAATCTAGGGGGCTTTATCATGCCTTCAGGGGCTACACAAGCCCCCATATACCGGCAACCCAGCGAGCTAGCAACGAGCAAATGCCAATCATTGCGAGCGACACAGCCACGAGGCTACCGGCATACACCACGGCTGCTATGACCTTCTGCGCGCGGTTCACTTCAGGCCCCCGATCTTGGCCTTGAGCTTGCCCAGAACCCCACAGGGGCGAGGAAGCGGCACGAACACGAAGCGCTTGCAGCCCTCGCGCCCGCAGGCATCGGGATATGGCTTCGAGCCGGTTATGCGCCCGCGCTTACGGTTTCTGTCCTCGCAGTCCATGAGGTGCAGGCGCATGTCGTCGCAGCCGCAGGCCTTCACGAGGTTGGCAGTCGCCTGCACGACGTCGGCGCACTCCTCCATGAGGGACTGGCGGCATTCGGCCTTGGCCTCGGCGTCGCGGCACTCGTCCCACACCTGCCAGGCGTTGTACACCTCGGAAGCCTCCTCAAGCACCTTCAGGGCTCGGGCCTTGTCGGGCGTGACGCCGTCGAACGTGGCGACGCTGCCCATAATCACGCAATCTTGCATATCAAACTCCAATCATCCAGCGAGCAAGCGACGAAGCCGCCCACACCGCCAGAGCATCCATAAGCAGGGCTGCGGCGAGAAACGCCAGGCATCCCCAGTTCACGTTTCGCAAAGCGCCCCCTAGCCGCAGGCGAACAGGACCAGCAGAACCAGCCCCGCCGCCAGCATCCGAATCGTCCAGGCCTCCACGGCGAGGACTCCAAGCAGGAGGGCGATGGCGGAGATGGCTAGCCATCGCATCTTTCGCACGTGTCCTCCTGCATGTCCTTGTAGTGCTCCACTATCCAGTCGTGCGCCCACAGCGCCGCCTTCCACGGGGTCTCGGGCTTCGCATCGTCGAACGCGTCCTCGAACTCAAGCTCGCATATCCCGAAGTCGCAGCAGCCTTCCAACAGGTGCGAGCAGTCCCCGCAGGTCTTCGGCTCCTCACGGTTCCACGGCGCGTCGGGGTCTCCCTCGAAGCACCCTGGCGGGAGGTTCCATCCGCTCTTCGGTTCCCAATCGGCCATCGCGTCACGCCCTTTCGAACCGGTTTTGGTCGAGCCACCAGCTCGGGCAGGGCTTCAGGCCTTGCCAAAAGCGGTAGTACGTCCAATCCTTCTGGCGGTCGGCGTGGGCGCAGCCGTAGAACTTCCCGTAAAGGCATGTCGAGCAGTTTTCCGGCACCTCCTGCGTCGCGATCACCCTCGCCATCGTCAATCACCATCCCAAACGCCGTCTGGGCGGATGCGGGCCATCGCCGCCAGCTGCAGCAGCGGGCGCTTGGCGTTGCCCTCGGTGGCATCCCAGTAATCTTCGGAAACCTCGTCGGACAGCTTGGCCGCAGCCGCTTCGAGCACGGGGATGGACTCAGCGCCGGTCATGCCGTAGATGGCTCTAATGCCCTCGTCCCCGAGAACGCGGTAGTAGTGCTTGCCGTAGTTGTAGGTGACGTTCAGCCAAAGCGCAGTCGTGCCGCCCATGGCATAGGTACCGCCGCGCATGTCGTGCGGCACGTCGGTTTGCAACGTCTCGTGCGTCACGGGGTCGCACAGCCTTATGTCGTAGCTCACTGCGCCTCCTCCCAGTAATCGCAGTGGTTGTTGTCTCCTGTCACGAAGTGCTTGCCGTCATGGTTGCAGTAGCAGCGCGTGCCGGTCGTGCTGCCCGCCTCGTTGCCGTCAACGTCGAAACGGACGATTGGCACAACGTCGTGCTCGTGGTGGGCGCAGTTCTCGCAGCGATGCGCAGGCGGCTTCCACTCGTCGTGTATGTCGGGATTGAATACGTATTGGTCGGTCATTTCGCCGGCTCCTTCCATTTGATGCCAGCCTTCTTGGCGCATGACGGGTGATAGCCCGATTTCGATACCGTGTAGCCGCCGCACAGCGGGCATATGCTCGCGTAACCGCAGCGGAAGCGGGACTCGTACCATTGACGGTTTCGGCGCTTGCGCAGCTCGTCGGCGGTGTATTGCTTGCTAGCCATTTCAAACGACCATCAATCCGCAATCGGGACAGTAATTAATCGCACCGTTGTCTATGGCGCATGTGTCCTTGACAACGCATCCGCACCGCTTGCACGCGAACGTCCCGTATACCTTGGATATATCTTCCGTCGTGTCTGACTCGCGCCCTATCAGGTCGGCAAGTTTGCTTATGCGCTCAATAGCTTGCTCTGGCGTGTGGCCGTCCCACTCTGGCGCTCGGTCAAGCTCCTTGCAGCGGAACATACCCCAATACGGCTCGATGTCGTAGTGGTAGGTGGCTTGGCCGTCTGGCGTGTCGATGCCGACGATGAACATGCCGTCGTACATGGTGCCGTCATGGTGCGCCTTGGCCTTCCATGCCATGTCGTGGAACGAGGCGACGATCACTGAGAACAGCACGGCGCGGTGGTGGTAAAGCTCGTTGAACGTGTGATACCCGTCAGACGTTTCACCGCTTGCTGGGTCTGGCTCGATAAGGTCTGCCAGGTCGTTCACGCAGCACGGGTCGAAGCCTTCGATATACTCACCGGGCCACAGCTCAAGCGCGTCGAGGACCATCTCGCTGTCGGCTGGTGCGTGGGAAGCGAGGATTCGCAATCTTTGGGCGACCTCGCGGCGCATCTTGTCGCTAGTCTTCATAAAGCACCTCCAACCCGTATGCGGTGGCGGCGTCGTGTTCGATCTTGCAGCCTCGGGCGTCTTCCCAGCCCTTGCAGAAGTAGGCCGCATGGCAAAGGCTCATGTTCTCAAGCGACTTCGCGAGGAAGCACAGCGGAACCTGCACCACGCCGCGCTCCTTCATGGCCTCGTCGCTGTACCACTCGTCGGTGAATAGGGTGTTCACGACCTCGTAGCCCATCTGGCGCAGCTTCGCCACGGCGAGGTCGCGTGTGGCCACGATCTCCTCGTCTGTCTTGCCGGCCATCGGCTGCGAGATCATGGCCTTCTTCACGGTTGCGGCTTCCTTGGCGGTCTCGGTTTTCTTCTCGTCGGTCATCAGATTTCCTTTCCTATCAGCTTCCACAGGTCGAGGAGCGTTCTCCTGCACCTGCGTATATCGTTCTGTATCTGGGTCTTGCCCTGCCCGTCTTCCAGGCCGTAGCCGAGGCTGCCGTAGGTGTGCAGGCACGACTCGCTAGCCTCTCGGGCCTCGATGTTGTCGCACAACTCGTCAACCATCAGGCGCAGCAGTTGCGCTTTCCGCAACACCTTGGCGTTAGCCATCGCTGTGGCCCTCGCGGGCGATGATGATTCCCGCCGTGATGGACTGCACCATGTAGGCCAGCTCCTCGGCGGCGGGCGTGTCTTCCCCAATGCTGGCAAGCATGTCGCACGCCGCATGCGTCGCCTCGTGGGCGGCGAGCGCGTACAGGTCCGGGGCCTTCACCTTGCGGCTGATCCAGATCACGCACCCCTTGCCCGGGATGCAGCTGGTGAGGCCGTCCTTGCCCTTGGTGTCTCCTGGCTCTTCGCCCATCCTGCGCACGGCCTCGCGGTACTCTCGCTTGCTGGTGGTGACCCAAAGCGGGTCGAACGGCATAATCAGCGGCTCAATCTCGGTTGCCATCGCGTTCCTCCTCACAGCCCAACTCCACGCAACCGGGGAACCGGCCCCGCAGGTCGAGCACGGTTCCGTCTTCCAGCAGTGCGAAGCACTGGTAGCTGTCGTCGGTCAGGGCCTCGACGATGGAAAGCGCCTCTTCCTCGGTGCCCGTGGTGGCGATTTCGATGCCCTGCCGGTATGCGCTTGCGTAGCTCTGGCAGAGCGAGCGCTCGTAGATGCGTATCATTCGCGCGCCTCGGCAGCCTGCTTGTCGTACTTCGCGCGAAGCTCAGGTTCGAACTCCTTGATGAACGCAAGCACGCTGATGCCCTCGGGCAGGTAGTACTTGCGCACATTCTCAAGGCACCAGTCCTCGAACGTCTCGCCGTCGGTCACCTCGCACGCGTATCCCGTGCAGTGGCTCATGAGCGCATCGCGCCCGGCCTTGCGGATGGCTTCCTGCATCGGCGAGCCGTGCGCCGCCTCGATGGCATTAATCTGCCCGGTCAGCTCGTCGATGCGCTCGTCGCGGTGCTTCAGCTCGCGGTTGAGCATGTCGTTCTCGTCCTGCTGGTCGAACAGCTGCGCGAGCACGTACTGCTCGCAAGTCTTGATTTCCATGGTCATTTCCCTTCTCGGATCATTTCGTTTCCGTGTTCGTCGGTTATCGCCCAATAGCCGTACTCGTACAGCCCCGGGTGGTGCGGCTCGTAGACTTCCAGCAGTTGGCCCGTCCACCAGGCCTCCTCGTACACCTTGGAGCGCCAGCGCCACTCGGCCCTGAGGCCCGCGCCGCCGTGGAACTTGTCGTGGCACCCGGTCGTGCCGCTGCCGCACAGGGCGAACAGCGGGCTTCGCAGGCTCCACGTGCCGTTCGGCGTGACAAGCTCGAACTCAAGCCCCCAGCTTCGGTGCGCCACGTGGTGGCAGCTCTGTGCGCGCCTGCCGCAGACGCAGCAGCGGTCTTGCAGAAGCTCGTACGACCGCTTGCCCGTGTAGCGCGCCCCGAGGTGTGGCTTTCCGTAAAGCTCGGCGCGCTCCTTCGGCCAGCCGCGCAGCTGGCTTGCTTGCAGGATCATGCGAGCCTCCTGTCCGGGCCGTCGAACTCGACCACCCTTGCCCCGTGGCGCAGCCGCGACACGATGGCCTTGGCCGTGTCGGCGTCGCCCTGCTCGGCGAGCCTGCGCACGAGGTCGCTGGGCCTGTACTGCGTGGTGACCAGCGTGGGGCGCATCGCCGAGTAGCGCTGGTCGATGAGCTGGAACAGGCTGTCGAGCACGAAGCCCGTGGGCCTACGCTTGCCCAAGTCGTCGATGAACAGGTAGCCCGCTTCGGCATAGCGCTTCAAGGGGTCGCCGCCGTCGTGGAAGCTGCGCTGAATCTCGTCGAGCACGCGGTACATCGGCACCATGAGCGGCGACTTGCCCCGGTCGTGCAAGCGCATGGCCACGGCTGCGGCGCAGGTCGTCTTGCGGGTGCCGACGTCGCCCCACAGGTAGAGCCATTGACCGTCTTCCATGGCAAGCGCAAGCTCGTCGGCCATGGGGTGGTCAAGCCCCAGGTAGCGCTCGGGCACGCCGCAGCGCACAAGCGAGCGCCTGCGCTTCTCGGCGACGGCCTTCTCGGCCTCAGCCTGCTCTTGCGCCGCTATGGCAGCGCGCTCGGCGACGGCCCCTTCGCAGCCGCACGACTCGTAGCCGCAGAACAGGCGCTTGAGGCCCAGCTGGGCGTACCGCGCGTTGAGCATGGCCCCGCAATGCGGGCACTCAGTCGTACTGGGAAAAGTCGTCACCTTCGCTCACCTCCTGCTTCGTCTCGCGTATCGGCTTCGAGGTGCGCACCCAGTTGCGCACGGAGGCCTTCCAATCCTTCATTCGCGATTTGCCGACCATCCAGCCCTTCTGGGCGTAGAAGTCAACGAACCGCTCTGGGTCGAAGTCGGTCGAGGCGAGGTCGATGCCCTTGGACGCCGCATAGGCGGCTGCGTACTCGGCTACCTCTTCGGGAGAGGGGGCGCGGAAACGCGCCGCACTCGCTTTTCCCTCTTCCTTAATTCCTCTTCCTACTTCCTCTTCCTCTTCCTCTTCGCTTGGCCGTTTGCTTTCGGCTTTGCTTGCCAGCTCGCTTGACGTTTTGCTTCCGCTTTTGCTTTGCGGTTTGCTTTCCGTTTTGCTTGGCCGTTTGCTTTCGGCTTTGCTTGCGTCGTTGCTTGACGATTTGCCGCCGTTTCCTCCCGCCACGATGCGCGAGCGGGAGGTTTCCATGACGGGCCGTATGGCCGTTAGCACCGCTTCCTGGGTGTCGGTGCGCGGCTCGGGTTCCTCGCCCGTGCGCAGGTATCGGACGATCATGCCTATAAGCTCGTCGCCCTCCCTGCGGTTGCGAAGCCTAAGCGGCCCGTCGATGAGCGAGTCCAGGACTTGCACGCCGCCGTCACCCCTAAAAGGGAATGTCGTCGTCGTACACGTCCATCGACTGCTGCACGGGCTGCTGGGGCGCTTGCTGCGGGGCCTGCGGTGTCTGCTGGGGCGCGTACTGCGGCGCGGGCGCTGGTGCTTGCTGGCGCGGCTGCGGGGCGGCAGGCGGGTTCTGGTAGGCCTGCTGAGCGTTCCACTGGGGTGCCTGCTGCTGCGGCGCTTGCTGCGGCTGGTACGCCTGCTGCGGTGCCTGCTGGGGCGCGTAGGCCTGCGGTTGGTAGCCCTGCGGCGCGTACTGCTGCGGCTGGCCCTGCTGGGCGTTGGGGTTCTGACTCAGAAGCTCCACCTCGTCGGGGATGACTTCGAGCTTCGAGCGCCTGCCGCCGCCGTTCTTGTCCTCCCACGAGCTGTAGCGCAGCTTGCCCTCGATGGCCACCTTCATGCCCTTGCGCAGGATGCGGCTCAGGGCCTCGGCGCGGTTGCCGAACATCGTGCAGTCGACGAAGTTCGGGTAATCCTCCCACTGGCCCGTCTGCTGGTTCTTTCGGCGGTCGTTGACCGCAACGCCGAAACCGAGAACCGCCATGCCGCCCGCCGTGCTGCGAAGCTCGGGGTCTCGCGTCAGGTTGCCCGTAATGTTCACTCGGTTGATGCTCACAAAAAGCTCCCTTCTCCGGTGCCGCCGCTCGTCCACGTCCTCTGGATGTCGGCGTCAACGGTCTTGATCCTCAACTTGATTGCCATGATTGCCTCGCTTGAGGCCTTGTAGAGCGCTTCGGCGCAGTCGCGCAGCTGCTTCTTCTCGGCTATGTCGGGACGTCCCCGGCACAGGTCGCTTATCACGGTGACCGGCGTGCCCTTGGAACGCTCCTCCAAGATGGCTATGCGCAGCGCCTTGCGGTACTCGGCCTCGTTCTCGGCGTACTGCTGGCCAGTCCTGCGCAGGGCCTCAAGCTCCTGCATGAGCTGGTCGAAAAGCTGCTCGCGCTCTCCGTACAGGTCTTGCATGGCCTACAAGACCGTCCACGTCGGGGTCGCGCAGCAACCGGGGTTCTGGATGAACTGCTCGTACTGCTCGCGGCTGTTGAAGCGGTAGGCGGTGCCGCAGGCCTTGCACTTGGCGTCGAACGGCCCCTGCACGGGCGGCTCCTTCTCGGGCTTTTCCACGCCGTTCAGGGAGTCCGGGTCGCTCGTGCCGTCGATGTCGAACATGCCGCAGAGCGCGTACTTGCGCGCGTAGCTCGACGCCGAGCCGGTGAGCTGCGTCTCGCTCATGCCCTTCTGGGCGAGCGGCTCGCGGGCGTAGGCGCAAATGACGATCTCGCCGGGCGTGCCGTCCTCGAACTTCACGAGGCAGGTGGCCTTCACGTAAAAGCGGTCGCCCACCTGCTCGATGGAGTCGTTGAGGGTGAAGAACACGCCCGCGTCACGGCAAGGCTCCTTGAGCGCGGCAACGATGTCCTCCATCGAGCGGTAGTAGTAGTTGCCGTGCGCGTTGTACCGCGCCTTCGGCACGACCACGGAGCGCTGAACCTGCGCCACCGCCTGGTCGATTGTCATGTGCTTGTCGTCTGCCATTCGATGCTCCTAACGGATCGTGCGCTCATAGACCTGCTGCAGGGTGCCGCGCTTGAACACGCCGCTCACGCCGATGCTCCCGCAGAAGCGCCCGATGGCCTGCATCTGGTCGGTCGTGGCGGAGTCGATGAGCATCACGCAGGGGGTTGCGGGACCACTCGACACGGGCTCCGGCGAGGCAACTGGTGCGGGCACGGGCGCCGGTGCGGCAATGGGCGCGGGGCCGATAGGCTCGTCGCCGATCTCCTGCATGGGGCTTCCGCCCGGATACCAGTTGCCGGCGGGTTCGGGCGCGGCCTCCGGCTCTGGTTCAGGTTCCATGGCGGCTTTCAGCTCGGCAATGCGCGCGGCCTCTTCTGCCGCCTTGCGGGCCGCTGTGAGCGCTGCGCCCAGGTCGAGGGTTGCGAACAGCTCGCGCTCGGCCTCGGCATAGAAAGGCTCGCCCTCGAACTGCGACTTGAGCGTTTCCCAGTCGCCCGCCAGCTTGGAGACCTTCGCCTCAAGCGCCTCGTAAGCCTTGATCTCGCCGAAGGTCTTGTTGAGCCACTGCGGCTCGTGCAGGCGCTCGTAGGGAACGACCGGCGCGAGCAGCCCCGCGAACTCCTCGTAGTGCTGCTGTAGGCGTGAGTAGAGCGCGTCCTTGCGCGTCTGCTCGGCCTCGTCGAGCTGCGCCTTGATGTTGTCGGCGGCTTCGTCGATGATGGCCGTGATCTGCTTGCAGCGCTTCTCGAAGGCGTCGAGCGGCTTGCTGTACTCGCGCTTCACGGCCTTGCGGCGCTCGTCGATCTCCTTCTTGAGGCCGTTGAGGTAGCTGCGGTCGTGCTTGGCATCTGCGATGTTCTCCTTCTTGGTGAGGTCGTAGGTCGCACCGTCGTAGGCCTCGACGGTCTTGCGCACGTGGGCTTCGAGCGCGTCGAAGTTCGCCTCGATGACGGACGGCTTGTAGGCTACGGTCAGGCTCGATGCGTCCTGCTCCTCGATGACCTCGGCCACAACGTTCTCGGCTTCGTTACTCATCCCAGACCTCCCCGGTCTCGTCGTCGAACTCGATGGTCTTCTGCTCGCTCTCCACGGTCAGGATCACGTTGCCGCCCGTCTTCTTCATCAGGGGAAAGGCGTTCTCGCTGTCCATTCGGACGGTGAACTGCAAGACCGCCTCGTCGCCCTTGATGGTCGATTGCTTGAACAGGGCGCGTGCGCTTACCGGTTGCGTCGTGATCAGCGTCACGGCTAGTCCTCCTTCTTCACGCCGAAGATGATGCTCATGACGTGCTTGGCGGCCTGCTCGGCCTCTTTGCGGCGCGCCTGCTCCACAAGCTCCTGGTTGGTGTTCTCGTTGACGACCTGGTAGCCCTTGGCGCGCACGTCCTCGGGGTAGCTTTCAAGCGCGGCCTCGGCCAGGGCGATCATGGCCCACCAAGCGCCCGCGTCCTTCTCGTCGGCCTCGGCCTCGCCGCCCGCCACCATGAGGGCGTTCACGGCGATGCAGCTGGTGAGGTCGATAAGCGTCTCGATGCTGTCGGTGCGGCTCATGCCGTCGTTCACGTTGTTCTCGAAGTGCTTCATTTCTTCTCCTTCACGTACTCCTCGACGAAGTACTCGATGTAGATGCTGATAAACGGTTGCGTCCCGTGGCAGGGCCTCGGGCGCTTGTCCACGGTGCAGGTGATCACCTGCTGGTCGTCCTTGAATGCGAGGCCGTTGAGCGAGTCGCAGACGAGCTTGCCCACGTTGTCCCAGTCGGGCTTTCCCATGTCAGAGCGCCCTTCCCAATACTTGGGGTTGCTCTTAGCGAGCGGTCGGTAGGTGGATATGCGCATCCTCACAGGGCCGTCGTGCCCGGCGAAGGTCTCGCCGTATTCGGCCCGCCACGCGTCGCGCACCTCCTTCTCGGCCTTCAAGGTCTTGGTGGGGGTGTAGGTGCGGCGGTTGCGGTAATCGGTGCGGGGGCGCTGCTTGCCCACGACCTCGCGAACCGGAACCACGACCCGCGCCGTCGCTGCCAGCGTTTGAACCCAGCTCATTCGCTGAAACCGTCCGACTGGCTGCGGTGCTTGTTGAAAGCGCCCTTCAGCTGCGGGTAGCGGGCCTCCATGATGCGGGCCAGGCTCGGGGCGATGCCGTTCTTGCAGGCCACGTGCAGCTCGTTGCGCACCATGTTCACCAGGTAGTTGACCGACACGTAGCCCTTGCGGTTGAGCCTCACGGCGTTCTCGACCATGAAGTTCCAGGCGCCGGGGTTGTTCTCGATCCACTTGCGGGCCTCTTGGAAGTCCTGCTCGCCTGCGAAGCCGAGGCCGAATATCTCAAGCTGGTTGCTCTGCGGCTTGGGGCTGTAGCGCTCGTCGTTACGCATGGGCGACACCCGCCGTGGTCTCGTAGGCCTGCTGGGCGGTTGCCACCGCGCCGTCCATCGTGGGGATGATCCACTCCCACAGGACGATGAGGAAGATGAGCGTGGCGGCTAGGAAGCCGACCAAAACGCCCGCCTTGAACTGGGAGGCGTCCTGCATCTCCTTCGCGGTGGGGCGCTGCTTGCGCTCGAATGGTATGATGGTCGAAGCATCGTTCTCGATGCGGTTCATGCGGGCGCTCGGAGTGTGGTAGCTGGGGGCGCTCGCTTTCTTTTTGCTCTGCATTTCGTGCTCCTTTCTGATGTTTCCGCTGGTCATAGCACGTGTGGCTTTTGGTGTGCCTATTTCTGCTTTTTCTTGGCGCGGCTCTTTGCGCTGTAGTAGCGCTGTCGCTCCTGGTTGTTCCTCTTCTCCCTGATCGCCTCCTCTCGCATGGCGTTGGCCTGCTCGGCTAGGTCGGACATGTGAAGTTCCTTCGTGCACTCGATGCACCAGCCGTTGATTCGGTTCAGGGGGCGGAACGTCCATCTGCCGCAGTTGGGACACTGGCTGCGCTTGCGAAGCGAGAGTCCGCAGCGTTGCGCTTGCCACTTAACAGAGTCTTCCGAACGTCCCAGCGCCTTGGCTATCGCCTTAGCGCCTTCGCCCGCGTGCTCTTCGAGGTACATGAGTTCATGTGTCGACCACTGCCTCATTACGCCTGCTTCTCGCCTTTCTGCTCGCTTTCCCGGTACGCCTTGACCAGCACGTCGCACATGTGGTCGAATGCCAGCTCGCGCGGCGTTTTGGGCTTTTCTGCCTGCTGCTTGGTGGGCGTCTGCTGTTCGGCCATTTAGGCCACCGTCCTGTTCTCCGTAAGTCCAAGCAGGTAGTCTGCGGAGCAATGGAAAAGCTTCGTCATGGCTACGAGCTTCGAGCCGGGGATTTCACCGCCACTTTCGTAGCTAGCAACAGTGGCGCGGCTTTTGAGTCCGAGCTTCGTTGCCAAATCTTCTTGGCTAAGACCGATTCGAACTCGCTCGCTTGCGATCGGGTTCATATGCACCTCCATTTCACTATTTGTGAACTTCACAATTAGTGAATATAGAAGAACTTCTGACCTTTTGCAAGTGAGGAATTCACTATTTGTAAATTTTTTTGTACAATGTGCCTATAGAAGCAAGGAGGGCACAGTGGGCACGCAATTCCGCCTCAAGGAAACAAGACTCAAGCATGGGAAGAAGCAGCCCGAAGTGGCCGCTGTTCTCGGTATAGGTGTTCCCGCTTACTCGATGATGGAAAGCGGGCAACGCGAAATCAATGGATCAAAGCTCATAAAGCTTGCAAGGTATTACGAATGCTCCGTTGACGAACTATTGGGTACGGGGCCTTGGGATACTGGCGAACGGAAGGAATAACACATGGGAATGTTCAACAAAAGCGCCGCTAAGAAGATGGCTAGCGATGCAGACGAGTTCATCGTGAGCGACGGGAAGGTTCACGCCCTCGTGTTCCAGGTCGCGGGCAAGGCTATGTATTCGACCGCCACGCAGCTTGAGGACAAGGTTACCGAGCGCATCGACGGAACGTTGTCGCGCATCCAGGACAAAGGTTGTCAGGTCGTCGATGTCAAGATGGCCGTCAGCGCCAACACGCGCGACAGCGACATGATGCTGTACTCGTTTACCGTCTTATATAGGTAAAGAAAAAAAGAAGCCCCACGGGGTCACAGCGTTGCAGCGCTACCCGTGGGGATTTCCGCAGAACCTCTGAAAGGAGGCCGTTTCTTATTATGCCAAAAACAGCGGTGATATACGCCCGCTTTTCATGCAACAAGCAGCGCGAGGCCTCGATAGACGACCAGCTGCGCGTGTGCCGCGACTGGTGCAAACGTGAGGGCTACGCCATCGCCGCCGAGTACTGCGATTACGCCATATCGGGCCGCACCGACGACCGTCCCGAGTTCCAGCGCATGATAGCCAACGCGGGCGAATCCGACATAGTGCTTGTGTACATGATGGATCGCTTCTCCCGTGGGGAGTACGACGCGCCCATATACAAGCGCGAGCTTGCCAAGAAGGGCGTGAAGCTCGTGTCGGCGCTTGAGGCCATACCGGACTCGCCCGAGGGCATCATCTACGAGAAGCTGCTGGAAGGCCTTGCCGCCTGCGAGTCGAAGAAGACCGCCATACGCACCAAGCGCGGAATGGAGGGCAACGCGCTCCGTTGCAAGACCAACGGCGTGCGCGTGTTCGGCTACCGCAAGTCGGAGGACGACGAGTACGAGATAGACGAGAATGACGCCGCGTTCGTGCGCGAGGCCTTCAAGCGGCGCATCAACCGCGAGACCGTGAACTCGATAGCTCGGGACTTCGCCCAGCGAGGCGTGAAGACCTCCAACGGCAACCCGTGCGGCTACTCGATGGTTTACCAGATGCTCCACAACAGGCGCTACACGGGGCGCTACGAGTGGGGCGGCATAGTCAAGGAGGGCGGAATGCCCGCGATCATAGACGAGGTGACTTTCATGGACGCTCAGCAGGTGCAGGGAACCAAGAAGCGCTCTTCGGAGGACTGGGGCGATTTCGCTTTGGCGGGCAAGGCCATATGCGCGGGCTGCGGGCGCAACCTGCAAGGCGTGAGCGGCAGGGGCCGCCGCAACGTCAAATACGAGTACTACAGCTGCGTTGACGGCTGCATGAGAAACGTTCGCCGAGAGGAGCTTGAGGGCACTATCGTCGGTGCCCTGCGCGAGCTGCTTTCAGGCCGCGAGGAGGCCTTGAGGATAGCCCGCATGGTCGCCGACAGGGCCGACGGGGCGGAGATTGCCACAAGGCGAAAACAGGCGGCGGAATCCCTTTCAGCTGCGGAGCGCGGGCTGAAGAACATCCTGAACGCCATCGAGCAGGGAATCATAGCGCCGGGCGTGAAGGAGCGCATAGCCGAGCTTGAGGAGCAGAAGGCGCGCGCGAATTACGACTTGCAGGCCATCCAAGACCAGAAGATAGACCCGGAGCGGTTCGCGGACTTCCTACAATGCGGCGCGAGGCTCGATGACGCGACGCTTTTGAAGGCGTTCGTGTGGCAGGTGAGCGTTTCCGACGACGAGGTGCTCGTGACGCTCAACTACGACACGGAAAGCAACGAACCCGCCAGATTGGACATCCAGCGGGTTCGAGGAAAATTGGAATGGTGCCCCAGATAGGATTCGAACCTACGGCTTTCTGCTCCGGAGGCAGACGCTCTATCCCCTGAGCTACTGGGGCACATCGCAGTCGCTCATTATACGCTAAAATGTCTCTCGCGAGAAAGAGGAACTATGCCAGAAACTATTACCATCGATCGCCTTGCCTATGGCGATGCGGGCATCGGCCGTGCGGAAAATGGCAAAACCGTATTCGTGAACGGCGCATGCCCGGGAGATGTCGCCTTGGTCGAAATCGATCGCGACAAGGGCAATTTCTGTGAAGGCCACGTGGTCGAGCTCGTTGCGCCGTCGTCCGATCGCGTGCTGCCGGCATGCCCGCTTGCGAGCGTATGCGGCGGTTGCGGTTGGCAACATATATCTTACGAGCGTCAGCTTGCTGCGAAGCGCGATGCCGTGGTGTCGCAGCTGCGTCGCATCGGCGGCTTCGATGCGGAGCGCGCCGAGCGCATCGTTGGCGCATGCGTGCCGTCGAAGCGACAAATGGAATATCGCAACAAGCTCGAGTTCAGCTGCGCTTTCGATGCGAAGCAGGGCTTCCAAATGGGCTTCCATCAAAAGGGAAGCGACAAAATCCTTGCCGCCGACGCATGCCCGCTTGCGC
>UMHI01022793.1_pt1 | contig 38596 bp, 35 predicted proteins | sample 1965481 | NCBI WGS metagenome assembly UMHI01 (sample SAMEA4836093, study PRJEB28245) | human gut metagenome | biome: gut microbiome; material: fecal sample | place: Denmark | collected 2008 | reverse complement strand
TTTCCCAGCAGCAAAGGGGAAAAAACTGATTGCCTATGCGGCAAGCGCAGGAAGCATTTCGAATTTTTTAGGTAAGGACATAAATTATTTCTTATCTAGACTGCAATTTTTTAATAAAGTTACCGTTAGAGAAAAATCTTTGGCAGAGTATATCAACCAGAAATCTCTTACCACTTCCGAGGTGGTATTTGACCCTGTATTATTGGCGGGGCCAACTATTTTACATCAGTTATTAAATACAAAGAAAGTAAAAGAACAAAGTCAAAAGCAACCCTATTTATTATTATTTCAAATAATTAGAAATGATGATCTCACATCTTATGCAAAGGCTGTAGCTAAATCTAAGGGACTTAAGTTAATAGAAATAGGAACAATGTATGAATCGTTATTTAATAATAATCTAAAACGGACTGTAACAGTTGAACAACTTTTGTCTTATTTTATTAATGCAACCTATATTATAACAACTTCTTTTCACGGAACTGTACTTTCTATATTGTTTAATAAGCAGTTTAATACTATTTCTCTTAACAAAAGTACAGATGAAAGAGCCTTATCATTACTAAAACAGTTACATCTGTCTGACAGAATGTTAAAAATAAATGAAAAAACATCATCAAATTTAATTGATTATAATACGATTCGCCACTTATATATTCAGGATAAAATAGAATCATATAATCTTCTTAACAACTCATTACTATGCCGTTAATCTCTATCATCATTCCAGTTTATAATTCAGAGAATGCTATTAATAGATGCATTGATAGTATTATGAGCCAAGTCTTTCAAGATTGGGAATTATTGCTGATAGATGACGGCTGTACTGATAAATCCGGTGAAATCTGTGATGAATATGCTTCAAAAGATAGAAGAATAAGAGTCTTTCATAAAGAAAATGGAGGTGTATGTTCGGCACGTAATGTAGGTCTTGATAACGCAAAAGGAGAATGGATTACATTTTGTGATAGCGATGATTTTGTTTATCCCAATTGGTTAAAAAATTATGTTGATAATATATCTGAAGGAATAGACTTAATTTGCCAAGCATTTGAATGTGATAAAACATTAGTGTATAAGTTTAAAGATAAAAGACGTTTTGGACTAACCTATAGAGGTTGTGTGCAGGATGCCATTTTGTTATTAGATAAAGATTTTATAGTAGGATATTTGTGGGTTAAATTATTCAAGCGTAGTATTATTGAGTCTAATAAGTTACGTTTTGATGTACGGTTTAATTTTTGGGAGGATCAAGAATTCTGTTTTCGATATTTTTCTTGTATAAAAAATATTGTATGTACAGAGAAAGTTGGTTATTATTATTATTCTCCCGATTGGGATATGAAATATACTGATAAAAATAACATGTTTTATATTTATCAATCTTTTTACAAGAGTGCAATGATAATTTATGACGGGAAAATAAATGATTTGATAATTCGCTTTTTGAATGATTATATTTCCGTTTTATTCTCTCTTTATAAAAATAGACATCCATTAAGAAGAAAATATCTTTTGCAGTTTAGAAAACAAGTCGGGATCAATGTTATGAAAAGTCATTTATTTTTTCTTACTAAATTATCTATATATCTTGATATAACAACCTATATGAGTGATAAAATTTTAAAATTACATATTAAATTCAAATGATATCAAACCGATTGATTTTATAAAGGCGAATTGTATTCGATAAATTACAATCAAGTACATGAAGCTGTGTAATTTTCAAAATCAATCTATTTTGTTTCTAAAAAACAATCTTTGAAAAATGAATCCTTTAATTTCTATCATTGTTCCTGTTTACAATGCTGAATATACTCTCAACAGATGTCTTGATAGTATTTTGAATCAGACTTTTTCCGATTGGGAATTATTTTTGATAGATGATGGGAGCACAGACCGGTCTACTGAACTCTGTGATCAATATGCTTCAAAAGATCAAAGAATAAAAGTCTTTCATAAGAAGAATGGAGGTGTCAGTTCTGCTAGAAATATCGGATTAAGTCATGCTAAAGGTGAGTGGATTACATTCGTTGATTCGGATGACGAAATACCCAAGGGTGCTTTTACGGATGATTGTAGGTATTTTAAAGAGGATTTAATTGTAGGAGCATTTTATGATGTCGAGGAAGAGGAAAAATATTACCGTTGTTTCTTACATTCTGGTATATTCAATGGAAATCGTTTATCAGAGTTTTACGCTGAGAATATAAGCGCTCCTATCTTTGGAGTTGTTTGGGGAAAATTATTTAGAAATAAACTATGTAAGGGCTTAAATTTTGATACTAATATGAAGGTAGGAGAAGATACACTTTTCGTAATGCAGTATTTACAACAAGTTAACGATTTGAGGGTTATAGATAAAGATATGTATGTATATCATGTACCAAATAACTTTGTTATAAAATATAATCTTGATATAGAAAATTCAATATATTGTTTAAATAGAATATATCTATCTTACCAAGGACTAAAAGTACGTTCAAAAGAGTTTGAAAGAACTATCTTTTTAAATTATAAATTGTTTTGTCAAAAGCACATTTATCAAAATGTTAGTTTTTGGTATAAGGACAAAAGAGTGAAATATATTTATGCTTTAATAAAAGATGGTTTTCCATTGAAATATAGAATATCTTATACGTTAATGTCAAATAGATTATTCTTCAAATTTATAAATTGGGTAAAAATATTAATTCATAAATGAATATAAAGGAGGAGTATATTTGAAATAATGGGTTATGAATTAATATAAATCTGCATAATAATATTATTACTTATAAGTATTTATTGCAAAATCATATTTTTAATTGGTAAACATTTATTTATTGATGGAAAATAGAACTGATAGAAAAAAAGGTTTATCAGGTTTGATCAGAACACGAAATGAAGCAAAACTTCTTGGTCCTTGCATAGATTCTTGTATTGATGCACTAGATGAATTAATCGTTGTTTATAATGATTGTACAGATAATACGGAATCGGTTTTAGAGGAAAAAAGAAAACTGTATCCTGACAAGCTTAAGGTTTATGCATATAATCATAAAGTACTTTCTTTCGATTTGACACATGAAGAGTTTGAATATGCAAAAACCTTACCAGACGATTCACCACGTCTATATTGTAACCAGTGTAATTTTGGATTGTCCAAAATGCAATATGAATATGCTGTAAAAATAGATGCTGATCAAATATATTTTGCTGATGAGATAAAAAAATGGCGAGATGTGTGTGCTGATAAATATCCTTTAAAATGGAAACTTGTCTATTTGTGGGGGTGGTTATTTATGGTATATTTTTCAGTATATAGACATCTTTCTGTTAAATTGAATAAACCTGGATTATTTATGTTGCCGGATAAACTCGTTGATCTCTTTATCAATCCATATATCCGATATGCAAAGTGGAGATTATTACGAGGTACAGCGTGTATTGCATTGTCTGGTTTGAATCTTTTTAAAGATGACCAATGGTATGTTCCCTTTGACAAGTTCAACATTCATCCTCCTTACAATGGTGAAGGTGACACTGTAATCTTTAAATTGACAGAAAAGACATTTTATTCAAGACGCTTTGCTGACAAACTTACCTATTCTTGTACGGAACTTTTTCATAATCCCTATAAAGTAATGTTCGCAGGACCAGTCTGGTTCCATTTACATGCTAATAGAACCCATTGTTGTGACAAAGTAAGAAAGGTTAAGATAGAACATCCGGAGTTATTTGTTTCACCTGAAGAATTCTTAAAAATGAACTATCAGGAGGTTTTAAATAAGATGGATCCAAAGGTCAATACCTTATTCCAACGTACATTGTTTGCACTGATACATAAAATGGGAATACAACGAATTAAAAAGTATCTGTATCTTCTTGATAAAATAAAACTTTAATTCTATAAATCTTGATATGAAAGCATACGATTATTTAATAGTTGGCTCCGGTCTGTTTGGAGCTACATTTGCATATTTAGCTCATCAGCAAGGGAAAAAATGTCTGGTGATTGACAAACGTGCCCATTTAGGTGGCAATATCTATTGTGAAAATTTGGAGGGGATTCATGTCCACAAATATGGTGCACATATCTTTCACACATCTAACAAACAAGTATGGGATTTTGTCAATTCAATGGTTGAATTCAACCGTTATACCAACTCTCCCGTAGCTAATTATAAAGGTAAGCTGTATAACTTGCCTTTTAATATGAACACCTTCTATCAGATGTGGGGAGTGACAACTACGGACGAGGCCATAGCGAAGATAGAAGAACAGAAAGCGGAGGCTGTAGCCAAGATGAAGGCGGACGGAGTGACGGAGCCGAGAAATCTGGAGGAACAGGCACAGGTTCTTATAGGGAAGGATATTTATGAGAAGCTGATAAAAGGCTATACAGAGAAGCAGTGGGGTCGCAAATGTACGGAATTACCGGCATTCATTATCAAACGCTTGCCTGTACGGCTGGTGTTTGATAACAATTATTTTAATGACAAATACCAGGGTATTCCCATCGGAGGCTATAATAAATTAATTGAGGGGCTGCTTGATGGCGTAGAGACACGTACAGGTGTGGATTTTTCAACATTGAAGAATACGTGGCATGAAATCGCAGACAAGCTGGTGTACACTGGCGCCATAGATGAATATTTTGATTATTGCTATGGCAAGCTGGAATACCGTACGGTAAGGTTTGAAACGGAGATGCTCGACACGGCTAATTATCAAGGTAATGCTGTGGTGAACTATACTGAGCGTGAGGTCCCGTATACTCGTATCATCGAACATAAGCATTTCGAGATGTTCGGACCGGAAGTATATAATTGTCCTAAGACTGTCATTTCAAAAGAGTACTCCACGGAATGGAAGCCAGGCATGGAACCTTATTACCCGGTAAACGACAGCCGTAACTCTGACTTATATCAGAAGTATAAACATTTAGCAGACCAGGAAACTAATGTTGTCTTCGGAGGCAGATTAGCAGAATATAAATATTACGACATGGCTCCTACCATAGAGTCAGTTCTTAAACACTTCAAACTTTAATCTATCATGTACAAGAACTATAAAGTGGTAGTAAATACCGCAGCAGGACGCCGGAGATACATGCAGTATCTGATACCTTATATCGTGGCTTCTCCTATTGTAGACCGATATGACATTTGGGTTAATACCCATAATGGAGCTGATATTGAATTTTTTAAGCAGATAGCTGAAAAATTTCCTGTTGTAAATTTGGTTTGGCAGCCGGATGGAGTTGTTAACGGCAATGAAAGTATCAATGCCTTTTATAAGGCATGTGTTGAGCCGGAAACAATTTATTTTAAGCTAGATGATGATGTGGTATGGATGGAACCAGGTTTGATAGAAAAGATGGTGCAGTTTCGAGTTGAGAATCCTCATTATTTTTTAGTGACTCCATTAGTCATCAATAATTCATTATCTACTTATCTGCTGCAGGTTGCAGGAAAAATACGGTTGGATCAATACTATTTTGCAGAGTCTTCTCATCCCATATTCTGGAAAAATGGTTTTTTTGCCAGCGCTTTACATCTCTGGTTTATTCAGAATTACCTGAAGACAGGGAAATGGAATGAATTGCATATTGGAAAGAAGGAGATGGGGATGACTCGCTTTTCCATCAATGCGGTGTTATGGTTTGGAGATGAAATGAAAAAAATGGGGGGAAAGGTACCGGGGGATGATGAAGAATATCTTTCGTGTATATACCCCACTTTACAAGGAGTATCAAATGCTTGGAATGGAGATGCGATTGTGGCTCACTTTGCATTTTTTACTCAGCGTGAAGAATTGGATAGAATGGGCATACTTGAGAAATATGGTGATTTCTGTATTGAAAACTGGGCTAAAGATCCGTTGATGAAGAAAATATCTGATACAGTACAGGCTATCATGCAAGATGTGGAATCAAGAAGAGCTCAACTTGAAAGTGTACCCTCTCCTTATAAAAGAGTACCTCCTCGGAAAATACCTTATGCTTGCATTAAGAAATTTATACCGAAAACGGTACTGGAATTTTTGAGGGAACAGCGTTTAAGGAATAGAAAGACGGGATTTATTATTAAATAAAGTAAGTAGATGTTCCAGAAAATTTTATCAATTATAGTTCCGACGTATAATATGGAGAAATATCTTTCATATTGTATGGATTCATTTTTTATTCGCAAGAATCTGAGTAAACTTGAGGTATTAATAGTGAATGACGGAAGTACAGACAGATCACTGGATATTGCGAAAGAATATGCATCTCGTGCGGGTGATGTGTTTAAGATTATAGATAAAGGAAATGGGAATTATGGCTCATGTATAAATGCTGCTCTTCCGGTTGCTACGGCAAAATATGTGAAAGTGGTGGATGCTGATGATAGTGTGAATACTGAGAATTTGGATGATTTTATTTCTTTTCTTTCTGAGAATGATGTAGATTTAGCTCTTTCAGATTTTGTTTTAGTGGATGAAAACCGCATCGAAACTAAAAAGATTTCTTACAACTTCGGAAAATCTTTCATTCCGATGGAGCAGATTTGTGCTACAGAACGTTTCAAGGATATGGAAATGCATGCTGTTACATACCGGAGAGAATTATTGCTAAAATCGGGTTATGTACAGACTGAAGGTATTTCGTATACAGACCAACAATGGATTTTTGCCCCTATGTCAACGATAAAGACTGTCGGAATTTTTAATAGACCAGTTTATAAATATTTGGTAGGACGTGCAGGACAAACGGTTGATCCAGTTGTTAAAATCAGAAAGATGGCAGACCGTACAAAATGTGTATTGGATATGGCTGTTCAATATGAGAAACTTTTTAAGAAGGTAACTCCTGTAGTTAAATCATATTTGGATGCTCGTATTCGTCCGAATATACAAGATATTTATCTTACTTATTTTTCTAATACATCTAAGATAGACAAAACTATGATTGAGGAGTTTGATAAAAGATTTAAGGAAATAGCTCCTTCATTGTATCATTACATAGGTTCATTGAATCTCCATATCCGGCTTTGGAGAAGAATCGCCGGATGTACAATTCTGGAAAAAGTTTTCTGTAAATGTTTTACCGTCATGTTATGGATTAAGTTATCATTCTGAAAGTAGGATAATGATAATAATATAAATGATTTTATAAGAATGTCTGTTATTATAAACATGGCTTGCGGCCTTGCAAATCGTATGTTCCAGTATGCTTTTTATCTGTATTTACAGAAAGAAGGATACGATGCTTATGTGGATTATTTTACTAGAGCTGATTTGGTTCATGAAAATGTAGATTGGTTGAGGATATTTCCTGAGGCAACTTTTCGGGAGGCTACAGCAAGAGATATAAGGAAAATGGGTGGGGGGCACGACTGCTTTTCTCGATTGCGCCGTAAGTTACTGCCTATGACTACAAAAGTTTTGGAAACGAGTGGGGCTTTTGAGATAATTCTGCCTCCTAAAAATAGAGATTCATACTTATTGGGTGCTTTTCAATCTGCCAAGATGGTGGAATCTGTGGATGCAGAAGTACGGAGAATTTTTACATTTCCGGAATTTGAAAGTGGAAAAAATCAATATATTCAAACGAGATTAGCACAAGAAAACTCGGTAGGACTTCATATTCGTAAGGGAAAGGATTATCAAGAACGTATATGGTATAAAAATACATGTGGGGTAGAGTATTATCGAAAAGCAGTTGATTTAATGAAGGAAAAGGTAGACTCACCGAGTTTCTATGTGTTTACAGATAATCCAGCGTGGGTGAAAGAAAATTTATCATGGCTTGAATATAAATTGGTTGATGGAAATCCTGGCTCAGGATGGGGTAGCCATTGCGACATGCAATTAATGAGCTTGTGCAAGCATAATATTATCTCAAACAGTTCTTATAGCTGGTGGGGGGCATATTTAAATAATACATTAAATAAAATTGTAGTTTGTCCACGAATCTGGTTTAACCCGGAATCTACTAAGGACTTTTCCTCCAATCCTCTTTTAGCAGAAGGATGGATTTCCTTATAAGGTAGTAGACATTTTTACGAAAGTAAATCATGCTTTAAATTTTGTTCTTTTGATGTGGCAGAGACCTAAAGTATCAGTAATCATACCTGTATATGGTGTGGAAAAGTTTATCGGACGTTGTGTGCAGTCATTGATGAAGCAAACGTTAGAAGAGGTAGAATATATTTTTGTGGATGACGCCTCTAAAGACCGGAGTCTTGAAATATTGAGGAAGACACTTGATCTTTTTCCAGAAAGAAAAGAGTTTGTTACGATTCTTTCCCATGAAAAGAATGCAGGGTTACCAGCTGCCCGGAATACCGGTTTGAAAAGGGCAACTGGCGAATATATATTTCATTGTGACAGTGATGACTTCATAGAAAACAATGCGCTGGAATTATTGTATACAGCAGCTAAGAAGCAGGATGCAGATATCGTTTGGTGTGACTGGTATTTGACATTTGAAAAAAATGAGCGTCGGATGTGTGAACCTTCATTTTCTACTCCCTTAGAAGCATTAAAGGCAATGTTGGGAGGAAGAATGAAATTCAATGTCTGGAATAAGTTTGTCAAGCGTAGTCTTTATATAGAAAACAATATTGAATTTCCGGCAGGGTACGGTATGGGAGAAGATATGACTATGATGATGCTTTTTCCTCATGCGCGAAAAGTTTGTCATATTTCAGACGCACTTTATCATTATGTAAAAACGAATACGGCTGCATTTTCGCATACTATTTCACAGACAAATTTTGATGCTCTTAAATATAATGTGGAACGGATATCAGATTATTTTACCGCTATGTTTGGAGATGAACTGAAGCAAGAAATAGCATTCTTAAAACTTGAAGCAAAATTCCCTTTGCTAATAATGTCTTCCGACTTTGCTTTCTACCGTTTATGGCAGCAGTGGTATCCGGAAGCAAATCATTTTATCTTAAAAAATAAAAATGTATCTTTGCGAAGTCGTCTGGTACAGACTTGCGCTCGATTCCATTTGTATGGTCTTGTGTGGTTGCACTATCAGATTGTCTGCCGTTTTATATATGGTTTTATATACAGATAGAAATTGTATTGATTTGATTGGAAAATGATAAAAATAATACAGGTCTTTAGTATCGTAATTTTAACAAGTCTTGCTTGTTTCCCGTTCTTCTTTTCTTTTTTACCATCGATAAATACCAAGATGCTTTTGGCAGTATTGGGTTTAATGGTATTTCCATTGGATTACATGAATGGTCGTACGCAAGCCTTCGGAAAAAGTTTTTTCAGACTTTCATTGGGAGCATTGGGGGTTTCGTTCTGTAGTTTCCTTTCGATGACTGTCAATAATACGCCGGATGATTCCTACTTAGGATATATTGTTTCCATGTGGGTTTGGCTTTTTGCGGCTTATTTTTGTGTGTATCTCATGCGACAAGTGCATGAGGATGTTTCTGTGGAAACCGTAGGATATTATCTTGTGGGAGTGGCATTGTTGCAATGTACTCTTGGCTTGTTGATAAATCATTTTACATTTTTGAAGGACCTAGTAGACGCATATATTACAGGTGAAAAATATATGGGTGTTGGAGTAGAAAACAGACTTTATGGAATTGGATGTGCGTTGGATGTTGGAGGAGGTCGTTTGGGAGCTATCCTTATCATTCTGGCATATTTAATCTTGCTCTCGATAAAACGGCAAAAATCCCAGTGGGTATATATGGGGCTGTTAGGTTTCTTTTTTTATATTTTAGTCATAGGTAATATGATGGGAAGAACAACGACTGTAGGTGCTGTCATTGCTATTGCCTATTTGGCTTATTCTATAGTGTCCAATCGTGAAATACAGTCGGCATCTATTCGTTCATTTTTATCTACGACTGTTTGGGTAATTGTAGTGGGCGTAGTTGTTTGTATAGGGTTGTACAATGTAAGTCCAGAAACACGAAAGTTATTGAGATTCGGATTCGAGGCTTTTTTTAATTATTTTGAAACAGGTAAGTTTGAAACGAATTCTACCAATATGTTATCAGCAGGCTTGATATTCCCGGACAATTTAAGAACATGGATTATTGGTGACGGATACATGGCGAGTGGAGCAAATGATCCGTATTATATAGGACCAGCGGATTATGGTTTTTATATGAATACAGACGCCGGATATTCACGCTTTATATTTTATTTTGGCTTGATAGGACTTCTGACATTTATGTCGTTTTTTGTGAATGTATGGAGGGAATGTGCGCAGAAAATAAAAAATGTGAAACTCTTTTTTATGGCAATTCTTGTTTTGAACTTCTGTATATGGATTAAAGTCTCTACAGACTTGTTTGTTATATTTGCTCCATTTCTATGTATTATTCCTGTAGAGGAAAAGTAAAAGAACTATTGAGGTTATTTATAATATGAGTAGCAATGTAAGATTTGTCATACGTTTTATAAAAAGGGTAAGAAATCGGTTAAGTTCTTACTATAATTTATTGCGCCTTAAAATGTATGGGGTAGAACATGGGAGCCATTGTGTGATTCATGGTAAACTTTATATTTCGTTATTTCCTACGGCTAGTGTAAAAATAGGTAAGAATCTGTATTTTTCATCAGGATGGGGAATTAATGCTTTGTGTGCAAATAAACGGGGAGTGATTTACGCAACGGAACATGCTTCTATTAAAATAGGTGACAATGTAGGGATGAGTAGTACTGTTTTATGGGCTCATAATAAGATTGTGATAGGAAATTATGTAAAAATAGGTGGTAATTGTATTTTAATAGATACAGATGCGCATAATTTGGATTTTTCTATTCGTCGTGGGCAATATACAGATTGGGGAGAATCAGCTCCTATTGTGGTAGAAGATGATGCTTTTATTGGAGCAAATTGCATTATTTTAAAGGGTGTAACAATTGGGGCAAGGAGTATAATTGCTGCAGGGTCTGTGGTAACGAAAAGCATACCGGCAGATTGTGTGGCAGGAGGAAATCCGGCTAGAGTTATAAGACAATTATCAAAATAAAAGTTTTAAATGATTGGTCTGTAATTATTATGAAAATCATTTATTGCACTCATTCCACATATAACCCAGGTGGAATGGAACGTGTACTTTTAAATAAGGTAACGTACCTCTCTAAGTTTCCGGGATGGGAGGTCTCTGTGGTGACTACCGACCAGCATCAGCGTCCTCCTTTTTATCCGTTTCCGGAAAAGGTGCGGATGACGGATTTGGGTATCAACTATTCGGAGGACAACGACAAGGGGACCTGGAAGAAAATTGTGGGATACCTCCGAAAGAGGAAGGAGCACAAACGGAAATTGGCGGCGTTGCTGGAAAGGGAAAAACCGGACATCGTGGTGTCGCTTTATCCGTCGGAGTCGTCTTTCATTCCGGAAATAAAGGATGGCAGCAAGAAGGTGTTGGAATTGCATTTCAACAAATATTTTCGTTTGCAGTATGGACGTAGTGGCATTATTGGTTGGATTGACCGCTGGCGTACCCGGCAGGATGAACGGATTGTCCGTCGGTTTGACAAGTTTGTGGTGCTGACGAATGAGGACCGGGGCTACTGGGGAAACCTGCCGAACATCGAGGTGATTCCCAATGCAGCCATGCACGTGAGCGACCGTTATTCTGACGTGGAAAACAAACGGGTCATTGCGGTGGGACGGTTGGATTACCAAAAGGGGTTCGACCGACTGATTCAGGCCTGGCAGAGGGTGCAGTCTACGGGGCGGTTCAAAGACTGGACACTGGATATTTTCGGACAGGGGGAATGGCAGGAGATGCTCCAGCAGATGATAAATAAGGCAGGTTTACAATCCACCGCACGAATCAATCGTCCTACGAATAATATTGTGGATGAATATATAAAGAGTTCATTAATTGTAATGACCTCTAACTATGAAGGATTTGGAATGGTTCTGGTAGAGGCGATGGCTTGTGGGGTGCCGGCTATTGCATTTGATTGTAAATGCGGACCGAAGGATATCATCCGTCAGGGGGAAAACGGACTGTTGGTGCACAACGGGGACGTGGACGGACTGGCGGATGCCATGATGGAAGTGATGGCGGATGACGATTACCGGAAAATGCTTTCGGAGAATGCAAAAGCGGTGGTAGATACGTATTCGGAACAGGCGGTAATGGCCCGGTGGCTGCGCCTGTTCGAAGAACTGACAAAAAAATGAAGAAACTATTACAGATAAATCCGGTGTTGCGGCAGAATACATCGACAGGCCGCATCATGCAGGAAATTGGGGAATTGGCTGCCCGGCATGGCTGGAAGACGTATATGGCTTACAGCAAGGGACGCGACGGCATCCGGGAGTGTCAGTCGGAGATTGTGCCGGTGGGCAACAAGTGGAGTACGCTCTGGCATGGAGTGGAAACCCGTTTGTTCGACCGTCACGGGCTGGCATCGAAAGGGGCTACGCGGCAGTTTGTGAAAAGGATGGAGGAAATTCAACCGGATGTGGTGCATATTCACAACATTCATGGGTATTTCCTGAATTATCCGATTTTGTTCGATTACCTGGCCGGGAGCGGCGTTCCGGTAATCTGGACGGTGCACGACTGCTGGCTGTATACAGGGCATTGTTATTATTATTCATTTGCGAGATGTGACCGATGGAAAACGGGCTGTCACGACTGTCCGCAGAAGAAGGAGTTTCCGGCTAGCTGGCTGTTCGACCGTTCGCGGCGGAACTTTGCCGACAAGCGGGAGGCTTTTACGCGGCTGGGAAAGGACCAGCTTACCATCGTGCCGGTTTCGGAATGGATTAAGGGGGAGATGCAGCAGTCGTTCCTGAAGGAGTATCCTTTTCAGGTGATTCGCAACGGAATCAATACGGATGTGTTCCAGGTGTACGACGCCGGGGAAGTCCGTCGCCGGTATCAGCTGGAAGGGAAGCGCATCTTTTTAGGAGTGGCCAGCATCTGGAGCCGTGAAAAGGGGTTGTACGACTTTATTCAGATGGCCGACATGCTGAATGAAGAAGAAGTGATTGTGCTGGTGGGCGTGAAACCGGAGGAGCGGAAGCTTTTGCCGGGAAACGTCGTAGGAATAGCACGGACGGAGAATATCCGTCAGCTGGCAGAGCTGTATGCGGCGGCTGAGGCTTTTGTCAATCCTACCTGGCAGGATAATTATCCGACGGTGAACCTGGAGGCGATTGCCTGTGGCACACCGGTGGTGACGTATCGCACAGGGGGAAGCGTGGAAGCGGTGACCGTGGAGACGGGGTGCATCGTGGAACAAGGTGACGTGAGGGGGCTGCTGGAAGCGGCCCGCGCCATAGCCCGGCGGGGAAAGGCGTTTTATCAGGCACCGTGCCGGGAATATGCGTTGAAGCATTTCCGGAAAGAAGACCGATACTTGGATTACCTGGATTTATATGAAAGGAAAATCCGAAAAGGATGATATGACAAAAAGGTTGGTATGAAGAACAAAGAACTGAAAATACTACAATTAGGTAAGTTTTACCCGGTGAGAGGTGGGGTGGAAAAAGTGATGTATGATTTGATGGTAGGACTGTCGGAACGCGGAGTGGACTGCGACATGCTGTGCGCGGCCTGGGAAGGGGAAGACAGTGTGACGCAAGTCAACGGACATGCCACGCTGATGTGCTGCAAGACGTTGCTGAAAGCGGCGGCTACGATGATTTCACCGGCCATGATTTTCAAATTGCGGAAGATATGCCGCGGATACGACATTATCCACGTGCATCATCCGGACCCGATGGCGGCGCTGGCGTTGTTTCTTTCCGGCTACAAAGGAAAGGTTGTCCTGCACTGGCACAGCGACATCCAGAAACAGCGTTTTCTGCTGCAACTCTACAAGCCGTTGCAGCAGTGGCTGATTGCAAGAGCGGACCGGATTGTGGGGACTACCCCGGTGTATCTGGCAGAATCTCCCTTCTTGAAGGGGGTGCAGACCAAAACGGTGGCTTTGCCCATCGGAGTGGAGCGGATATGCCCCTCGGAAGAAGGAGTGGAAGCGATGAAACAACGGTACGCAGGAAAGAAAATCGTGTTTTCGCTGGGAAGACTGGTTCCTTACAAGGGATACAAGTATTTGGTGGAAGCGGCCCGTTACCTGGACGATGACTATGTGGTGTTGATTGGGGGAACAGGACCGTTGAAGGACACACTGGAGGCTGAGATCGAGCATCTCGGACTACGGGGAAAGGTAGAGCTTTTGGGAAGGGTTAGTGAAGAAGATCTTCCTTTATATTATGGAGCTTGCGAGGTGTTTTGCTTGAGCAGCGTGCAGAAAACCGAGGCTTTTGCCATTGTGCAGATTGAGGCCATGTCGTGCGGCAAGCCGGTGGTGGCTACGAAGATTCCTCAGTCGGGAGTGTCGTGGGTAAACCGGGACGGAGTGTCGGGCATCAACGTGGAACCGGAAGACGCCAGGGCACTGGCCGAGGCTATCCGGAAGGTGACCGGCGAAGGAAGTCGGTACAAAGCATTTGCGGAAGGGGCATTCAAACGCTATCAGGAACACTTTACGAAAGAAAAGATGATAGAAAACTGTTTGAAGATTTATTTGAATTACTATGAGCAATGAAGAAGTGAGAGCTATGTTATTATCGAATGACCATGCGACTGAAAAGAAAGGGGGCTACAAGGATGCAATGTCGCCGGTAGCTTGTTGGGTAAAAAGGGGATTTGACGTGACGCTGAGTCTGATGGGACTGTTTGTCTTTTCTCCTGTGATATTGGTTATCGGGGCGTTGATCAAGCTGGAAGACCATGGACCTGCCATTTTCAAGCAGGAACGGGTGGGTTATCGCGGAAAGACGTTTATGCTGTATAAATTCCGTTCGATGAAGGTGACGTCGGAAGCGGACGGGGTTCCGAAACTTTGCCAGAAGGAGGACGACCGGCTGACGCGGGTGGGACGTTTCCTGCGTGAACACCACCTGGACGAGCTTCCGCAGTTGTGGAACGTGCTGAAGGGCGAAATGAGCTTTGTAGGGCCGCGCCCGGAACGAAAATATTTCGTAGACCAGATTCGGGCCATCAATCCGGATTATGAGATGTTGTATCAGCTGCGACCGGGATTGTTTTCGCCGGCTACGCTTTACAACGGCTATACGGATACTATGGAAAAAATGCTGGAACGCTTGCGGATGGACTTGAAGTATTTGGCTACGCGTTCGTTGTGGCTGGATTTGAAGATTATCTTTCTGACGGTGGCATATATTTTGCTGGGAAAGAAATTCTGAAAGATAGTATGAATTAATTTGATTATAAAAAACAAGATGGAGACAATGAGACCGAAACCGGACTTGCAGTTGCGCAAGATTGGCAGTCAGTATATGATTGTGGATACTTGCCACGGAAGTGTGAACATGACGAAAGTGTTTGAACTGAATGAGACGGCAGCACGGATATGGCAGTGGCTGGGCGAACAGGCACTGGATGTGGAAGGGCTGGCCGACAAGTTGTGTGAGGAATATGAAGTGGGAAAGGAACAGGCACGGAAGGATGTGACCCGGCAACTGGAAGAATGGAAGAAGCTCGGACTGGTGCAGTAGAAAAGGAAAAAGCTTTCTGGAATCGGAGGGAGCCGGCGGCTTTACTGTCGTTGCTGCGTGCCGGACTGTGGGAGCAGACGCCCGATGGCCTTTCGCTTTTCCCTTTGTCGGAAGCGGAATGGGAGGAGGTGTATCTGCTGGTCCGCCGCCAGACGGTGACAGGACTCGTGTGGCAGGGTATCAGTTACTTGCCCGACGAGTGGATGCCGCCGGGAAAGGTGCTGGTACGCTGGGTGGCAGTGGTCGACGGCATTGAACGGAAGAACCGTTTGATGAACCGGGTGGTGATGGAACTGCAGGACTGGTTCCGCCGGGAAGGACTGCGGGTGGTGCTGCAGAAAGGCCAGGGGGTGGCACTCTTCTACGAGAAGCCCTTGTGGCGGGAATGCGGCGACATTGATTTCTATTTTCCCGACAAGCAGGAAAGTGAACGGGCGGTGGAGTTGCTGGCCCGGAAAGGGGTGAAGGTACAGCGGGCTGCCGACGGCAGTGTGCATTATCGATGGCGAGGAGTGGAAGTGGAACACCACGTCCGCCTGCTGGACATCTGCAATCCGTGGGCACAGAAATACCTTCGCCACCTGGAAGAGACAGCCGGTTTCCGTGAGGTCAGCTTGTATCAGGGAGGGACGGTGACCGTCCCTGCGCCGGAGTTGAACCTGTTGATGCTGAATGCCCATATCATGAAACATGCCATGGGATGGGGCGTCGGTCTGCGGCAGTTGTGCGACATGGCGCGTGCCTGCCGGGTGTTGGAGAAAGAAGTTGATTCCGAGAAAGTTTGTGAAATATACCGCCGTGCGGGTATCCGCAAGTGGAGCAACCTGCTTTATGCCTTTCTGAAAGAGCAATTGGGATTAGCGGATGAATTTATATATTGTAAATCAGTGAATTATAATTCGGCTCCGTTGTCTGCAATTGTGTGGAGAGGAGGAAATTTCGGTTGGCATTCGGAAGAAAGGGTCTGCTCTTCACAAAAAAAATGGAAAAGAAAGTTACAAACTTTTCTTTTTTTCTTGCAGAATGTCAAATTTTCTTGTAAGTTTGTAATAAGGGAATCCTTTTGGACGATTATGGACTTAGTAAGGGGACAAATGAGATGAGTACTGAATGGCTTTTCTGTGTGGCTGGATTCGTTTTCAGTGTGTCGGTTCCGGCAGAAACGGACATCGAACGACTGCTGCCTTCGTTCCTGCCATTCAGGTGTGAGACAGACAAAGGGGACAAGCCCGTTTTCAGATGGCGGGCAGTGTCTGGGCCGGCTCCAGGAAAGGAGGAATGTACCACTTTGCTGGAAGAAAGCTTCAACGACCTGGGCCATGTGAGTCTGTGGAGGGAGAAAGAGGGGTATCGCATCGATATGCATTACACCGCTCAAAGTCCGCAGCACGTGATGAAAACCAGCCGTGACTTTACCTCTGCCGTAGCCTATATTCAGTGGGAGGATCCATACGTCAGTTGTGTCTGTACTTCACTGCTGAGAATCGTGTATTCGCAGGCGGTGCTTCTGCAGGGAGCGGTGTCGCTTCATGCATCGACAGTATATCAGGAGGGATATGCCTATCTATTTCTAGGGAAAAGCGGTACGGGAAAAAGTACGCATTCGGCTTTGTGGATGAAGCATTTTGAGGGGACAGACTTGCTGAACGATGACAATCCAACGGTGCGTGTGGAAGGCGGAAAAGTCGTGGCCTACGGTACACCGTGGAGTGGAAAAACACCCTGTTACAAGAACCTGTGTTTTCCGGTAGGAGGGATGGTGAAGCTGGTGCAGGCACCGTTCAACCGGTTTACTCCGCTGAAGGAAGTCAATGCGTTTGTCGCTCTTTTCCCGGGATGTGCGGTGATTCGTCAGGACGGGCGTCTGTGCGACGGATTGTATGACACTTTGTCACAAATAGTAGAGCGTGTACCGGTGGGAAGACTGGAATGTCTGCCCGAAGAAGAAGCTGCGGAGGTGTGCCGGGAAGGCATCCGGAACGGTGGAAAATAACTGTGAAAAATAACTGTCTGACTAAAATCAAAACAATTATTATAAAAAGAGAGAAATGAACAAGCAACTTGTATTTTTGAGCTTACTGTTTGCCTTGCTGTTGTCTTCGTGTGCTTCACGCAAGAACTTTGTCTATTTGCAGGATATGCAGATGGGCGAAGGTTATCCTATGGATACGAAGCACGAGGCGGTGGTGCACCGTGACGACCGGCTGGGCATCGTGGTGTCTTGTAAGAATCCGGAACTGGCCATCCCGTTCAACATCCAGGGTGGAGTCTTCCAGATTGATTCGGAAAGTAATGTATCTTCTTCGGGAGTCGCTTCCGGAAAGGAAAAGGGGTACCGTGTGGATGTGAACGGAGAAATTGATTTTCCGATTTTAGGAAAACTCCATGTGGAGGGATTGACCGTGAGCGAAGTGACGAAACTGATTCGGGACCGGATTGTACAAGGAAACTATATCAAGGACCCGATTATTTCCATCGAATTCCTGAATTTCAAATATACGGTGTTGGGAGCCGTGGGACGCAACGGTACATTTAGTGTGGATGGTGACCGTGTCACCCTGCTGGAGGCCATTGCCAATGCGGGTGATTTGACCTCGAAGGCCCGGATTGACCGGGTGGCTGTCATCCGCGAAGTGGGCAACGAACGGCAGATGTTCATGCACGACCTGCGCAGTACGGATGTGTTTGAATCGCCTTGCTTCTATCTGCAGCAGAACGACATCGTGTATGTGGAGCCGAAGTACCGCAAGAAAGATACGGAGGACCGTGGATGGCAGGTGGTTACGACCTTGCTGTCGTTGGTAACTGCAGTCTGTTCCATTATGTGGGCCACAAAATAACGAATGGTGTGTGAAACTAAACTAAGAAAAAATGCAGACAACGAATAAGAACAGCCAGAGCCTGAACGTGGTAGATTTGACCATGTATTTGGTCTCCAAATGGAAATGGTTTCTGATTTCCATCGTGATATGCGTAGGAGTGGCGTGGTTGAAGTATGCCCGGGCACCTTTCGTGTATTTCCGTTCGGCTACGGTGATTATCAAAGACCCTTCCAACAAAACGAGTACGGCGGGACTGGACCGATACGACAATTATATTAATAAGGTGAACGTGGCAAATGAAATCCTTCAGTTCCGTTCGAAGGAATTGCTGCGGGAAGTGATTCAGCGGACGCATGCCGATGTGAGCTATCAGGTGAAAGACGGGCTTCGGATGAACGAGCTTTACAGCCAGGCACCGGTGAACGTCAGTTTTGTGGATGCCACCAAGGAACAGGGAATGGCCTTTACAGTGATTCCGCAGAATGAAAAGCAGGTGGTGATTACAGACTTTGCTTCGAAAGAAGACAAGGAAAGTTATACGGTGGCGTTGAACGATACCCTTCTCCTTTCGACGGGAAGAATCGTGGTGACGGCTACCAACTTCTACGGCGACAAGTGGAAAGGGGAGAAGGTGCATGTGCGGAAACTGCCGATTGATGCCATGGTGGCTTACTATCAGGGGAATATCGGTATCCGTCAGGAAGAGGACGAGTCTTCCATTCTGACGCTCTCGATGAAGGATGCGTCGGCGGCCCGTGCAGAGGATGTGCTGAACATGCTGATTACGGTGTATAACGAAGAAGCCATCAAGGACAAGAACCAGGTGGCCGTAAATACAGCCGAGTTCATCAACGAGCGTCTGGTCATCATCGGACAGGAACTGGGCGATGTGGAATCGAACCTGGAAACATTCAAGCGTGACAACCAGGTGGTGGACATCTCTTCTTCGGCTAGTATGTATATGAGCGAAACGCAGAAGTACAACACCGATGCACTGGAACTTGAAACCCAGCTCCGTCTGGCCAGTTACATCAAGGATTACCTGACCGACCCGAAAAAGGAAACCGACCTGATTCCGGCCAATACGGGTATCAGCGACATGAACATCGAGACGCAGATTAACCAATATAATGTGGCCAAACTGAAGCGTGACAAGCTGATTACGGACAGCAGTGAGCGGAACCCGGTGGTGGAAGAACTGAACAACTCTCTTCGGGCCCTGAAGCAGAACATCATCCGGGCGGTGGACAACATGATTGTGAGCATCAATGTGAAACTGCGGGACGCACAAAGCCGGGAACAGCAGGCGCAGGTGCGGGTATCTTCTATCCCGACCAAGGAACGCAAGATGCTGTCTATCGAGCGTCAGCAGAAAATCAAGGAGGCTCTTTACCTCTTCCTGCTGAACCGCCGGGAGGAAAATGCGTTGTCGCAGGCCATGGCCGACAACAATGCGCGCGTGATTGACAGTGCCGACGGCAGCAATGCCCCGATTGCGCCGAGCCGCAACCGCATTCTGCTGTTGGGCTTGCTGGTGGGAATTGCCTTGCCGGGAGCTACCTTCCTGATGATTCTTTTCCTGGATACGCGTGTACACGGACGGAAGGATTTGGAGGGTGTAGTGAGCGCACCTTATTTGGGTGAGATTCCGCTGGACAAGGAATATGCCAACCGCAGGAAAGACAGCATGTCGGTGAAAGAACAGGGGGACGACATCGTGTCGGAGGCTTTCCGCATTTTGCGTACCAACATGGCTTTCCTGGCCAAGAAAGACAAACCGATGCAGGTAATTACGTTTACTTCCTTTAATGCGGGTGCCGGAAAGACGTTTATTTCGCGGAACCTGGCCATGAGCTTGGCGTATACCAAGAAACGGGTGATTATGGTAGACTTGGATATCCGTAAAGGTACGTTGAGCCGCCATTTGGGACATCACCGGGTGGGCGTCACCAATTATCTGTCGGACAATACGGTCCGCGTGGATGATATCATCCAGAAAGGAGAAAAATTTGATATTATTTCTTCGGGTGCGGTTGCTCCGAATCCGGCTGAACTGCTGATGGATGAACGCCTGGACGAATTGATAAGTGAACTCCGCAAGCGGTATGACTATATCATAGCCGACAATGTGCCCGTGGGACTGATTGCGGATGCTACGATTGCCAATCGTGTGGCCGACCTGACCATCTTTGTGGTGCGGGCGGGCAAGCTGGATCGCCGGCAGCTTCCGGATATCGAGCAGCTGTATGAGGAGAAAAAGCTGAAGAACATGGCTTTGGTATTGAATGGAGCCAGTCCGGAACGCCATGGCTATGGCTATGGATACGGTTACGGCTATGGCTATGGGTATGGTTATGGCTACGGTTATGGCCATAAGAAAAAGAAAAGTTCAATTTTTAAATCAATATGGAAAAGGTAAAGAAAAGAACAGAGAGTAAAAATCAAAAAAAGAATGAAAAAACAACATTTATTGTATTAACTAAACAAGAAAGCGAGGTAGCTGTATGAAGAAAAAAGAGTATGAAGTTCCACTGACGACGTATTCGGAGGTGGAGTTGGAACAAGGCTTTATGAAGGCTTCTGTCTTTGAGGACGGAACAGAAAATGCCAATGGAGTTACTATTGAAGAACATGGATTTGCTAGTCCATATGATGAATATGGAAATGTTAAATCATGGGAAGGCGATTATTCCGGTAGTAGTTGGGATTAATAATTAAAATTTGAAATTATGAAGAAAATATATTATTGTTTAGGTATAGCTTTGGCTGCGTGCCTGAGCAGTTGCTCAGATGATAGTCTGGACAATGGAAAGGCCGTTGTAAATCCTGTACAGACAGGAGATGAGATATTGTTCGGTTCTAAATTGTCAGGTGATGCTGCCGACTCTAGAACAGTGTATGGAGACCGTACTACCACAGGAGTGCCGGTAGAGTGGACTTCTGGAGATCAAATAGCTATTTACTGTCCACAGTCTTCTCAGCCTGCTAGTCATTTGGTTAATTATAATGTGACACCAGATACTGAGAATCCTTCAACTGCTTTGGAAGTTACTAAAGAAAAAGCGGAAGAAGCAGGTCTGCAATGGGGGAGTAGTGATGTACATGAATTTTACGCATTCTATCCAGCTCGTGCTGTAAAAGAAACCATTGATGCAGGTGAAGCAGGTCAGGGACAGGGAAAGGTCAGAGCAAATATCCCTGTAGAGCAGGATGTAACATCATGGAGAGATGGTACGATGACAATAGATGGCAAAGAGGTAACGACTCATTTCGGTCTGCCTAATATGGATTTGGCTTACATGTATGCATATAATTCCGTAGATAAAGATACGGTAAGTGAAACAACTCCGGTTAATTTGCCGTTTCATAATTTGTTGACAGTATTGGACATCACTATTCCTGGCCCAGAAAATGCAGATTCTGTTGTTGTAACAGCCATTAATGTGGATGATGTCAGTGGTGAAAATCTTGCATTGACTGGTGATTTTTACTGTTACATGACCAACAAGAGTGGACATGAACCGGGATATTGCGAGCCTGTAAGTGATCCAACAAAGGTTAACAATCGTATCGCTATTTCCACTTATAATCCTGCCACAAAGAAGTTCATTACTTTAAAAAAAGGTGAGCAGATAAATGTGAAGGCATATATCATTCCTCATACTGGAATAGGCACACGTAAACTGCAGGTTTCTGTAGTGCCATTGAATGGTGTGGCTAAACGGAAGTTGTTACAGACTGCGGACATCGTGCCCAGCAAGATTAACAGAGTGCGCTTGCCATATCTTGAACCAGGTACTGAAACTAACTATTGGATGAGCAATATTGACCCGAATGTGTACTTCACAGAACTGTCTATTCCGGGTAGCCATCAGTCGGTAGGTGTTGATCCTGAACGGCACAATATTTTCTGGACATATGAGCCATACCAGAGTAAATCCTTGGCTAAGCAGTTTAACGATGGCATACGAGCATTCCATTTTCAAACACGTTATCATGCATTGAATAACAACATAGATGTGTTTGCATGTGGTCAGGATTATTCTCAATTGTATGTCTATTTAAAAGAGTTGGCTGATATATTGAATGGCATGCCAGAGGAGAAAAAGGACTTTGTAGTGGTAAATATCGGTTTTAAATCTAGCACGGCTGCCACAAATGAAAATGACTGGTATCGAAAACTTGCAAATCAATTAAACAACAACAGTAATTATACTTCCTTGCCAATTTATGAAGGCGGCATTGATGCCAACACAACGATTGATCAGTTAGCTCGTAAAATCGTTTTGCGTATTGACCGGCAAGGGACAACTGAGGTTCCGGCATTGATCAGTGAACAGCCTAGTACAGTTGAGGCTCCGGCAGAAAAGGATATGTATTGGGGTTCCACAAATAACGGTCGTGTGTTAACAATGTATGCCCAAGATGCCACCTCTATAGATGTTGATGGAAATGATGATGGTGAGCTTCCTAACATGCAGACGAAGTTTGACTATATGAAAACGATTTTCAGTGAAAGTGTGAACAAATATAAGTCCAATGACGCACACGACTACCTATACTATATGAATGTTGGTGGCTTCTATTGTCAGAGAAACTCAGGTGATTCTGAAGGTGGAGATGTTATTAAGTATACAGAGGAGATTACGCCTGAAATTATTGATTATATTCAGCTGCGTGGTCAAGATGCAGCCTTAGGACTTGTAATGATGAACTTCGCCGACAAACAGGCTGATTCAGGAGCTAAATATGGTTGTGATGCGCTGATACAGACCATCATTAACAACAACTTTACGTTTGCATTGCGCAAGGCCTCATCAACTACTACAACCAATTACAATGCTACCTATAACAGAGGCGGCAATGCCATTGGTTGGGATGAATAATACCTCTAAAAAGGTACTTCACGGTTATTTAGCCGTGAAGTATCTTCAAAATAAAGAGAAAATAAATCAATAAATGAAAAGCAACTTACGATTTTATGCAATTTTGTCCTGTGGTATGCTTGGGCTGAGTGCCTGTCAGGAAGAGACACTTGTGCAGAATGTCGAAAAAAACAGTGTGACTATTATTGGTCGCCTGAAGAATGACATGCAGACACGCACTTGTGTGGACAGCTCTTCTCCCGAGGGTGTCGCAGGTATTCTATGGTCTCCTAAGGATACGATTGGTGTATATGGCGAGAGAGGTACGAAGAATGCGTTGTTTGTGGCTACCAATACGGTGAATACGGCTGAAGCCCAGTTTACCGGTTCAATGGCGGCCGGTGATGCTCCAGCATACGCTTATTATCCGTACAGTGCAGACAATGCTGCAGCCGAAAAGACCGCTTTGAAAGGTGACCTGAAACTGACACAGACTTCCGACATGACTACGGGTAAACTGGAAGCTGACTATAAAGTTGGTGTTCCGACCTTTACGACCAGTGAAGGGCAGTATGAATTTGAGTTCGAACATCTGTTTTCGCTGCTCAAGTTTGACATCAATGCCACAGGTACTGATCTTGAAGGGGATGCGCTTGAAAGCATTGTGCTGACATTGCCGGAAGATCGTCGTCTGGGAGGCGAGTTTACCTTCGACGTTACTTCGAAAGCTGTGACATGGACGGGCGACGTGACAGGTACCAATGTGTTGACCATGAACTGGAGTGATACTCCTGCGCTTGCCAGCGGAGCTGCCTATACAGGGTATGTCACCTGCGCTCCGGAAATCCGTCAGGGTGATAAAATTAAAATCACCATCCTGACCCGGAAGTTCAAGGCTGAGTTCACACGTACGGCACTGATTAACTTTGCAGCAAACACCTGCTATACCTTCCCCCTGACGCTGGAGAAATATAAGGATGAAATGACGGTGACTACTCGTCCGGTGTTTACTTCATTCTCTTTCGAGGCGGTTAAAAACAGTGGCAAGATTCTGTCAACCAAGTTGGTTTCAGGCTATGAAACTTCTCCGTTCACCCGTCCGGTGGATAATACGGCGGAAGTGATGACCGTGAAAAAGGATTCCGTGGTCGGAGTCATACCTTATCTGTATAACTTCAATCTGGTGCCTACTTTTGAGGTAGCGAAGGGTTTGACAGTGACGGTAGATGGCGTGCCGCAGACAAGTGGTACGACGGCACAGGATTTCAGTAAACCGGTTGTATATACCGTTTCCAATGGTACGGAAAGTCAGAATTACGTAGTGAAGGTGACCAATTCCGGATTGCCAGTGGTCGTGTTGACGCAGAGTGACGGCGGCGGTGTGGATTGGGAAGAAGCCGGTCTGAAGATTCGTGCCAAGGATGCCGACTGGGTGGAAACCGACAAGATGGCTGTCTATAATGCCGATGGTTCTGTCGACATGAAAGAAGCAGCTTGTGGCTTCCGTTTGAGAGGGAATACCACTCAGGAATATCCGAAGAAACCTTTTGCCATTAAGCTGGCAAGCAAGGCCAAGGTGCTGGGCATGCCCAAGCACAAACGCTGGGTGCTGTTGGCTAACTGGATGGACCGGACCATGTTGCGTAATGCAGTTGCTTTTGAAATGGCTCATAAGGCTGAGGCGGCTTTGCCGGACGGCCTTGCATGGAATCCGCATGGATACAGTGTGGAGCTTGTCATCAACGGACGTCATGTAGGCAATTACTATCTGTGTGAGCAGATAAAAATTGATGGCGACCGTGTGAATATACGGGATTGCTATGAGGATGTACTGGAGGAGAATCCGAATCCTGCAGCAGAAGATTGCGGCTATCTGTTGGAATTTGATGATAACTATGATGAAGTTCGTAAGTTCCGTACCAGTCACAGATATTTACCTTGCATGTTCAAGGATGAAGTGCCTGATAACTCTGTCTATTTAAATTATGTAAAGAACAAGGTGCAGGGCATTGAAGACAATCTGGTGAACGGCAATTATGCGGCGGCTTACGATAACTTGGACATCAATTCTGTGATAGATTATTTCTATATGCAGGAACTGATTATGAACAGTGAGTACAAACATCCGAAGAGCATTTATATGTATATTGACGGGCCTGGCAAACTGACAGCGGGTCCTATTTGGGATTTCGACTGGCAGACCTTCTCGCTTTCTGAAAATGTAGATAAACTGACACAGAAGTATTATGGTCAGAGTGGAGATTGCAGAGGACGGTTTGAGTGGTTCTACAGTGATTCTAAACTTTGGAAAGCCACAGATTTTGACTTGGTTTACAAAAAGGACCGTCCTTACATGTGGTATCCGCTCCTGTTTAAGGATGAGAATTTCCGCACTGTGGCACAGGAACGCTGGTCTAAACTTTATCCGGCATTGCTTACCATATTGTCTAAAATAGATGAACTGGCTGAGCAGAATCGCGTGTCAGAAACCTTCAACTCAGCAATGTGGCCTTTGATTCCTTACCATCAGGCAAACAGTTCTCCGTCATTCAATGGTGACGAAGACATGACATTCGATGAAGCCATCACTTCGATGAAGCAGGCTTACTCGGAGCGTCTGGAATGGATGAATGGCAGCATTACAAGCGGAAGTTTTGTGACAGATGCGGAATAAATAAAAAAATACATTAATCAAAACATAATGTTATGATGAAAAAGACAATCTTTGCAGCTCTTGCTTTGGCAGCTGCAGGTCCTGCATTCGCGCAGACGGAGCAGACCACACAAAATGGTGATTTCACAGAAACAGTGGAATACAGCAACGACAAATACAAAGTGGAGACCAACGGCTTCTGGGACAACTGGTTTATCAGTGCAGGAGTAGGCGGTCAGGTTTACGTCGGTGACCATGACAGACAGCGCAAGTTCGGTGAACGTATCTCTCCGGCCTTGGATATCGCAGTAGGAAAATGGTTTACTCCGGGCATCGGCGTACGCTTGATGTACACGGGCCTTTCTCTGAAGGGTGCCACTCAGGACGGTACGTATCAGAGCGGTGGACCTATCAGCGGCAAGCCGTGGAACGGTTACTGGCTGAACGAACAGAAGTTCAAGTTCTTCAACTTCCATGCAGACGTGCTGTTCAACTTGTCGAACATCCTTTGCGGCTACAAGGAAACGCGTGTGTACAACTGTAGTCCTTACTTCGGTCTGGGCTTGGGCAGAGTGACCAGCAGTCCGAAGAATTCGGAAGTGATGGCGCACCTGGGTATCATGAACTCTTTCCGCTTGAGTTCGGCTCTGGACCTGAACCTGGATTTGAGAGGAACCATCACGGGTGACCAGTTTGACGGTGAAATGGGTGGAAAAGGCAGTGAAGGTATGTTTGCTGCCACAGTGGGTCTGACCTACAAGTTCAAACGTCGCGGCTGGGACAAGAGCAAGACGGTGGTTCGCACGAATGTGGGCGAAATCAACTCTCTGCGCGACCAGCTGAACCGTGCAAATGCGGAGAACGAACGTCTGCGCAATGCCATCGACGCCAGCAACCAGAAACCTCAGGAAGTGACGAAGACGGTTGCTTCGAACCTGGTTATCTTCCGTATCGGCAAGTCTAAACTGTCAAACGAAGCGCGTGCGAACCTGGGCTTGCTTGCAGAAGCCATCAAGGCAGCCGACAGCAAGGCCGTTTACACGATTACGGGTTATGCGGATGCCGGCACCGGCAGCAAGAAGCTGAACGAACGCCTGAGCAAGAAACGTGCGGAAGCCGTTTACGACTGCCTGGTTAACGAGTTCGGCGTATCTGCTTCTCAGTTGCGTGTGGACTATAAGGGTGGTGTGGACAACATGTTCTACGACGATCCTCGTCTGAGCCGTGCGGTAATTACACGTGCTGAATAATTCCTTAGAAGGGTAATAAAACACAGGAAGTGGTGCTCAATTTGATTGGGTACCACTTTTTTTATGCGTATAGGATGGCACGGGCAGACTGGTGTTCAGCTTGCAGATTCGAAAAAAAACGTTGTTCCCTTTGATTTATTAACGAATCCAGTAGGTTTTGTAAAAAAAATTATATATTTGCAATGATTGCGATTAGCTATTACTATTGAAAGAAGTATTACTACTGAAAAACGGTATTACTATTACTATTGAAAACGATAAACTAGTAAAGACATGGGGGCTTTATTTCAAATTGTTGCCTATTCGATAGGTAACCTGTTTTTAGGTATTCTATTGACTGTGGTAGGAGTCATTCTGCTGTTTGTACTGATACAATCCTGGTATCGGAACAGTACCTTTACGCCTGTAAGTTACATTGTGGGAGGAATCTTGTTTCTTTTCCTTTCTTTTCAGTCTATCTTACTCTGCGGGGCTGTGACCATCAAATCTTATAGCGAGGATGTGGAAGGTGCAATCAACAGCTGGGTAGCGGAGGTGCCTTCTGACATTCCTTTCAATCAGGAGGACAGTCAGCATGTGCTGGAACAGATTACGGAGGAATGGCCGCTGGTGGGATATTTTGTGGGGGGTGCCGATTTCACGGGACATACCTCCGTTACTATCGCACAGGCTATGGCCGAGGAGCTCCGTTCGTTCATGAATTACTTTATCCTCCGCCGTGTGGGCTGGAGCCTGCTCTTCATTGTCTGTGGAGTAGTAATCGTAATCAAGTCGATGGAGCGTGTTTCCCGCAGACGTTATTCCAGCACACGGAGTATGGCTACAGGCAGCAGCAGGAGAAGACGTTATGATGATTAATATATAAACTAAAACTCAATTATTATGGCAAATCATTTAGTTATCGGACTGGGCGGAACGGGAGGCTCTGTCTTGCGGGCTCTGCGTAAACGTATTTATGAAGAGTTTCGTTCAAATGACCCGAAAGGAAGTGCGAATATAGAATATCTTTATGTGGATTCCAGTCTGGCGGATTTGAATAATGAAGAAGACTGGCAGACGTTGGGCGTATCCGTACAGCTCTCTCCGTCGCAGCGCTTATCCATTAATGGGATTGGTTCGGGGGTATTAAGCAATCTGGATCAGTATCCGGGTATCAATGCGTTTATCAACCGGAAGGATGAAGCGATGCTGAAAGAGGGTATCGGTGCGATTATCAGTGAGGGTATCGGGGGACAACGCCGTCGTTTCGGACGCATGCTGATAGCGAACAACATGTGTGGTTTGCCACAGAATACATTTGTAGGACAGGTGCATGCCCGTGTGCGTGCCTTGAAGGAAAAGGAGGATGTGGACGATGTGACGTTCCATATTTGTGCGGGCCTGGGTGGTGGAACAGGTTCTGGTTCCATCGTGGATGCCGTGGCACAAATCCGGAATGAATTCCAGCGTACGGGCGACGACCGTTCGAAGTTCAAGATACAGCTTTATCTGTATGTGCCGGAAAAAATTATCCAGATTCCGGGGGGAGAAGACAGCAACCGTTATTATCAGCCCAATGGGTATGCGGCATTGCTGGAACTGAATGCCATGTCGGTGGGAAGATATTATCCTACGGATGTGAAAGGAAATACGGATGAATATGGCAATGTGCGCCGCCTGCTGAAAGGTCAGGATGCATTCGACATGGCTTATCTTTATACGAACGTGAATGAAGCGGGAAAAGAGGTGAACCTGCAAAAAGTGCTTCCTGGCATTGTGGGGGACTTCCTGTTCCAGAAGATTGTGGCATCTTCCATGCAGAACAGTGGGAAGATGGCTCGTCTGGAAAGCAATGAGAACAACGGACTGTTGCCGGAAAACAATGAGACGGGTGAACCGGTCCGCAGCCGCAAATTCATGACGTTTGGCGTGAAGCGTATCGAGTATCCGGAAACGGAAGTGGTGGAATATGGTGCGTATAACTTTGCACGTCAGGCTTCCATGCAGATGTTGTATGGCTTGTGGGACGAGGCCCGCGGTTACATCGAGTGTACGGAAGATATGGTGGGCAAGTCGTTTGTGCACGACGTGGACAAGGAGGCAGAGAAAGAGGCCAACCTGCTGACGGATGACTACCTGATGCTGAGCAAACCGTTGCCTTCCATCGAGAAGCATGTGACTAACTGGAAGCCGATTGTGCAGGGATGGGAATTCTATGTGGACCGTTACAAGCAGGATGTGCAGGCTGAATGCCAGAAGAAGGAATGGTATGAAGAGTTTAACCAGCTCTGTGAGAAGTTCTTCGACTCTATGTATCGGGGCTGTGGCGTGAAGAAGTTCTACTTCGATTATGAAAGCCAGATTCCTGGATTCGCCGAGGAAATCTGCCGCCGCATCGAGAACAATTTGTTTGCCAAGTGGAAGAACGGCGAAATGTCTATCATTGAAGTACACAAGTACATTTCTGTGCTGATTGACAAGTGTACCGAACGGGTGGAAGGTTTCAAGAACAAGATTACCAAACGTACTACTTATTTGAACGAGGACCTGGCTGGTCAGTTGGAGCAAATCCGCAATGACTGGAACAACATCGGCTGGCTGAGGGATGCCATTACGAATGCATCGGTAAAGACTTTTGGACGTTTTGCCGATGCCAAGCGGGAACAGCTCACCGTGGCTACCACTGTGGCTGCCTACAGTTATGCGGTGAAGCTGATGTCGGAAATCATCAACATGCTGACGCTGCTGAACAACAACAGCGTGGAACCTTTCATGAAGGTGCTGACCGATTTTGCCGACAACATGAAGAAGCAGGCGGAAGAGAAATGTAAGTTGAGCGACCTGGAAGGGGGCAGCATGAACAGTGAGGTGGTCAAGGAATACGATCCGAAATTGGTGCGTGACACCGTGCATGGATTCCTGAAGAACCAGGCCAACCAGAAGGCGTATGCCAGCAGCCTGCGGGCCAGCATCGTAGAATCAATGGGAACGACCAATGTGGGATTTGCCAGCCTGAGCAAGAAAATCAATGTCAGTGCCTTGCAGGAGATTACGCTGAAGATTTGCATTGAAAGCGCACGGAAGGAAATGGATGAATATTCAATGAAAAATGCCAACCAGCGTCTGGTGAATGTCAACATCCTGGACAAGCTGCGGAATACGGATTGCAGTACGCCGGATAAACGCAAGCGTTTTGTGAAGGAAATCTACAATGCGGCGCAGAGTTTCTTGCCGTTCAATGGCTCGGAAGAGGGAAAAGGAAGCCCTGAAACAGCGGCTAACCATCAGAAGATGATTCAGCTTTCGTTGCCGTTGTATGAAGACGATGACGCATTCCGCAATGAATTTATCAAGGATTTCGGCGAGAGTGGAAAAATCCCGTTCAACAAGGACAACGATGTGTCGGTCAACTTTAAGAGCAACCAGATTGTGGTGGTGACAGCACACAGCGGATTCCCGTTGCGGTATGTAGACAATGTGCGGGTGCTGAAAGAGAAATACGATGTGCTGGTGCGCAACGAGGTGAACCGCATGGTTGTTCACACGGAATCGTTCTCCAAACCGTTGCCTGAACTGTTTGCACTGGATGCCGGCGACCTGAAGAAACGTTTACACCCGGTAATCTTGCTGGCTTATACGCTTGAGGGTATTCTGGTGGAACGTGAGGACGTGGAGACCGGGGAAAAGACTTTGGCTTTTGCCGGTGAGAAGAACCGGATGGGACGTGTGAGCCGTTGGATCCCGGTGGGCAATGACATGATAGAAACCTTGAACGAGTTGTGCAAAATGACTCGCGCGATGGATGCGGATGCTCTGAAAAAGGCTGTACAGGCTGAACTGGATACCAACTACAAGCACATTGAAAAGAAGAACCAGCTGATGCTGAAGATGGGAGAGACACTTGACAATGTGTTGTTGCCACTGGTAGGCGGAAATGAGAATAATGTGGAATTTGTGGCATTCAACAGGGCTGCAGAGAAATTGTGTGACAATGATTTGAAAATAGACTAAAAAGAAAATATTATGGCAAAGAAAATTGGTATTTGCAGAAACATTGATTGTGATAACTACAAGAAAACGATAGAAGTTGAACCGGGAGGTGAGTTTGAGTGTCCGTTGTGTCATCAACCCTTGCAGGAAGCTGAAGGTGGGAGGAAAAAAAAGGTTAAAGGCGAGGACGGCGGCGATAAAAAACCGTGGATGATTATTGGAGGCATTGTGGTCGTGGCAGCTTTGGCTGGTGGGGGCTATTATTTCATGGGAAATAACCCTAAAGACAAAGTCAATGTTCCGGTAGTTGACTCCACCGCTGTCGATGTACAGAAGGAGAAAGTGCCGGCTGAGGACACGGTGCAGATTGACTCATCGGAATTGGATGTGCCTCCGGTAGAAGAAGCGACAGAAGAGCCCAAGAAGAAAGACCCGACACCAGTGTTAATCAACGGTCGGGGAACTGTCGATCTGGGTTATGCGACTTATACCGGCGACTTGAAGAATGGCAAACCGCACGGATATGGCAAACTGACGTATAAGACCAGCCGGAAGATTGTGTCTTCGAAAGATTTCGTGGCAAGTCCGGGTGATACCTTTGAAGGCGAGTTCCGCGATGGAAAAATCAGTGGTCTCGGTTACTGGAAACATGATGGTAATGAAACGGCTGTGAAACCATGAAACGACGTTTCCACATCGCATGGATGATGATGGCGGCGGCAGCATTTGTCTTTAGAATGAATGCGGCTCCGCTGTTTCATACTCGTTGCCTGGAAACTCTCTCAAAATCCCTGCAACTGGAGTTGCCTGATAGTATGGGGGAGAATGTGGACAATGATTCTACCTGGCATTTTTCGGGTAAGCCTTTGCGGGTGCGGACCAATGTGTATGGAGATGTGTCACACATCGGATATAAGCTATTTGACAGTCAGTGGGCGGCTGCGTATGCAGCTCGTCCGCTGCTTGATTTCCTGGAACGTTATGCACTGGAACTGGATGTGCCTCGTAAAGGAGTGGACAAGGCCGAGGAGGCTGCCCGGAAACCTGTCACGTTTGTAAAGGGGAATTTGTCTATGTTGCGCAACCGGACACCGCAAACGAACTGTGTCATTAATGAGGTGGAACGCCGGCGTTACACCGTGGAATGGGAGGAAGGCAACCAGCAGGTTTGCCTAATTGTTCCTGCGGACTATCAACTTTTCATGGGGGCCGATGCGGTAGAACTGGAACAGATTTTTGAGCGGGACGTGAAACGGATGAAGGCTGAATTGCCGGGTGCTGCATTGCCTGTTTCCTGGGAAGATGGAAACCGGTCGCGTGCGGATGGTATCTTGATTGTCAGCAAGGGATGTTACCTGAGCGACCAGATACGTTCCGACCTTTATTTGTATGCGACACCGCAGGATACCCTTCTGCTGGCAGACACACTGAGACCTGTGCAGACGGTGAATAACATCCTGCTGACAGGGTATTTTGACAGGGAAATTCCGTTGCAGCTCACCGTTGACAAGTATGGCTACTTGAAATCGGAGATGGAAATATCCTTGCAACAGTTGCTGGCTTATTGCCGGATGGAAAACTGCATGCTTTTCTTAGGGATAAAGAACCGCACTTCAGACTTGCTTTCTGTCACCCTTTTTGCCGTAAATATGAAGATGGCTTATAGCCATACCATCAGTCTGGAGTTTCCTTTTGGCATTTTGAGAGGAACGCAAGAGAAAATAAAAGGAAGGATTTATGTGTATACTCCTTTGCAGAATATAACAGAGAAATTTTTTATTAACGACATAAAAAAGAATTGACCGTGAACATGAGATTTTTATTCACTTTTGTACTGGCTTGTCTGCCTCTTCTATCTTTGTGTGCGGATAATGTGGACGATGTGAAGAAGCAGATCAATAAGATAAAAAAGGATAATCAGTACATTTATGCAGAGTCGACTGCTCCTACAGAGGCCGATGCACGCAGCTATGCTGAAAGCAAGTTGTATGAGGAGGTGAATGAGTGGGTGGCGACACGAAGGAGATTGAAGAAAAGTACGAACCTGATTGTAAACAACCGGAAAGAGCTGTGGACCATGTTGTCGATGCCTCGCGGAAACAACATGTACCGTTCGTTTATTTATGTGAAGAAAAGTGACATTCTTCCCACGGAGAATGGGGTAGTGATAGCGAATACGTCTCTTACTCCGGGGGCAAAGTCTGTGGTAGAACCGGTAAAGAAAGAGGTGAAGGAACCGGTCGTGGAAGTGGCAGAAGGCACTGTGAAAGAGGCAGCAGCAGAAAAACTGCAACTGCCGGAAGTCATCAACCAAATTGCGGCATGCACGAAATACGGGGATATGGCGGATAAGGTGAAGCAGATGAAAGCGGATGGCCGGATTAAGGACTATGCGCGCTATGCCTCACTTGTCAACCCGGATAAATGTTACCTGGTGATTTATAACCGTGAAGGAAAAGTGGTGGCTGTGTTGACGCCGGGACCTGATCGCCGGAATGTGAAAACTGGTCAGGCAGACGGGGTAAAGAATTACAGTGGTTGTGGAGCCATTGGACTTGAATTGTAATAGGAACAATAATTTATGGATATGAGAAGAAGATTTATATGTGTGTTTATAGCGCTTGTTTCCATGTGGGTGTGGGGCGCAGGTCAGATGAAGGCGGTTACTGTCACATTGACCATTGATGAAGGGGTGGACCGTCCGCTTGCTTTAAGTCGGGCTGAGCATAACCTGGGTGTGATTTTGACAGAAATCAATCGTGCGCAACAGGCGAAATCCATCCTGACGACGAAGAATTTTTCAATGGATGATTTCTCACTGAAATCGTTGCTCAGGTTGTGGGCCGTGACTCCGTTTTATTGTGATGATGAAGAAGTGGTGGAACGTTGCTGGATTTTCAAGAATGGAACCATGATGGTGAGTCATATTCCTTTGATTATTACTCCGGAAGGTGAGGACTTTGGGGTCGGAGCTTATCAGGAGGCTGTAGTGGAATTTGACAATAAGGGAAATATCACTGATTTCCGTCTGGCCTTGGATGCGCATACTGCCGAGAGCATGGAACGCTGCGGAAGTGTGGTGGAAAAGGAAAAGCAGATGATTATCATGCAGTATATCGAACGTTTCCGTACGGCTTATAACCAGCGTGACTCGAATTACATTGAAAAAATCTTCAGTGACGATGCCTTGATTATCACAGGAAAGGTGGTGACTACCCGCAGCAATAGCGATATGGGAGGCTTGAAGCAGAAGGTGGAATACACCAAGCAGACCAAGCAGCAATATCTCCGGAATCTGAAGCGTGCTTTCAGACGTAACAAGTGGATTGATGTGAAGTTCAGTGAAATTGGCGAGCATGGAGAAGAAGGCGGATGTGCCGGTATCACACGCTCTACGGTGGACAAAACGAAATATGGCGTGCGTTTGCGTCAGGAATGGAATTCCAGCAATTACAGTGATGAGGGCTATCTGTTCCTGTTGTGGGAGTTTCCTGAAGATGGCAGAGATCCGATTATCCATGTACGTACCTGGCAGCCTGAATGGGTGGGCGGTGTACGCCAGCAGCCGGATGACGACATCTCTACATTGGGGGCATTTGACTTGTAATCAGAAGGTCTAATCACGGAATTGTATGGATGCAATGAAAAAATTATTTTTGTTTTTGTGGATGATGGTCATTCTGTTGCCTTTGGGAGCGCAGGAGCAATACATCTCGAAAGGCCGTTATACTCCGGAAGACCGTTTTGAAGATCTTGGGGGCGGAGGAGGAATCCTGCTCTTGTCGAAGCACAGGGATCTGGTGGTTACTTTAACGAATGTGGAACCCGGGAAATTTAAGGTGACTCCGAATGGCGAACGTCCGGATGGGTATTATGAATATATAGTTTCCATTCATCCGGGTAGTACCCGTACGCCGAAACTGGAAATCAGCCGGAGAGGAAGTGTGTATAAAACGGAAATCGTGCAGACTACGAAGCCGGACTTCCTGATGGCTTATAAAGTGGAAGAGGTGGCCAATCCTATCCGTATGGATGAACAGACGATGGCCAACGATACTTCCATGGACCCTCTCGCAGCTATATTGGAGTTTACGACTTCCATACAGAATTTGCAGGTGGACTTCCTGCCTGAACTGGGGGCCACGGTAGAAAGGGAGAAAAGTGCAGCCGACCCGAATATCGTCATCATTCGTGCCAAGATATCCATTGCCGTGCTGGATGAAGCCAGGAAGCGTATGGAGGAACTTCGCGAACAATGCAGGGTGCAGGACGTGAAGACGAGTGTGGGAGAACAGCCTCAGGAAGAATGGGATAAACTGGACAGCCTGGAAAATGAGTTGAGAGAGATGGAAACTCATTATGCGATGCTGACAACGGTCAATCTTTATACGGACGGCAGTAACCGGTTGAGCATTGACATCAGCGGACTGGAAGGGCGTATGATGAAATGTTATGCGGTGCTTCCGGTGGTGATTGAAAAGAATGTGTATGTGACGGAATGCAGTGCTTTTATGAGTGAGGCCGCCCGACTGTTCGGAATGCGTCAGTACAAAGCGGCGCGTGCGGCTTATGAAGATGCCTGGAACGCTAAAGATGTGGTGCCTACGCTGCGTCCTGCCATCCGTGAATCAATCGCTCAGTGTGACAGTTGTCTTTTGTATGAACATGTAGCCTCTGGGGCTATTAAGGAGATTGCCCGACTGAAGAAAAGTGGAAATGCAACGCAGGAAGAGGTGGCTCGTTTTGCTTCGGCTGCAGTGGAATTTATGGAGATGGCGAATGCATATAACCCTTGTGATTTTTATGCTGACCGGATTGAGCGGATGAAAAAACTGCTGGTGGGTTTGCCTTTGAAGGTGAAGTTTACGGTGGTGGAATGGAAAACGCTGAGTGAAGGTGAATATATTCCAGGGGTGGAAGTATGGGCTTACAAAGGAGACGCTTCGGTTTCTTCGCAAACTTTTTCTTCTGATAAGAGATTTAAGAACATCGTGGAGAAAGAGGGGGCGAATTATGTGCAGGTGGGTACCTCTGGAGAAGGAGGCATTGTAGAAATCGAATTGAACCGTGCCGATTTGCCGAAAGGACTTTTGTTTCGTCCGAAAGAAGACAGCGGGATAAAAATGAAGTATCTGACGGTAAATGAGCTGATGCATCAGGCCAAGGGAACTTATATGGAAAAGCAGTTTCGCTTGAAAATGTATAAAAAATAGATCTATTACTAAAAAAACGTATGGTTATGAAGAAAACATTATTTAAAGGGGCATTGTTGGCTTTTTCTGTCATGTTTCTTGCAACGACAGAGGTTTCTGCACAAGGATTTTTTAAGAAGTTGAAGGAAGCGGCAGAGAAAGTTGAATCTGTGACTAAAACAGCCAATGCCCTGATGGGGGGGACCTCTACGGAGGGGCAGACTTCGGATGGACAGACTTCGGAGTCTGACAGCATTTCCACTCAAGAGTTTTTGGCAAATGTTCCTTCTTATTCAGTCAAGAAGGTGATTGAAACGGACTCTCTGGGCAATGCAATTACCAATGAAGACGGTACCACTCGTTATAAGTATCTGTTAATCGACAAGAATGGAAATGTCTGTGCGGTCAATACGGCAAAGAAACATTTGAATTCGGCGTTGAAATCGGGGGCATTTATTTTGCTGAAAGTTGGCGGTGGTGCCACAGCGGGAGCTTTGCTGGGTAAAAAAGTTGGCGGTTCCAAAAAGAGTGCCTGGATTGGTGCCGGAATTGGTGCGGCAGCAGGTATGCTGGCTTCTGCGAATGATATCAAGGAGGTAAAGGAACAGGTAAAATTGATGAAGGAATGCAAGAGAGTATTAAGTGCCTATCAGACCACGTTTACCGAAGAAGGGTTGCCTATCGATGCGGCAGCCGATTTGTCGAATGTGGAGGGCATTAATTTTGCAGAGTGTGAAGAAATCACGAAAAGTGCAGCCGATGTGAAAGCACAGCTTTTGGCTTCTAAGTTGGAAGGAGATACATTGGATGATGTAGAGATTCCGGATGACCTGAATGTGTGACCAAGGAAGAATTGGGACAAAATAAAAGGAGACGTTTTTATTCGAGTGTCTGATAATCAGAGGCTGGAATAAAGACGTCTCTTTATTTTTTATTCAAAAAGAGGTAAAACTCGCCCGTAAGGTTTAAAATGTGTCGTATAACACTTATCTTTGGCGGAAAAATTCAGAAAAAAATGATTGATACAGAATATTTGAAGCATTTTGAAGAGAGATTGCAGCAGAATTTGTTGCATTTGTGTACAACAGATGGAGTGCTCGACGGTACGTTGCTGGCTACGGAGGACTTAGATAAACGCTGGCATGACCTGGCACCGGAATACGTGGCCGATGCCGTGGAGCAGATTCGTGATTATCCTACGGTGTCGGTAGCTTGGGCGGCTTACCTGGGACTGGGGGTAGCCTGTCACTGGGATGAGGACTGGGAGGCTTGCATGCAGGCCACTTACAAGTCGTATTACGGAGAGCAGGGATTTGATGACATGGACGAGCACATCGTACACGACCTGCTGGGTCTGCCGCTCGACGGGGTGGAGGCCAAGCATTTGGAGAGCGTGATTCGCCGCTGTGCGCAGTATGCTGTAGACGCGATTCGTCACGAGCAGATTGAGCCGCAAAGTCCGCGGGCTTTTCACGTGTTTGCCCGTGCCTGCCGGACGATGTTCCGTATAGGGGCAGCTATTGAACTGAAACGTTTGGGCTACAAGTTTGAGAAAGTACAAATCAGGCAAGTGCCGGGAGGATTGCCAGCCTGAGATTTCCGTTTCAAATTCTCTTATGGTTTGCTGGAAGTATAGCGGCAAATAACGTGCCGTCAAGGTGTAAGGTTACAATATTTCTCTGGCAATCCACGCGCAGGCTTCTGCATCGGCCAAAGCATGGTGATGTTGTTTCAGGTCGTATCCGCAGAGGGCGGCCACGGTGTGCAGCTGGTGGTTCTCTGCCCACGGGAAAGCGCGACGGGAGGGCCCCAGCGTATCATAGAAATCATAGTCGGGATAATCCATCTGGTAGACCCGGAAGGCAGCTTTCAGGCAGTTCTCGTCGAACGCCTTGTTGTGGGCCACGAGGGGGAGTCCCTCAATCAGCGGGGCTACCTGTGCCCATACTTGGCTGAATACGGGCGCATCGTCGGTATCCTCGCGGGTGAGTCCGTGCACCTGTGTGCAGAAACGGCTGTAGTAGTTGGGCTCCGGCTGGATGAGCGAGTAGAACGTGTCGGTGATTTCTCCGTGGCGCACCACCACTACGCCCACACTGCATACCGAGCTGCGGGCCCCGTTGGCGGTCTCAAAATCGATGGCGGCAAAATTTTCCATGGTATGTCTTACTTTTCCTGTTCTACCTTCACTTCCTGAATGTTCCGCAGCTCGTCACTGAAGTTGACACCAATCCGATAGACCGTGCGGCTGTCCTTGGCAAAAGGAGCGGCATAGCCTTTCTCCCGGATCAGTGCGAGTGCCTCGTCCGCGCTGCCGTTCAGCTTGAATTCCAT
>UMHI01049674.1_pt1 | contig 38810 bp, 37 predicted proteins | sample 1965481 | NCBI WGS metagenome assembly UMHI01 (sample SAMEA4836093, study PRJEB28245) | human gut metagenome | biome: gut microbiome; material: fecal sample | place: Denmark | collected 2008 | reverse complement strand
TTTTCTTCATTTAATATAGGTATTAATAAGAGCAAAGATAGTTTTTTTTCATCTTACCCTGAAAAAAATCCGGTTTTATTTTTGTATTTAAAAAATATATCCTACCTTTGCACGCGAAATCAAAAGCCGACATGGCTCAGTTGGTAGAGCATTTCATTCGTAATGAAAGGGTCCGGGGTTCGAGTCCCCGTGTCGGCTCAAAGGAAAAAGGAAGAAAATAATTTATATTTTCTTCCTTTTTTATTATCAAATTCCAGAATTGCTACTATAAGACAAAAGCAACCATCGTCTCAATTACATGAAAGATGGTTGCCTTTCCACTCGACAATCCTACTTGGGTTTCTTTAATCTTTCTATTCCTTAGCTTACCTCTAAAGCTGTTGGCCGCCTAAAATATGGCAGTCTTCCTCAGAGAGCTGTTTCAGGCACTCGGACAGATTGCTCGGCCGGATAACGATATTCGCCCGGTCTCCCTGGGCAAAGGCATACATATACTCGATAAAAATCTGATGCTCGGCCAACTTCTCCAAAATCTTAGACAGCGCACCGGCCACGTTCGGACAACTGATGCAAACCACATCGGTCAGAATCACTGCGAAATCTTTCGCACGCAATACTTCTACCGCCTTGTCTACGTCGGACACAATCAAACGAAGGATACCGAAATCCGTAGTCTCCGCCATACTGAAAGCGTGCATGTTGATACCTTGTTCACCCAAAGCTTTGGTCACTTCGTTGATTCTCCCGCTTTTGTTTTCCAAGAAAACGGATAATTGTTTGATAGTCATACTCTTTCGTTTTTGAATTAAGCCAACACACGTTTATCTATCACTCGCGTACTTTTCCCTTCGCTCCTCGGCAGGCTGTTGGGTTCCACCAATTTCACTTCCGCGCTGATGGAAAGCACGCTCTTCAGGCGTTCGGCCAAACGTTTCTTCAAAGCCAGCATACCGCCCAAATCGTCTGAGAAATTATCCGGACGCAACTCTACCTGTACCTCCAACATATCCATGTTGTTTTTGCGGTCTACCACCAACATGTAACGGGGCGCAAATTCCGGCATCTCCAGAATCACGTTTTCCACCTGCGAGGGGAACACGTTAATGCCGCGTATGATCAGCATATCGTCGCTCCGTCCGAGGATACGCGTAAAGCGTACACTGGTACGTCCGCATTCGCACGTGCCGGGCATCAATGTCGTCAGGTCTTTCGTACGGTAGCGCAACAGCGGCATTCCGGTCTTCGTCAGCGTAGTCAGCACCAACTCCCCTTCTTGCCCGAGCGGCAGTACCTCGCCGGTTTCCGGATGGATGATTTCCGGATAGAAATGGTCTTCCGCGATATGCGAACCGTTCTTGCAGCCGCACTCGTAAGCTACGCCCGGCCCCATGATTTCACTCAATCCGTAAATGTTGTAGGCCTGAACGCCCAAACGTTCTTCTATCTCGCGGCGCATGTTCTCCGTCCACGGCTCCGCCCCGAACGCGCCGATGCGCAACTTTAAATCGTCGGCCGAAAGCCCTTGCTTATGCAACGCCTCCGCCAGATACAGGGCATAGGAAGGCGTACAGGCAATACCCGTCACTCCAAGGTCTCTCAACAGACGGATATGTTTCTCCGTATTCCCGGTAGAAGTAGGCAATACGGTAGCCCCCAGATGCTCCACGCCATAATGGGCACCCAGTCCACCCGTAAACAACCCGTAGCCATATCCCACGGAAACGATGTCACCGCGCGTCACGCCATAGGCCGTCAACGCCCGCGCTATCACTTCTTTCCAAATCTCCAGGTCACGATAAGTATAACCTACGATGGTGGGGTTGCCCGTCGTGCCGGAGGAGGCATGGATACGGACTATCTCGGACATGGGTGTAGCCAACAGGCCCACCGGATAATTATCACGCAAATCCGCCTTGGTCGTAAAAGGCAATTTCACAATGTCGTCTATCGTACGGATATCATCCGGAAGCAAATCCATTTCCTGCATCTTAGTCCGGTAGAAAGGCGTGTTATGATATACCAAATCCACCAACTTGTGCAACCGTTTCCCCTGTAAGTCGCGCAATTCCTCACGACTCATGCACTCTTTATTCTTGTTCCAAATCATGTTTTCCATTTCGTCTAATTTAAAGGATGATCCAATCGGAAAGCCTTCATCCGCTCCTCCATGAGCGGATAAAGTTCCTCACGCATACGGGACGTACATGCCCTCACGCCGGGCTGCCCGCTGCCGGTTGTCTCCAACGAGATACTGCTCACTCCATAATATAACAGCTCGCGCAACAATTCGCCACCACTCATCCGGCCATAACCCACGGTAAAGAAAAAACCGTCACCCACCGGCCGCGTCACATCGTAGTCATACACGATGTGGAACCCGTTGTCGGTGAATATCTTCTTCATCCGTTCGGCCCGCCGGGCATATTCACGCACGTCGGCTGCAAAATCCAATTCGCCGTCCGTGGCCGCACGCAGCATTTCGGCATAGCCATACTGCGTGGAGGCCGTACAGCCGGAAGTTATCATATACAGCACCGAAGCCACGAAAGTCTGCCCGAACACGCCGGAGTCGCCGTAACGCTCGGCCAACGCCGGATAATGCGTGTCGAACAATTTGTCGGACACACAAGCCACGGCCATCCGCTGACCGGCATAGCTGAAGATTTTGGAGGAAGACAGCATAAGGATGTAATTGTCCGTATAGCGGGCCACCGTAGGCGGATAAGGTGCCTTCCAAGGTTGGCCCAAGTCCTGACGGAAGTCCATACAGAAATAAGCCATGTCTTCCAATACGATAACCCCGTAACGGGTGGACAACTCACCGATAATCGCCAGTTCGCTGTCCTCCAAGCAAATCCATGCCGGATTGTTCGGATTGGAGTAAACGATAGCCGCGATGTCGCCCTGTTTCAGATAACTCTCCAGCTTCTCCCTCAACGCCTCTCCCCGGTAATGGTAGATGTCGAACTGTTCCCACTTCGCCCCGATGATGCGCAACTGGGATTTCTGGATGGGGAATCCCGGGTCGATGAACAGCACCTTGTCTTTTCCCGGCACGCACTGTGTGGTAATGACGAATGCCCCGAACGAGGCAGCCACCGAACCAGTCGTCGGAATGCAAGCCCGTGGCGAGATGTCTATATCGACAAAAGCCTTCACGAAGCGCGAAGCTTCGCGCTTCAGTTCTGGAATCCCGTCGGCTGCAGGATACTGCGCCCCCACTCCACGGTCCAAAGCGGCCTTCTCCGCTTCCACGCCGACACGATTGGCAGGCAGGCCCGGCGAACCTTGATCCATTCGGATGAATGGAATCCCCGTCTGTTGTTCCAACCGGGAAGCCACCAACAGCACCTCGCCGATGGTGGCATGGGCGAGGTCGGCAATCTGCAACTCCTTTACTACAGATGCCACCAACTCTTCACTAAAAACCTGATGTCCCATATCCGCTTACTTTAAGTCCGAAGCCGCATGCCCCAAATCGAAAGCCCGGCGGTTCATTTCCACTACAGCCTCCCCTTTTGTCCCGAACACACGGGCGATACTTTCACGCAACTCCTCCACAGACAGGATGTTCAGGTAACGGGCCGCAGCCCCCAACAGCATCACATTGGCGCACTTCGGCATGGAATGTTCCTTGGCCAATGCGTCCACATCCACCATGACGACATGGGGCAATGCCCTCAATTCGGCCATCAAAGCCTCGTCTTCGGGATAATTGGGAATGTTTTTGAACGGGGAAGAAGAGGTAATCACCCAACCCTCCTTATTTAAATAAGGTATATACCGCAAAGCCTCCATCGGCTCCAACGAGAGAATCATGTCGGCAGTTCCTACCGCAATCAAATCGGAAGCGATCTCCCCGTCAGACAAACGCAAGTTGGACTGCACGTCGCCTCCGCGTTGGCTCATGCCGTGCACCTCAGCCTGTTTCAAGGTCAACCCTGCCTGCGTGGCAGCCTCACCGATGATGGTGGCAATGGAAAGGATGCCTTGTCCTCCCACGCCCGAAAGAATTATATCTTGTTTCATGCTTTCTTTTCCGCTTTTTTCTGTTTCAACTTCCTGTTCAAGGTCTGTATGCACTCCCGGCGCGGGATGATGACCGACACCCCTTTGTACTCTATCTCTTCACGAAGGACACGCGTAATCTCGTCCATGTTCTTAGGCAACGGCACCACTACACGCACATGTTCCGGCTCCACCCCAAGCCCCAGGCAAATCGCCTCAAACTTGTTCGTACCGGCAGAGTCTTGCCCGCCGGTCATCGCCGTAGTCAGGTTGTCCGATATGATGACGGTAATCTGCGCCTTGTCGTTCACGGCATCCAACAATCCCGTCATCCCCGAATGGGTAAACGTGGAATCGCCGATGACTGCGATGGCCGGAAACACACCAGCGTCGGCCGCCCCTTTAGCCATCGTAATGGAAGCCCCCATGTCGAGGCAAGTGTCTATGGCACGGAAAGGCGGCAAAGCCCCTAATGTATAACAACCGATGTCGGCAAACACGCGTGCATCGGGATATTCCTTTACCACTTCGTTCAAAGCCGTGTACACGTCGCGGTGGCCGCATCCCTGACATAAGGCAGGCGGGCGTCCCACCACATTCTTCGGGGCATCGAAGTAACGCTCCGGCCGGTGTCCCATAGCCGCTGCCACGCTGTCCGGCGTCAGTTCCCCCGTACGCGGCAAGTCGCCCGTCAGACGACCTCGTACGGGATAGTCTGCGGACAGCATCCCCCTCACGAGTTCTTCGGCAAAAGGCTGGCCGTCTTCCACCACCAGAATCTCACGACTGTCGGCAGCCAAGCGCCGCACCAAGTCAGCGGGCAAAGGATATTGGGTGATTTTAAGAATGTTGAACTTCTCCGCCGCCTCGCGTACCTCCGTCACATAGTTATATCCTATACCGCAGGCCAATATGCCCACCGGTTTCTCTCCCGAAGCCTGTTCGTAACGCGTGTAAGGAGCTTCGGCCGCAGCCTGCTCCAGACGCGGTTGCTGTTCCACCAATACGGCATATTTCCGGCGCGAATTGGCAGGAAGGAGCACCCAACTGGCCGGATCCTTCGCACAGGGCAACGCTCTCATCTCTTCGGCTTCTTCCTTCACCGTCACGGCGGCACGGGAGTGCGCCAAACGCATCACGATACGCATCAGCACCGGCAACTTCTCCCGTTCGGAAAGTTCGAAGCCGTATTGCATCATGTCGTACGCCTCTTGTTGAGTAGACGGTTCCAAGGTCGTTATCATGGAAAACTTACCGTAGAAACGGGAGTCCTGTTCATTCTGCGAAGAGTGCATGGAAGGGTCGTCCGCCACAACCACGATCATACCACCGTTCACGCCCGTAATGGCAGCGTTGACAAAAGCATCTGCCGCCACGTTCAGCCCCACGTGCTTCATGCAGGCTATCACACGCGCACCGGCGTAGGATGCCCCCAAAGCCGCCTCGACGGCAGTCTTTTCGTTCGTACACCACGTGCTGTGCAGACCTCGCGCACGCGCCAACGGATGCCGTTGGATGTATTCGGTGATTTCCGTGCTCGGCGTCCCCGGATAAGCATACACTCCGCGAATGCCTGCATGGATAGCCCCGAGGGCTATGGCTTCATCACCTAATAAGAGTTTCTTTTCCATATCTGTATATCTTCTGAGTTTAAATATTCAATGTAAAATCATCGGCATCATCCAATACCGGAAATTTGCGGCGGAATTCGGCCAAGCCGTCCATATCCACCTCCACCGTCACGGCATCTACCCGGCCTTGCTCACAGGCCGCTACCGTACGTCCGTAAGGGTCTATCACCAACGTGCCTCCGCAATACTCGCAAGACGGATCCGTCCCCACACGGTTCACCCCCGCCACATAGCACTGGTTTTCGATGGCCCTTGCCCGTAGCAAGGCCAACCAGGCTTCCACACGCGGCGTAGGCCAACTGGCCACATAGAGCGCCACGTCGTAGTCCTTCCGGTTGCGCGCCCACACGGGAAAACGTAAATCGTAGCAAATCTGGAGCAGGATTCGTACACCCCGGAACTCCACGACCACACGTTCCCGCCCGGCTGTAAAACGATAGTGCTCTCCACCGTACGTGAACAAATGCTTTTTGTCATACGAACGGACCGCCCCGTCCGGACTTACGAAATAGAAACGATTATAATACTTTCCGCCTTCCTGTACGGCCACGCTACCGGCCACGGCACAATCGTGCCCTGCGGCATAGCGGCGCATCCAGCGCAGCGTATCACTGTCCGCCGGTTCGGCCAGTCCTTCGGGTTGCGTACAGAACCCGGTGGAGAACATTTCGGGTAACACATATACATCCGACCCGGGACAAGCCTCCATCGCCTGCTCGGCATTCCTCACATTAGTTTCCGGATTCCCCCATGAAATATCTTGTTGCAAAAGTGTTATTTTCATACAATTTTGATATTAGATAGGCACAAAGGTAACGAAAATAAAAGAAAGAAGCATCTTTTTCCGATAAAGTATTCAAAAAAAGTAATGAACAAACGCAGCTCCGCCGCCTTTTCATGGAAAAAGGCGGCGGAGTAGCACGTTTTTTAGGGTTATATTTTTATTCAAAACGAAGACGGTAACTCTTCCCGGCCGATGTAGGAAATACCACTGCGCCATCGGCCTCCTGCGTAAAAGCCACCTTGCCGCCTTTCGACTTCTTCACCTCGACAAGTTTGGCATCCGGCAGGTACATCCGGCATTCCTGTCCGGCAGCTGAATGCACCCGGCCTTCCACCATCTTCCCGTCTTTCCACGCCACGTCGAAAACAAAACCTCCTTTTGCCTTCAGACCTTTGAAACGCCCGTCATCCCACGCCGAAGGCAAAGCAGGCAACAGATGCACGCCCTTCACGGTGTTCTGCAACATCATCTCGGCGATACCGGCCGTGGCTCCGAAATTTCCGTCTATCTGGAACGAAGGATGGGCACAGAACAGGTTCTCATACACACCTCCTGCATTGTCGTCCATGCTCACCACCGTCACGTCCGTAATATTTTGCGCCTGTTTCAACAAACGGTAAGCCCGTTCTCCATCCCACAAACGTGCCCAGCAAGCCACTTTCCAAGCCCGGCTCCATCCCGTGGCACCGTCGCCCCGTGAATCCAAAGCCACTTTGGCCGCCTCGGCATAACGTTTGTCTTTCAGGTAAGAAATCTGGTCGCAGGGGTACAAGGCCATCAAATGAGACAAGTGTCGCTGATGGTCTCCTTGTTTATCCTCCTGTATGGTCCATTCCTTGATTTGCCCCCATGAACCGATATGCAAGCCGTTGTCCAAACGGGAGAATTTCTCTTTCAACTCCGAGACGAAAGCATCGTCGACGGCCAACACATCGGCTGCTGCCAACGTTTCCTCGAACAAGGCGTACACCAACTGTTGGGCGTAGGCCACACCGTCTTCCCAAGGCCCGTGTTCGGGCGACCATTCGTTGGGAGCCACCAACCGCCCTTCTGCATTTTCCTTCAGGCGGTCGAACCAATACTGGCAAGTCACCTTCATGACGGGCCAGGCCGTGTCGCGCAAGTATTCCTTATCTAAAGTATAAGCATAATGTTGCCACAGGTGAGTGCAATACCAGGCATTGGCCGGACGGTTGATCAACCAGTCCGTATAACCGAAGATATTGTTCTGCGTGTGTACGGCCCATCCGCGGCAATTCTCTTTCCGTGCCACTTGTTGCCACGAGCCTCCGTCCTTCAAAGCTTCAGTAGACACGTAGGTGATGAACGGGGCATAGCATTCCGAAAGATTGGTCACTTCGGCAGGCCAATAATTCATCTGCACGTTGATATTGCTATGGTAGTCGCACTCCCATGCAGGATTGTTCACGTTGTTCCACAACCCCTGCAGGTTGCTGGGCAACTGGCCTCCACGCGAAGAGCCAAGCATGAGGTAACGCCCATATTGGAAATAGAGCATGTCGAGGTAAGCATTGTCTTTATGCTCACGCACAAGCACGTCTGTCGTGTAGTCCGGCTGCTCCGCATCCAAGTCCAACTCCACACGGGCAAAGAGAGGTTGGTAATCCGCCAGATGCGCTGCTTTCAACTTCTTGTAAGACTTCCGTGCAGCCTTGTCCATCCGAGCCGATACCCGTCGGTGTATCTCGTCCGCATCTCCACGCGTGTACGTCGGCGAAGCGAGGTCGAAATTGGTCGCACCGGTCAGCACGACCGTCACCGCATCCGCCCCTTTCACCTCCAACCGGTCGGATTTCGTCTCTACCATGCCGCCGTCGGCCTGCAAGCGAGCCTGTGCCTCGTAGGACAACAAATCCAACGTGCCTTTGATGGTCATCGTATGGCCGTCCACCCGGGTCATCCCCTGCCGTCCGTCCTGCATCCGCAGGGAGAAGTTCAGTTTGCCTTTATGTCCGGGCGTCGTCAGCCGCACCACAATCACGCTGTCCGGATTGCTGGCAAAATATTCGCGCAGGTAGTCCACTCCGTCAATCGTATAAGACACACGTCCTATGGCATCGTCCAAGGAAAGTTCCCGACGGTAATTGGTGCAAGTTTCCGGCGTATCGAACTCGAAAAACAAGTCGCCCATGTTCTGGTATGCCCCACGCCGGGTCGTACTGCCGGCCCACAACGTCTTGTCGTTGAACTGCAACCGTTCCTTGGCCACACCCCCGAAGAACATAGCCCCGATTCCCCCGTTACCGACCGGCAAGGCCGATGTCATCCACACTTTAGCCGGCTCGTCATACCACAGTTTCATCGGTACGCGTTCCGCATCTGCCGCCGCTGCATACAAACAAGCGGCCAGACCTAAAAAGTATTTTCCCACTCTCATTTTCGTGTTTCTTTTCTTTTGTTCTTATATTTAACGTAATGAAGTGCAAAATTAACGATTCCACGCTTCACACAGTAGAACAAACCCGTCAAAAAATAGGAGAATATCGATAATCTCCACACAATAAGAGAAACTGACCTCATGCTTTTTTCGGCTTTTCCACCCTCCTTATTATCCAAATACTAATCTCATACAATAAATAAAGCGGTATCGCGACCAGTACTAACGTCAGAATGTCCGGCGGGGTTATTACGGCTGATATAATCAATATCGCCAAAAAAGCATGACGGCGATAAGTTGACAGCATACGGGAATTCACGATTCCCATTTTAGCCAAAAAGAAAGCAATGACCGGAAGTTGAAACACCACTCCCATCAGCAACGAAAGCGTGACAAACGTGGAAATATAAGAATCCAGAGTAATCGTACTACGCACGCTTTCCGCTACGCTGTAAGTCCCTAAAAAACGGAAAGAAACCGGGAACAAGACATAATAGCTCATCAATATCCCTATGATGAAAAGTGAATATACCAGAGATACGACCTGTACGGAATACTTCTTCTCATTCTCATATAAAGCCGGAGAAACAAAACGGAACAGTTCGTACACGATATAAGGAGAAGCCCCCAATAAACCGAGATAAATAGCTGTTGTCACATGCGTCATAAACTGGCTGGAAAGCTCTGTGGCAATCAAATCCACATGGAATTCCTCAAAATGGAAACCACCACCACAATACCTTATGACCCTTTCTATCCAACGATAAGTAACAAAATCCCACTCGCTCGGTGCTAAAAGCAATTTGAATGTTTCTTCCTTAAAGCAAAAGACAAATAGAGCCACGCAGGCCGCCAATCCACATACGCGGAACAGCATCCTGCGCAGCACTTCCAAGTGCCCACCAAAGGTAAGCAAATCGCCCTCAGACTTTATTTTGGATGTTTTCATCGTCAGGCATTTCTTTCAGTGATTTAGTCTTCGTCCGTGTATCCGAAGCCCCACACGTTTCCTTCTTACATGTATCTTCCGCCTCCTCTTCCATCGGATCAATTTCCTTCATACCATCTTTAAACTGTTTTACTCCTTGTCCGAGCCCACGCATCATCTCTGGTAGTTTTTTCCCTCCGAAAAGCAACAAGGCAATGCCACTAATGAGGAGTAATTCAGTCGTTCCGATAAACAAGAATTGTATCATTCAGTTTTCCCTCCTACCAAATAGATTTCACATGTGTCGAAATTGATTTCCCAATTTCCACCTACCTCACTCTCCCATTGATACTTCTGAGCCATGCAATCCCACCAACCTTGAAACTTTGTACCCGTCTCACCAAGGTCTTTTACCAAATTCTCATACAAAGCTTCATTATCAGCCGTCACAATCTTTGCCAATTCATTCAGTCCGTTACGACGCTCGAAAAGCCTTTGAATCTCATTCTTTTCTTCGACAGTTACCTGTCCTACCATTCGTTTTACCATTTTTTTCTTACTTCAAAAGGATCTAAATAATCTATTTTCTCTATTTCTTCTTGTCCGGACAGAAACGAACCGTGGTTCCTCATCCGGTTCAGCAATTCGCGAGATGCGTTTCTTTCCAAATGGGCTAGCACGCACTGCTCATGGCTAGGCGTATTCACCTCCCAGGTCGTTTTCCGGTTGAGCCACACGCAACGTTTGCATTGGTATGCGTCGCATCGACGGCACAAAGGGGCATGATCCAAACGGTAAAGTTGCGGATTCCTGATGTCTAACCCTTCAAACAAGTTACCGATGGCATAACCGCCTTCGTCCTGATAAAAGGCCGGACATACATAGAACTTCCCATCCGGTGCCAAAGTCACATTCGTCTCACCGGCACCGCAGTTGTTCATCTTGTCCAACATCATACGGTCGGTCAACACGTTCAACTGCGGTGTACGCCCCGACAAATAAAACCCTTCCATCTCCTTCACCCAAGCTTCGAGTACCCTTTCATAAGCCCCAAAATCTTCTTCAGTAAACGTTTCCACATCAGTCAGCACGACATTCAACCGGCCTACACGTCCCATCACCGCCGCCACTTTTTCATGACAAGCAAAGAGTTCGGCCTTGGATACGCGCAACACGTAGGATACTCCAGGACGGAATGCAAAACCATCCGTATCCTCCAATCCGTCGAACACCACGACATCCGCTTCCGGGCAAGCCAGGATAGACGGCAGAATTTTACTATGGTCGATACTCTCTACCGCTTCACGATAAGCTTGCGGCAAATCATGGTCCGGATAGACAAACTGAATGGTCAGATTCTCTTTCATGGCAAAGCGTATCCCGTCACGCAATACCTCCAAAGGCATCAAACGCGCTTCCTTCCGTAAATTCCCGTAGTGGCAATAAGACGTAGCCGTCTCATCCAAAAGTATAATCAGATATTGTAACATGTTTCAACAAGATTTTTCGTCCAACTTCGGCCGGTTCGCTTCAAAAGCCTCGCGCTCCCCTTCCATTTCCAATTTACGGTATAATTTGTTCCAATAGTAATTATTAGCATGCACACGTGCCTTGTGCATCTTGCAAATAGCCGTGGCACGTTGGTAAATGGTAGGCGTATCGGCCGCGTCATAGTTCTCCCCTTGGCACCATGCGCAACCTTCTGCCACTTCGCAATCAATGCACTCCTGTATGCTCTGCGTACAGCGATCCAAAGTAAGGAAGGGACGTAACTTGTTTTTGTCTATCCCGTCGTGGATATTCCCGATAATCCAAGCTTTCTTGTTGCGCAAGGAATACTGTGCGAAGCGTGTACAAGGATAAAAGTTGCCTGCCGCATCAATGGCCAGCATCATGCCTGCGCCACACCAATTCTGGTTTTGAAGATGGCAATCCAAAGGTTTTCCCAAATGCTCGGAAAAGAACGAGCAAGCGTAATCTTCATACCATTCCCCCTCGATGATGGTATCTGCCAACGCCATAAGCTGTTCTTCAAACAAACGGTCGTCCCCCTCTTGCCACACGTCCTCGAACACACAGTTGATATTCACCTCGTGGATGCCCAAACCATACAGGTGCATCACGCTTTCTTTTATATAAGGTATGTCTGCACTGCTGATAGTCACTTTCGTCCCGGCATTCGGAAACTGTTTCAACCAAAGCGGAATGTTACGTACCACGTCATGGTATGAACCACGTTCTTCCCCCTTGCCTTTCCAAATACGGTTCAGGTCATGTTTCTGTTGCGTCCCGTCAATAGTGATACCGATGCTCAAATGGTCACGGTTCTTCGCAATGAAACGCTGCACCTTTTCCGAATCATAATTGATACCGTTGGTGGAAAAAGAGAAACGGTAGGAATCAAACCAATGATGGTTCAACCGGAACATCTCCGTTTTCAAGTAGTCGCATATCCGATCAATAAGGCCTATCTCCAAAAACGGTTCCCCACCTATAAAATCCCATATCACGCTTTCTTCGCGGAACTCATCCTCATGCCCGAGTATGTAATCAATCGCTTGCTTGGCCGTCTCCCAAGGCATCCGCTCCTTATCATTCTTCCCTACAAGATAGCAATACTTGCAGGCGAGTTGGCAATCTTTCGTCACAATGAAAGTGATACTTTTGGCCATGCCGGATTGCCAACCATTATCGTTTTCTCTAATTTTAGTCATTACTAATCCTAACAAATGTTTATTTACTTACACGAGTACACCATCCCCTGCAAGAAAGCGTACAAGTAGTATTACAAGAACCTTTGCAAGTTCCCGTGCAAAGGGCATTACATCCACCCGTACACGATCCTGTACAACTGGTACATGCAATATTACAACCACCCCTACAAGTACCCTTACATCCCGTATTACAACCCGTTACACAACTTGTGGCACATCCCCTGCTGCAATCGCTCGTACAAGCCGTATTGCATCCGGTGCTGCACCCATCACGGCAATTCCCCGAGCATTCCTCACTACAAGCATTGGTACATCTCGACTCGCAACCCGAAACACAACTATCCGAACAACTTCCACTACATGAATTGGCACATCCATTGCCACAGTCCACACAAGATGTCTGTTTGGATGTATTCTTACAAGAATCAAGGCAAGCATCACTGCATCCGGATGAACAAGAGGAACTACAATCGCTACAAGAAGAGGATTCTGAAGTGTTTTCACAAGCAGACGAACAACCTTGCGAACAACCATTCATGCACATTTGCGCACAGTCCGGACATGATAAAATTTCATCATTTCCGTCATCCGAACATGACGTGAAAATCCCAGGCATAGTAACCATTGCCAAAATCGGCAATGAAACCTTAGCCGACTGCTTGAAGAACTCACGCCTACTTTGCAAATTATCTTTTTTCATTTTCAAGTCCAATTTACCGTTTCACAATAGTAAAAGTCACAGGTGTCGTACAAGAATACTTGCTATTACTGCATTTCGCATAATAATATATATAAGTTCCCCCATTATATCCTGCATGAGACTTATCAAAGGTGGTCTTCACTTTTGTACTCGCATAAACCCTCATGGGTTCGGCCTTTGTCAACGATGAAGCTTTCGGTGCTGTAGCAGGTTTGGACGCATAAGCTTTCCAATACACCGTGCAACTCATATTTTCCGTCTTGTCTCCACCATTATTAAAACGGATACGTATTGAAAAACCATCCGAATCTGTCGTTGTCAAGTAGGAATCCAAGGATGGTGCTTTTATATTCGCAAAATCATTTTGCGAAGCAGACGAAGAAAAATCAGAAGTGTCACCTCCTTCGTCTTTCTCACAAGCCACCAACAGCGTCAACAACAACGCCCAACATACAAACTTTTTTATAGAATGATTCATATCTAACTGATTTTTGAATTTAATTACCTCCACTTCCTCTTTAATAGAAGAGGAAGTGGAATCAATAAAACTTCATTTCTAACGGGAAGAACGGTAACATGTTCCTTTGCAAAAATTACCAAATCCGCCTTACAAGTAATTACCGCAACTGGTTTTTGCAGAGATTTTTACACGTAGTAACACAAGTTCCATTGCAATAATTCCGACAAGTGTCTGCACACTGTTGGTAACAAGAACTCTTCGCACACCCCATCGGGGATTCCTCAGCCGCCTTTATAACATTAGGCATACTGGACAAGACCACAGCCCCCAAAATCGGCAATGCTCCTCGTGCAGCCTTTTTGAAGAAATCACGTCTCGACTGTAGTTCCTCATTTTTGTTTTTTGTATCCATAACACATAAACATTTCATGCCTATAGAACTTCCCCAAGATTCGGCAGGTTTATAAAAAAGAAAGACGTGGGAGTCTGTACTTCTCGCTCATCCCACAGTCAGGCCTTCGCATTGCCCCTCTCAAAGGATGAGCAACGCAGCCAGCCCACGTCCAGATGATATTATGCAAAGTACGGGCTGCCCCGAAAGGCAGTCCCGACAAGGTATAATACACCTTACGTGGACGTTCCCCGTTGCCGTTTCTTCCTTGAGAGTTCAAAGTTGCGAAGTTTGACCATAGAAGAAAACGTCCGTAAACGTCCTTTACCATCAAAAACAGACAATGCCCACCCCTCCGGGCTGGCTGTGTCCGATACAAAGATAAATCAATTAGCTCAAAGCTACAATTTTTTTCCAGTGTTTTTTTGTTTTTCAGTTTCTATTTTTCAAATGCCTACTGTTTTTCAAGTCATGCAACTTTATTTGTAAGGGTATTAACTGCAAATATTTTGCAATCTTTCCCAAAAACATACTTCACATCCCGGATATTTTGAGTATTTTTGGAGTATGACAACAGATCATACGTAACGAAACATGAAAGAGAGGATAAAAATAATCGTGGGCGACATCACGCGACTGCAAGTGGATGCCATAGTAAACGCTGCGAACTGCTCCCTGTTGGGAGGCGGAGGCGTGGACGGAGCCATACATCGCGCTGCGGGCAAAGAGTTGTTGGAGGAATGCCGGACGTTGGGCGGATGCCGGACGGGCGAGAGCAAAATGACCGAGGCGTACAGGCTACCTTGCAAGAAAATCATCCATACCGTCGGACCCGTATGGCACGGCGGAGGGCACCACGAAGCCGAGTTGTTGGCATCCTGCTACGCCACCGCCTTGCAAATGGCCGAGGCCCACCACCTGAAAAGCATCGCCTTTCCTTGCATCAGCACCGGTGTGTACGGTTATCCGCACGCGGCTGCCGCAAAAATAGCTTGGGATACTATCAAGAAGCACATCCAGAATGGGGCATACAAAGGCGAAGTCGTGCTATGCTGTTTCCGCGAAGAAGATGCAGAAATATACAACAAACTCATGCAAGAAGACGAAATATGAAAAGTTTTAAACCTCAACCGTGGCTGTTGCCACAACCCGTGCTGATTATCGGCACTTACGACGAACAAGGACGGCCCAACGCCATGAACGCGGCCTGGGGCGGACAATGGGACATGAAAGAAATCATGATTTCAATGGGCAAGCATGCCACCACCGAAAACCTGAACCGCCAAGGGGACTTCACAGTGGCCTTTGCCACCCAAGCCACCATGACGGCGGCCGACTACGTGGGCATCGTCAGCGCAAAGAACAACCCGCAAAAGATGGAAAAAACGGGATGGACGGCCGTACGGTCGGAAAACGTCGACGCCCCGGTCTTCACCGACTTCCCGATGACATTCGAGTGCCGGATTAAAGAAAAAATACATGAATCGGACACCGGATATTACATCGTCGCGGAGGTCGTGAACATCCTTGCTGATGAAAAATACCTCGCCAATGATGGCAAACCGGACATGGAGAAGATGGGGCTGATTGTCTTCGACCCCGTCCACCACAACTACGCCGGTCTCGGCCAGACCGTTGGAAAAGCCTTCTCCGACGGCAAGAAACTGAAATAGGGCAAGTTGTCAAATCGACAGCCCCACCCTTCCGAGAATGCTTTATTCGGACACGGAACGGGGCTTCGACGAAAACAAACGATTCTCGCCTGCCGGTGTTTTAGCATAATGACAGCCCGGCAGGCTTCTTCCATTCCACAATGTCACACGGGAGACCACAATACAAGGTTATTTCTTTCCTTCCTGTCAACAAAAACAAGCATCAGGTTTCTTTCTGCATGAAAATTTCGTAGACCAAAAACCACCAAACAGACGAAAAAAGGATACTTAAAGCACGTTCCGTCTTCGCCCGGCTCCGTAAAATCCGGCCACATGAGGAGAACCCAGGATTTTCATGCGGAAGAAAATTTTGCATACTGCTCCAAACGAAAAATTGCTTGGCTGAAAGCGATTCCGGTTTATACGGTTTTTATGCATCAGAAATGCCAAAATCCGTATAAATATACATCGTTTTGTATATCCGCACGTCTAAATCGCTGCTTTTCACAGCCGCCATCCGCTTCGTTTTTTGACGTTTTGTTATCCAAAAAGTCCCTCATGACGTACACGACGTCACAAGGGTCTTTCCTTTCGTCAACTTCCACAAAGGGTAGGAAACCTTATTTCACGACTGTCTTGTAAGAGCCGTTGCCGACCTTGACGATATAAAAACCTCATTCGAGCGTAATCTCTTCCGTCTGGTTGTTTGCTTTCTGCTGAACGGCCACTTTACCGGAAAGCGTAAATACCATGTATAATACGTTTAAAGTAAAACATCCAGAAGGGGTATTGCAAAGTACTATATGAAAAGTGAACAAATCGTTCATCCTTTTGTAAAAAAAATAGAGTCAAGTAATTTAATAAAAAGGATGTGTTTTCGAGTTTTATTCGTAACTTTGTACCAGACATCAAAGCATTCTATGGACAAGAAAGAAACATTTGATAGAATTGAGTTTGTGGTGGCATGTGTCGGGGCATTTGCTCAACGGTTTAAGCTCTCCAACCCACAAGCCTACGCTTATCTGCGCCGTTTTACCGGCATAGATTTTCTTCTTGATTGCTATGCCGCCGAACACACCCTATCCATTGACGATGCGGTCTCTGACCTCCAAGAACTCTGTAGCCGGAAAGGGGGACGGATATGATTAGACTCTATCATGGCTCAAACATGGCCATTGAACAAATTGACCTCTCCCGAAGTAAACGAGGCAAGGATTTCGGGCAAGGCTTCTATCTCAACGCCAATCCCGACCAAGCTATGGAAATGGCTATACGCACCGCACGCTTTATGAACGAAGGACAGCCCACATTGTCGTGTTTTGATTTTGATGAGACTAAGGCTGACAAAGCGGGGCTTCACACCAAAGTGTTTACAGACTATTCAGAAGAATGGACTGAATTTGTGGTGATGAACCGCAAGAATGCCTCAGATATACCTGCACATTCATACGACATTGTAATCGGCCCGATTGCTGACGATACAGTTGGCGTTCAGATACGACGTTACATGATGGGCTATCTTTCAGCAGCCGCACTTGTTGAGGAACTGAAATTTAAGGGAAATCATGCTGTTCAATACTTTTTTGGCACTCACCGCGCCATAGAAATTCTAAAACACATCGAGCTATGACACAAGATATACAATTTCAGATAGAATGCCTTGCCGCAGAACTGACCGAAATGCTTATGTCTGAATATGGTTGGGACATTCGTCGCGCCCTTGACGAATTGTATTCCTCTACCACATTTGCCAAACTCAACGAGCCAGAGTACGGCTTATATTATCAAGGTGCCGTCTATATATTCCAATTCCTCAAATCAGAAATTGAAACCGGCAAAATCGCATGAATTTATTAATATTTTCAAAGTCGTCAAAAATCACTTCTTCCCATATTCCACATCACCTTCGGCTACCATGCCAGAGGCTTCTTCATGCCCGCCCACATCATAAAGCCTTGGCGTTTTCAGTTCGAACCGCTCCAAGAATGTGTGGTTGATATGGTACTCTATTTCCAACAACGTCTGTCTCCTCACTGCCGGTTTCAACTGGCACTCCCAAACCGTCATTACTCGCCAACCCATCTGTTTCAACGCTTCCTTGTCACGAGCGTCACGCTGCTTGTTGCGCTCTATCTTCTTCCTCCAAAAGTCGATATTGGAATGCGGCAGATGCCCGTCCACCTCGTGCCCGTGCCAAAAGCACCCGTGTATGAAAATCACAATGCCATACTTGCGCAGCACGATATCCGGCGTGCCGGGCAAGCCCTTCACGTTCTTACGGTAACGGTAACCGCGCGAGAAGAGGTAACGGCGGACAATCCACTCGGGTTTCGTATCCCGGCTCCGTATCCTCGCCATGACGGCAGAACGCTTTTTCTTGCTCCAAATATCCATGCTGTTTGACTTATCACCGGACAAAAGTAGTCAATTACATGGAGAAACAGGCATTTTACTTGCAGGAAATGTGAATAAAAAAGCAAAAGTCCCTCATGACGCACACGACATCACAAGGGACTTTCCTTTCGTCAACTTCCACAAAGGGAAGGAAACCTTATTTCACGACTGTCTTGTAAGAACCATTGCCGACCTTGACGATATAGAAACCTCGTTCGAGCGTAACCTCTTCCGTCTGGTTTTCCACTTTCTTCTGAACGGCCATTTTACCGGAAAGTGTAAATACCGTAACGACTTTCCCGACGGCACCTTCTATGACGATGCCTCCCGACCGCGCACGGACGGAGACGACATCATCCTGCAACGTTTCGGATATGGCATCAGCATCCTTCGTTTCAAACGTACCGGTATATTGCGAAATGGCCTGGTCGGCTTCATTGTAGGCCGTCATGCAATAGTAATACCCCGTAGACGCTTCCAACCCGTCGATTGTGGCACTCAGCATCGTACTGCGTTTCTTCACCGGATTACCCTCCGCGTCGAACCACAAGCTGCCGGCCAACTGCGTCATGGCCTCATCACGATAAACGTTCAACTCGTAGCAAGAAGCACCCTCTTCTGCCTCCCAAGTGAAAGCTACCGAAGTGCTTCCGGCCTCCGTCTCCACGCTGTTGCTGCCACTGACAGGGACGAATACGGCTATCAAATTACGGCTGCCTTCCACGACGAAGGAGTAAGTCTCTTCCTCGCTTACCACTTGGCCGTCTTCCGTCCAGGCCGAGAATACGTAGCCGGAATGTGCCACGGCCTTCAACTCAGCCGTTTCGCCAAGTTGGTATTCGTTCATGCCATAGATTACTCCGGCATTTTCTATGTTCTTGGTCACGGCCACCGTGATGGGAGCCTCCTCCTCTATATAATAGAAGTCCTTCCAACCCGTGCTGCGCTTATACATCTCGCCTGCACCATGGGGCACGTGAAGCTTGCATGAGTTGACCCGCACCCCCTCGAAGGTATTGGAATAAGCCGACGATGGGTCGGCTCCCTTGCAATAGATGTCTGTCAGTCCGGCACATCCGTACAAAGCCTTCTCTCCCACCATGTAAAGTGTGGAAGGCAACGTCAGCTCGTGGAGCATGTTACAGTTGTAGAACGTACCAAAGGACAATGCCTCGCAACCTTCGGACAACGTGAGTTTCTCCAGTCCTGCCGGTAAATAATAAGTCTCGCTGCTTCCATCCTCCATAAATTGGATGACCTTCTTTTTACTGTCATCGGCTATGCCATTGAACAAGGTTCCGAAGTTGGTGGCCGTGGAAGCCGAACCCGCCCCAGCAAAAGGCAGCGTAAGCTCCTTCAACCCTTTCAGGTCGGCCAAGCATCCTTCCTCCATCGTCTTGACTTGCGGAAGCGTCAGTTTCTCCAAACTTTCCATGCCCGTGAAACTCCCGTTAGCCAAGTTCTCGACACGTTTTGCCTCCAAGACCTTCAAATTCGTAAATTGGTTGAACAGTTTCGTATCAGTAATCGTATCGACATATACCAACAACGTGTCTATCAAGTCCAGATTTCCAGTGAGATACACCTCCTTGGTTCTCCTGCTTTCATTGACTTCCGTATAAACGAATTGGTCCATGGACAGCGAATCGCAATAAAACACCAACTTCTCCAACGTCTCTGGCATTTTGTATTCGCGTTTGTAAATCGTCCATTTCTTGCCGTTACTTCCGGTCTCAGTTTCATCAGGCAGATAATCAACATACTCATCAAACATCGCGCCCAAGATGTCATATTCCCCATCACCAAAAGCGAGGCTTGACCCCACATAATACAAAGTGGCAGAACGCAAATTCTTGCAGTCCGGCAGGTTGTACTGCCAATAACCTGACAAGGTAGCCGGGATGACCAAATCGGTAAGGGCGGGCGGAATGATGGCCACCTCGGTCAAATCCTTGTCGCACAGCATGCCGCTGCACGAAGCATAGGACTGGTTCCCGCTCTCCACGTCAATGTAGGCCAAAGACGGGCAATTATTGAAAGCACTGCCATCTACCCTCTCTGTGGCAACCGGGATTGTTGCCCGTTTCAGGTTCGTACATCCCTCGAACACATAATTATCCACAGTCTTCAGGTTATGCGGCAGGATAACCTCGGTTAGCTGCGTACAATTAGCAAAAGCTCTTTGCCCGATGTAGCTCACCATGTCCGGAATATCGACATGGGCCAAAGCCGTACAGCCCTCGAAAGCATTGCTGCCGATTTGGGTAAGTCCTTCCGGGAATGTGACGGATTCCAGTCTCGTACTTAGCTTGTATCTACAACCAGTTATTACTCAGCAATTTGCATGTAATAAGTCAGAAATATGGTCGTAACCTTTAAGGGTACATTCTAAAGGGTGAAGATTTAACGCATTTATTGATTCTTAACTCATTTGTGGTGTCAATACGAGCGGCTTCTTCTTTTTTCGGTACAATTTGTTCCCGATATTCCACTTCTATTTTGGCTCATTGCCTAAGCCACTGCAAAGGTACTATATTTTGTTAGATATTATTCGATATTCCTTGTCTTTTGGTTGCGCTGTAATTTTTCAAGCACGATATATGAGATCATGAAAATTACGGAAATAAGAGATAGTATAACTTAAAATCCAAATGTGTCTTGATGAAATTTGTCAAGACACATTTGGTCGAGTGATGGATTTATTGTATTTTTGTACTTAAATTTATTTTGCTATGCTTTTCCAAGACAAACTGAAAGAACTGCGGGAATCACATAATCTGTTGCAGCGACAGGTAGCTGCAGGAATTGACATGGACACTGCTGTATATTGTAAAATAGAAAAGGGTTACAGGCAAGCACGGGAGGAACAAGTGCGGCAGTTGGCTCTTTTCTATGGCATTCCATACGAAGAGTTACGCCGTTATTGGCTTGCAGGGAAGGTTTACAGCCTTGTTGAGGAAGAGGAAGATGCAAACGGAATCCTCTATATGGTGGCAGAAGAAATGGAAGGGTATGGCAATCATCCTACAAATATTAAAAAATAAATATGGCAAGAATTGAAGATTTTAGGGCATTCGTGGCAAGCTATCAAGAGGCTTGTGAACGAGGGGAGCTTGAGATGGCCTCTGAAGAAACTACGCGTACTTGGATTAACCAAATGCTTGCCGTGTTTGGATGGGATGTAAGGAATACCAATCATGTATTGCAGGAAGTTCCACTCGATATTACGGAACGAGCGGCATTAAATGAAATCGGTTCTACAAATACACGTCCAGACTATACGTTGATGAATGGGCGAGTTCGCTTGTTTTTTCTTGATGCGAAGAAACGGAGTGTCAATATAAAAGATGACAATAGCGTTGCTTTCCAAATTCGTTCATATGGATGGTCAATCGGTGCAAGTTATTCAGTGGTGACAAACATGGATGAACTTGCGATTTACGATTGTACTGCCATGCCTCGCCACACAGACAATGCCGACTTTGCTCGTGTAGTTTACTTGAAAACGGAAAACTATACGGACAACTTCGATCGTCTAAACAGTTTTTTGGGACGCGAAGAAACTATAAACAACAGCCATCGTGTGAGATTTGTCGGCAAAGATTCTATCGATAAAAATTTCTCGAAAGCATTGAGTAGCGTAAGACTCAATCTTGCACAAGCAATCATCAACGGGAACCACTACACAATCAGCATTGCCGACATTAACCTTTGGACGCAAATAATTCTTAATCGCATACTATTCATCCGTGTTTGCGAAGTTCGCGGACTAGAACGTGACGGACTACTGAAAGATTTTGCCGCAACAGACTTTTGGGCGAAGTTCAAAAGGTCGTCTTATATTGATTTTTACGAGCACTATGATGGCCCGATGTTTGCTCGAATTAGGCATATTCAGGATTTAATCATCGACAATACTGTTTTCGATGAACTGTTATCTTACCTCTACTATCCATCGCCTTATTGCTTCGATGTAATCCCACTGAAAAGCATCAGTGACATTTATGACCTTTTTCTTGGCTATCACCTTGAATATGATGACAGGGGAGTACTCGGAAACGTACTGAAATCGGAGTTTCGCAAAAGCAATGGAGCAGTGACGACTCCCGAGCATATTGTCCATAACACAATAGACTGCACTGCCCCCCCCGAATATCTGCAATCGCTCACCAATCAACAGATTCTCGATTTAAAGTTTCTTGACCCAGCTTGTGGCAGCGGTGTGTTCCTTGTAAGTATATACGATCATTTGGCAACACAGATAGAAAGCAATATAGAGAAACGGAAAGATGTTTTACCCCACCAATACCTTTATGAAAAGGATGGAAAGAAATGCTTGAATTTAGAGGGACGCAAACTGATAGTAAACCAATGCTTGCATGGAGTTGATATTAATCAGGAGTGCGTAGAAGTTACAAAGCTTTCACTATCGCTGAAAATAATTGATGGCTTCGAACCAAGCGATTTCAACAATGCTGGTCTCTACGGCTCACAGATTCTGCATGGAGTGGGTGTGAACATTAAGTGTGGCAATTCGCTTGTTGAGACTGACATTTTAGAACGAGTTTCATGTATATCTGAAAATCTTGAAGAACTTGCGGCGACTAATGTTTTCGATTACAGAACTGCTTTCTGCGATATTTTCAGTCGCGGCGGTTTCGACTATGTTATCGGCAACCCTCCATACGTGGAAGTGAAAAACTATAACGTGGCCTTGCCTTGCATGTCGATTTACATCAAGCAGCGTTATGGTTCGAGCAGGAACGGGAAAATTGACCTTGCTATTCCATTTATTGAACGGGGAATAGAATTGCTGAATGAACATGGCAGTCTTGGCTACATTGTACAAAAGCGTTTTTTTAAGACTGAATATGGCAAGGGTATTCGCAAACTGCTAAGCGATAGACGCTTGCTCCGCACAGTCTATGACTATGTAGAAACAGATCTGTTTGAGGATAGAATCACATACGTTGCCATTATAGTGTGCGACAAGTCTGCGACTGTCGAAAATACAATCAAATACACCAACAGCATCGATGGCGAGTGCTTCGGAATAGCAAAAGAAACGATTACGGAAACGCCGTGGTCGTTTGAAAATCACCAAACAACAGCGTTGCGTGTAAGACTCGCAAACGAACTCGGAACGTTAGGAAATGTTTGCAAAATTAAGGTCGGTGTCCAAGTGTTGTGGGACGATGCATTCCACATTGTTGTTGACCACACCGATGAGGATTATATTTACGGAAGTACAGCACTTTGCGAGAACCTGCAAGTGGAGCGTGGAGCTTGCAGAGTGTTACTTTGCAACGAACACTTTGTACCGTTATCTGTCCGTGGAGATACAACTTATATTTTGTTTCCATATGATGTGACAGATGGTAATGTTTTACCTATCTTGTTCTCCGACTATGAAAGCCGCTATCCTTTGGCTGCTCGTTATCTGCGAGAAAATCGTACTGTGATTGAAGAGAATGTGCAAACCGTACCTGAACGTTTCCCGACATTAGACCGTGATGAAAACTGGCATTTGTTTACCCGTGCCAACAATCACAACGCTGTTTACAAAAAACTTTGTGTACCTATGACCACGCAGAACCCGCAAGCAGCGGTTGTAATGCAGGAGGATGCTTATTGTGACAATGCCAACATGTTCTTCGTACAGATTCCAGAAGTGACAGACGATAAACTGTACGCAATGGCGGCAGTTATCAACTCCACTCCGTTTGCCTATTTTGCCAAGTCGATAGCCAACCCGCAACAGGGAGGTTTCTATAAATTTAATAAACAATTCCTTGACCCTGTACCATTCCCACGCATGGAGTTTATTGCGTTCAGCGAACGGATGCAGCAACTTGCCGGAATGGCACGGCGTATTGAAGAAACCAACACGGCAATTACAACCAGCATTTCTTCCGCTTCTCGCCTATATCCGTTATTGAACAAGCTTTGGAACGAGGTTGATCGGCTGTGTTGTGAACTCTACGGATTGAGCGATTCCGAGAAGGAAATCATTATGTCAAGCCCTCGCACCGACCATTACTATGAATAAGGAACTGCAAAACATAATCTCCCGCTATGCCGAGCAACAACTTTGTTTGGACAGCATTGTTGTTTCGTCTTTCGTCAAGAATAACGCTCTAGTTGTCCGTGACGGATTGCTTGCCGATTACTATCGTGACGATGTGCCGACCGTTGGCATCGAATCGATTGAGGATGTTATCAACGTATTCGAATTAGCAATCCCGAAAGCAGAGAAGACAAAGAACGGTGCGGTTTACACACCTAAATACATTCGTGACTACATTTTGGAAAGAGTTGTCGCCATACAAAGAAACCCATTGAAAGACTGCCTTGCCATTGATATTGCTTGCGGTTGCGGTGCGTTCCTGTTTTCGCTTGCAGACTATTTGCATTCCCATTGCGAGCTGTCGTATCGTGAAGCAGTGCAACATCTTTACGGTGTGGATGTAAGTGAGTTAAGCGTAAAGCGTTGCAAGATTCTCCTTTCGTTGGCTGCGTTGCAGAATAACGAAACGTTGACGGATGAAGATTTTCACATCAGTCAAGGTAATTCGCTTGAATTTGATTTTGCGACAATGCCGGGAGTGGCAGAAAACGGTGGTTTTGACATCGTTGTCGGTAATCCTCCGTATGTCCGTGCAAAGAATATTGACGATGAGTCAAAGTCGTTACTTTCCCGTTGGCAAGTGGCTCGTTGTGGAAATGCGGATCTCTATCTGCCGTTTTTCGAGATAGCTTGTAGCATTCTTCGGGAGGATGGAGTACTGGGTTACATCACGCTCAATTCCTTTTTCAAAAGTGTGAATGCTAGACTATTGCGCAGCTATTTCCGCAGATCAAACACCGCTCTCGAAATTGTTGACTTTGGCGATCAACTCATATTTGGAAAAACACTTGCCTACACTTGTATTGTTTTGATTGACAAGCAGAGAGAGGCTGGCATAAACTACGCAAAAGGACAGATAAATGTCAACAGATTCTCCGAAAAGCCGACGTTCTTCACCCCCATACCATACAGTGAACTTGACGACCACAAAGGCTGGAATCTCAACAATGCTGAAATCTTGCAAAACATCCGCAAGATAGAGGGCGTAGGCCGTCCACTCGGCGAATTATTCCAAATAAAGAACGGTATCGCAACACTCGCCAACGATATTTATATTTTCCGTCCTATGCGCGAAGACGAGACGTTTTTCTATCTGCACGTAGATGATATGGAGTTTCCTATTGAAAGAGGAATTTGCCGCGACATCATAAAGCCGAACATCCTACACACCGAAGAAGAAATCCCCGATATTATAGAGAAGATAATTTTTCCATATGATGAGAACAATAACATTATAGTCGAAGCCGTATTTATGAGCAAATACCCGGAAGCATACAAGTACCTGTCGCTTAACAAGATGAAATTAGCGCAGCGTGACAAGGGAGAAAAGACTTACGAGGCGTGGTATGCCTTTGGACGATCGCAAGCCACTTGCGACCGTGGTCGCAAGCTATTGTTTCCCTATATGACCGACCATCCGCGTTTTATCTATACAGACAATGAGAACATGCTCATCTATTGTGGCTATGCCATTTTCAGCGAAAACGAAGAAGATCTCCTTGTGCTAAAACGCATTCTCGAGTCCTCTATTTTCGACTACTATATGCGACACACCGCTAAACCCTATGCCACTGGTTACTACTCCTACGCAAAGAACTATGTAAAAGGGTTTGGAATACCTGTACTGAATAGTAAGCAACGTGTAAGTTTGCTTTCGTTACAGGAACAGAATGCCATAAATAGTTATGTAGAAGGGTTGTATAATATGACACACACTACTAATAAATGCCAAATATAATTTAAATAGTAAAGTAAATATGGAACAAGAAATAATACAAAATGCAAATTTTGAATGGTTGGTAACACTTTTTGTTGGAGTCTTGTCGGCTTTCGCTGGAACATTCTTAGGTGCCGTATTATTAAATTATTTCCAAAAATCAAATATGCGTAAAAATAGAGAGACAGCAGTAAAGGCGTTGAAGATTTTGAAGAAATACGACACGAAAAAGTACGGTGATGCAAAATCTCAATTTAACATAGAGTTAAGCATCTCAGAGAAAAGAGCGGTGTTAGTTTTATTGCATAAAATGGGCATACCTATACAAATTCCGGCAAGCAATAAATTTGACATTAAAAACATCGAATTTGCAGATATTGTAATAGACGGAAAAGAAATAAATGGAATAATTGACCAAGTAAAAGGTGGGTATTGTGATATGCTTATCTTTAATGACGTAGAAACCTACTTTATAAGTAATATAAGAATTAGTACTGTTCGTAATACAGGTGAAAAATATGTAAAAGAAGTATTAGCAAAGAGCAAACTAGTTGGTACAACGATTCATTATCCCGAAAATTGGCCCTCATTGTTTACGTTGGGAGAGAGACTAACTATAGGTGTTTTACATGAACGTCTGGTAGATAAATCATATTTTCAGAATAATGGAGACACATCCAAAGAGGCCATTGAAAAATTGATTCGAGAAATACAGGTTGGTTTATGGGACATTTATTTGTTTTGGGATTTTGATTCATACCAAAACATGCAATCGCAAAGACAACTGGCAAACATTGTTCAATCTGCTGTTATAGGTCAGCAGCAGATTGCGCAAAACCAAAATTCACAATCATAAGCATATTTATCTATACAACTAAAAACGTAGCATTATATAATGAAGCCTCTATCTCAATCCGCAGCATGTGCAGCAAAATGTTTGTTTGCTGTGATGCAATACATGAAATCCAATGGCGGAACTATTACCACGAAGGAAATTAACGACATAATTCAGAAGAATGTCAAGTTCACGGAGTGGGAACTGGAGCGAGCGGGAAAGTTACAGAACATCCGTTGGTGGACGATGACACAGTTCTATTCCATCGACTACAACAAGGCGGGCTATATTCTGAAAAAGCAGGGTTCGTGGTACCTCACGCCAGAAGGCGAAGAAGCTATCAAACTCGGTGCAGAACAGATTTTGCGCAATGCTAATGCTGCATATCGCAAATGGAAGCAAGAAAAAGATTTGGATGAAGACGACGCTGTGGAAGAAGAAACCCTGGAGAAGGAAACGATTATAAACATTGAACAGCTAGAAGAACAGGCTAATGAGGGAATCCGTCAGTATATCAAGGCTAAAAATCCTTATGAATTTCAAGATATGGTAGCGGCATTGCTACGTGCAATGGGTTACTACACGCCGTTTGTCGCTCCGAAAGGTCGTGATGGAGGTGTGGATGTAATTGCTTACATCGATGCTCTAGGTGCAAAGACTCCAAGAATTAAGATACAAGTGAAGCATATGCCTGAGACAAGTATTCCAGCGAAAGATATTCGCAGTATATTAGGGATACTGCGTGACGGTGACATAGCCTTGTTTGTCACTTCAGGAACTTATTCTCCACAAGCTCGAACAGAAGCATTAACAAGCAAAACTTACATCAAGTTGATTGACGGTGAAGAATTTATCGAAATGTGGCAAGAGTATTATAGTAAAATGAACGATGATGACAAAAATATGATGCCTCTTAAACATATTGCTTTCGTGGGGAGTAATGAGTGAAAGTTAACCCTCCAAGCAAAAGAACACATGGTCTTTCTAATATGCAAAAAAATGCACACAATTCAATGGATAGATTGTTTCATACTCGATTAACGGAAAAACGCTGTACAAGCATATTTCTTATATCCATATTTAAAAAAGAAGAGAAAATAATATAGTCCATGTGGGACTAATAACGACATATCAAGAAACAACCTATGGCAAAAAAATCAAGTAATCAACATAAAGGGGATTCTTTTGAGAAATTAGTTTTCAAGAAGTTGAAAGAACTTATTGACAGCCAAGACATACCCGGTGTATCAAGGTATAATGATATTTTCTTGCACAAGCAATATGCTAGTAAAACTGCACCAGATGTTATGCTGAATCCTGATATAACCATAGAAGTGTATTCCAATTCCGATAAAAAAATATGGAGCAATTTACTTGTAGTCGAATGTAAAAACCACCATAGGAAGATTGACAACTCTATGTATCGTGAGTTTGTAGGAAATCTTTCAGATTATCCACGTTCAGGGGTTCGTGGTATGATGATTTCATCAGTAGGTTTCACGCAGCAAGTAATTAGATTGGCTCAAAGTGATAATATTGCACTTGCTGTTTTGTTAGAAGATAGTGATTGGGAAACTATCATTTGGAGACAAATAAATAATTTTGACCAAAGTCAATTTAAATATAAAGTTTTAGTAGGTGAATCATCAACCACCTATCCAATAGTATATTGGGGAAGTTCCTTTATTACAATTTCGGATTTACTACAAGAATGTGGCATTCCTATGTCAAAGGCATTGTATATTCCATTTATGGAGGATGATGAAATCTGCAAAAGAGTGGATGAAATCTTACAAGATACTAGGCACTTAATAAAGGAAAATTTTATAAATCGTTGTTTTTCGCTAATTGCACCAAATTATAAATTTAATTTCGTTGAAATGCAAGAAGATTGTTTGGGCAAATGCGATTTTAAGGAACACATAATAACTATTAACTCTGTGTTGAACGAACATCGTCAAAATTTCACCATTGCCCATGAATTAGGACATATTGCCCTGCATTCGTCTATTGTGGAAAATTTACTTTCAATTGAAGATAAAGAAAGTGACAAGAATACAATTATTAGTAAATCCACTCATGGAAGAATGGAGTATCAGGCTAATATATTTGCCTCATTTCTTCTTATGCCTAATATTCCATTCTATGCAGAAGTAGCCAAACTATTCGATAAATATAGAATCAGAACCGGGCGACTTTATCACGATTATCAGCCATGTAATATACATGATTGCAACATTGTAACAGGTGCGTTATCAACCAAATTCAATGTTTCCCAAGAAGCAGTTGTTGTTCGTTTGAAACGCGCAAATCTTTATATAGAAGGAGATAGTTGTAATCCTTTGCATGAACATATGAGGCGTAATTCTTGGTGGTAATGAATATGGCTTTATGTGAATCACCTTCTCATCGAAAGCCCTCTCTTCTGCTGTTGGTCATAATCCCCCTCCACCACGTTGTCGATTTCCCGTCTGGTTTTGATTTGCTCCCGGTTATCCAAATTCCCTTTTTACTTAGCGGTGATATACAGGAAATCCCCTGCTGCACGATGTGATTGTTTGTCGTCACCGAACAGGTTTAGGGCACTCTTGATGTCTGACACCTGTTCCGCATCGAAACGGGGCTTGTAATAATCCCTTGCCAGACGAATGATACTGTGTACCGCCTTGCGGAAGATGTCGCTTGTTTTGAGCAAGAGAAAACTGAGACAGCCGATAATCCGGTCTTGCCATGAAATGCGGTTTTGAAGCCTCGTTGTTTCCTCCCTATGTGCAGCTTCCTTGCGGTTAAGCTCGGACTGGTGCTTCGCCTCCAACCTCATCAGTTCACGGTGATGGTCGCTCTGCATGGTCTGAATTTTATCCTGCAACTGCTCAATGGTTTCCTCATGCGTGGTAATCTCATGGCGCAAGTCCTCTATTTCGCCTTTCAGAGCCTTGGACTTTCCTGTAGCCCAACCAACTGCTGCATTGAGGAGTTCACTGCCTTTTTCCTTGTTCAGCCTGGAGCGTTTTTCACTGATAGCCCTGTCAAGGTCTTCACTCTGCCGCTCTTTTTGAAGAGCCATTTCACTCAGGGTATTGGTGACACTTTCCACCTCGTGCATCTTCCGGTTAGCCTTTTCCAGTTGTTGCTCCCGATACTGCCTCGTGGCATCAAGTCGCTTCATTTCCTCTTTCTGCTTTTCAATGATAAAATCGTTACGCTCCAGATGCTCTTTGCCTGTGACGTTTTTTGACTGCCCACGTTCCATCATTAGAATATCGGATGCCAAGGTCTGCATTTCGGTCATATCCTCGTCATTGAGTTTCCGGCTCTTGCCTGTATCATGGTTCATCCAGTCGAATACGATGTGCGCATGGTAATTCGGCCTGAACCATCTTTCGCCAACTTTGAAACTCTCCTTATCCACCACATCGGGCTGTCCGCTCAGCCAATGCCCCTCATCCTTGTGCAGGAAGATTTGGAGCGGCGTAATGCCCCAGCGTCTTTGGCACTCCTCCCCAAACTTACGCACATCTGCCAGTGTCGTGTCCGGTCGGATGAGCAGCACACCTTCACGGATGGGCGAACATCCTGCCACTTTGATGATTTTGCCGTTCTTGCCTTTTCGCTCACGCTCCTTCTCCTGCATGGCGCGTCCGGTCTTTTCCTTGACCATCCGCTTGATATAGTCATAGTGCGCCTGTAGGTCAGGATTGCCGAAGCCGGGGTTTATCCACTGCTCATTTTCGGCAGTGAGTTCGGGTACGATGTAGATTTTAGACTTGCCGATGTTGCGTATATACTCGGCTGTTCTTCGGTTATGGGCTCCACTTGATTTTGCGTTGCAAGGCTTGATATGTATGCTTGATTTTGTTGCCATTTTCTTGAATTTTGTTTTGGATTGTTGGATAAGGTTGATTGCCGCTGTCCGCTCATAACTGCAAAGGGTTCTTAGGGGTGTAACCCATAAGCGGAGTTTCCAAAGAGAGGGTCACTCTTTGGTCGGGTTGCATAGGGCAGACTGCCCTTGCCGGGTTCTCAGGGCAGCGTCCTGAGTGGGACGGGGCAACGCCCAGCCCCTCGGGAGAGCCCACAACTACGGAAGCGGAGCGTGTAGTTATAGTGGGCTATATCAAGGGCAAGCCCTTGTCTCTCCGCTACAGCCTACGGCTTCCGCTCTCCTGCCGTCAGGGAGGGTTTGTTTCGTCTTTACCGATTGGACTTGCGCCTACCAGCACGAGGTCAAAATCATCTATCAGCTTTTGCAGGACGGGATTCTTCTCTATCATCCGTTGGAGGATTCTTTCGGCCTCGACCAAGTGGTTGGCTGTACACATTATTTTGCTTTCCCGTATCTGGAAGACAATCCAGTCGGCTATGTCTATATGGGCGGCTTTCTGCTCCGGCGTGGCGTTCTTTTCTATGAGGTCAGACACAATCACTTTACAAAAGGTCATGCTTCCAGCACGCTGTTTCCACTCGGCATATCCGTCCGCATCGGGAAAGAAGAGGACGGTTCGTCCGCTCAGCACACGGAGTTTTTCCTCTTTCATCTGGCTCTTGCCGCCTGTCGCCAGCCATACATAGCCGGGAAAGATGGCAGAACCGATAACGGCACTCTTTTCGGATTCCACCAAGACCACCACCTTGTCGGGATTACTGCTTAACAGATGTTCACCGAAGAGGCACTGGGAGAGTTGCCACTCCTCCGGCAATACCCGTTGCTTTTTCAGTATGCTATGTATCCAGTTCACTGCCGATGTCTGTCCTCCCTTGATACGGTGTCCGTCTTCGGGATTGTACTGCATTCACCTTGCCTGTGCGCACCTTGTCATTGCAGTCTATCTGCCAGAAGATGACAGCCCCGTCACGGGTAGCTCCCAAGCGGTATTCCTCCAATAATCGGTTTAATACCTCTTTTGCCTTGCTGCCGTAATAGGCGGTCTGGAGCGTGGAGAGAAATCGGAAGAAGTTACTATGAACGCTTTGCGACTTTTCTACATAGTGGATTGGAATATAACATACCGATGTAGGTTGCGATGGCTGCTTAGGTTTTTGTTCCACTCTTTGCCTGCCAAAAGAGAAATCGTTAGCGGCACGACATTCGGGATGGTCGTGGAAATACTGTTTGGGGGTATAGTGATACCCACAGCTGCTTTCATGGTTGCACCTGCCGACCGATGGATGCAGGGGCGTGTCCTGTTCATCCACATAATAGGCAAAAGAGTGTCTGTCGCCACAATTCGGGCAGGTATGCCGTGTCGCCATTCCTTTATAGTTCTGTAACGAATAGTTGTTCATTGCTTGCCTCCTTTATTTTTCAGTTGATTATTCTGCTGTCCCGTCCTGTCTCACTGTCCCGGTCTATGGGGTATGGGACAGTGGGACACCCTAGGACACTTCGAGGAATGTTGCCTTTTCATGGCTTGTCCTCCTCTTTCTCTTGCTCTGCAAACAGTTCCGCTTGCTTTGCAGCCGTGGTTGTCCCACCTGTCCCGTCTTGTCCCGTTGTCCCACTTCCTGTGGGTTGGGACGGTGGGACACTTGGAACAGCCGCAGTTTCACCCTCCTTGCTGCGCTGGATAATCCGGCTGACGGTGGATTTGCCGCAATTCACCTCAGAGGCGATCTCCCTTACAGACTTGCCCGACTGGGAGAGTTGCAGAATCAGGCAATTCCTTTGGCTTGATTCGTTGTCACCCAATTTCTTCAGGTGTTCCTTTTCCGTGGAGTAGCCCCGATGCACGAACTGCAAGAAGGCATCCACCTTCTCAATTTCATAGATGATTACATTGTCCGCATCGTATGAGTATGTGCCGTAGCGCACTTTCAACTGCTTCACATAGCGCAGCCCGTTATCCTGCGCACTCTTGCCGATGGCAAACACGCTGTCAAAGAAGTTATAGAGCCGTTTGCTTCCTGCAAGGTCATTGGATGTGATGGGGCAATCCAATGAGCGTTTTGGGGTATGCGACAATACAAGGATGGACAGTTCATACCTCTTTTTGAGGTTGTTAAGTTGTATCATCAGCCGTCCTGCGGCATCGCCTTTCTCCATGGCGCAGCACAGATAGGTAAGATTGTCCACGATGAAAATCTTGCAGCCGGTTTGCAGTGCCATTTGCTCAATGCTGCCGATTATCGCCTCCTCAAAATCGGCTGCCAACAATGAATTGCAATCAAGCGATACCCGGTACAGCCTTTCGGGAAAGGCGTAGATGTTTCCGTGTTCGTTGGTGTAACGGAGTTGGAATTGCTTGTCGGACAGCTCGAAGTCCAGATACAGCACATTGTCTGTCCGGGCGATGCGGTCGGCTATCTGCACGGCAAGGATGGACTTGCCCACGTTGGAATCGGCAAAGAGGCAGGACAGCTCCCCTTCGTACCAGAAACTGTCCCACAGCGCACGGGGTGTGGGCAGCAGCGATGCTTCGAGTACAGTCCTGTTGGCGGTCTTGATACTCATCACGCCGATACTCTCCGGCATACCGTCCCTTACTTGGGTTGCCCTCGTGAGATCGCCATGTATCAGGTTGATATAGTTCTTGTCCTCTTCCATGGCATTTACCAGTTACGTGGATTGGGTTTGCGGCAGTGGGAAGCTGATATGGATTCGTTCAGTTCCTCATCGGACAACGGTACGGGATTCTTCCGGGAGGATTCCAGCCATTTGTCCAGTTCGTCACGGTACAGGCAATAGCGTTTGCCAGGCTTGGTGGCAGGAATGCTTCCGTCCGATAGCTTCATGTAGAGCGTGCCCTTGGGAATACCCAAATACTCCGCCGCCTCGTCCACCGACATGGGGACATGGGTGTCCACTGCCTTTGCATTATTCACACTGTTCTGCTCGGTGAGCAGACTTCTCAGGCTCATCACTTCGTCCCGAAGTTGGGCCACGACCTCCGGGAGGTCATTAAATGTAAGGATTGTTTTTTCCATTTGCGTACTCGTCTCTTTTGTAAGACTTGCCGCAAAGGACTGCAATGATATATCCGTGAGTATCTCCACGGCAGGTCATTGCAAAATAATTCCCGAATAACGATGTCCAACCGTGAATGACGGGCAAGGTTATTCGGGAAACGATGTAAAACAGGCTGTTATGTATGATTGGCTGCTTGTCGTTATTGGGAGTTTTTTACTCTTTCCGCACGTAATCCGCAGGATAATGGAAATCCAAGCTGCAGTTTTCGGGTTCGTCAATGGGAATCGGAGATTTCAACGGGTCAACCTTGAAGTTCTTGATGGTCACTATATCCGTATCGGCAAATTCTCGTGGGAAAAGGTCTTTGATGAAACGGGCACGGTTATCCCCGTTATAATATTTCTTATACATGAAACGCTCGGATATGTTCCATATGAAATGGCGGAGTGGGATATTGGTGATTTCTTTAGTCAGCCGTCCGGGTATCGGCTTCGGTTTGTAGGTGTTAAGGTTCATCCAGTTACCTACCTCGTTGCAGATATGGTTCACGGTCGCTTCGTCCGCTATACGTGGCATGATGAAATGGATATATTCCATGACCATGCGGACACGTTCTTCCTCCTCTTGCTTCTGCTTGTCCTCATAACTGGCACGGTTTGCCTCGTGACGCTTCGGGTCGATATTCAGTGCTATCGGCTTCGTGTTGATAGGGGTTTCTTCGTTTGCCAATATAGATGCCTGTGCAGCATGTTCAAGTGTATTTTGAGGCTGTTCTTCCTGTACGGCTACAACCTCGGCAGGAGTCTCTTTCTTGCCGAACTTGATTTTATAGATTTCGTAGGTATCGAAGATAACAGTCTGAAAGGAGAAATACAGCAACCACCCAAGCAGGTTACTGCATAAGAAGACTATCAGCCTTACAAAATTATCCTGTTTGAAACCCTCCGCAACGATGAGCGTTATAAAAAAGGAGATTAGGCAGATGGCTACGAAGATGAAGCCTAAAATGATATGTTTGTCTTTGATGGTCGGTTCCATATTCCATGTTTTATCCGGTTATTATTCGTTTTAACCACAAAATTAACAGTCTTCCGTCAATTATCATTCATTACCTGTGGTTAGTGGGTTCTTTTTCAGTGTTTTTCACCAAAAGTCCGAAATCATACTCTAAAATCATACTATTAGGGTTTATTAAGAGTCCATTATGGGCAAAAACAGAGGGAACGGTCATTGCGTGTATGCCTTAACCGTCCCCTGAATACCCTGTAACTTGAAACCGACTTACGCTTCCTTGCGCTTCAATGTTATCTTGTCCACAACCTCACACATCTGCTGCGCCGCCATCTTGGAATAAATCTGCGTGGTGGTAATGTTCTTGTGTCCTAAATAGGCTTGTATGACAGCCATGTCCGTACCCATTTCTACGTGCAGGCTTCCGAACGAGTGCCGGGTGCAGTGAAAGGTTATCTTCTTGGTTATGCCTGCCGCCGAAAGCCACCGTTTCAACGGGCCTTGCAGCATCTTGTCCTTAAAGCCGTCAAAGATAAGCCCATCACACCGTTCCCCGAGCAATCCGTATGCCTCGTCACTGATAGGGTTGTGTACTATCTGCTTCGTCTTCTGCATACGGGTGGTCACGAACATCTTGCCGTTGGTGTACGGCTGTATCTGTTGCCAAGTGAGTTGCTTGATGTCGCTCTTCCTCAGTCCGGTCAGGCAGCCGAAAAGGAAAGCCCTTTTCAGGACTTCTTCCTCACAAGGCGTTTCGGCAAGCCGTATCAGTTCTTCTTGGCTCAGGTGCTCCCTCATGGTCGGGATGCACTCGATACGGTCTAAAAAACCGTTGGGGTTCTCCTTTATCTTCCTGTCCCGGTAGGCGGTATGGAGTACGGCACGGAAAGTGGACCAGTAACCGGCGGCGGAGTTGATATGCAGCTTTTGGTTGGCGTGTGTGGTCTGTGGGGCATCAAGCAGATACTCCATGAACTTGCGGCACAAGTCCACATCGACCTCCTCAAAGGTGCATTTGCCGTTCACAAACCGCTCGAAGTGTTTATAGACGTGCTGCCACTTGATGTTTTTCCGCTCTGCCAATCCCTTGAAGTAGGCAAGGAAATCGCCTTTCATCTTGGCTTTGTCAAAGAATCCGTGGTTCTCGTTGAAGATGGCTTCATAGCGTTGGTTACGAAGTATCTCTGCTTTCTTCATCATGCGTGTGTTGAAGTCACGCTCCTGCTGGTTGGCAGGTTTGGCGAAGATGTAAATACCCAAGGCTTCCCGTGTAATCACTTTCATGGTGGTGTTGTCACGGTAGCCGGGATAATAGTCCAGACATAGCGAATACTGTGTCCCGTTCTTAATCTTGCGCTTGCGCAAGGTCACTGTCTTGCATTTACTCATATGGATAGTGTTTTAATTGGTTGTACTTTTTGGAGGTATCTCCGTGTTTTCGGTGGCAAAGGAATAACGTGAAATAACCGTGAGAAACGTCACGGACAATCATTTTGAGATAATTCCCCGATAATGGAGGTTATTCACGGTTATTTGTTCCTCTCCGCCATGACACGCTCCACATCCGAGCGCAGAAGCAGGTTCTTTACACCTACTTTCACCTTCTCGATGTGCTTTACCTTGACGATATGGCAGATGTTGGCGGAAGACAGTCCGTAGATTTGCTGAACCTGCTCCACGGTGTAGTAGCGTTCATCGTTCACAAGGTCGGTTCTGCGGAGTCCGTCCAGATGGGATTTGGAGTAGTAGGTACGTCCGTATTCTCTTTTGGTGGGTATCTTGTGGCGGTAGGCGTATGCCCGGAGTGCGGAGGGTTTCATACCGAACACCTCTTCCGCTTCTTCGGTCAGGAGCCAGTCGGTGATTTCGCTTATATCGACAGACACGCCGAAGAACTCGTCAATATGCCTCTTGCTGTAATAGTTCTTTCCAGCAATACGGCAAATAGGGATATGGTTACGCTTGGCGGAGGTATAGAGCCACGATTGCTTGACCTTATAAAGGGTCATCACTTCCTCACCCGAATAGAAGTCCAGCACTTCATCATTCTTGTTTTCCCTCATTCCCTTTTTGGTGGGTTTGGAAGATGAAGCGGACTTTTTCGGTGTGGAGGTGTTGCCGGGCAGAATGCGGTGATAGGGATTGCCCTCCAGCATCCGTTCGATGTCGGCTTTGCGGATAAACGCCATGCGGTTGCTGATGCGTGAGGCTTTCAGCTTGCCAGTGGCTACGAGTTTATAAATGTACTGTCTGGAACAGCCCATGAGCGTGGCTGCTTTGGAAAAGGTGAGATACTCCTGATGCTGTATCTCCATGAGTGGTCGGGAGACCTTGAAGAGGTTGTTCTTCTGTGTTACTCTGGCTCGCTTGGCTTCCGCCTGACAAGACTCGTTGCAATACCTTTGCATACCGCTCCGGGTGACAAACGGCTTGCCGCAAAATTGGCATTTCTTTGTTGTTTTCATACTGCTTTATCGTTTACCTGTTCATTTCCTTATCTATATATCCCTGAAGTGGTAAACGGATGTAAACAGCTGTAAACCGTTGTCGCATTTCTACACGATGTGGCTATAGCCGCATATCGGGGCGGAATTTGTCGTTCATCGTAAACGGTTGTAAACCCTTGTCAACTGTCTGCACGATGTGACAAAAAATAAGCCCCGCAAATTCTCCACGTCAGAAATATGTCTCAAAAATATGTGGAAATTTGGGAAGCATCAAAAAGCAGCCGAAAAGTGTTAAATCTTAGAATATACTGACAATTAAAGGTTTATGGCTGGATATTTCTGGTTGGTTTTGGTTGTTATACGCTTCTAAATACATCCTTGGAAGATAGGATTATCCACAATGGAAAGACTCTCCGGAATATTCACTTTCTTCAAAGCTGTGCAGTCCAGGAACGCGCTCGAGCCTATGAATTTCAACCCGGCAGGAAGCTGAATCTCCCCCAACGCCGGGCAATACTGAAAAGCATAATGCCCGATGCTATCCAACGTCTCGGGCAAAGTTACCTTTTTGAGTGCCGAACTGCCACCGAACATGTAGTCACCGATTTTGTGCACGCCTTCGGGAATCACAGCCTCTTCCAAAGCCTGACAACCGGAAAAGGCATTATCTCCCAACACATCCAAACGCGACGGCATCTCCACGCGTTGCAGGCCTGTGTTATAATAGAATGCCATCTTTCCTATTTCTTTCACACTCTCTGGAATTTTGAGTGTGGTGATTTTCCCATAAGCGAAAGCATTCGGAGCAATTTTCTTCGGATTACCGGGAATAGTGAAATCTCCGGTCACCTCTTCCGACAAATAGAAGAAACAGTCTTCATTATACACACCTCCCGTAAGGGTATTACAATAACGGAAACAATTTTCCCCCACACTTTCCACCCCGTCAGGCATATTGATAGACTCCAAATTCTTGCAATTATAAAAAGCATTGTCGCCGATACGTTTTATAGTTCCAGGAAATGACACAACCTGCAAATCCTGACAGTTAGAAAAAGCATTATTACCGACCTCTTCACATCCGCCATTCATCGTCACTCTCATCAAGCCCTTGCAACTCGAAAAAGCATAAGGAGCCACCGTCTTGATCCCCATGGGAATACCGTAATTATAACTGCTCCATACATCTGCCTTATATTTGCGCGGCATGTAGATGAACGTAGTCTTGTTGTACTGTGGCTCAACTATGGAGTCGCACCCGGAAAGCCAATCATAGGCTGGGAATTTAATCCCATCGTCCGCCTTGATCTGCTTAATACGCTTCTTGTGGGCATTCCAAAGGGGATCGTTGTAGATGGTGGAATAAGAAATAATTCCTTCCCCCGTCAAAGCAAGCACACCAGTCTCCGTATCCAACGAATACCGCACATTCTCGCCGCAAGTCCCTTCGTACACTTCGGCAAACGAAGGCAAACCGAACCATAAGGCCAGCATGGCCGTCAGAAGTTTTCTTTTTTTCATTTCACTTCATTTTTAATGTTAAACAATTATGTAAAAAACACTATTTCCTCCTCTCCACTTGAAGAAGCATGGCGTATTGTGAAATGAAATGTGAGATTCCGCAAAAAAGAAGCGCAAGCTCCTATTCTGCGTCTTCCAAAATTGAGGTCCTGAGAAAACCTTAGCAACAGAAGAGACGAACAGTA
>UMHI01022138.1_pt1 | contig 41179 bp, 27 predicted proteins | sample 1965481 | NCBI WGS metagenome assembly UMHI01 (sample SAMEA4836093, study PRJEB28245) | human gut metagenome | biome: gut microbiome; material: fecal sample | place: Denmark | collected 2008 | reverse complement strand
CGCCTGAGATTGATTTTCCGTTTGGCGCACAACGGTAGCAGCCAGTCAACTGAAGGAAGGCTGAAAGATGGGGATTCCATAATTCAGCTCATAAAGCACTATTCATCAAACCGTTATAGAGAATTCTGAAACATGAAACCTTTTTTGGGAAAATATACGGGAGTTTACAGAGGAACCCAAACACGAAAAAGGGAGATTTGCAACAGCAAATCTCCCTCCCCTTTTACCTTAAAATCAACCCTACCTAACTGGTATTACCAGTCGACATCCCTATCAAAATCATTTTGAGGAAAACCATTTAAGTTTCCGGGCGGACGAACTCCACCCCTTCCTATGCCTTGCCTACCCCCATTACGAACATTCATTTTTCTCACGGGAACAAAGATTTTCATCAACTGTTTGGCAGACATGGTTTTAGAAAAGACTTCATAGTACTTTTTATCCACTTCAAGCGTGTTGTACGCATTTACGATTTGCTGCGCCTTGCGGTCAAACTCCGTTTTTATGCGCTCTGCCGCTTCCTCCTCCGTCAACTCGGATTCTTTTTTCCCTCCCAAGCCTGCCGGAAATAGGGGTGTCTTGCGATGGGACATCAAATCCTGCTGATAATTTTTATAAGTAACCAGAAACTCCGAACGTGCATCTCCGTTCAAATCCAGTTCATCAGCTAATCTTTCCGCACGTTTTTCCATCATCTGCTCCCATCGCATGTCACCCTTGCGGTCTTTCCCGCCCTGTGCCGTTGCCGTCCCCGAACCAACCAGACAGGCCGCACACATTCCCCATAGAACTATCTTTTTCATTGCACCTTATATATAATAGACAAATATTCTTCCTATTTATAAAGACACATCCAAACGAAAAAGGTTTAACGCATTATCTCACCGTAATATGAAAACAGCCCTGTTTTACTTCATATTTTACATAACATAACTCTTGTTCACGCAAATCACGCAACACCTCCGACAAGACCCACTTCAGCGAATCGTTTCTTACCGGACGCCGTTCCGGCCTGTCGGGATGACTCACCGTATTATAGCGATTATAACAAATGTCAAACGTCGTTCCGAAACGATGGCAACTCTCTTCGGAGGCATTGCAATTAAAACGTCGCAACCTCCGCACATCGTTCTCCGTACGCAAGACGGAAGTTACAATTAACGTATGTAGCGGAATGTCTTTGATAGCTAAAGAATCCAGAAAGTTCCGGCTGATTTTTTGCAGAAGGTCACTGGCCCGAGGCACCAGATAAGGGATGGAATAAGACATCTGCTTGTCCATCGTGTAATAAGGATTGCTGCCCACATAGACCAGTTCATCTTTCCTCATCTCCGCTTCTTCCCGATCCTCCACCGGAGAAACGCCCCATTTCCGGGCCGCCACGATATGTACATCCTGCAAGTCGGGAAACGTACGTCCAAACCCTGGTACACTATAGATCTTACTCTTCAATGGCCGACCGTCCGCTTCTTTGAAAACCGGTATGGAATAAGGTGTATGCAACCCCGTTTTCCTGACAACCTCAATAGACTCCTTTTTCGAATCAGGAACGACGGCCTGCACTGAAGAATCAAGCGGAACAGATGAAACACCAACCGTTTCACCCACCACCGCCGGATTGACACAGCGCACCACGCCCAACACACAGACGGTCACCCCCGCCATTCCCCAAAATATTTCTCTCTTGAGTTTTCTCAACGTTTTCTTTATTTTGCAGCACAAAGATACGGAAAACGTGGCGAATTCAAAACTTAATGCTTAAATTTGCGGCAAAATTAAGCGAATGATAGAAAAGCATATCGTATTGGAAGACGTGGATCCCGTTATTTTCTACGGGGTAAACAACACCAACATACAAATGATCAAGGCGCTCTATCCCAAATTGCGCATCGTGGCCCGCGGCAATATCATCAAAGTAATGGGCGACGAAGAGGAAATGTGTGCTTTTGAAGAAAACATCATGGCCATCGAACAGCACTGTGTAAAATACAACAGCCTGAAAGAGGAAGACATATTGGCCATCATCAAAGGCAAAAAGACCCCGAAAGAAAGTGCAGAAGGCGTCATTGTATACAGCGTCAACGGCAAACCTATCACCGCCCGTAGCGAGAACCAGCAAAAATTGGTCAAAGCATACGAAAACAACGATATGATTTTTGCCATCGGACCTGCCGGTTCGGGCAAGACCTACACCAGCATCGCATTAGCGGTAAGGGCTTTAAAGAACAAAGAAATACGCAAAATCATCTTGAGCCGTCCCGCTGTGGAAGCCGGTGAAAAACTGGGTTTCCTGCCGGGTGACATGAAAGACAAGATAGACCCTTACCTGCAACCGCTTTATGATGCCTTGCAGGACATGATTCCTACCATGAAGTTACAGGAAATGATGGAACAAAACGTCATTCAGATCGCTCCCTTGGCTTTCATGCGCGGCCGCACCCTCAATGACGCGGTGGTCATATTGGACGAAGCACAGAACACGACTACGGCACAAATCAAGATGTTCCTGACGCGTATGGGAATGAACACCAAAATGATTGTTACCGGAGACATGACGCAAATAGACCTTCCACCATCCCAACGTTCAGGATTGGCCGAAGCCACGTCCATACTGAAAGGCGTGGAGGGTATCGCTTTTATAGAAATGGACAAAAAAGACATCGTGCGCCACAAATTAGTGACCCGCATCGTGGAAGCTTACGAAAAGCATGACAGGAAGGTCTCCGCACATAAGCGCAGTACCGAAAAACCACAATCCGAAGAATCATTCGTCATCACAGATTTGACGGGTTGGGGTGACAACTGAGCACAAACAGAACTTCAACTTCAAAAAGAAAACAGATATGAAAGCTTTAACTCACACTGATTTTAACTTTCCGGGACAGCAAAGCGTATATCACGGAAAAGTACGCGACGTGTACAACATCAACGACGAACTGATGGTCATGGTAGCCACCGACCGTATTTCGGCATTCGACGTGATTCTGCCCAAAGGAATCCCTTTCAAAGGCCAAGTGCTGAACCAGATTGCAGCTACTTTCCTTGATGCCACAAGCGACATCGTACCCAACTGGAAACTGGCCACTCCGGACCCGATGGTGACCGTGGGACTGAAATGCGAAGGCTTCCGCGTGGAAATGATTATCCGCGGGTATTTGACCGGCTCGGCATGGCGCGAATACCAGAATGGTTGCCGCGAACTCTGCGGCGTGAAGTTGCCCGAAGGCATGAAAGAAAACCAGAAGTTCCCCACCCCGATCATCACTCCTACCACGAAAGCCGATGCCGGACACGATGAAAACATATCTAAGGAAGAAATCATCGCCCAAGGGCTCGTGAGCAAGGAAGACTACGAACTTATGGAAAAATATACCTACGCCCTCTTCGCCCGCGGCACGGAAATGGCTGCGGAAAAGGGACTGATATTGGTGGATACCAAGTATGAGTTCGGCAAGAAAGACGGCAAAGTCTATCTCATCGACGAAATCCATACGCCCGACTCTAGCCGTTACTTTTACGCAGACGGATACCAGGAAAAGTTTGAAAAAGGCGAACCCCAGAAGCAACTTTCCAAGGAATTCGTACGCCAATGGCTCATCGACCACAACTTCATGGGCAAGGAAGGCCAGCAAGTGCCGGAAATGACGGACGAATACGTAAACAGCGTGTCAGACCGCTATATCGAGCTGTACGAGCATATCGTGGGACAGAAGTTCAACAAGGCCGACGACCATGACGATTTGGCCGCACGCATCGAAAAGAACGTCACCGAATATTTGAACCAGAAATAAGGCACGACAGGTGTACGAACAAGAAAAGATAAAGCCCTACAAGGACGAAGGCCATAAGCGTGAACAAGTGGAGCGCATGTTCGACCGCATCGCCCATTCTTACGATCGGTTGAACCATTTCCTTTCATGGGGCATCGACAAGAGTTGGCGGCGCACAGCCGTCGACTCTTTGTCGCCCTTTCACCCCCGCCGAATCTTAGATGTTGCTACGGGGACAGGCGATTTTGCCATTTTGTCTGCCCGGAGGCTTTTTCCGCAATCCATCACGGGAGTAGACATTTCCGAGGGCATGATGCAAATAGGACGGCAAAAAGTGGAAGCGTTGCATTTGGACGGAATCATCCGCTTTCAACATGAGGACTGTGAAGCGTTGTCTTTTGCCGACGACACGTTCGATGCCGTGACCGTGGCCTATGGCGTACGCAACTTCGAACATCTGGACCAGGGACTACGGGAAATGTGCAGGGTATTGAAACCAGGCGGACATCTGTTAATCATTGAACTGAGTTCTCCCCACCGTTTCCCCATGAAACAACTTTTCTCTGTTTACGCCAAAATCGTCATGCCGCTGATTGGCCGGTTGGTTTCCAAGGACCATAGCGCCTACTCTTACCTGCCGGCGACAATGGCCGCTTTCCCTCAAGGAGAGATCATGCAAGGCATACTCCGGAAAGCCGGTTTCGGCGACGTGCGTTTCAAACGTTTCACTTTCGGCATCAGCACGATGTATCTTGCCACCAAATAAGCATTCACATCATGGATAAATACGGTTTAGTCGGCTATCCTTTAGGACATTCGTTCTCGCGTGACTTTTTCAATGAAAAGTTCAAGAACGAAGGGATTGATGCCGAATATGTCAATTTTGAGATTCCCTCTATCGAACGCTTTCCGGAAATCATCACAGAAAACGCAAATCTGTGCGGACTCAACGTGACCATCCCTTACAAAGAAAAAATCATTCCTTACATGGACGAGTTGAGCGAGGAAGCCCGCCATATCGGAGCTGTCAACGTCGTACGAATCGGGATGCGGAAAGGGAAAACGCATCTGAAAGGTTTCAACTCGGATGTCATCGGATTCACCCGCTCGATAGAACCGTTATTGGAACCGATACACCGGAAAGCCTTGATATTAGGTACAGGAGGGGCTTCTAAAGCTGTACGCTACGGACTTCACCGCTTGGGCATTGAAACCCGCTTTGTCAGCCGTAACCCGAAAGAGGATTCGCTGACATACCCGCAACTCACACCGGAAATCATGGACGAATACAAAGTGATTGTAAACTGTACCCCGGTGGGGATGTATCCTCATACGGAAGAGTGCCCGGCACTCCCTTATGCAGCCATCGGACGCAACCACCTACTGTACGATTTGGTTTACAATCCGGAAGAGACCCTCTTTCTCAGAAAAGGACGGGAACAAGGTGCCATCACCAAAAACGGTTTGGAGATGCTGATTCTCCAAGCATACGCCGGATGGGAATTCTGGCACAGCGAAGACTGACGACATGCACAAGGAAAAGAACAAGTTCAAACGGATCTTCTGGACCGTGCTCACCTTATTAGTACTCACGCTGACGGGGAGCACGCTATACCTGCAATGGTACGCGTTGGAGGCCGGTGGCAACGAACGGGGAAAGAATCTCGAAATGTCATACGCTTTCATGTATGAGCACTACCCTTTCCTTTCGCACTGGGTAGACAGCCTGCAACGGGAAAACGCCTTGCGGGATACGTTTATCCTTGCCGAAGACGGAGTAAGGCTGCACGCCCTTTACCTTTATGCAGACACCCTGACGGCTCATACAGCCGTAGCCGTACACGGTTATACCGACAATGCCGTGCGTATGCTGCACATCGCTTACTTATACAATCACGACCTGCATTACAACGTATTGCTCCCCGACCTCCGCTTTGCCGGACAGAGCGAAGGCGACCACATCCAAATGGGATGGAAAGACCGCCTTGATGTGTTACGCTGGATGGAAGTGGCCAACGAACTGTTTGCCCCGGAAGGTTCCCAGACCCGCATGGTGGTACACGGCATCTCCATGGGAGCGGCTACGACCGTATGCGTGAGCGGCGAACCCCAACCGCCTTTCGTGAACTGCTTCGTGGAAGACTGCGGTTATACCAGCGTGTGGGATGAATACGCAGGAGAACTGAAAAACCAGTTTGGCCTGCCCACCTTTCCCTTGCTCCATCTGGCCAGTTGGGCTACACGCCTGCGTTACGGATGGGATTTCCGGGAAGCCTCGCCACTGGAACAAGTAAAAAAATGCCGGCTTCCCATGTTGTTCATTCACGGTACGGAAGACACGTTCGTACCTACTTGGATGGGCGACAGCCTGTATACCGCCAAAACGGGCATCAAAGAACTGTGGCAAGTAGAAGGTGCGACACATGCCGATTCTTATCTTAAATATGCTAAAGAATATACAGAAATCGTCAAAAGTTTCGTTGAACGATATAATATTCCAAAAGATATGAATAACTTGCCAAACCAGTAAACAAAGTGTATCATGAAGAAAGCTTTTTGTCTGTTCCTCTTATTCCTTGTATGCCGGAGCGTACAACTCCTGTATGCCGGCACGTATACGGTGGACAACCTGCCTATGGTTTATTTGCAGGACAAGACCAAGCACGTGGTCAATCCCGATGGAATCCTTTCCGCACAGGCCGTACAACAAATGGACAGCCTGCTATATCAGTTGGAAACGGAGAAGGGCGTACAGTCCGTAGTAGCCGTAGTGGAGCGTATCGAAGGAGGGGAATGCTATGATTTCGCCATTACACTGGGTAACAAACTCGGGGTGGGTAACCGGCAAAACACGGGACTCATCATCTTGCTTTCCACGCAAGACCGCTGTTACCAGATATTGACCGGCGAAGGGTTGGAGGGCACGCTGCCTGATGCCATCTGCCGCCGGATAGAAAACCGGCGAATGGTGCCTTACCTGAAAACAGGAGACTGGGATACCGCCATGCTGCAAACAGTGACTGCCGTCTGCGGTGTAATCCACGGCGACGACAGTCTGCTCCACGACGGGTCGGGGCAACCGACCGGTACAAAAGGATATGGCTTGATGTGGCTCGCCTTGGCCATTGTCACGGGTGGGTTCCTCATTTCCATTTATTCCAACCGCAAACGGAACACATGTCCCCGCTGCGGGCATAGCCCCATGCACCGCACGAATTCCCAAGTCCGGATTGACCGGTTCCAAGGCATAGAACATCACACGGTCTATTACCGCTGCCCGAAATGCGGGCATACCGTATCCCGTTCCCATGACGAACCGTTCGACAACGGCACCGGCTTTGGAGGTTTCCCTCCCGTGGCAGGACCTTTCCATCGCGGGTTCGGAGGCGGAGGTTTCGGAGGTGGTTTCAGCGGCGGAAGCTTCGGGGGAGGCAGTTTCGGAGGCGGAGGAGCCGGTGGAAAGTTCTGACCGACACACAGATTTCGAATCAAACACCTATTTATATATAAGGAAGACAATGAAAACAAAGAAATGGATGACCGCCGCCATAGCCATGGTGTGCATGGTTCTTTTAAACAGTTGTTCATACAACAAGATGGTAGAGAAAGACGAAGCTGTGTCTACAGCCTGGAGTAACGTGGAAACGCAATACCAACGCCGGACCGACCTGATTCCGAACCTGGTAAGTACCGTAAAAGGCTATGCCACGCACGAAAGCAGCACGTTGGAAGCCGTGGTAGCCGCCCGTAGCAAAGCCACGCAAATCACCGTGGACCCGGCGAACCTGACCGCAGAAAAGTTGGCCGAATATCAGAAAGCCCAAGGTGCCGTGAGCTCCGCCCTCGGAAAGCTGTTGGCCGTGACGGAAAACTATCCGCAACTCCGTGCCAACGAGAATTTCTCGGAACTGCAAGCCCAGTTGGAAGGAACGGAAAACCGCATCACCGAAGCCCGTAAACGTTACAACGAGGCCGTACAAGACTACAACGTCCTGATACGCAAGTTTCCCAACAACTTGTTCGCTAGGATGTTCGGATTCAGCAAAAAGGAAAAGTTCGAGGCATCCTCCGGTGCATCGGAAGCCCCGAAAGTAGAGTTTTAATGACAGACAATCATTCAAAAACATATAGTGATATGAGTAACCAACGTTACATGATGCGCGGCGTGTCGGCAGCCAAAGAGGACGTACACAACGCCATCAAGAACATCGATAAGGGTATCTTCCCGCAGGCATTCTGCAAGATTATCCCCGACATTCTGGGCGGTGACCCGGAATACTGCAACATCATGCACGCCGACGGAGCCGGCACGAAATCTTCGTTGGCCTACGCGTACTGGAAAGAAACGGGCGACTTGTCCGTATGGAAAGGCATTGCGCAAGACGCGCTCATCATGAACACGGACGATTTGCTTTGTGTGGGCGCCGTGGACAACATCTTGGTGTCGTCCACCATCGGACGCAACAAAATGCTCATCCCGGGCGAAGTCATCAGTGCCATCATCAACGGTACGGACGAACTGTTGTCCGAGATGCGCAAGATGGGCATCGGCATCTATGCCACGGGCGGCGAGACAGCCGACGTGGGCGACTTGGTGCGCACCATCATCGTGGACTCCACCGTGACATGCCGCATGAAACGTAGCGACGTCATCGACAACGCCAATATCCGTCCGGGAGATGTCATCGTGGGACTGAGCAGTTGCGGACAGGCCACCTACGAGAAGGAATACAACGGCGGTATGGGCAGCAATGGGCTGACCAGTGCACGCCACGACGTGTTTGCCAAGTATCTGGCCGAGAAATATCCCGAAACCTACGACAAGTCCGTTCCGGAAGAGTTGGTCTACAGCGGCAGTTACCGGCTGACCGACCCGGTGGAGGGTGCCCCGGTCAATGCCGGCAAGCTCGTCTTGTCCCCCACCCGTACATACGCTCCGGTGGTGAAGAAGATGCTGGACGAGATGCGCGCGGACATCCACGGCATGGTACACTGCACGGGAGGTGCGCAGACCAAGGTGCTCCACTTCGTAGGTGAGAATTGCAGGGTGGTCAAAGACAACATGTTCCCCGTGCCTCCTTTGTTCAAGGCGATTGCCAAGGAAAGCGGTACGGACTGGAGTGAAATGTACAAGGTGTTCAATATGGGGCATCGCCTCGAAGTCTACCTTGCTCCCGAACACGCCGAACAAGTCATCGCCATCGCCAAGAGTTTCCACATCAACGCGCAAATCGTCGGACACATCGAAGAAGGGTCGCGTTCGCTGACCATCAAGAGTGAATTCGGCGAATTCAACTACTAAGGAAAGGGAGCTTCATTTCTTTTTCCCTCCTGCCTAATCCGGACAAGCCAGCCGCTTGCCCGGATTTTTTTGTTCAATGCGTAAAAAATAAGATTCATTCCGTACGAAATACCGTTTACGCATTGAACGGCATGTTTTTATCCCTTAATTTTGAACCATTGCGAGAACAGTGGAAAAACGCACACCTGAAAGGAACAGTTCGATAAAACATAAAAACCAACCATTATGAGAACGACTACTTTATTCACCCTTGCCACATGCCTGGCATTTACAGGCATACGCCCCATCGCGGGACAAGAACTTACGCCTCTGGATAGAACCCCGCCTACCCTGAAGAGCATGTATTATGATGTGAACGGGGACGGAAAGATGGAATATCTCAGCACAGAAAACAACAAGGAACGCTTCACTGCATGGTTTGCCTTGGACGGCACGGTGGTAGAGCGCGTGGCAAATGATGTGCTCACCATCAAGAATATCCTCGAACTGAACGGGGACGGCAAACCGGACTTCATCGCTTCCAACGGCAACGACACGAAGATGTACCTGAGCCAACCCGACGGAAGCTACAAAGCCACAAGCTGCCCCTCCTTAGGCAGCCAACTCACCCAAGCAGACCTCAACCGGGACGGACGCATGGACTTGGTATTCTTTAAACGGATACAAAGTTGGCCAACCCTCTACGCCCCGTATATCCTGTTGCAGACAGCGGACGGATTCCAAGAAAAGCCTCTCCCTATCGTCACGGATGCCGACGAGTTGGAAGGCATGGACTACAGTAGCGGAGGAAGCGGCATGTTCCGCGTGGACAACACCATATTCAGTGGCGCGTGGATTCCCGAACGCGGCACGTCATACGCCCAAGAAAGCGACCGCATGCAAGCCTTGGATTTGAACGCCGACGGCTACCCCGACCTCTTCTCGCCCAACGGCACGGGATTCCTCTCGCTGCCGGACGGGCGTTATTACGCCGCCTCCATGGGCACGTCGGTCACAGCCTGCGAGGTGAACGGCGATGGCCTGACGGATTACGTGCTCTTCGATGCAAACACGGGCGACGTGAACCTGATGCGCAGTACACCGTCAGGGTATGAGACGGAACGACTCACCAACAACTCCAACCTCACGGATGTGCAGGTTTGCGACCTGGACGGTGACGGCCATCAAGACCTTCTACTCACCATAGACAAAACCAAACAAACCACCTACGCCTTCATCATCTTCCTGCGCAACCAAGGCGACGGCACGTTCAAGAAGTCGGAGCAGGGCATGGAAGGCGAATACACCTTTCACGAGGTCGCATATCTTGACGGAAAACCGGGGCTGACGGCTGTGAAAGAAGTCACGAACACCCAAGGCTACTTACAATATGACTTCTACTTGTTCCAATGGGACGCGAACTTCAACCTGAGCGAGATCATGCTCCTTCCGGAAGGCTACATGTTGTCCAACAAAGAAAATCCTTTCATAACCGACTTGAATGGCGATGGAAAACCCGATTTCCTCATCACCCCCAACAATATGGAACATTATCTCTACACTCCGGAAAACGCTCAACCTGCCACAGTGGCCGCCCCGGAAGCCCCGACCTGTGCCGTGGACGCGACCACCGGACTGATTCGGGTGGAATGGAAAGCACCTTCGCAAGAACCGGGACTCACGTATGAAGTCCGAGTAGGCACAGCCCCGGGACGTGGCGACATCGTGCAGGCGCAATCCAATGCCGACGGAAGCCGCCGCACGTTCGCCAATGGCAATGCAGGCTCCGCCACCTACCTGATGCTTAATGCCGGGACGTGGCCGGAAGGCACTTACCATATTGCCGTACAGGCCATCAGTCCGGACGGCATCGGCAGCGCGTGGAGCAAAGAGACCTCGTTTGAAAACCATCTGGTCAGCCCGGCCTTCACGGCTTCGGTCAACGAGTTGAGCACAGCGGACACCTTGCATATCGCACCAATTTACGCCCGTGAAGGCGCGAACTACCAATACAACCTGCAACCCGACGGACGCATCGTCAGCCAAAACGCAGATGGGTCGGCCGACATCTCGTTCGAGAGTTTCGGACAGAAAACCGTTACCCTCTCGCTCGACGGGCACACGTTTACGCAGGGCGTACAGGTAGTCCCGTTCCGCACGGAAACCAACGAAGACGGCTACAGCGGCAATGTGTTCGACCTCAACCAGGACGGATGGGCGGAAGGATTCTCTGAAAGGTTCTACACCAACACGCAAGGTACGTTCAAGGAACTGATGAAGTCGTTCAACACCGACTTGAACATCAGCCACGGCGGCTACGTGGTCGACTTCAACCGGGACGGACGACCCGACATATACGGCAACTACCTGAAAGTAAGCGACCAACAAAAAAGATTTTTGCTGAATGACGGCGACATGGACTTCCATGCCTACGAAGGGGAGATTTGCCTCAACACGTCCAACAGCCCGATAGGACAATATAATTACCTTACACCCATCGGTGACATGGACAACGACGGACGCGTGGACTTCATAGAGAACACCCTGATGTACAAAAATACCGCAAACGGCGTGTGGGAAGAGAAAAAGCTATACAGCGGTGAGGAATACATCGAGCCTGTCGCCGTGGCTGACTTCAACCGCGACGGTTATTTGGACATCGTGGCTGCATACCGTTGGGACCGGGGTACCCCCATCTATCGTCAACGACTCTACCTGAACCAAGGCGATTGGAAGTTTGAGGCACACGAGCTACCCACACAAAGCAGTTCGCTCACTCTTGTCGGCATCGCTGACGTGAACGGCGACGGACGACCCGACCTGATTTATGAGGATTCTAAGGAAAAGATGTTTTATGCCAACCTCTGCGATGCGGAACTCGATTTTACGGAACGCACTCCCCTGCCGGGGGAACCGACCGTGGATCTGAACCACGACGGCCTGCCCGAATATGTGTCGGCCACCAACCCTGACAGCCTCATTTTCCAAGACAAAGACGGGACACTGACCTACATGGAGAATATCGTATCCGGTTTGTCTCTCGAACTCATCCCCGGCAACATCGGTTCGTCAACGCCTTCCGGTTCTTATCTCGACGTGGACGGCGATGGCACACCCGACTACAATGCCCATACCCGTATCCGTTCCTCGTTCAAGAACACCGCACCCACCGTGCCGCAAAACGTCTACGCCAGCCAAACGACGGACGGCCTGACAATATATTGGGACGGGGCTACGGACAAGGAAACACCCACGCACAGCCTGCGTTACAACCTGAGCGTGAAGAAGAAAGGCGCATCGGGCGAAGGGGCTTACGTCATCTCACCCCTGAACCTGACCGACAACAAGGCACAGACGGGCGAACCGGGCTATGTGCATTACCGCACGGCCACGCGCTTCACCATCCCCACCACGGCCTTGGAAGCCGGACAGACGTATGAAATACAAGTGCAGGCGGTGGACGCATGGAACGCCCACTCGGACTTCTCGCCCGTCTACGAGTACACGGCACAGGCCGTATCGCTTCTGAGCCTGCCGGGCAAGGGACGCGTAAGTTGGCCCATCCCGTTCGAGACCACCATCTTGGGCAGTCCGCAAATCGACACTGACGGAGGCGTGATAGACGGGAACACCATCGAATGGAGCACATCCGGCCTGAAGACCGTCACCCTGACCGTGGACGACATCGTGAGCCGCGCACAAATCGAAATCCTCGACCTGCCGGGCATGGCCATCGACCTGCCACAGCAAGTCCTGGCCGGCACTCCCGTACAGGCTACCCTGCCGGAACACTTGCTCTCATCCGAGGTCGCCTTTGAAGTCCTGCGCGACGAAGGCGTGGCATTCATCCACGAAGAGGGACAGGCCGAAGCCACGTTCATCTTCCCGGAAAGGGACGGTTCCTACGACCTGAACGTGAAAGCAACGGACGACGTGTTCGGCGAAATATACCAGAACACCCAGGTGGAAGTGACAGGCAGCGGCTTTGTGCCCGTCATCGGACAAATAGGCACCGACGAGGCTACCGGATGCAACCGTATCAGTTGGAGCATCCCCACGGAACTGCCTGCGCCCCTGCAACCGGGGACGGTACGCATCTACCGCGAGACGGCCGTGAGCGACCGTTACGAACTGTTGGGCGAAGTCCCGCTGACGGACGGAAGCTATGTGGACGAGACCTCTACTCCGGCCTTGCTCTCGCAGCGTTACTTCATCACGATGGCCACGAACTACGGCGGCGAGAGCCGGAGCAGCGCGGTACATGCCAACGCCCACCTGATGGTGAACCGCGCCATGGGGCACGACATCAACCTGAGCTGGACCCCATACGAAGGACGCGACGTGATGCAATACGTGATATTGAGCGGCCCGTCGCCCGACCGGCTCACCGAACTGGCCGCCGTGTCCGGCCATACCCTGAGCTACACCCACGCGCGGACTTCGGACGAAGCCACATACTACGCCTTGGCCGTACGCTTCGACGTACCGCAGAAACGGGCTTCGGCGGATGATGCCCGCAACCGGTCCAACGTGGTTTGCTCTGCCGATGCCTTTGACGTCACCATGGCCCAGAGCGTGGTCATCACTTCGCAAGAGGCAGAATTGAAATTAGACCAAGAACAACCGCAACTACACCTGCAAGCGGTCGTTCTGCCGATGAGCACCACGCTCAAACGCGTACAATGGAGCGTCGTGGAGGGTGAAACGTTGGCCACCGTCGCACAAGACGGCACCGTAAGCCTGAAAGACAATGCCACGGGCGGCCAAGTGACGGTGGAAGCCGCAGCCACAGACGGTTCCGGCATCCGCGAAACCGTAACCCTCACCGCAGCTCCCTACACCGACATCGTCCCGGTGGAGGCAGAAGAGGTACGCATCTACGTGACCGACGGCAGCATCCGCATCGAAGGCATACGCTCCGCCACGACCTTGCGCCTTTACAACCTGCAAGGCACGTTGCTCCACCAGAGCGAAGCCTCAGGAGACACGCAAATTTCGACTTCCGGCCTCCGGGGCATCTACATCCTGCAAGCCGGACGCAAGACACAAAAACTGATGTTACGATAAACCCATGTTTCGGAAGAGAGGGGGCAGTCCGGTTTGCGGGCGTTTGCCCCCTCTCGTTTTTTATCCTCCGCCACAAGGAGTTGACAAAAAGACCAACATCCCCTTGGTTTTCAATTCTTTTTTGTAACTTTGCCTTGATTACTGTCAAAAGCGAAAAATATGGCAAGATTCATCAATCCCTTTACCGATGTCGGTTTCAAGCGCATCTTCGGGCAAGCCATCCACAAAGAATTGCTGATAGATTTCCTAAACGACTTGTTAATAGGAGAAAAACGGATAACGGACATCACATTCTTGGACAAAGAGCTGCTGCCGGACTTTTCCGGCGACCGGGGTGTCATCTATGACATATATTGTACGAATGAAGACGGTGAACAGTTCATCGTGGAAATGCAAAACCGTGAACAGACCTTTTTCCGCGAACGGGCTTTGTATTACCTCTCGCAGGCCATCGCCCGGCAAGGGTAACGGGGTGCCGATTGGAAATTCAATCTGAAAGCAGTATACGGCATCTTCTTCATGAATTTCCAAATGCCCAATTTCCCAAACAAGCTCTGCACGGACATCGTCTTGTCCGACCGGGATACGAACGAACTGTTCTCCGACAAGCTCCGTTTCATTTTCCTGCAACTCCCCTGCTTCACCAAGGAAGAAGATGAATGCCAAACTGATTTTGAACGTTGGATTTATGTACTGAAAAATATGGAAACATTTCAAAGACTCCCATTCAAGGCCCGTAAATCGGTATTTGAAAAACTGGAACAAATCGTAGACATCGCCTCGCTCAGCAAAGAGGACCGCATGAAATATGACGAGAGCATCAAGGTGTACCGCGACCACCTTGTCACGCTCGACTTCGCCAAGCAAGAAGGATTGGAACTGGGGATGCGGCAAGGAAGAGCAGAAGGAATGGCTAAAGGCATCGAACAAGGTAAAAACGAAGGGGAAATGAATGAACGTCTCAAGAATGCACGACGCATGAAAACCAAAGGATACCCCACCGATGATATTGCCGACATCACCGGACTGAGCGCGGAAGAAATCAATTCGTTATAAAATCCTTTTCGGCTTCGTCCTCCTATTATATTGTCGCGGCCTTTTACGTCCTTTCATTTTTTCTCCGTATCTTTGCAGCCGGAAACTTGATATTATGGCAGAAAACAATTCTATATTAGACAAATTGGAGGGGTTGGTAAGCCGCTACGAGGAGGTGGGCACTTTGATTACCGACCCGAATGTGATCAGCGACCAAAAACGCTACGTAAAGCTGACTAAAGAATATAAGGACTTGGGCGATATCATGAAAGCCCGCAAAGAATATATGGACAGCCTGCAAACGTTGCAAGACGCCAAGGAAATGCTAGCCATCGAAGACGACCCGGAAATGAAGGAGATGGCGCGCGAAGAAATGGCGGCCGCTGAAAAACATATCCCCGAAATGGAGGAACGCATCAAGTTGCTCCTCGTCCCGGCCGACCCGGAAGACGACAAAAACGTCATTATGGAGATACGGGGAGGAACGGGAGGAGACGAAGCCGCACTGTTCGCAGGCGACTTGTTCCGCATGTACACCAAATACTGCGAAATGAAAGGTTGGAAGATTGCTATCTCTAGCTTTACGGAAGGAGCTGCGGGCGGCTTTAAAGAAATCATCTTCAGCGTAACGGGAGAAAAGGTGTACGGCACGCTGAAATACGAATCGGGCGTACATCGCGTACAACGCGTACCGGCTACGGAAACACAAGGCCGTGTACATACTTCGGCCGCAACGGTGGCCGTACTGCCCGAAGCCCAAGAATTCGACGTGGAAATCAACGAGGGCGAAATCAAATGGGACACTTTCCGTTCCAGCGGCGCAGGCGGACAGAACGTGAACAAGGTGGAATCCGGCGTACGTGCACGTTATCTGTGGAAAAACCCCAATACGGGAGAGACCGAGGAAATCCTGATAGAATGTACTGAAACGCGTGACCAACCCAAGAACAAGGAAAGAGCTTTGGCACGCCTGCGCACGTTCATCTACGACAAAGAACACCAGAAATATATCGACGACATTGCCAACCGAAGGAAGACAATGGTGTCCACCGGTGACCGTTCGGCCAAAATCCGTACGTACAACTATCCGCAAAGCCGTATCACCGACCACCGCATCGGCTATAACATGCAGAACCTGCCTTCGTTCATGGACGGCAATATCCAAGACTGCATCGACCAACTGACCGTGGCGGAAAATGCCGAACGGATGAAAGAAAGCGAACTCTAAACGGTAAAGGACATGAAAAAGTTTTTCACCCGGCAGATTATCATAAAAAGCGTCGAGCAATGCTTGAAACGTTTTCCGGTCACGGTCGGCTTTACAGTATCGCTCGCTGTTTTCTTATTAGTAGTATGCTGGGGGAAAGACGAGTTGTTCACGGAACGTCAGACTTTCACCATTAATTATTATCTGACTGTAGGAAGTTTGCTCTCTCTCTCCCTTCGCCTATGGGGAGAGGAAGTGAAACGTAAACGTATCGTATACATCGCCAACGCGCTACTCCATTTGCTCCTATTAGCGGACGCCGGATACTTGTACCTATTGCCGGAAGACTTTCCTTTCTTGGAAACAGGACTTGCCCACGGTTCCGCCCTGACGGCTTTGGGATTAAGTATCTTCACACTTCCTTTTTTCCGTGAAAAAGACGATATTCCCTCATGGAATTTCACCCTGCAACTGGTATCCCATGCCGTTACTTCATGGATAATCGGCGGTATCATGTGCGGCGGCCTCTGCCTGCTGACAGCATCCTTCTCCGGCTTATTCGGTTGGGAAGTAAATAGTAACTTCTATACCACATGGCTCATTGTGTTTTGCCTGACCTTACCCTCATTGCTGTTTTTAGGGCAAATCCCGGCCGGAGAAGCCAAACACGACCGTACCGGTTATACTTCTGCATACCTCAGCAAAGTGATTCGCTATCTGTTCCTTCCGTTATTGGGATGTTACTTATTGGTACTTTATGTCTACGCATTGAAGATTCTCGTCCAATGGCAATTACCGGACGGATGGGTTTCCTGGTTAGTCATCGCACTGACTGCGGGTTGCATCGGAGTAGAATTCTGCATGTACCCTTCTCTCCGCCAGGGACTTTCACGTTTCGAGCAACGTGTGGCGCGTGGGTTGCCCATCGCCATCCTGCCCCTGTTAGTACTGATGACTATCGGCATCGCCAGACGACTCAACGATTACGGCATCACGCTCAACCGCCTGTATCTTCTGACTCTGAACATCTGGTTTTACATAGTCTGTATCGGCTTATTCATTCTACGGGCACAGCGCATTCAATGGATTGCCGTGTCGTTTGCCGGCATCTTTCTGCTCACATCCGTACTTCCGGTAAATTATGCCCGGCTCACCCACCGTTACATGTTCCAGACCTTATCAGTCCAAATCCAAACATCATATAAAGGGGAACTCCCCATGGACGAAGAGCAATATCTGGACTGGCTAGCATCGCTTCCGCAGGAAACAGCCCGGCTCACTAACAGCCGTCTCAAAATACTGGATTATACTTTCAAAGACAAAGAAATCCATCGTCTTGTCGCTCCCGACATCAATTATTGGGGAGCGGAGAAATGTATTAAAGAAAACTCCGAAGCGCATTTCAGCCAAAAGAAAAATGGTACGGAAGTCATAGCAAAAGGAACATACCTCCATTTTGAGGCATCATCGCCATCTTCTGTCAAAATGGAATTAAACACCGGATATTCGGAACTGGTCGCATATCATAAGAGCGAAGACTCCATCCCTTGCAAATATTGGAAAGAAGAAGTCATGCCTATAGAACTTACCGACGGGCATCAAGTGATAGACACGATATACGTCCACCCGTCCGACATCCGAAAATGGAGTGCCATGGATACGATTCCTCCACAAAAGTTCACCGGCAGGCAAAAAGACAATCTTTTTATCCTCACCGACTTCTCACTATCCGGATATGCAGGAGACAAGAACCTGAACTTTATTTATTCCGGTTATTATTTTATTCAAAAGAAAACGAACTAAAAAACATATACGACATGAACAAACAAGAGCTTTTTGAGAACATCAAACGGAAAGAATCTTTCCTGTGTGTAGGATTGGACACTGACATTCAAAAAATCCCCTCGCACCTGCTAAAGGAAGAAGACCCCGTTTTCGCCTTCAACAAAGCCATCATCGACGCCACCGCACCTTATTGTATCGCTTACAAGCCTAACCTGGCATTTTATGAAAGCATGGGCGTAAAAGGTTGGCTCGCATTTGAAAAGACGATTCAATACCTGAACAAGAACTACCCCGACCAGTTCATCATCGCGGATGCCAAACGGGGAGATATCGGTAATACCTCGGCAATGTATGCCCGTACTTTCTTTAAGGAAATGCAACTCGATGCCCTGACGGTAGCTCCTTATATGGGCGAAGACAGCGTAACCCCGTTTTTAGGTTATGAAAACAAATGGGTCATTCTTCTGGCTCTGACCAGCAACAAAGGCTCGCATGATTTCCAGTTGACGACTGACGCTGAAGGCGAACGTCTGTTTGAAAAGGTCCTGCGGAAAAGCCAAGAATGGGGCAACGACCAAAACATGATGTACGTAGTGGGTGCCACCCAAGGACGCATGTTTGAAGACATCCGCAAAATCGTCCCCAACCACTTCCTGCTCGTGCCGGGCATCGGTGCACAAGGAGGCTCATTGGAAGAAGTCTGCCAATACGGCTTGAACAGCACTTGCGGCTTGATTGTCAACAGCAGCCGGGCTATCATTTATGCCGATTCCACAGAAAGCTTCGCTATCGTAGCCGGTGAAAAGGCACGTGAAGTGCAACAAAAAATGTCAGTGCAATTAAAAAAGCTATAAGCACTGAGCAACCATGTTTTATATTTGACAGCCGTCTGGGAATCCAAATACCGGACGGCTGACTTTTATAAGCCCCATCCATATTTATATATCCTTTACTATACATCTTGGCTACGGGGAAAGGTGGCTTAAATCGGGCTTGCCGTTTATTTTATTATCTCAAAATATGGTGTAATTCGATTTTTTTTGCGAAATTTGCAAAATTAGTAATGACAATAACTAAAGACCATGGAATTTACCGCTAAGCAGATAGCAGAATTCATACAGGGTTCAGTTGAGGGAAATGAAAACGCATCGGTACATACTTTTGCCAAAATAGAGGAAGGTATACCGGGAGCCATATCGTTTCTGTCCAATCCTAAATACACTCATTATCTCTATGACACACAGTCTAGTATTGTATTGGTGGACCGGAATCTTGAATTAGAAAAAGAAACCCAAGCCACGCTGATTCGTGTGGACAATGCATACGAGGCCGTAGCCAAATTATTGGCTTTGTATGAGATGAGCAAGCCCAAGAAAAAAGGCATTGATTCATTGGCATATATCGCACCTACGGCTCAAATCGACGGAGACTGTTACATTGCCCCTTTTGCTTATATCGGTGAAAACGTGCATATCGGTAAAGGTACACAAATATATCCCCATACCACCGTGTACGATAATGCTTCGGTGGGCGAAGACTGTGTACTATATTCCAATGTTTCGGTATATCACGATTGTAAAATCGGCAATCGGGTCATTTTGCATGCGGGCTGCGTAATCGGTGCGGACGGCTTCGGTTTTGCACCGACCGAGAACGGCTATGACAAAATTCCGCAAATCGGAATCGTAACCATAGAAGACGACGTGGAAATCGGTGCCAATACTTGTGTGGACCGTTCTACAATGGGATCCACGTTCGTACGCCGAGGAGTCAAGTTGGATAATCTGGTCCAAATTGCCCATAACGTAGAAGTCGGGGAAAATACGGTGATGTCAGCCCAAGTAGGCGTGGCCGGTTCTACTAAAATCGGGAAATGGTGCATGTTCGGCGGCCAAGTGGGTATCGCAGGGCATGCGGTCATCGGTGATGAAGTCAAATCCGGTGCCCAAGCCGGTATTGCCGGGAGCATACGCAAGGGACACGTTACCGTACAAGGTTCTCCTGCCATTGAAGCTAAAAATTTTGCACGTTCAAGTGTTGTGTACAAAAAACTGCCTGAGATGTATGCGGATGTGAACCATTTGAAAAAAGAAATAGAAGAATTAAAAGAAATACTGAATAAGAAGAAATAAAGAGCTATGCTGAAACAGAAAACATTGCAAGGAAGTTTTTCTTTGTGCGGCAAAGGATTGCATACAGGTCTGAATCTGACCGTTACATTCAATCCTGCTCCCGAAAACCACGGATATAAAATACAACGAATCGACCTGGACGGACGTCCCATTATTGACGCCGTAGCCGAAAATGTGGTAGAAACCACACGCGGCACCGTCTTGGGACGAGGAGAAGCCCGTTGCAGTACAGTAGAACATGCCTTAGCTGCTTTATACGCCATGGGAGTGGACAATTGCCTTTTGCAAGTCAACGGCCCTGAAGTTCCCATTCTGGATGGAAGCGCGGAAATTTACGTGGAGAACATCAAACGTGTAGGCATAGCCGAACAGAACGCAGTCAAAGACTACTATATCATCCGTAAAAAGTTAGAAGTCAAAGACGAGGAAACCGGTTCTTGCATTACAATCCTACCGGATGAACAGTTCAGCATCACGGCGATGATTTCATTCAATTCCAAAGTGCTTTCTAGCCAATTTGCCACTTTGGACAACATGGAGAATTTCGAATCTGAAATCGCCCCGAGCCGTACTTTCGTTTTTGTTCGTGAAGTAGAACAACTGATGGCTGCCGGTCTCATCAAAGGCGGAGACTTGGACAACGCGATCGTGATTTATGAGAATGAGATGTCTCAAGAAAAATTGGACAAATTGGCCGACAGTATCGGAGTTCCCCATCATGATGCCACAGAAAAAGGATATTTGAACCACAAGCCTCTGGTATGGGAAAACGAACCGGCACGCCACAAACTACTCGACATTATTGGTGACATGGCACTGATTGGCAAGCCCATCAAAGGGCGTATCATCGCTACCCGTCCCGGACATACCATCAATAACAAGTTTGCCCGCTTGATCCGCAAAGAAATTCGGGCGCATGAAATACAGGCTCCGGGGTACGACTGTAACGAACCGCCGGTAATGGATGTCAATCGTATCCGCGAACTTCTCCCCCACCGTTATCCCATGCAACTTGTGGATAAAGTTATAGAACTCGGACCTACGACCATCGTGGCTGTTAAAAACGTAACAAGCAACGAACCGTTCTTTACCGGACATTTTCCACAGGAACCGGTCATGCCCGGTGTGCTGCAAATCGAAGCCATGGCTCAAGCAGGCGGTCTTTTAGTGTTGAATTCGGTAGATGAACCGGAACGTTGGAGCACCTACTTCTTACGCATAGACCAAGTGAAATTCCGCCAAAAAGTGGTTCCGGGGGACACACTCCTTTTTAAAGTAGAACTGTTGGCTCCGGTACGTCATGGCATTTCGTCCATGCGTGGTTATGTGTTTGTGGGAGAAAGCATTGTGACCGAAGCTACGTTTACTGCACAAATCGTAAAAAACAAGTAAGATAGAATTTATGAGCAAAATAAGTCCTTTGGCTTTCATAGATCCGGAAGCTAAAATCGGTGAAAATTGCGAAATCGGCCCGTTTTGTTTCATTGACAAGAACGTGGAAATAGGCGACAATAACGTGTTGATGAACAGTGTAAGCGTACTATACGGAGCACGCATCGGCAACGGCAATGTCATTTTTCCGGGAGCTGTCATCAGTGCCGTGCCTCAAGATTTGAAATTCCGGGGAGAAGAAACCACAGCCGAAGTCGGTGACAATAACAAAATCCGTGAGAACGTAACAATCAACCGTGGTACGGCGGCAAAAGGAAAAACCTGCGTAGGCAGTGGTAATTTGCTGATGGAAAGCGTACATGTAGCCCACGATGCTTTCGTAGGAAACGATTGTATCATCGGCAACGGTAGCAAACTGGCCGGTGAAATCATCATCGACGACCACGCCATCATCAGTGCCAACGTACTGATGCACCAATTCTGCCGTGTGGGTGGATATACGATGGTAGGCGGAGGTACACGTTTCAGCCAAGACATTCCACCTTATACTATATGTGCACGCGAGCCGGTTGCCTATTGCGGTCTGAATCTTGTCGGATTACGACGGAGAGGCTTTAGCAACGAACTGATAGAAAACATACATAATGCTTACCGCATTATTTACCAGGGGGGCGTACCTTTGAACGAAGCCTTGCAAAAAGTACGGGAAGAAGTGCCTGCCAGTCCGGAAATAGACTATATCATCGAGTTCATCGAAAACTCCAAAAGAGGATTTGTCCACTAAATATCATAAAAAGCCATGGTATACCGTTTTACCATTATCTCTAATGAAGTAGAAGATTTTATCAGAGAAATCAAAATAGATGCCGAGGCCACTTTTTACGACCTGCATCAGGCCATATTGTCTTCGTGCCACTATGCAGACAATGTGCCTACTTCTTTTTTCATCTGTAACCAAGAGTGGGAACAAGAACAGGAGATTCTGTTGGAAGACATGGGCACAAGCCGCTCGGACGAAGACCTGTATTTGATGAAAAAGACACGGCTCAACGAGCTGTTGGAAGACGAAAAACAACGTATGGTCTATGTTTTCGACCCGTTAGACAACCGTATGTTTTTCATTGAGCTGACTGAAATTAGTTTCAGAAAGACGCAGGAACAGCCGGTATGTAGCCGAAGCCATGGCGAAGCTCCGCAACAATCCATGGGTTTGGAAGAGTTCCTGAATAAGGAGACCACCAAACCCTCGGAAGATTTAAACGAAGATTTCTACGGAAGCGAGAGCTTCGACACAGAAGAATTCGACCCGGAAGGATTCGAGATCAGCGAAGGTAACCCTTATCATTGATTCATGAAGCCCCGACTTGTCGTATTGATAGGACCTACGGGAGTGGGCAAAACAGAACTCAGCCTTTCGTTGGCTGAGTTTCTTCATACTCCTATTATCAACGCGGATTCACGGCAACTATTCCGTGACCTGCCTATCGGAACCGCAGCACCAACTGAAGCGCAACAACAGCGTGTCAGACATTATTTCGTCGGCACACTCGGGCTAACGGACTATTATAGTGCGGCACAATACGAAACAGACGTACTTCGTTTGTTGAACGGCCTCTACTCCCAACATCCATACGCCCTACTGACAGGTGGAAGCATGATGTACATCGACGCGGTTTGCAAGGGTATCGACGACATTCCTACCGTAGACGAAGAAACCCGCCGCCTTATGTTGGAAAGATACGAAGAAGTGGGGTTGGAACAACTTTGCAAAGAGCTGAAACTGCTCGATCCGGAATACTACAACCTCGTAGACCACAAAAATCCCAAACGTGTCATTCACGCATTGGAGATATGCTACATGACGGGGAAACCTTATTCAAGCTTTCGCACCAACCAACCCAAGGCACGTCCGTTCGACATCCTTAAAATCGGATTAAGACGGGAACGGGAAGAACTATACGAACGTATCAACCGGCGCGTGGACCAAATGATAACAGACGGATTAGTGGAAGAGGCACGGAAAGTCATGGCCTATAGGCATACCAACGCCCTCAATACCGTAGGATATAAGGAAATATTCAAATACATAGACGGTTCCTGGACTTTGGAAACATCTGTGGAGAAAATCAAACAAAACACCCGCATTTACTCACGCAAGCAAATGACATGGTTCCGCCGCGACGAAAGCATTCATTGGTTTCATCCGGATGAAACGGAAGCCATAAAAAAACTCATGGAAAAAGAGATTATGCCATAAACTTTTTCTAAATTTGCTCCTATTAAACATCATTCAACCTACATAAGTCAAATCACATGAGTCGCATTCTTCAAAAGACAATCCATTGGTTGAAAAAGGCCGGAAGGGGATTCACCAACCTCTATCGAGGCCCTTGGTACAAGAAAACCGTGGTATGGGCCACCACCTGTGTCCTATCGGTTATTTTACTTCTCATTGCCGTTGACCTCAACTTTCTCTACCTGTTCGGGAAGTCTCCCGGATTTAAAGACATTAAAAATCCGGTCACTAATGAAGCGTCCGAGATATACAGTGCCGACAGTGTACTTATCGGCCGTTTTTTCAGCGAGAACCGAACTCCGGTCGAGTACGAAGATATCTCCCCCATTATCATCCAGACCCTCATCGATACTGAAGACGAACGTTTTTACCGTCACCATGGTATAGACTTCCAAGGGCTTTTCGCAGCGGTAAAAGACATCGCAAGCGGACGTGCCCGCGGTGCCAGTACCATCACCCAACAACTGGCCAAAAACCTGTTCCGAGTACGCACACAATACTCAACCGGCCTTTTAGGCAAAATCCCCGGGGTGAAAATCTTAGTCATGAAAGCCAAAGAATGGATTGTAGCCGTAAAACTGGAAAGAATATTCAGCAAAGAAGAAATACTCACCATGTATTTCAACACCGTGGATTTCGGCAGTAATTCATTCGGCATCAAGACAGCATGCCGCACATACTTCAACACGACTCCCGACCAACTGACCTACGAACAAGCCGCCACACTGGTAGGCTTATTGAAGGCGACATCCAGCTATAACCCGAAGCTCAATCCCAAGAACAGTACCAAACGACGTAATGTGGTACTGACCAATTTGTATGACCACGGGCATATGGTCATCAATGGACACAAAGCCACCCGTGCACAACTGGACTCTCTCATGGCATTACCTATGATAGTCAGCCCGCGCAAAGAAGAAAGCAGTTATGACGGTATCGCACCTTACTTCCGTGCGACCCTGCCGGAGTACATCGACATGCTGTGCAAGAAAGGCGCGATAGCCGGCATAGATGAAGAAAACAAACTAGACCTCTATGCCGACGGTCTGAAGATATACACCACATTGGACACCCGTATGCAAAAATACGCGGAAGAGGCTGCCATCCAACAAATGGAGGTACTCCAACAACGTTTCAAGCAACATTGGGGCAACACAAACCCGTGGCAAGACGAAAGACACCGGGAGATTCCAAACTTTATCGAGGACTTAGCTAAAAAAACGACAGCATACAAATATCTCGAAACCCGTTTCCCCGACCAACCGGACTCCATCGCTTACTATCTGAATCTGCCCCACAAGGTCAAGGTATTCAGTTACGACGGTCCGAAAGAAGAAGAGATGAGCACCATGGACTCCATCCGTTATATGGTCAAATTCCTACATTGCGGTTTCGTAGCCATAGAACCGGACAGCCGCCAAGTCAAGGCATGGGTGGGCGACATCGACTTTGGCTCGTGGAAATACGACAAGGTCACCGCCATGCGCCAACCCGGTTCAACCTTCAAACTCTTTGTATATGCAGAAGCGATGAACCAAGGACTGACCCCCTGCGACACCCGTATCGACGAATGGCAACAGTACCCGGACACGGTAAACGGAGAACCCACGAAATGGACTCCCCATAACGCCAACGGGACTTTCTCCGGGGCTGCGATGCCGCTTAAATCGGCTTTTGCACAGAGCATCAATAGCGTTGCAGTCAAGTTGGGGTATGAACTGGGTATCCACAACGTGGCACAAACCGCACATGCCATGGGAATTGAATCACCGCTGCACGAGACTCCGTCGCTAAGCTTAGGTTCCTCCGATGTCAATCTGTTGGAACTGGTCAACGGCTACTGCACGGTCATCGACGACGGCAAGATGAATCCGCCCATTCTTATTACTAAAATTCTCGACCGCGACGGCAACATCATCTATGCAGCAGAACTGGAAGAGCAACAGGCAATCCCATACCGTTCCGCCTTCTTTATGCAGCGGCTTTTGCGGGGAGGCCTGACTGAGCCGGGCGGAACTACGGCTGCCCTGTGGAGCTACATCCACCCGGTACTGAAATACACCGATTTTGGAGGTAAAACCGGTACATCCAACAACCATTCCGATGCCTGGTTCGTGGGCGTAACGCCCAAGTTAGTCGCAGGAGGATGGGTCGGAGGAGAATACCGGAGCATACACTTCCGTACCGGAGCCTTAGGACAAGGCAGCCGGACGGCCTTGCCCATATTCGGCAACTTCATCCAAAAGGTTCTGTTGGACGACCGCTTCGCCCAATACCGTGCCAAGTTCCCGAAACAACCGCTCGAAGACATAGACCCCACCACGTACACATGTGAAAGCTATTACGCGCCACAAGAACCGGATTCGATCACGGCATCCTCAGATTCATTGGGCATAGCCCTTCCGGGGGATTCTTTACGCAACGACTCCTTGACACCATAGCCCCAAAGACTTGAAAGAAGACATTGAAATAGACCTTCAGAACCCGGAGTTCCAGAGCACGCTGAAACTCATACGGTTTACCCGCAACTCGGTTTTCCTCACAGGCAAAGCCGGTACGGGTAAGTCCACTTTGCTGAAATATATCTGTAGCCACACACGGAAGAAGCACGTGGTATTGGCACCGACCGGCATAGCAGCCATCAATGCCGGAGGCAGCACCCTGCACAGCTTTTTCAAGCTCCCTTTTCATCCGCTCCTGCCCGATGACCCACGATTCAGTTTCCGCAAACTGAAAGAGTTCCTGAAATACAATTCTGCCCACCAAAAGTTAGTGCGTGAAACAGAACTGATTATTATCGACGAAATCTCAATGGTACGGGCGGACATCATCGACTTCATCGACCGCATCCTACGCCTCTACAGCCGTAACCTCCGTGAACCGTTCGGCGGAAAGCAGCTATTGCTTGTCGGGGACATATTCCAACTGGAACCGGTTGTCAAAGCGGACGAACGCGAAATCCTGAACCGTTACTACCCTACGCCTTATTTCTTCTCGGCCAAGGTGTTCCAGGAAATGAGACTGGTCTCCATAGAACTAAAGAAAGTGTACCGCCAAAAAGATGCCGCTTTCATCGCCGTACTCGACCATATCCGTACCAACCAAGCCGGAAATGCTGACTTGCAACTGCTCAACAGCCGTTGGAACCGGACGAACGACGACAAGCTGAGCCATGGACTGAATATCACCTTAGCCACCCGGAGGGACAACGTAGATTTCATCAACCGCCGGAAACTATCCGAGATAGACACCCAAAGCACACTCTTTAAAGGCGAAATACAAGGTGAATTCCCGGAAAGTTCACTCCCCACGCTGATGGAACTGGAACTTAAACCCGGCGCACAAGTCATTTTCGTCAAAAACGACCAAGACAAACGTTGGGTAAACGGAACTTTGGGTACCATTTCGGCCATAGACGAGAAGAACGGCCATATCTACGTCATCACGGAAGACGGAACCGAAATGGAAGTCACCCGCGAGATATGGAGCAACGTGCGCTACACTTACAACGAACAAGAAAAAAAGATAGAAGAGGAAGAACTCGGCATCTTCCGGCAGTTCCCCTTGCGGTTGGCTTGGGCCATCACCATCCATAAGAGCCAAGGACTGACTTTCCGTAAAGTGACCATTGATTTCACCGGCGGTGTCTTCGCCGGAGGACAGGTATATGTAGCCTTGAGCCGTTGTACCTCATTGGAAGGTATATGCCTGAAAAAGGAAATATCCCGTTCGGATATTTTCGTCAAGCCCGAAATCATCAGGTTCGCCCAACAATTCAATGACGAAAAGGCTATCGAACAGGCCATGAAGAAAGCCAAAGCCGACATCGAATACCAAGCCTGCGTGCAGGCGTTCGACCGCGATGACTTCCGCGAAAGCCTCGACCACTTCTTCACAGCCATACACAGCAGGTATGACATCGAAAAACCGGCTATCAAACGGTTCATCTGCAGCAAGCTCAATATCATCAGCCGTCTCAAACGCGAGAACGAACAGTTGAAACGACAAATGACAGCCCAACGCAAGCAGATGCAGCAGTACGCCCATGAGTATTACGAACTGGGCAACGCTTCCATCCTTCAAGCCCACAATCTGCGAGCCGCTTTAGCCAATTACGATAAGGCCCTGTCGCTCGACCCGTCGCATGTAGACGCATGGATACGCAAAGGCGTCACATTGCAAGACCATGGGGAATACGAAGATGCACTCCAATGCTTCAACAGAGCCGCCGAACTCAGCACGGCCAATTTCAAAGTACACTACAACAGAGGGAAGAACCACTTGCTTTGCGAACGTACCGAACAGGCTGTCGCCGATTTCGACAAGGCAGTTTCCCTTAAACCCGAACACGCTAAAGCCCACGAACTTTTCGGAGACGCCCTGTCCCGTTCCGGCAAGGAAGAAGAAGCAGCCATCCATTGGGCCATTGCAGAAACGCTTCGGGAAAAGCGCAAGGGGCGTTAATCTTAGTTAATAAGCAGCCGGTTTACGCACACAAATAAAGCTATTTTCGTACATTTGACTGTTTATTAACCTATTCATTCCAACATGAGAAAAAACCTAAAGACAGTGTTAGGCATTTGCCTTGTGTGTGCCGGTACATTCGCAAGCACCACAACCCTCCAAGCAAAGAAGAAAGTGGCTTACCTTTTTACCTATTTTACAGGTAATGCTCCCGAACAGGAACAAATCTGTTATGCCATCAGTACGGACGGGTTCAGCTATACTCCGTTGAATGACGGTAACCCCGTCATTTCCTCCGACACGATTTCTCTAAAAAAAGGCGTACGCGATCCTCATATCCTGAGAGGTGAAGACGGCTACTTTTACATGGTAGTCACCGACATGCGTTCCAGTCAAGGATGGACTTCCAACCGGGGTATCGTACTGATGCGCAGCAAAGACATGGTCAACTGGACGCACCATACCGTCAATTTCCCCGAAAAATATGCAGGCACGATGTTCGCTAACGTCATCCGCGTATGGGCACCGCAAACCATCTACGACAAAAAGGCAAAAAAATATATGGTGTACTTTTCTATCCTGACCGATGACGGACAGTGCCCCTACGACAAGGTCTTTTGGGCCTATGCCAATGAAGATTTCAGCGACCTTGAAGGGGAACCCAAAGTCCTGTTCGACTACAAGAAACCGTCCATCGACACGGATATCGTGCAAGACGACAATGGAACTTATCACATCTTTTTCAAAACCGAAGGCGAACAGAAAAAAGGCATCCGCCAATATTTGGCCAAAGACCTGCACAATCCGGCAGAATGGGAACTGTTGCCCGGCACGTTCGAAGATACAGACAAAGCGGTGGAAGGTTCCGGCGTGTTCCAACGGATAGAAGGAGATTGGGTATTGATGTACGACTGCTACATGAACGGGCACTACCAGTTCTGCACCAGCAAAGACCTGATGAAGTTCAAACGCGTACAGGATACGGCCACGCAGGGCGCATTCACTCCTCGCCACGGCACGGTCATCGCCATCACCAAGAAAGAGCTGAAACGCCTGCAAAAAGCTTTCCCAAACACGAAATAAACAAAAGACCAACCCATTATTTTTTTTAAAACCTATTAGTAAATAATGAAAACGCAACTATTAACCTTTGCACTGGCTCTCACATTAAGTCAGACCGCCATTGCTAAAAACACGACCCAGAAGATTGACAAAGTGACCTCGTCCGTCACCGTGAGTGAGGACGTGGACTACATCATCACCGGGACGACACCTTTCAGCACAACCGGAAGCATCAACATCACCAACACGGAACATGCCGTCGTAATCTTGGAGAACCTACGTCCAAGCGAAGCTCTCAGCTACCTGTCTTACATCAAGATTAATGGGGAGCCAGCCATTAACGACGAAAACTGCCAAGTGAAGATGTACGCCCACGGAGCCATCATCCTGCCTTACGACAAAGACTTCAAGCCTCTGACCGTGTATTCCGAACCTGATTTCGGAGGAGAGTCCGTCAACGATTTCGGACTGGAAAACTCCGGGGGCTACATGAATACCCTCACCACAGCCAAACTCAACAACCGCATCCGGAGCTTCAAGCTGAAGAGGGGTTACATGGTGACTTTCTCCAACAACCCCTCAGGACGGGGATACAGCCGCTGCTTCATCGCCGACCAAGAGGACTTGGAAATAGCTTCACTGCCTTTGGAACTCGACCACAGGATTTCTTCCTACCGTGTGTTCAAGTGGCATAATTTCCAGAAAAAGGGCATTGCCAGTGATGCAAGCGAAGAAATCGTCAACGCCCTCAAGGTCACCTGGTGCTATGACTGGGGGCAGGGCAATGCAAGCCGCGAGCCGGACTGTGAATGGGTACCTCATCACATTTACGAAGATTGGCCGTCCGTCCCGACTTGCGGTGGCGTGACCCAATCCTGTCACATGCAGACCAACAACGAACCGGGCAACAGTGCCGACGATCATCCGCAAAGCGTGGAAACCGTACTCAACAACTGGGAAAACCTTATGGCCACCGGTATGCGCCTGTGTTCCCCTTCGTCACATGACGGAAGCCTCTCATGGTTAGAACAGTTCATGGCAGAAATAGATAAGCGCGGTTGGCGTTGCGACATCCTCGACATGCACTGCTATTGGCCCGAATGGAACCTGAACAACGCCCTGAAAGATTATTATAACAAATACAAACGTCCTATCTGGGTGTCCGAGTTCGTCTGGGGAGCTTCATGGAACAACAACGGCATCTTCGCCACCGACCGTTCTTTCTCGAAGGAAAACCAACAGAAAAACTACGACGTAATGAGCAAGGTGCTCACTAACTGGAACAGTTTCGACTATGTGGAACGATATGCCTATTGGAACAGTGAAGCCGATTGCTCCAAACTTTACAAGTATGGAAAGGAAGGCAATCCTTCCGAAATTTCCATCCTTGGCAAATGGTACGGCGAAATGAAATCCGGAATGGGTTACAAAAAGTCATACGATTACGTACCCAAAGTAGTGTATAGCACGCCCTCTGGAATGAGTTTGGAATATACCGAACGCACGCGCAAGTTGGCCATCAATTGGGAATATAAGAACAATATGGGCTTCACCGATTCCACTCTTCTGGAAGTTCGCATAGACGGAGGCGAATGGCAGACCCTTCAAAAATATGAAGGTCCGGACAAGACATCTTATACCTACAACGAGGTTTTCCCCGAAGATTTCAAACGGGGCACTTACACGTACCGGGTACGCAACTTCGACATGGATGGTAACGTGCGTTCTACGGACGAGGTACAGCTCTCGTTGGTGGCAGCCAAGGGCGAACCGGGCTTCCAGTACGGCACATTGGAAATCAGCGATACGGAAGAGTTCAATACGGAATTCGATGCCATCGGTGAAGATGAAAAACCGGCTGTTTTTGCAGGCTTGCTTTCCTATAACGATTCAAAGGTAGTACCGGTCAATACAGTAGTCAGCGTGTTGAGCGACAAATTCTCTTTTTGGGCCTTCCCTTGGAACGAAGGAGACTATGAACAAACCATCACGGAACCTGAAACCACGGACTTCATGGTACTGCGCAAGGGTGCCCACCAAATCGGCGGCATCACGATGGAAGTGGGAGAAAGTGCCAACAAAATCAAGAACGACACCACATGGATCAGTTTTGCCACCCCATTCCCCGAAGGGGTCACACCGGTGGTCATTGCCAATGTGTTGTCACGCTATAAGGCATATCCCTACGTAGTCAAGGTTTGGGACATCACAAACAAAGGTTTCGCCGTCAAACTGGCCCGTCAAGCCGCTGTGGACGAAACAACCAACACTTTTGCCGGACAAGACATCTTTTACGTGGCAGCCACGCCGGGAACCGCCAAGATGGATGACGGCAAAATATTGACCGTAGGCCGCAGCACGGAAGACAAAGTGGACGGACGGCGTGCCCGTGATGTCAATTTTGTCGATGAGTCCGGCAACGCCGTGGCCTTGTTCAACCCTGTCATGCTGTTTGGCCCCCAGACCAACAACTATGATTGTGCCTCCGTATACCGGATTAGCAGTGACCTCACGGATGAAGACAACGTGGACGTTGAGAACGTGCCCGCTACCACGGGTGTGAAAATCATCCGCCAAAAGGACAAGACCAACGAAACAATCAAAGAAATAGACAACGCCACCAACAATGGCGATTTCATGGGTTGGATAGCCATCAGTACTCCAAAGGAGGGTGAATCAAATATCCAAGGCACGATTGCAACCGCCCCGTTCAAAGTTTCCGTACGCGATGGCCATGTCATCGTAGACGGTACTGACAATTACCGGATTTACGCCATCAGCGGCCAACAGGTATCCCGTACGGTACGCCTTTCAAGAGGCATTTATGTGGTAAAAGCCGGAAACCATTCTGTCAAGGTCATGGTTCCATAACCTTCCACAAGGATTTCCGCAAGGCATTCAACGGCATTACTATAATATCAACAGTTCGTCCCCGAACGGCATATCCGGCCATTCGGGGGCGAATTGTTTTTCCGATTTATATTGACATTCCACGAAACGACAACACCTTTTAAAAGGAAATACAATCAGCTATGAAATAATGGTTTATGGGCATAAAGAAATTAGCATTCCGTTCTGCGCCAAACGATTTTCGGCTTTCAGCCAAACGAAAGGGAGCTTTCCTACATCCTTACATGCTGAAACCCACAGGACACATTTCCATGTCTAAAGTGCCATAAAAAAGGGGCACCTTCTCACGAAGACACCCCTCCATAATTAATTTAATTTCAACATAATAATATGAAAGAATTCATATCATTATAACGGACGGATTACGTAAGTAAAGTTGTAATCCTGATAAGGCATGCGGTACTGTTCGAGCGGAATAGCCCCCCAACTGTTCACACAAGCCAATCCACGTTGACGCGCAGCCAACTTGACCACACTGAAATCACGGGGTGTCAAGTCGCCGGAATGGCTCTGGTGGGCATTCTTATCCCAACCGTCATCCAAATCCGAAGCCAGATAGTTCAACGTGCTGCATTCCATCGGAGCGAAAGAATAGAACTCCAATCCCTTGCCGTTCTCATCCTTCACCTGCCAATAGCGCACCTCGGTCTTGTTTCCGCTTTCCTGCGGACGCACATAGCCCCAATACTGGTCGGCCACCTTCGCATCGTACACACCTAAACGGTCTCCGTGGTTACGGTCGATGTAATTCTCACCCGGTCCCTTTCCGTAATAGGTCAGCATATTATAGGCTTTCGGCATAACCAACTGCATACCGTAACGCATCAGCTCCGGCTTGTGCTTGGCATCCTTGTTTACCGTCATGGCCTCGTTGACCATCAATTCACCAACCGGAGTCAACGTATAAGTCATCGTCAACGTAGCCTCTACCGACGGCATTTCATATACCACTTCTACACCCTTTTCGGCTTTGCTTTCGTCTTCCACCACCTTGAACGACTTCATCTTCATTTCAGGGTTCTTCCAAGCATGCAACTTACGTTGTGCACCTGCCCCATAGTCGTTATCGGTCGGCGCACGCCAGAAATCGGGCGTAATGGCATAGCCTTCTTCCAACATGGGCTTCCCGTCCACGTCAAGGTAATCAATCCAACCGTTCCAATGATTGAAAGTAACGGAAGTGCGGCCTGCCGTCAAAGTAACCCATGCCGACTTTTCTTCTTTTTCCACCTTTCCGGCATCATGTTTCCCGGGAGTAGCAGCCAACACAGTTTCCATCGTCGGGAACTCATACGGGTTCACCACGAACTGTTCGCGTGCCACGGCATAACCGGCATCAAGCATCGGTTCTGCTTTCTTCAGCACGAAGTCAAGGTTCAACACCACTTCGCCTTTCACGTCCGCAGGCAGGCTGTAGCCATCCAGTTTTACCACACGTTTCTGCTGTGCCGGCACATCAAGCGTATTCCGCCCGTTGGCCAATACCTTTCCTTCCGCCTCCAACGTCCACTGCAATTCCACATCATCGAGCGACTTGAAGAAATTCTCATTGTAAACCTCTACCTCACCGGCTTTCAAATCTTTGGCCGTAGCCCAAATGCTTTGGTAGTAATAGCGTACCTCATTGGCATGTGGATTCGGTTTACGGTCAGGATTGACAATACCGTTGTTATTGAAATTATGGTCACTGGTGGGATAACGTCCGAAGTCGCCCCCGTAAGCGTATATCGTCTTACCCTGCTTGTTCTTCACACGCAAGCCTTGGTCCACGAAGTCCCAGATGAAACCACCCTGATACTTCGGGTATTTGCGTATCATGTCCCAATATTCCTTGAATCCCCCCATGGAGTTACCCATGGCATGAGCGTATTCGCACTGTATGAGCGGACGGGGATTATCGCCTTTCGAATACCATTCACAGCCACCGTAATCGTAATACATCGGACAGAAAATATCTGTCTTGCCGTTCTGTCCGGCCTGTTCGTACTGGCACGGACGGCTTGGGTCGTAAGCCTTCACCAAATCATAGGCCTTCTCGAAGTTGGGACCATAACCAGCCTCGTTACCCAAGCTCCAGAATATGATGGAAGGATGGTTCTTGTAAATCTTGATATTGCTTTCGTTACGCTCCAAATGTGCCTTCTCATAAGTCGGCTCCTTGGCCAAAGTCTTGTCGCCATAGCCCATTCCGTGGCTTTCGATATTGGCTTCGGCCACCATATAGATACCGTAGATGTCGCAAAGTTCATACCAACGGGGATCGTCGGGATAATGACAGGTACGCACGGCATTGATGTTCAGTTCCTTCATCAAACGGATATCTTCCAACATGCGGTCCATCGACACCACATAGCCCGTCACCGGATCGAGTTCGTGACGGTTGGCTCCTTTGAACAACACTGGCTGCCCGTTCACCAACACCTGGGCATTCTTGATTTCCACTTTGCGGAAACCTACGCGCTGCGGCACGACCTCGGCCACCTGCTTGCCGTCCATCAAAGTAGTATATAAAGTATAGAGGTTCGGGGTCTCGGCCGTCCACTTCAAAGGATTTTTGATGTCGAAGGTCACTTTCACTTCACCGTTTCCTCCGACTTTGGCCGTCTGCGAGGCCACTTCCTTCCCCTCCTTGTCTTTCAAGGAGAACATCACGGTCTCACCCTTGGCTCTTACGGCGTTCAGTTTCACCTCCAACGTCCCGTCCTGGTAATTGTTCACCAAATCAGGTGTAATGAACAAGTCGGCAATGTGAGCCTCCGGACGAGCATAGAGATACACTTCACGGGCAATTCCCGTAAAACGCCAGAAGTCCTGGTCTTCAAGATATGAACCGTCGCACCAACGCATCACCTGCATGGCAATCAGGTTCTCCTTGCCCGGCGTGAGGTACTTCGTCAGGTCGAATTCCGCCGACACTTTGCTGTCTTCACTGTATCCCACGAACTTGCCATTCACCCATACCATCAGGTTGGACGTAGCCGAACCCACGTGCAGGTAAATCCGCTCACCTTTCCAATCGGCAGGCACGGTCACCATCTTACGGTATGAACCCGTATAATTGTTACGCTCTTCCACAAAAGGCGGTTCGGGTCTGAATTGTGTTCTCCATGGATAACCATTGTTGCTGTAAATGGCATCTCCGTAACCATTCAACTCCAAAATGCCGGGTACGGGAAAGTCCGTCCACTGCGAATCATCGTACTTCAGGGAATAGAAGTCGCGAGGGGCTTTGTCGTGGTCATTGGAAAAATTGAATTTCCACTTGCCTTCCAACGACAGGTAACGTTCCGACCGGGCTTTTTGGTCAGCCTTTGCCAGATTCTCTGTCTCGTACGCGAAAAACGCCGCACGCGGAGCCATGGTGTTTACTTCGTTCACCTCGGGATCCAACCACCAAGGTTTGTCTTTTTGCGCACTAGCCGAGAGAGCGGCCAGACAAGCACAAGAAAACATCAATTGTCTAAACATGGTACATTTTTTTATTGCGTCACAGACGCGGTTAGTTAATCATTTAGAAACTGCCTACAAAGATACTTCTTTTGTTCTATTTTCATACTAAAATACAAAGTTTTTGCTAAAATATTACGTGTTCGCATCAAGATTTATTAACTTTGGAGGGTAAAACCTAATCATTAGTGGAAAAAACAACTAAAATATCATGAATACTGATTTTTCACAACCGTTCAATCCAGAGGCTTACGCGCCATCCGCCAAGACGGACACACGGTTCCGGTGTTGCGTGGAGAAAGGGATGCCGTGGCTCTATGGCATCATCTTTCCTGTCATTCTCGGCCTTTGTCTGTACACTTACGAGAAAGAAACCCTTTTCCGGATACAAGAACTCAACCTCTTCTTGCCGGACAGTACTTTCTATCATACGCTCGCGGCATATCCGGGCGGCACATTGCAATGGGCATCCTGTTTCCTCACCCAGTTCTTTTATTATCCGGCTGTGGGGACAGCCTTTCTCGCAGCCGTTTGGATCTGCATTTGCTTCGTCATGCGCTCGGCCTTCCGGCTGTCCCCCTCGTGGAGCTTTCTTCCCGCTTTGGTTCCGGCAGCCCTGTTGGCCGGTATCGTGGAGATGGGTTATTTCATTTACTACATCAAATTACAAGGTTATTTCTTCACGGCCTCCCTTGGCATATTGGCGGCCCTGTCAGCCGTATGGGTTTTCAGCCGTACAGCTCACCGGCGTCCATATTGGGGTTATGCGTGGCTGACCGTATGGCTCCTCGCCGGTTATCCTTTATTCGGGGCATACGCATTGGCCGGCACGGCCTACATGTTGGCGCTCTGTTGGCGTATGCCGGGCACATTATATAAGCACCGTGTCATCCCTACGGCATGGGGACTGTTGCTGCTCGCCGGAGTGCCCCTTGCGGCATGGCATTTTTATAGCCAAACGGCCATCAGCGAAATCTACACGGCCGCCTTGCCAAGTTTCGATGCGGGTGGAAAAGTATTCACAGACTATCGCATACCTTATTATATATTGTTCCTCCTGCCACTAGCGGGTGCCGTCATCTATGATTACGTACCGGCCATAAAGAAATACCCCCTCATCCTCTTGGTTCACTTGCTCGTATGGACAGCTACCGCATGGGGATTGAAAAAGGCGTGGTATGTGGATGAGAACTTCCGTAAGGAACTGCTGATGGCACGTGCCATAGAGGAAGAAGACTGGGAACAGGTGCCGGCCATCTTCCTGGGCGGAACGGCAGAGCCTACCCGCCTGATGGTCATGAACAAGAACCTGGCTTTGTTCCGCCTCGGACGGGCGGGTGACGAAATGTTCCAATACCGCGAAGGGGGCGCACGTCCCAATGCCCCGTTCCTCGTACGGTTGGCCCACGTAGGCGGTAAAGCTTTGTACTATCACTACGGGCAGGAAAACTATTGCTACCGTTGGTGTATGGAAGACGGCGTGACCTACGGGTGGCGGACGGAATACCTGAAATACATGGCCAAAACTTCTATCGCGGGCGGCGATTACAAAGTGGCACGCAAATACATCGACATGCTTAAACGTACCCTTTTCCATAAAGGTTGGGCTGAAAAATACGAGGCTTATCTTGACCACCCGGAACAGATACGGAAGAGCAAAGAGTTTGCACCGATTATCCGCCTGTTGCCTAAGGAAGACAAGCTTAACTCGGACCTGAACGTCATCGAAATGTTCCTGCTGAAGACCTTTGCTTACGGCGAAAGCAACGACCCACTCTACCAAGAACAGACCTTGATAGCGGCCTTGCAAATGAAAGACATCGACCTGTTCTGGCCCCGTTTCTTCCAATATGCCACCCTGCATAACGGAGCACCCATGCCGCGCCATTATCAGGAAGCCGCCTACCTGTATGGCCACCTGGAAAAGAAGGTAGATATCAGCCACATGCCTTTCGACCAGGAAGTGAAAGACAGTTACCAACGGTTTATGGAATTCACCCAACAATGCGCCGGTATGACGGAAGCACAAATGGCGGAAGCCTTCCAGCCTCAGTTCGGCAACACTTTCTATTATTTCTATTTTTTAGTCAACGGATTACAAACCTACTAACCATGAATGCTATCTTCAAATATCTCGGCTGCGCAGTGATGGCCGCCGTTTTGTACGGCTGCACACCCCGTGTGCCCGAAACTTACACCGACAACCGCGAACTGCCGGACATCTATCCGGACTATACGGAAGTGACCATCCCTTCCAACATCGCCCCCTTGCATTTTATAGTGGACGAAGAAGCGGATGCCTATATCACGCGCATCAGCTACAACGGAAAAAAATGGGTCACGGACAAGCGTGAGGTCACCCCAGGGATTTCCCTTTGGCGCGACATGTTGGAAGCAACCCAAGGAAAGACTATCGGCATAGAAGTTTTCGTGGAACACGATGGCCAATGGACACGCCACCAACCGTTTCAAATCCATGTGGCCGAAGAGACGATAGACCCCTACCTCTCCTACCGCCTCATCAGTCCTTCGTATGTCACTTACCGGGACTTGACCCTCAACCAACGTGATTTGACCAATTTCGATGAAAGCGTCATTTACGGCAACATGATGAACACCGACGTGGAACATGCACAATGTATCAACTGCCATTCTTACCAGAACTACAATCCCCGGCGTATGCAGTTCCACGTGAGGGAAGACCGTGCCGGAACAGTCATCGCATACGACGGTACATTGGTCAAAGCCAACCTGAAAACGGATTCGCTCATCTCGGGCGGGGTATATCCCGCCTGGCACCCGACAGAAAAACTCATCGCCTATTCGGTCAACCAGACCGGGCAAACGTTCCACACACGCGACCTGCAGAAAGTAGAAGTGCAAGACATGCGTAGCGACCTGATACTTTACGACGTGGAGAAAAACGAAGTGACGCGCATCCCGGGCGATGCCGATGAACTGGAAGTATTCCCGTGGTGGAGTCCGGACGGCAAATACCTTTATTATGCCTCGGCCCGTTTCGTACGCAGAGACACGGCAGAGAACTTGGACAATGAAACCATCCTGCGTTATAAGGAAATCAAATACAATCTTTTCCGGAGAAGCTTCGACCCGGCCAGCCGCCGGATAGGTCCGCCCGAATTGGTATTCGACGCGGCCGCACGCGGAAAGAGCGCCACGTTGCCGCGCATATCGCCCGACGGACGCTACCTGATGTTCACGCTCGGAGCGTTCGGCGTGTTCCACATCTGGCACAAAGACGCAGACCTCTACCTGATGGACTTACGTACACGCCAAGTACGTCCAATGGAGGAGATCAACTCCGACGACGTGGAAAGCTACCACTCGTGGAGCAGTAACGGACGGTGGGTGGTCTTCAGCAGCCGGCGTTACGACGGGAACTACACACGGCCTTTCATTGCCTACATAGACAAGGACGGCAAGGGGCGCAAACCTTTCGAGTTGCCGCAGGAAGTGCCCGACATGCACCGGCGTTTCATGCGGAGTTACAACATCCCGGAATTCATGGACGGGCCGGTCGAGGTTACCCCGCAAGAATTCGCTTCGCTCATCAGGGGCACCGAAGCGCGGCCTGCACGGCAAAGGAATTAGACACGATAAAAACCTATTAAAAAGTAATGAGAAACAAAACAATCAAAAGCCTGCTGCTCCCGATGCTATGCTTCATAGCGGCAAACGGACAGGCACAAGGCACACTGGAAGACTACCGGAGGGCATATTCCCTCTACGGGAAGTTCAATGCCACACAGGTATATAACGACCCGGCAGACATACGGTGGGACGGAAAGACTGCATTCCACTACTCTGTCTATACGCCGGAAGGGACAGACTATTACGTAGGCAAAGTCACGGGAGACGTGAAAACGGCTGACGTAAAAGCTATTCACATGAAAGCCTTGGCGGAACTGCTTTCCCGCGAGACCGGAAAGGACATCCCACGGAACACGCTAAGACTGTCACGCTTGAATGTGGACGAGAACCACCCCACGTCCGTATCCTTTGAATTCGACGGTTACAAATGGGAAGTCGAAGAAGCTTGCACGGCCGGACTACGGTTAGGCAGCAAAGAAGCCCTTCCGCCCAAGGATCCGTGGCGAAAACCGCGTCACTGGATGGAAGTGGACGATGAGAAAGGGGCAGCACCAGTAGTCTCGCCCGACGGGAAACGGCAAGCCTATATCAAGAATGACAATGTATACGTCAGCGACCGGGACGGCCGCCACGAACGGGCGTTGAGCAACGACGGGACGGCCGGCAATTACTATTCCAGTTGGCTCAAATGGAGCCCGGACGGCAGATACGTATGTGCCAACAAGATACGTCCGGCTCAGAAACGGTATGTATATTACGTGGAAAGCTCGCCCAAAAGCCAGCTCCAACCCATCCTTCACCAACAGGAATACGCCAAGCCGGGCGACGAACTGCGCTTCAAGGTGCCTTGCATATTCAACGTGGAAACAGGACAGGCCGTCATTCCGTCTACCGAACTCTTCGACCGACAGTACGACTTGTACGGCCCGGAATGGAAAGAGGACGGAAAAGCCGTAACTTTTGAATACAACGAACGCGGACATAAAATATACCGTGTATTGGAACTCGATGCGGAAACCGGCAAGGTGCGCACACTCGTGGAAGAGAGCAGCCCCACTTTTGTCAATTACAGCCGCATGTTCCGCCACATTCTGAAAGGCGGAAAGGAAATGATATGGATGAGCGAACGCGACAACTGGAACCACCTCTACATGATTGACATGGAGAAAGGCAAGGTGATCCGGCAAATCACAAAAGGCGACTGGGTGGTGCGCCGCGTGCTCAAAGTGGACGAAGACAACCAAGTGATTTATTTCACGGCCAGTGGCGTAAATCCCAAAGAAGACCCTTACCATGTACATTATTATAAAATAAACATGGACGGCAAAGAAATGACCTGCCTCACACCGGAAGAAGGAAACCACTCGGCGGTATTCAACGAAGATTACACCCTGTGGATTGACAAATACTCCACTGCGGAACAGGCACCCGTCACCGTGCTGCGCACGGCACAAGGCGAAAAGACAGAGGGACGGACATTGGCACAAGCGGATTTAAGCAAAATCAAATCGGCCGGATGGACTGCCCCCGAAATCTTCACCGCTCCCGGACGGGACGGCGTGACACCGATGTGGGGCATCATCCAACGTCCGACCAATTTCGACCCACAAAAGAAATATCCGGTCATCGAATACATCTATTCCGGCCCCGGAGATGCCTACACGCCCAAAAGCTTCCTTTCTTACAACGGATACACGACGGCATTGGCCGAACTGGGAT
>UMHI01005610.1_pt1 | contig 41745 bp, 39 predicted proteins | sample 1965481 | NCBI WGS metagenome assembly UMHI01 (sample SAMEA4836093, study PRJEB28245) | human gut metagenome | biome: gut microbiome; material: fecal sample | place: Denmark | collected 2008 | reverse complement strand
GAAGTGCCCGCCCCGTCTGGCGTTTTGAAATGGAAAGACGATTTACTTGACCCGCTCGCCGTTGGCTTCCTTGGCGGCGATCTCACGCATGGCGTCCTTGTGAGAGAGGTTCACGCGGCCCTTCTCGTCGATATCGGTGACCTTGACCCACATCATGTCGCCGATCTTGCAGGCATCCTCTACCTTTTCAATGCGGTGGTCGGCCAGCTTGGAGATGTGCACCAGACCGTCCTTGCCGGGAGCCAGCTCCACGAAGGCACCGAAGGTCATCAGGCGCACCACGCGGCCGTAGTACAGCTTGCCGATCTCGGGGACGAACACGATATCGTCGATGCACTTCTTGGCGGCGTCGCAGGCGGAAGCGTCGGCTGCGGCGATGTGGATGGTGCCGTCATCGTCAATGTCGATCTTGGCGCCGGTATCGGCCACGATCTTCTGGATGACAGAACCGCCCTTGCCGATGACGTCCCGGATATTGTCGGGATTGATGTGCATAATGACCATCTTGGGCGCGTACTTGGAGACTTCCTTACGAGGCTCGGCGATGCAGGGCAGCATGATCTGGTCCAGGATCTCGCAGCGGGCGTCATAGGTGATGTCCAGAGCGTTCTTGATGATCTCCATGGTCAAACCGTCATTCTTCAGGTCCATCTGGATGGCGGTGATACCCTTCTTGGTACCGGCCACCTTGAAGTCCATCTCGCCGTGGAAGTCCTCCACGCCCTGGATGTCGATGAAGGTGGTGAAGCTACCGTCATCGTCCTGAATCAGGCCGCAGGAGATGCCGGCCACAGGGGCCTTGATGGGCACGCCGGCGTCCATCAGGGCAAGAGTAGAGCCGCAGATGGAGCCCTGAGAGGTGGAGCCGTTGGAGGAAACCACTTCGGAAACCACCCGGATGGCGTAGGGGAACTCCTCCACGGAGGGGATCACAGGCAGCAGGGCCCGCTCGGCCAGAGCGCCGTGGCCGATCTCCCGGCGGCCGGGGGAACGGGCGGGCTTGGCCTCGCCCACAGAGTAGCCGGGGAAGTTGTAGTGGTGCATGTAGCGCTTTTCGGTCTCTTCCCAGATGGTGTCCAGCTTCTGGCAGGCGGACAGGGTGTCCAGGGTGCAGACGGACAGGACCTGGGTCTGGCCGCGGGTGAACAGGCCGGAGCCGTGGACCCGGGGCAGCACGCCCACTTCGGCGCTGAGGGGACGGATCTCGTTCTTCTGGCGGCCGTCCACGCGGTGGCCTTCCAGCAGCCAGGCCTTGACGATCTTCTTCTGGAACTTGTAGGTGATCTCCTCCAGATACTGGTCCATGTCGGGGTGATCTTCCAGATACTTCTCGTGCCACTTTTCGATCATGGCGTTCCAGCGCTGCTCACGGACGTTCTTGTCATCGGTGTCCATAGCGGCCTTGGCCTCGTCCATGAAGTTGGCCACGATGTCGTCGAACAGCTCCTGGTCGAAGGCGGCGTGGGGATAGTCGAACTTGGGCTTGCCGATCTCGGCGACCATCTTGTTGATCAGCTCGATCTGCTTCTGGTTCTCCTCGTGGGCCTTCTGAATGGCCTCGAACATCTTGTCGTTGGGGACCTCGTTGGCGCCGGCCTCGATCATGACCACCTTCTTGCCGGTGGAGACCACGGTGACGTCCAGATCAGAGACCTTGCGCTGTTCGCTGGTGGGGTTGATGACCAACTCGCCGTCCACCAGGCCCATCTTCACGGCGCCCACAGGACCGTTCCAGGGGATATCGGAGATGGCCAGAGCGGCGGAGGTGCCGATCAGAGCGGCGATCTCGGGAGAGCAGTCATGATCCACAGCCATGACGGTGGCCATGATGGACACATCATTGCGGAAGTCATAGGGGAACAGGGGGCGGATGGGGCGGTCGATGACGCGGCTGGTGAGGATGCCCTTCTCGCCGGGGCGGCCTTCCCGGCGGTTGAAGCTGCCGGGGATGCGGCCCACGGCGTACATCTTCTCCTCAAAGTCCACGCTCAGGGGGAAGAAATCGATGCCGTCCCGGGGACGGGCGGAGGCGGTGGCGCAGACCAGCACGCGGGTGTCGCCGTAGCCCACCATGACGGCGGCGTTGGCCAACTCAGCCAGCTTGCCCACTTCCAGAGTCAGGGGACGGCCTGCCAGTTCCATCTCGTACTTATGATAGCCGGGGAACTGCCGATGGGTGATAATGGTTGACATAAGATTGCTCCTTTACTCAGATGCTCGGGAGCGGCTCTTTTCGTATTTGAAAGCATGTCCGAGACTCGGGCACAGTTTCAAACACAAAAAGCAACAGCTCCCGGCGAAAAATGACTTAAAATTCGCAGAAAAGGGTGACGGAGATCCGCTCCGTCACCCTCATTGCTTCTTACTTTCTGATACCCAGCTTGGCGATCAGGGCACGATAGCGCTCAATGTCCTTCTTCATCAGGTAGTCGAGCAGGCTGCGGCGCTTACCGACCATCTTCAGCAGACCGCGGTTGGAGTGCTTGTCCTGAGGGTTGGCGCGCATATGCTCGGTGAGGATGTTGATACGCTCGGTGAGGATCGCGACCTGGACCTCGGGGGAGCCAGTGTCGGTCTCGTGGGTACGGTTGGCCTCGATCACGGCCGTCTTCTGATCTTTACGCAGCATTGTGTGTTTCCACCTTTCAAAAAATTCTCCGTGAACTGCGCCCTGGGAGTGGTGAAATCCTCCGCGGAACGAAGTCCCGGAATTGCGCACAAATTCACGTGCTGAACAAGTTTACCATAGGAATGTCCGATTGTAAAGAGAAAAATGCAAAAAATTCCTTATTTTTATAAAAGGAGCGGGGGAAAGAGGCGGAAAATATTTTTTCAGAAAGGGATTGACAGGAAGAAACGGTTATGTTATCCTAACTGTACTAACACACATAGTACAGTTGGTACAGTTCGGAGGAACGTTATGAAGGTCATCAAGAAGGTAGTAGCCGCCCTGATGGTGCTGGGAGCACTGGCGGCGCTGACGGTGGGCGTGGTTTTGAAGCCGGGCCGGAAAGGAGACGAAACATGATGCTGTTTGGTTTTGCGGGGATCGCCGCCATCGTGGGTCTGATTTTTGCCGCTGTTGTTCTGGTGTCCGTGGCCCTGCAGCCCTGAGCGCGGGGCAGATGCGATGAGTACGCTGTTTTTGCTTGGTATCGCAGGCGCGGTACTGCTGGTTATTTTGCTGACAGCGGTGATCCTGCACCGCTGATCGAACATTCCTAAGAAAGGAGAGGCACATGTGCTGACATTGAATTACCGGGATTCCCGTCCCATTTATGAACAGATCAAGGACGGCCTGCGGCGGATGATCGTCACCGGGGCCATGGCCCAGGACGAAAAGCTGCCGTCGGTCCGGGCGCTGGCCACCCAGCTGTCCATCAATCCCAACACCATCCAGCGGGCCTATAACGAGCTGGAAGCGGAAGGCTATATTTACTCCGTGGCGGGAAAGGGCAGCTTCGTCAGCGGTACGGCGGACGCCGACGCCGCCCGGCGGGAAACGCTCCGGGCGGACGTGAAAAAACTGCTGAATGAGCTGCGGTATCTGGGCGTGACGGAAGCGGACGCTGCGACGCTCATCAAGGAGGTATACGAGCAATGATCGAAGTGAAAAACGTCGTCAAGACCTTTGACGGCTTTGCCGCACTGAATGACGCCACCATCAGTGTGCCCACCGGGGCCGTCTATGGGCTGGTTGGTCCTAACGGAGCGGGCAAGTCCACCATCATCCGCCACCTTACCGGCATTTTCCGGCAGGACAGCGGCACCGTGCGGCTGGGCGGCGAGGATGTGTGGGAAAACGCGGCGCTGAAGGCCAAGATCGCCGCCATTCCCGATGATTGGTACTATTTCAATTCTGCGGGCATCGGGGATATGATGCGGTTTTACAAGGGCTTCTATCCAAACTTCTCCACGGAGCGGTATGAAAAGCTGCGGGAAGTGTTTGAGCTGGACGAAAAGCGGCCTATCCGGCGGTTTTCCAAGGGTATGCAGAAGCAGGCGGCCTTCTGGCTGGCTCTGTCCGCCATGCCGGATTATCTGATCCTGGATGAGCCTGTGGACGGTCTGGACCCGGTGATGCGCCGTCAGGTGTGGAGTCTGATGATGGGCGATGTGGCGGAGCGGGGCACTACGGTGCTGGTGTCCAGCCACAACCTCCGGGAGTTGGAGGACGTGTGCGACCATGTGGGCATCATGGACCACGGCCATGTGCTGCTGGAGCGGAGTCTGGCCCAGCTGCAGGACAACATGGTGAAATTGCAGGTGGTGTTTCCTGACGGCATGGAGGACGTTCCGGCGGAGCTGCCGGTGCTTCACGCCTCGAAGCTCGGCCGGGTGCATACCCTCATCATGCGGATGAACGCGCAGGAGGCCACGGAGCGGCTGATGGCTTACAGCCCGCTGCTGGTGGACGCCATCCCCCTGACGCTGGAGGAGATCTTTATTTACGAATTGGGAGGTGCAGACTATGCGGTCAAAGACATCGTGCTTTAACGGCACTCTTTTCCGGAAAAACCTGTCCCGGTACTGGCCGCTGTGGGGCCTGGCCTCCTTCGGCGGGGCCATGTTCCCTCTGGCGATGCTGCTGGAGCTGCTGCACAACGGGTTCCGGTTCTGGTCGCCTCTGGAGACCAGACAGGCCTATTACACTGTGCTGTCCTACGGGGTGCCGGTTATTTCCATCGTGTACGCCATTTTGTGCGCCATGGCGGTGTGGAGCTATCTTTACAACGCCCGCAGCGTGGGAATGATGCACACGCTGCCCATCCGCCGGGAGGGACTGTTTGTTACCAACGTGCTGTCCGGCCTGACGATGATGGCCATCCCCTACGCTGTGACCGGCGTTTTGCTGGTGCTGGTAACGATGCTGTTCGGCGGCTTTGAGCCGATGGGCGTGCTGGTGACGGTCTTAGGCGTTATGGGGGAGAGCCTGTTCTTCTTCGGCCTTGCTACCTTTTGCGCATTTATCGTGGGCAACGTGTTCATGCTGCCCGCCCTTTACGGACTGCTGAACTTTATCGCCGTGCTGACGGACTTCATGGTGAACCTGCTGGCGCAGGGCTTCTGCTTCGGCCTGAACAGCAGCTATTCCGGTACCGTGGAGTGGCTCAGCCCCGTGGTATACCTCGTGCAGAAGATCTCTCCCAACAGCACCTACGAGACCCAGTGGGTGACGGATCGGCTGGGCGGTCAGCGGTATGAGACCAGTGTGCTGACCTCCGTGACGCTGGAAAACGGCTGGCTCATCGCCGCCTATGCCGCCGCGGGCGCGGTGCTGCTGGGACTGGCGTGGCTGCTGTACCGCAGACGCCGCAGCGAGAGCGCCGGGGACGTGGTGGCCGTGGGCTGGATGAAGCCGGTGTTCCGGTACGGCTGCGCCGTCTACGCCGCCATTCTGGGCGGACGGCTGCTGTACGCCCTGCTGTGGGAGAGTTTTCAGAACGGCCAGTACTTCGCGCTCCTGCCCATGATCTTGTGCATGATCGCGGGCGGCGCCGTGGGCTATTACGCGGCGTCCATGCTGCTGGCGAAAACGCCCCGGGTGTTCAAGACCACATGGAAGGGAATGCTGGCGGTGGCGCTGGGCTGCGCGGCCCTGTGCGGCGCCATGAAGTACGATCTGTTCGGCGTGACCCGCCGCATCCCCGCACCGGACAGCGTAAAGCTGGTGAACGTCTACGCCGCCGGCAGCAATTATTACCTGACACCCGGGAAGGACGACGTCCTCATCGAGAAGGTCCGGACGCTGCACCAGACCATTATCGACGATAAGGATTACATTCAAAAAGAAGCGCCGGGGTATGGCTATTATTCCGACGGCTATACGGCCAGTGTGGAAGAATCCGCAGAGGATAGCGGGGCGCAATCGACCATCACCCATGTCCGCATCACCTATATGCTCAACAGCGGGCTGAAGGTGGAGCGGGGGTACAGACTGTATCTGACCCCTGACCGCATGGCCAGGGAGGGCACCTATGACTATCTGCTGGATCAGCTCATCAACAGCCCGGAAATGCGCCAGAAGCGCATCCGCTGGCGGGATGAGGGCTTCCAGATGACTGAAGCGTGGTTCGAGACATGGAGCGGCGGCGGCACTCTCGGCAGCCGGGAGGCGGGTCTGCTCTTGGACGCCGTGGCCAAGGACGCGGAAAACGGAGACTGGGGCGTGTATAACTGGTTCCTGGCGGATAATGACGCCGACAACTATGACCTCCGCATTCAGTTCGAATACAAGCTGCCGGAGAGCCAGTTCAACAGAATCCATGATACGATCCGGATCAACGTCAAGGAAGGCATGACGGAGACGATCCGGGCGCTGAAGGACCTGAAATTGATCACCGACGCCGATCTGGTCACCAACCGGGAACGGTACCCGTGGCAGTACGCCGCGGGCGGCTGGGATCAATATGACCAGTTCTATGGGCAGTTCCATATGAGCCCCGAGGAATACTATGAACGGTACAGCGAGTACCCGGCGGGGTGGTTCGGGACAGAGAGCGATGAGCTGCCCACGGAGACGGAAAACGCTCCCGCCGTGGATGACAGCCACAGCCCCAGCATGTCCGCCGGAGCGGAGGCCGCCGGTCTCGGCATCATCGGCGGGGCGGACGGTCCCACGGTGATGGTGACAACCGCGGCCTGACATAGACCGTACCGCAAGGATGCTCCCCGGCGGGAGACCGCCGGGGAGACAGGAACTTAGAATATACAATATGAATGAGCATACGTTTTTTGAGTGGAAACGCTCCGAAAGACTGACGGCGGCGCTGGCGCTGGCGTTCTGCCTGCTGGGGCTGGGGCTTCAGCGCCTGCCGGGGGTGGGCTTTTCCGGAAAGCTGAGCTGGGGACTGGCGGTGGTCTGTCTGGTGCTGCTGGGTCTGAGCCGGCTGAGCCGCCGCCACCGGGGGTGGAAGATTTTGCTGCGGATCGCCCAAATCGGACTGGCGGCGCTGGTTCTGGGATTGTCGGCGGTGGAGGTCTGGGTCATCCGGGCCGGACACCGGGACGAGTCGGCCCAACCGGCGGACGCCGTGATCGTTCTGGGGGCCGGGGTCAACGGCACCACGCCCTCCGTGGCCCTGCAAACCCGCATCGACGCGGCGGAGCGGTATCTCAAGGCACATCCGGGCATCCCGGCGGTGCTGTCCGGGGGACAGGGGCCGGGAGAGGATATCTCCGAGGCCCGGGCTATGTATGACGCGCTGACGGACCGGGGCATTGACCCGGAGCGGCTGATCTTAGAGGAGCAGTCCGCCAATACCCGACAGAACCTGCAAAATTCTCTGGCGCTGCTGCCGGATGACTACCATAAAACAGTGGCCATCGTCACCAACGATTTCCACATGGGGCGGGTGCGGCTGCTGCTGAACGCCGCCGGACCCGGCAGGGTGGTGCAGGTCCCGGCGAAGCTGCCGTGGTGGTGGCTCAGCGCCAACTATTACCTGCGGGAGAGCTTCGCCGTGGTGAACGATCAGGTGGTGCGTCCTCTGCTGGCCTAAAAAAATTTGAAATTTTTTGGAAAAATGTGCAACAAAATCGGTGTTCAAATCGTCTTATAGGTACAGGAACAAAAACCGTCCGAAAGAGTGTTGAAGAACAGCGGGGAACACCGCCCAAAGGAGACAAGTGTGTATGAAAGGAGAAGCACGCACTATGGAAACGACAATGACCCGGGAACCGATCTGGAAGCTGTGGGTAGATACCCAGCGCCGTGTGGTGTCCTTTCATGAGGAGGCCGGTTCTCAACTGATGGAATTCCGGGACCGGGAGATGTTTTTGCGGTGTATCGACGGATACACGGCCCAGCTCTACCGGTATCAGTGACATGAAGCTTATCAAGCGGGTATGACCTTCCGCCATCAGCGGAAGGTCATACCATTTTTGCGTCAAAGAGCAGGATGATCTATATGAAAAAACAACAAATAAATCGAAAAAAAGAGGAACCGATTCTGTTTGTTTGGGGTTGCTTCTGAAAGGGACTGATAGTATGATAAAGGTATTACTTTTAAAACGGAGGTAGAGAGAAGTATGAACCGACTCTTCAAAAAGACCCTGTCCCTGATGCTCGTCATTGTCATGACGGTATCTCTGGGGGTTTCCGCCGCAGCTGCGGATCAGACAGGTGCCGCGCAGGCTGAGGGCCCGCTGGGTATCGTCAGCGCTATGAGCGTGGAACTGAACGCACTGGTGGAGGCGACCAAGATCTCCAAGACAGAAGAGATCGCAGGCAACACCTTTTATGAGGGCGTCCTCAACGGCGTGGATGTGGTGCTGGTCAAGGCCGGTATCGGCAAGGTGCTGGCGGCGTCCTGCGCTGAGACCCTCATCGACACCTATCATGTGGGCGGCATCGTCTTTACCGGCATTGCCGGCGGCGTGGGCGACGACGTGAACGTGATGGACATGGTCATTGCCACCGAGTTGGTGCAGCATGACTACGGCACCGAGACCAACAGCGGTTTTGAGTGGAACGGCAAGGCCGGCAGCAATCAGGAGACCGGCATGATCCCTGTGGACGAGAGCCTTTCCAAGATCGCTTATGATTCTGCCTGCACCGTGCTGGGCGCGGAGAAGGTCCATCAGGGCGTGATCGCCACCGGCGACCAGTTCATTTCCAGCGAGTCCTATGTCAAGGAACTTCAGACCAAGTTCAACGCACTGGCCTGCGAGATGGAGGGCGCTTCCGTGGCCCGCGTGGCAGACGAGTTCCATGTGCCCTGCGCCATTCTGCGCTGCATGAGCGACAAGGCCGACGGCATTGCCCATGATACCTATGCCTTCAACTACACTGAGGCTTCCAATACCTCCGCCTCTGTGGTGAAGGAAATGCTGAACACCATTGCCAAGGATCGGGTCGCGCTTCCCGCTGCCAAGGATGTCGCAACAAAGGACACCACGCCTCGTACCGCCATCATCAGCGCCATGAGCGTGGAACTGAAGGCTCTTGTGGATGCCGCCGACATCCAGAAGGAAACCGTGATCGGAAGCAAGACCTACTATGTGGGTAAGCTCAATGGCGAGGACGTGGTACTGGTTCAGGCCGGCGTCGGCAAGGTCCTCTCTGCCAACTATACCGCGGCCCTGCTGAATAACTTCACGGTCAAGGGCGTTGTCTTTACCGGCATTGCCGGCGGCGTGGGCGATGACGTGAACGTGATGGACATGGTCATCGGCACCAGCCTTGTGCAGCATGACTACGGCACTGAGACCAACAACGGCTTCGTTTGGAACGGCGAAGCCGGCAGCAATCAGGAGACCGGCATGATCCCCGTGGATGGCACCCTTTCCAAGATCGCTTACAACGCTGCCTGCGATGTGTTGGGCTCTGCCAAGGTCCATCAGGGCGTGATCGCCACCGGCGACCAGTTTATCTCCAGCGAGTCCTATGTCAAGGAGCTTCAGACCAAGTTCGACGCACTGGCCTGCGAGATGGAGGGCGCTTCCGTGGCCCGCGTCTGCGATCAGTTTGACGTACCCTGCGCTATTCTGCGCTGCATGAGCGATAAGGCAGACGGCATTGCCCACGACACCTATGCCTTTAACTACACCGAGGCTTCCAACACCTCCGCATCCGTGGTACAGGAAATGATGAAGACCCTCAGCACTACGCTGCCCTTCACGGATGTGAAGAACACCGACTGGTGCTTCAGCGAAGTGGCGCGGGTCTATGCTGACGGCATCATGGGCGGCACCTCCAACACCACATTCAGCCCCGCCGGTACCCTGACCCGTGGTCAGGTGGTGGCGATGCTGTACCGTATGGCCGGCAGCCCCGCTGTTACTGCCAATACTACCGGCTTTTCCGATGTGGACAACGGCGCGTACTATGCTGATGCCGTAAAGTGGGCCTCCGGCAAGGAGATCGTGGGCGGCTATGCCGACGGCACCTTCGCGCCCAACCGTGCCATCACCCGTGAGCAGCTGGCTGCTATTCTGTACCGCTACGCCAAGGCCAACGGCGCGGACGTCAGTGTGGGTGAGGACACCAATCTGCTGAGCTACAAGGATTTCCAGAGCGTTGGCCAGTATGCGGTGCCTGCTCTGCAATGGGCTGTGGGCAGCGGCCTGATCGGCGGCACCACCAATGCGACGCTGTCTCCCAAGGGGACGGCAACCCGGGCACAGGCCGCTGTGATCCTGGTTCGCTTCGTCGGAATGACCGCCGCGAAGTAATTTCACCAGTTCCTCTGCACCGGCTCCGCCCTTGGGCGGGGCCGGTTTTTCCACGGGAAGCGGTTGGAACGGAAATGTCTGAGTTTTCCGGGGAAAAACCGGGAAAATACGGTTGACAAACGGCGGAAATGTGATATGATAACCGAGTAACTGGATATTTGGCGAAGAAAAGGAAGAGTAGCCGGTCGAGGGTCTGTAAAGAGAGCCGCCATTTGGTGCGAGGCGGACAGGCGCGGCGGTGAAAATCACCTTGGAGCCTCCTGCTGAAAGACGACGCGAGTAAGCGTGGACGTGTGACGGGCGTTATTCCGTCAGCCTGTAATGGCAGGCGTGAGTGGCCGCGCTCCGCAAGGAGACCGGCAAGTAGAGTGGTACCGCAGAGTGTTTTCAAACGCTTTGTCTCTGAGTTCAGAGGCAAAGCGTTTTTTGTTTTGCGTGAAGGAGGATTGCCTGTGGAGTGTCCTGTATGCGGTAAGCCTATGGAAGAGGGATACCTTTCCAGCAAAGGCCCTGTGTTCTGGTCGGAGGAGGTCTCCGGATTTTCCCTGCCGACCCGGTCGGGAGATGTGCTGCTGGGAAAAGCTATGGGGCTGCTGCAGCCAAAGGCGTACCTCTGCCGGGATTGCCGGACGGTTACGGTCAAATACTGAGTAATACTAAGCTAAGGAAGACTTACAATATAAAAGGAGACGCATCATGGATTACAACAAGACCATCAATCTGCCCAAGACCGACTTCCCCATGCGGGCGGGCTTGCCCAAGCGGGAGCCGGAGATGCTCAAGCGCTGGGAGGACATGGACCTCTACAACGAGCTGCTGAAGAAGAACGAGGGTAAGCCCCGCTTCTCCCTTCATGACGGCCCTCCGTTCTCCAACGGCAGCCTCCACATGGGCCACGCCCTGAACAAGTCCCTGAAGGACATCATCGTCCGGTCCTACGCCATGCGTGGCCGGTACACACCCTATATCCCCGGCTGGGATAACCACGGTATGCCCATCGAGAGCGCCATCATCAAGGAGCAGAAGCTCAACCGCAAGGCCATGAGCGTGTCTGACTTCCGTACCGCCTGCCACGCCTATGCCGAAAAGTATATCGGCATCCAGATGGAGGGCTTCAAGCGCCTGGGCGTGGTGGCCGACTGGGAACACCCCTACAAGACCATGAACCCCAGCTTTGAGGCCGAGGAGGTCAAGGTCTTTGGCGAGATGTACAAGAAGGGCTACATCTACAAGGGCCTGAAGCCCGTGTACTGGTGCTACCATGACGAGACCGCTCTGGCTGAGGCTGAGATCGAGTATCAGGATGATCCCTGCACCACCGTGTATGTGAAGTTCCCCATGCATGACGATCAGGGCAAGCTGAGCCATCTGGACAAGTCCAAGCTGAACTTCGTGATCTGGACCACCACCATCTGGACCCTGCCCGGCAACCTGGCCATCGCGCTGCATCCCTCCGAGAGCTATGCCGTGGTGAAGAACAACGGCAACGGCGAGATGTATATCATGGCTGAGGCCCTCACCGACAAGGTGATGGGTGTGGCGGGCATCTCCGATTACGAGATCGTGGAGACCCACGAGGGCGCCTTCTTTGAGAATATGCTGGCGGACCATCCCTTCCTGCCCAAGACCAGCCGTCTGGTGCTGGCCGATTATGTTACCATGGATTCCGGTACCGGCTGCGTCCACACCGCACCCGGCTTCGGCGCGGATGACTACCAGACCTGCAAGCGCTACGGCATGGACATGGTGGTGCCTGTGGACGATCAGGGCCGCCACACCGACTATGCCGGCAAGTACGCCGGGATGGTGGTGGAGGAGTCCAACCCTGTCATCCTGAAGGATATGAAGGAGTCCGGCGCTCTGCTGGCCAGCGAGGAGATCGTCCATAGCTATCCCCACTGCTGGCGCTGCAAGCACCCCATCATCTTCCGGGCCACCCCCCAGTGGTTCTGCTCCGTGGACGCGTTCAAGGACGAGGCCTGCGCCGCCTGCGACGAGGTCCGCTGGGTCCCCGGCTGGGGTATCGACCGCATGAAGAGCATGATCCGGGAGCGTGCCGACTGGTGCATTTCCCGCCAGCGCCGGTGGGGTCTGCCCATCCCTGTGGTGTACTGCAAGGACTGCGGCAAACCTGTGGTGACCGATGAGACCATCGCCGCCATTTCCGAGATGTTCGGCAAGGAAGGCTCCAACGCCTGGTTCGACAAGGACCCCGCCGATTTCCTGCCCGCCGGTATGACCTGCCCCCACTGCGGAGGCAAGAGCGGCTTCGAGAAGGAGACCGACACGCTGGACGGCTGGTTCGACTCCGGCTCCACCCACTATGCCTCCATGAAGCGGGATCAGAACTTCTGGCCTGCCGATATGTATCTGGAGGGCCTCGATCAGTACCGCGGCTGGTTCCAGTCCTCTCTGCTGACCGCCGTGGGCGCCTTCGGCAACGGTGCGCCCTTCAAGGAGTGTGTCACCCACGGCTGGACCGTGGACGGCGAGGGCAAGGCCATGCACAAGTCTCTGGGCAACGGCGTGGACCCCGCTGACATCTTCAACAAGTACGGCGCGGACATCCTGCGTCTGTGGGCGGCTTCTGCCGATTACCACGCCGACGTGCGCTGCTCCGACGCAATCTTCAAGCAGCTCTCTCAGAACTACCTGAAGTTCCGCAACACCGCCCGGTACTGCCTGGGCAACCTGGACGGCTTTGATCCCAACAATCTGGTGGCTCCCGCCGACATGCTGGAGCTGGATCGCTGGGCCGTCACCCGTCTGAATGCCCTGATCGAAAAGTGCGCTCAGGCGTACAACGACTACGAGTTCCTGGTGGTGACCCACGCCGTCAACGATTTCTGCGTGGTGGAGCTGTCCAACTTCTATCTGGACATTATCAAGGACCGGCTGTACTGCGATGAGACCGACGGTCTGGCCCGCCGCAGCGCCCAGACAGCTCTGTATCTGATCCTGGATACCATCACCAAGATCATGGCCCCCATTCTGTGCTTCACCGGCGACGAGATCTGGCTGGCCATGCCCCACAAGGCGGGTGACGACGACCGGAACGTGCTGTTCAACGATATGAACGGTGTGTTTGCCGACTACGCTCTCTCCGCTGACGAGATGGCCAAGTGGGAAAAGATCATCGAGGTCCGCGACGCCGTCAACGGCGCGCTGGAGACCGCCCGTGCCGAGAAGAAGATCGGCAAGAGCCTGGAGGCCGATGTGGCCCTGACGGTCCCCGCCGAGGACGCCTTCCTGGCGGAGATGGACGGCGCTGCTCTGGCGGATCTGCTGATCGTCTCCCAGGTGGAGGTCACTGTGGGCGGCGAGCTGGCGGTTTCCGTCAGCGAGGCTGCCGGCACCAAGTGCCCCCGCTGCTGGAAGCACAGCACCGCAGCGGACGAGAACGGCCTGTGCCCCCGTTGCGCCAGCGTGATCGCAAAGTGCGCTGACTTCGGCGAGGTCTAAGCGTCTTATCCGATTCAAAAGTATACGAAACACCCCCGGTGTGCATCCGCGCACCGGGGGTGTTTTTGTTGAGGAAGCGGTGAAGCGGATGTCGGCGGTGTACGCAAGGAGACGAGCGGGAGTTGCTTTTTGAGAAAATATTTTTTAGAATGACTGTAACGAACCGGTCTGGTTCCGGCACAAATCAACAGAAAGGGGGGGAGAGCATGACGGATTTTGACCGGGCGTACCGGGAAAACGCGGAGCTTGTGTACCGCTATGTGTTCTCCCTCACCCGGAATGCGGATCTGGCGGAGGAGGTGACCCAGCAGACCTTCTACGAGGCCATCCGGCATCCGGGGAATTACCGGGGAGAGGCGGCGCTGTCCACCTATCTCTGCGGGATCGCCGGAAACCTGATGAAAAAGGAGCTTTCCCGCCGGGCCAGGGAGAATCACGTTCCCATCGAGGAAATGACGGACCTGCCGGGGGAGGGCAGCGCCGAGGATGCGGCAATGGGGAATCTGAGCCGGCAGGAGCTGTTCCGCCGTATCCACGCCCTGCCGGAAAAGACCCGGGAGGTGGTGTATCTCCGGCTTTCCGGGGAGCTGCCCTTTTCGGAGATCGGGGCGATCTTAGGGGAGAGCGAGACCTGGGCGAGAGTGACCTTTTACCGGGCAAAGCAGAAATTGTTGGAAGGAGGCGGTGTGTAATGCTGCCGTGCCATATTGTGAGAGACCTGCTGCCGTCCTATCTGGAGCACCTGACGGGGCCGGAGACGGAAGCTGATATTTGCGAGCATCTGGAATCCTGTCCGGACTGCCGGGCAGCCCGAGACGCCATGGCGGCGGACCTGAAAGCGGAAAAAGCGCCGCCGCCGAAGCTGAATTTTTTGAAGCGGCTCCGCTGGCAGCAGCGGCTGGGGGCCGTTTTGTCCGTGGCGGCGACGCTGCTGTGCCTGGTAGGGCTGTATCGGCTGGAATACTGCTATGACCTGACCGACACGGCGGAGATGAAGGAGATCATCCGGGAGGATCTGGTATCCATTTCTGGATTTCCGTATCACGGAGAGGTGGATGTTCTGGAAACTGCGACGGTAAAGGATCGGATGTTTGTTCTGTACCGGCTGGAACAGAATGGAACGTTTGAACGGCAGGGTATTTATCAATTCCAGCGGGGCTTGTTTGGCGGATACCGCTTTCGGAGCAGAGAATATGACACCTGTCCCATTGTGAATACGAGCCTGATCCAGATAGGCAGACAGCGGTACCTGGAGATCTACACCGCAAACTGGCCGAAGGAGGCTGCCAGCTTCCGGGTATTTCCCGGGTACCGTCCGCCTGCTTATGACGGCGAGGAGGAGATCCTGCCGGACATCAGCACACTGGCGCCGGTGTATGAGGGAACGGCGGCCAAGAGTATCTTTCAGGTGATCCCGGTGACGGAGGAGCAGGTCAAGGCTGGCTTTTTCGGCAGCATGTCCGTGGCTTACTATGATGCGGAAGGCAGCCAGTTGGATACAGGGGAGCTGATAAAGCTGTACCGGAATTCGGAGGGCGGCTCCGGCGGCGGGGGAGGCGGCAACGGAGCTATTTGGCCTGTGGATGTTTTCCAGGTGATCCTTGTCATTTTGGGTATCATTATGACCCGGTATTTCCTCTGCCCGGAGCCGAAAAAGGAACGAAAAGATCATCTATAAAAAGGTCCCCGGAGCAGCGCTCCGGGGACCTTTTATACGGTTCTTGTCTGTTTAGGCTGCGGAGTCAAAGGCTTCTTCCATCAGGAAGATGGAGCCGGCCTTTCCGCTTTCCACAATGGCGTACTGGCGGAGGGCACCGTCCGCGTCCACATAGGAGATGCCCCGGTTGGGGATCGTTTCCACAAAGGGAATGGCCAGCAGGAGGGGACGGTCCGGGGAAAGGGCATCCGCCGTGTAGAGGTCATCCTCGCGGGTGAGCGTGAGCTGGTCGCCGTCCTCCCGGAAACCTACGATGAAATAGTGGAAGTCCGTGACGGAACGGGTGGGCAGGAGAACGATCTCGGTCATGGGGTCCTCCTCCCGGTAAGCGTCATAGCCGCCCTCTGTCAGACCGGCATCCTCTGCGGGAAGGATGGAGAGGGCCTCGCCTTCCAAGGCGGGGGGTTCGGTTTGGTCGGGAGGATCGGAGGACTCCGTCTGCTGGGGCGTCTGCTCCGGGGTGCTACCTGTCGGTTTGCCGCAGGCTGCCAGACACAGCAGCAGGGAAACGGCCATCAACAGGGTCAGGATGCGTTTCATGGGATCACTCCTTTACAAGCGGGAAAGCTCAGTCCTTGTCCTTGGCGGCTTCGATGGCCTTGACCTCCTTCAAGGTCCAGCCCGAAACCGTCAGGTCGGCGGCCATCACCGGGTCCACAGGGACAGCCAGATACATATTGTTGCCATAGGTATAAGCGCCGGAGGTGACGCCGATGACCTGACCGTGGGCGTTCATCAGCGCGCCGCCGCTGCTGCCCCGGGAAATGTCGGCGGAGTTGACAATGCAGGGCAGGGCATAACGGTCCAGCTCATGAGCGGTGGAGCCGATGATGCCGGAGCTGATGGCCAGCCCCAGACCCAGAGGGTTGCCGATGGCGTACACCGGATCGCCGGGGCGGATGTCCGCCGTGCCCACCAGATCCAGATAGTTGAAGGCGGAGGTGGTGCGGCGGGACTGATTGGTCCGGGAGACCTTGATCACGGCGATGTCGATACCGGTATCGTAGTAGAGGACCCGCTCTACCTCGTAGGTTTCTCCGTTGAGGAGGGTGGCGGTGGCCTTGATGGAATCCTCGATGGAGTGATAGTTGGTGACGGCCAGACCGTCGGCGCTGATGAAGAAGCCGCTGGCGTCGGCGGAGGAGACCTCGTCGTGGACCTGCTCCTCCGTCTCATACAGGCTGAGCTGGAAGGCGGCAGAGAGGTAGCGGTCCGCCAGCTGGCGGGCGGTATAGTCCTTGTTCAGCAGCCCCAGAGCGTTGGCGGCAGAGGCGGTGCAGACGCCGAGGTCCATCAGGCGGGAGAGCACCGTGGTCTCCGTTCCCTTATAACAGAAATCCAGAGCGTCATAAATGGATTCCGCCAGATCGCCCATGGAGAGGATGCCAATTAGCTGGCGGCCGGTGAGTCCGATCCGCCAGGCGAAGGCTGCGGCGTCGGAGATCTCAAAGTCCCCGGTCTTGTCGCTGTAGCCCAGCATCCGCAGCAGCATAGCACACCAGGCGTCGGCGTTCAGGTGACCGTTGGGATCAAACTGTACGTTGCTGACGCCGGAGATCCAGCCCCGGCGGTTGGCGTAGTTCACAGCGGTGCGGGCCCAGTCCGGCACATCCCGGAAACCGGCAAACCAGCCGTCGGTGTCCGGCTTTTTCTCGCCGCCGGCCAGACGGACCAGCAGCACGGCGGCCTGAGCACGGGTGGCGGGAGTGGTCAGGTCACGGCCGGGGTCCTCGGAGAGCAGATGCAGCACCGTCAGGGCATCGGCCCGGCGGGCAGCATCCCCGGTCTGGGCGCTGGCCATGGGGACGGCGCAGATGAGAAGCATCACCGCGCACAGCGCGGATAACAGTCGTTTTTTCATGAAAAAGGCTCCTTTTGGATTTGGTGGCCTACATTGTAGCACCGAATGGACCGGATTGCAAGACGCCGGAGCGTTAGGCAAAAGAGAGGGAGATGGACAGTAGACAGCGATCAAAAAAACTGGTATGATAAACATATCGAGGAAATAAGCTTAACTTTTATGATAAAGGAGCGACCTGAAATGGAACTGAAAGACATTCTGAGCAAGTGCGACCATACCCTTCTGGCCCAGACGGCCACCTGGGACGAGATCAAGGCCATCTGCGACGACGGCATGAAGTACGGCTGCGCCAGTGTGTGCATCCCCGCCAGCTATGTGAAGCAGGCGGCGGAGTATGTGGCGGGCGAGCTGCCTATCTGCACCGTCATCGGCTTCCCCAACGGCTATGACACCACCGCAGCCAAGTGCTTCATGGCCACCGACGCCGTGAATAACGGCGCGGAGGAAGTGGATATGGTCATCAACCTCGGCTGGGTGAAGGACCGGAAGTGGGAGGACTTGCTCTCGGAAATCAAGGCCATAAAGGAGGCCTGCCACGGCAAGCTGCTGAAGGTCATCATCGAGTGCTGCTTCCTCACCGATGAGGAGAAGATCAAGCTGTGCGAGATCGTCACCGCCTCCGGTGCGGACTACATCAAGACCTCCACCGGCTTCGGCGGGGGCGGCGCCACCCGTGAGGACGTGGCCCTGTTCGCCAAGCACGTGGGCCCCAATGTGAAGATCAAGGCTGCCGGCGGCATCGCCAATTTGCAGGACGCGGAGGATTTCATCAATCTGGGGGCTTCCCGTCTGGGCACCAGCCGCATCGTGAAGGCCGTAAAGGCCATGGAAAAATAAAAGGAGGATACTATGGGAACGCCGCATAATGAAGCCAAGAAGGGCGATTTCGCCAAAACCGTACTGATGCCCGGAGACCCCCTGCGCTCCAAGTTCATCGCGGAGACCTTCCTGACGGATTTGAAGCTGGTAAACAACGTCCGGGGCGTTCAGGGCTATACCGGCCTGTATAAGGGCGTGCCGGTGAGCGTCATGGCCTCCGGTATGGGTATGCCCTCCATCGGTATTTATTCTTACGAGCTGTATACCCAGTATGATGTGGAGAATATCATCCGGGTGGGCAGTGCCGGAGCCCTGCGGGCAGATCTGGAGCTGGGCAGCGTGGTGGCCGGTCAGGGCGCCTGCGCCAACTCCGCTTATCTGGAGCAGTATGAGCTGGGCGGCACCTTTGCCCCCATCGCGGACTTTGACCTGCTGATGGCGGCAGTGGAAAGCGCCAAGGAACTGGGTGTGAAGATGCCGGTGGGAAACCTCTATTCCTCCGACACCTTCTACGATGCCGCCGGACGGAACATGCGCTTCCAGAAGATGGGCGTCATGGCGGTGGAGATGGAGGCTGCGGCCCTGTACTGCAACGCTGCCTACACTGGCAAGCGGGCGCTGGCCATCTGCTCCATCTCCGACAATCTGGTGACGGGGGAGGAACTGCCCCCGGCGGACCGGCAGAACACGTTCACCAACATGATGAAGATTGCGCTGGAAGTCGCCGTGAAGATGGCGGACTGAGGCCGATAGACTGTTAACGCTTCCTGAAGGGAACACCCCGCCCGATCCCGGGCGGGGTGTTCTTTTATGCGTGAAAGATATGGCAAAATTGAAAACAATTCGGGTTTCTTATTGCATTGCCCGGGTGAAATTGTTATAATGACATAGACCCTTGAGGTCGACCCTTTTAAAGAGCTTGCACCCGGCTTCCGAAGCCATACATAGGCTGTGATCCCTCCGGGGAACACGGCACGGTGCGTTTCAGAGCGGGAGCGGACGTTAAAAGGAGAAAACATGAAAGAGGTAGATTCCAATGAAGAAGTTTCTTGCTTTGACTCTGGCATTGGTCATGTCTCTGTCCCTGGTAGCCTGCGGCGATAAGAAGACCGACGATACCAAGACCGATGCACCTGACCAGACCGAGCAGCCTGCTGAGAACGAGGGCGCCTATAAGGTCGCAATGATCACCGACTACGGTGACATCACCGACCAGTCCTTCAACCAGACCACCTATGAGGCCTGCAAGGCATTCGCTGAGGACAACGGCGTGGAGTTCAGCTACTTCAAGCCCGCCGGCGACAACACCGCTGACCGTGTCGCCATGATCGAAAAGGCCGCTGACGAGGGCTACAATGTCATCGTGATGCCCGGCTATGCTTTCGGCGGCGCCATCGTTGAGGCTGCCCCCGAGTTCCCTGATGTGAAGTTCATCGCTCTGGACGTGGCTGCCGGCGACCTGCTGGAGACCGCTGTTGCCAATGCCGGTGAGTCCTATGACTACAACCCCAGCAACTGGGATCTGAACAAGTACGTTGATATGAGCAACGTGTACTGCGCTGTGTACCAGGAAGAGCTGTGCGGCTACATGGCCGGTTACGCTGCTGTGAAGCTGGGCTACAAGAACCTGGGCTTCCTGGGCGGCATGGCTGTTCCCGCTGTTGTCCGTTATGGCTACGGCTTCGTGCAGGGCGTTGACGCTGCTGCTGCCGATCTGGGCCTGACTGATGTGAGCCTGAACTATGTCTATGGCGGTCAGTTCTTCGGCGATGCCGATATCACCGCTGTGATGGATACCTGGTATGCCGGCGGCACTGAGGTCGTCTTCGCCTGCGGCGGCGGTATCTACACCTCCGCTGTGGACGCTGCCAAGAAGGCTAACGCCAAGGTCATCGGCGTGGACGTTGACCAGGCTGGCGTCATCGCTGGCTACGCCGGCGTGGAAGGCATGACCGTCACCTCCGCTATGAAGGGTCTGTATCCCACCACCTATGACACCCTGACTGACGTTATCGTCAACGGCAACTGGGATGCTTACAAGGGCAAGATCGCTACTCTGGGCCTGGTGTCCGGCGATGATCCCGAGCTGAACTATGTCCAGATCCCCATGGGTGAGGGCACTCAGTGGTCTGACAGCTTCACTCAGGATGACTACAAGGCCATGGTGAAGGATATGTTCGACGGCAAGATCACCGTTTCCAACGATGTGAGCAAGACTCCCTCTGACTTCGCCACCGTGATCGCTGTGGAGGACCAGGGCGCTATCAAGGGCTAAGCGCAGAGCACAAATCTATATGCGAAAAGGAACGTCCTTTCGGACGTTCCTTTTTTATCCGTCAAAAGAAGGAGGTACGGAAAACCATTGGCACCCTGGTGGAATGGGGCATTTCGGATGTTGGAGCGGCTGGCAGTTTTTTCGGGAACAGTTTGCGGAAAGCGGACGAGTCTCCCGATGGAAGCGCCCTGAGGAGACCGCTCTTCAAAAAAATGATTCCGGCCGTCGATTTGCCTTTCTTTTTGAGCGGAGTTATAGTATACTGAATGTAATACTGGATGTGAGGGCAATATGCCGCTGCCGGTAAATGAACATGGTTTCCGTCCCCGCGAGATCCACACGGCGGGCCATTAAAACGGAAGGAGGGCGGTTTGACTTGGAAACGAATTACGCCATCGAAATGCTCCACATTACGAAGCGGTTCCCAGGCATCATCGCCAATGATGACATTACCCTTCAATTGAAAAAGGGTGAGATCCATGCCCTGCTGGGCGAAAACGGCGCGGGCAAGTCCACGCTGATGAGCGTGCTGTTCGGCCTGTATCAGCCGGAGGAGGGCACGATCAAGAAGGACGGCAAGGAGGTCTCTATCAAGGACCCCAATGACGCTAATGACTTGGGGATCGGCATGGTGCACCAGCACTTCAAGCTGGTGGACTGCTTTACGGTGCTGGACAACATCATCATGGGTGTGGAGCCTACGAAACATGGTTTTCTCCAGAAAAAGGAGGCCCGGGAAAAGGTGCTGGCCCTCAGCGAGAAGTACGGTCTCCATGTGGACCCGGACGCTTTGATCGAGGACATCACCGTGGGTATGCAGCAGCGCACCGAGATCCTGAAAATGCTGTACCGGGACAATGAGATCCTGATCTTCGACGAGCCCACCGCCGTGCTGACGCCTCAGGAGATCGACGAGCTGATGCAGATCATGAAGAATCTGGCGGCGGAGGGGAAGTCCATCCTCTTTATCTCTCACAAGCTGGCGGAGATCATGGCGGTGGCGGACCGCTGCACCGTGCTCCGCAAGGGCAAGTACATCGGCACCGTCAATACGAAAGACACCACCCCGGCGGAGCTGTCTGCCATGATGGTGGGCCGCAACGTCAATTTCCATGTGGAAAAGAAGCCTGCGGAGCTGGGAGACGTGGTGCTGGAGGTCAGGAATATGACCATGGCCTCCAAGGTCCATAAGAACAACGCTGTGAAGAATGTGTCCTTCCAGGTACGGCGGGGCGAGATCGTCTGCATTGCGGGTATCGACGGCAACGGCCAGACGGAATTGGTCTACGGCCTGACCGGTCTGGAACCGCTGGTGTCCGGCGAGCTTTTCCTCTGCGGGCAGGACATCACCCACACCTCCATCCGCAAGCGGAGCACCATGGGCATGAGCCACATCCCTGAGGACCGGCATAAGCACGGTCTGGTGCTGGACTATTCTCTGGAGGACAACATGGTGCTCCAGCGGTACTTTGAGCCGGAATTTACCGGCAAGGCGGGCTTCCTGCGGCGGAAAAACATCCGCGGCTATGCGGAGCGGCTGATCGAGCAGTATGACGTGCGCTCCGGTCAGGGTCCCGTTACCATTGCCCGCTCCATGTCCGGCGGCAACCAGCAGAAGGCCATCGTGGCCCGGGAGATCGACAAGGATCCGGAGCTGTTGGTGGCAGTCCAGCCCACCCGCGGTCTGGACGTTGGCGCCATTGAGTACATCCACCGTCAGCTGGTCGCCCAGCGGGACGAGGGCAAGGCGGTGCTGCTGGTGAGTCTGGAACTGGACGAGGTCATGGACGTACCCGACCGCATCCTTGTGATGTACGAGGGTGAGATCGTGGGCGAGCTGGACCCGAAAACCACCACCCAGGAGGAGCTGGGCCTCTACATGGCCGGCGCCAAGAGAGACGAGGTGAAGGCATGAAAAAGAATATTTTCAAGAGCAACGGCTTCCAATCGCTGCTGGCCTCTCTTTTGTGCATCGTGCTGGGTCTGTTCCTCGGCTATCTCGTGCTGCTGGTCATCAATCCCGCCGGCGCCGGCGAGGCGATCCTCACCGTGGTCAAAAACTTCCTGACCTACAAAAAGACATCCTCCCAGCTGAAATATCTGGGCAATACACTGGTCAAGACCGCACCGCTGCTGATGTGCTCGCTGTCCATCCTGTTTGCCTATAAGGTGGGCCTGTTCAACATCGGCGCTGCGGGCCAGTACTGCTTCGGCGTGGCACTGAGCCTGTACGCGGCGCTGGGCTTGGGCTGGAGCTGGCTGCCCTGCCTGCTGGTGGCTATGGCCGGCGGCGCGGTGCTGGGGGCTATCTCCGGTGTGCTGAAGTCCTATTGCAACGTCAACGAGGTCATCTCCGGCATCATGCTGAACTGGATCGTCCTCTACCTGACCAATATGCTGCTGACCACAGTGAAGGAGGCCGCCAGCCCTTATACCATCGTGCTGGCCAACAACAATCCCTCCGCCGTGCTGCCCTCTCTGGGCTTGGGAGCGCTGTTCAACAAAAATCAGTATGTGGGTCTGGCCATTCCTCTGTCTGTTGTGATGGCGATTCTGATCTGGATCGTGCTGGACAAGACCAGATTTGGCTATGAACTGAAGGCTACCGGTTTCAACCGCAACGCCGCCAAATACTGCGGTATGGCGGAGAAACGGAACGTGATCCTGAGCCTGGTGATCTCTGGTGCGCTGGCCGGCATGGGTGCGGCGCTGCTGTACCTCACCGGCTACGAGCAGTGGCAGTGCTCCACTTCCTCCGTTCCGGCCATGGGCTTCAACGGCATCGCCGCCGCCTTCTTGGGGGGACTGAATCCTCTGGGAACGGTGCTGGCGTCCTTCTTCATCCAGCACATCACCGCTGGCGGCGCGTATGTGGATAAGTCCCTGTACTGCGCGCAGATCTCCGATCTGATCTCTTCCATCATCATTTATCTCTGCGGCTTTGTGCTGTTCATGAAGCATGTGATGAACAGCTCCATTGCCAAACGGGAGGAAAAGGCGGCTCTGAAGGCCAAGGCTGCCGCGGAACAAGATGCGGCCAACGGGAAAGGAGGCGATCAGGCATGAGTTTGCTGCTGCAATATACCCTGATCTTTGCCTCCGTGCTGATCCTGGTGGCTCTGGGCGGCTGCTTCTCCGAGCACTCCGGCGTGATCAATCTGGGTCTGGAGGGCATCATGATCATGGGCGCTCTGGGCGGTGCCCTGACGATGCGCTATCTGGGAGAGAACAGCTCTCATTTTGTGACGATCCTGGCAGTGGTGCTGGTTTCCGCCGCGGTGGGCATGGTGTATTCCTGCCTGCTGGCTGTGGCCTGTATCAACTTCAAGGCAGATCAGACGTTGGTAGGCACAGCTTTGAACCTGCTGGGCACCGCTGGGGCCACCGTCATTGTCAAGGCCATCAACACTGCGGCCAATCCCGATGACGTGTCCTCCATCATTCAGTACGCCGGTGCCAAAAAGGCATTTACCGTGAACATCGGCTCCTTTGAGTTCAGCTGGTTCATGCTCATTACGGCGCTTTTGCTGGTAGCCTCCTATGTGCTGCTGTACAAGACACGGTTCGGCCTGCGGCTCATGGCCTGCGGCGAGCATCCTCAGGCGGCGGACAGCGTGGGTATCAACGTCTATAAAATGCGCTGGGCCGGTGTGCTGATCTCCGGTTTCTTGGGCGGCTTGGGCGGCATCGTGTTCATCACCGCCGGTGTGTCCGAGTGGCGGTTTGAGTACGGCGTGGCTGGCTTTGGCTTCCTGTCTCTGGCGGTGATGATCTTCGGCCAGTGGAAGCCCCAGCGCATCGCGCTGGCAGCGTTGCTGTTCGGCTTTTTCCGGGCCTTGGGCAACGTCTACACCGGCTTTGCCTTCCTGAAGGTCATGAATCTCCCCAGCTCCGTTTACAATATGCTGCCCTACATCATCTCCCTGATCGTGCTGGCCTTTACCTCCAAGAACTCCCGCGCACCCAAGGCGGAGGGCGTTCCCTACGACAAGGGTCAGCGATAACCGAATCGACTGTTTGTGCTTCAAAAAGCGTCTTTCCGCATTGCGGAAAGACGCTTTTTCTCTGCTTTTTTTCGGCAGAGAAGTGATTTGCGGAATGATTTGACATGGATTTTACATGGTTTGTCTTTTGCCTTTTACATACAGCCGGTACACTGACAATTGTGAAAAGGGGAAAACCCAAATATCAAATAAAAGAGGAAGACAAACATGAAAAAGACACTTGCATTGATTTTGACCCTGGCCTTGAGCCTGGCGGCCCTCACCGGCTGCGGCTCCAAGACGGAAACGCCCGCCGATACCAACACCGACAGCAGCGCGCAGACGGAGGCTCCCGCCACCCTCTCCGGCAGCGTGTCCACCAACGGCTCCACCTCTATGGAAAAGGTCATCGGCGCCCTGAGTGAGCAGTTCATGGCCGACAACAGCGGCGTCACCGTCACCTATGATCCCACCGGCTCCGGCGCAGGCATTGAGGCTGCCAGCAACGGCAGCGCCGACATCGGCCTTGCCTCCCGCGCTCTGAAGGATGAGGAGAAGGTCGGTGGTCTGACCGAGACCGTCGTGGCGCTGGACGGCATCGCTGTCATCGTCAATGCCGACAGCAAGGTGGCGGATCTGACAGTGGAGCAGATCGGCAAGATCTTCACCGGTGAGATCACCGACTGGAGCGAGGTGGGCGGCGATGCCGGTACCATCTCCTGCATCGGCCGTGAGGCAGGCAGCGGCACCCGGGACGGCTTCGAGTCCATCACCGGCACCAAGGACGCCTGCAAGCTGGATCAGGAATTGACCTCTACTGGCGGTGTCATTGAGGCGGTTGCCGGCAACCCCAACGCCATCGGTTACGCATCCCTCTCCGCCGTGGAGGGTAAGAACACCGTCAAGGCCGTGACGGTCGGCGGCGTGGCCTGCACGGAGGAAACTGTTCTGAACGGCAGCTACGCCATTCAGCGGCCCTTCGTGCTGGTGACCAAGACCGGCGAGACCCTGTCTCCGGCAGCCCAGGCATTCTTCGACTACGCTACCTCTTCCGCTGCCAGCCAGCTGATCAAGGCTGCTGGCGCAGTGCCGGTCGCGAAATAAGGGAGCAACCGGCGCGGATCTCGGACATCGTCCAAGATCTGTTCGATCAAAAAAGTGGGGAGGACTCCCACAGGGTTCCTCCCACACCCTTCCTTCCCACAGCATGACAAGCCCGCCTCCATCTATCACCGTAGGTGGAGGCGCTTTCTGTAAAACCGAGAAAGGAGCCAGACATGGACTCTGACGCAATTCTGACCGCCGTCAATGCGGTGGAAAGCATTACAAATCCCCCGCATACACCGGAGCGGAGCAGCTACCGTGCCCGCAAAACCGTGGAGCAGATCATCCATTTGATTTTTTTGCTGTGCGGCATCGTGGCGGTGGCCTTTGTGCTGCTCATCAGCATCTATCTCATTCTCTCCGGCCTGCCCGCCATTCGGCAGATCGGCCTGTTTCAATTTCTGCTGGGCAAGGTCTGGGACCCCACCAACACCACCACCGGCGCACAGTACGGAATTCTGCCCTTTATCCTGACCTCTGTTTACGGCACTGCCGGGGCCATCGTCATCGGCGTTCCTGTGGGACTGCTGACTGCTGTATTTCTGGCGAAGGTGGCCCCACCGAAGCTGGCGGCGGTGATCCGCACGGCGGTACAGCTGCTGGCGGGCATCCCGTCGGTGGTGTACGGTCTGGTGGGCATGATCGTGCTGGTGCCGGCCATCCGGAACCTGTTCCACCTCAGCTCCGGCGCCTGCCTGCTGGCCGCCATGATCGTGCTGGCCATTATGATTCTGCCCTCCATCATCAACGTGTCGGAAACGGCGCTCCGGGCCGTTCCAAAGGAGTACGAGGAGGCCAGTCTCGCCTTGGGCGCGGCGGAGATGGAGACCTATTTCCGGGTCAGCGTCCACGCCGCCCGCAGCGGCATCGCGGCGGCGGTGGTGCTGGGCGTGGGCCGGGCCATCGGCGAGGCGATGGCCATCATTCTGGTGGCGGGCAACGTGTCCAATATGCCGGGGCTGTTTACGCCGGTGCGGTTCCTCACCACCGGCATTATCTCCGGCATGGCCTACGCCAGTGTAGGAAGCCTGTATCAGCAGGCACTTTACTCCATCGGCCTGGTGCTGTTCCTCTTTATCATGCTCATCAATGTGTTCCTGAACGTGTGCGTCAAGAACCGGAAGGAGGGCTGACATGAACGGACAAACCTTATCCCTTCGCCGCCGGGTCTACAACCGGGGGATGCGTGCGCTGGTGGGGCTGTGCGCCGGACTGACCTGCGCGCTGCTGGTATTTTTGATCGGCTACATTTTCTGCCGAGGAATTCCGGGGCTGACCTGGGAACTGCTGTCCGGACAGACCAGCTATATTAAGAATACAATTGGTATTTTACCAAACATTCTCAACACACTGTATATCATTTTGGTGGCTATGGTCATCGTTCTGCCCTTGGGCGTGGGGGCTGCCATCTATTTGACGGAGTATGCGGAAAACCGGCGGCTGGTGAGCCTCATTGAGTTCGCTGCCGAGACCCTGACAGGAATCCCATCCATTATCTTCGGCCTTGTCGGCATGCTGTTTTTCGTGCAGAAAATGAATTTGCAGGCAGGCGTGCTGGCGGGTGGACTGACCCTGGTGGTGATGATCCTGCCTACCATTCTTCGCACCACTCAGGAGAGTCTGAAAACCGTGCCCCAGTCCTACCGGGAGGGAGCATTGGGGCTGGGTGCCGGAAAGTGGCGGATGGTCCGTACCGTGGTGCTGCCCAACGCCATCGACGGCATCGTCACCGGCTGCATTTTGGCCGTCGGCCGGATCGTGGGAGAGAGCGCGGCGCTGCTGTACACCGCTGGATTCGGCCTGGTGCTCAACGGCTTTGTAAAGGCGCTGCACGCCTCCTCCGCCACGCTGACGGTGGCGTTGTATGTCTACGCCAACGAACGGGGCGAGACGGCGGTGGCCTTCTCCATCGCCACCATTCTGATGCTGTTGACCCTGCTCATCAACCTCTCCGCCGTGTTTCTGGGGCGGAAGCTGAAAAAGAATTGAGGAGACCCTATGGAACCAATTTTGGAAGCAAAAAAACTGAATCTCTGGTATGGCCCCAACCATGCCCTTCACGATGTGTCTATCGCTATTCCGGAGCATGAGATCACCGCCTTTATCGGTCCCTCCGGCTGCGGCAAGTCTACCTTCCTGCGGACGCTGAACCGGATGAACGACCTGATCCCGGGTGTGAAGCTCAGCGGCGAGGTGGATTTCCACGGACAGGACCTCTACGGCAGCTCTGTGGACCCCACATGGCTCCGCAAGCAGATCGGCATGGTGTTTCAGAAGGCCAATCCATTCCCTATGAGCATTTACGATAACGTGGCCTACGGTCCCCGGACCCACGGCATCCGAAATCGAGTGAAGCTGGACGAGATCGTGGAGAACTCTCTGCGTTCCGCCTCCATCTGGGACGAGGTAAAGGACCGGCTGAAGAAAAGCGCCTTGGGGCTTTCCGGCGGTCAGCAGCAGCGGCTGTGCATCGCCCGGGCTTTGGCGGTGGAGCCAGAGGTGCTGCTGATGGACGAGTCCACCAGCGCCCTGGACCCCATCTCCACCTCTAAAATTGAGGATCTGGCGGCGGAGCTGAAAAGCCAGTACACCGTGGTGATGGTGACCCACAATATGCAGCAGGCCGCCCGTATTTCCGACAACACCGCCTTTTTCCTGCTGGGGGAGCTGGTGGAGTTCGGCAAGACGGAGCAGCTGTTTTCCACCCCCGCCGACAAACGGACGGAGGATTACATCACCGGGAGGTTTGGGTAAGATGCGCAACAAATTCGACGAACAGCTTTTGCAGCTCAACCACGAGATGATCGAGATGGGGGCGCTGTGCGAGGAGGTCATCGCCCTGTCCTCTCAGGCGCTGACGGAGGGGGACACGGCGCTGGCCGCCAAGGTAGCTCCTCTGGACAGCGAGATCGACCACAAGGAGCGGGAGATCGAAAACCTCTGCCTGAAGCTGCTTTTGCGGCAGCAGCCGGTGGCCCGGGATCTGCGGCAGATCTCCGCCGCATTGAAGATGATCACCGACATGGAACGCATCGGCGATCAGGCGGAAGACATCGCGGAGATCGTGGCCTTTTTAGACGGGCGACAGGCGGAAAATGACGCCCTTTTGAAAGAAATGGCGAAGGCTATCATACAAATGGTGACGGAAAGTGTGGACGCCTATGTGAAATGTGATATAATGTTGGCGAAAAAGGTCATCGCGGCGGATGATGTTGTGGACGAGCAGTTTGCCCGGGTCAAGCAGAGCCTGATTGGAAAGATCGCGGCAGACCCGGCAGACGGCGAATACGCTCTGGACCTGCTGATGATCGCCAAGTACTACGAGCGCATCGGCGATCACGCCACGAACATTGCCGAGTGGGTCATTTACTCCGTGACCGGGACCCACAAGGACGAAATCACACTGACATAAGGAGATTGCTATGATCTGGTGCGTGGAGGACGACGCCAGTATCCGGGATATTGAGCTGTACGCCCTGACATCCACCGGCTTTGAGGCCAGAGGCTTTGACGATGGAGCATCCTTCTGGGAGGCGCTGCAGACGGAAACGCCGGAGCTGGTCCTGCTGGATGTGATGCTGCCGGGAGAGGACGGCGTTTCTCTGCTGAAACGGATGAAGGCCGCACCGACCTTGCGGGACATCCCCGTCATCATGGCCACAGCCAAGGGCGCGGAATACGACAAAATTCAAAGTCTGGACTTAGGGGCCGACGACTATCTGGTAAAGCCCTTCGGCGTCATGGAGATGGTCTCCCGGGTGAAGGCGGTGCTGCGGCGGTGCCGCTCCACCGACACGCCCCACGTTCTCTCCGCCGGGGGCCTTTCCGTGGATCTGGACCAACGCATTGTGACGGCGGACGGCCAGCGGCTCCAGCTCACTTATAAGGAGTTTGAGCTTTTGCGGCTGTTTCTGTCCCATCCGGGAATGGCATTCACCAGAGAACAGCTATTCACACAGGTGTGGAATATGGAGTACATGGATGACAGCCGCACACTGGATATGCACATCCGCACCCTGCGGCAGAAGTTAGGGGCCTACGGCAAGCTGATCGAGACCGTTCGGAACGTGGGCTACCGCATGGAGACCGGCCTATGACCGGGAAGATTTTTCGTTCGACTCTGGCGGCGTCACTGACGGTGCTGCTGGCATCGCTGCTGGTGATCACCGGCTGCCTTTACACCTATTTCGGCACGGTGCGGGAACAGCAGCTTCAGACAGAACTGACACTGGCTGCGGCGGCGGTGGAAGCGGACGGCGCGGACTATCTGGCCCGCGTCCGGGACACGGCGGAGCGGCTGACCTGGGTGGCATCGGACGGCGCAGTGCTGTATGACACCCGAACGGATACGCAGCCCATGGAAAATCATGGCCAGCGGGAGGAGATCCGGGAGGCGCTCACCGGCGGCAGCGGCAGCAGCGCCCGCTATTCCGAGACGCTGACGGAAAAGATGCTCTATCAGGCGGTGCGCCTGACGGACGGTTCTGTGCTCCGCATTTCCGGCAGTCAGAAAACGGTATGGATGCTGGTTCTTGGGATGCTCCACGCCGTCATCGTGGTGGCGCTGTTGGCGGTGGGACTTTCCGCACTCTTGGCGAGCCGGGCGGCCCGACGGGTGGTGGAGCCGCTGAACCGGCTGGATCTGGAGCACCCGCTGGACAACAACGCCTATGAGGAGCTGTCTCCGCTGTTGGGGCGGGTCTACGCCCAGCAGCAGGAGATCCGCCATCGGACCAGAGACCTCCGGCAGCGGCAGGACGAATTTGAACAGATCACCGGCAGTATGCGGGAAGGTCTGGTGCTGCTGGACCACAGCGGGCGCATCCTCAGCATCAATCCGGCGGCCCAAGCCCTGTTTCATGCGGACGGTACCTGCGTAGGACAGGATTTCTTGACAGTGGATCGCCATCCGGACCTGACCGCCGCCATCCATGACGCCGCCGAGACCGGACACAGTCAGCTGCGGGCAGAGCGGCGAGGCCGGGAATACCAGCTTGATTTCAGCCGTATCGAATTCAACGGCAAGGTGCTGGGTACGGTTTTGCTGGCCTTTGATGTGACGGAGCAGGCGGAAGCCGAGCGGATGCGGCGGGAGTTCACCGCCAACGTGTCTCACGAACTGAAAACGCCCTTGCAGTCCATTATCGGCAGCGCGGAATTGCTGGAAAACGGTCTGGTGAAGCCGGAGGACCAGCTCCGGTTCCTGAGCCGCATCCATCAGGAGGCGGACCGGCTGGTGGCGCTGATCAACGATATTCTCCGCCTGTCCCAGTTGGACGAGGGCGGTGCGTTGCCCCATGAGCAGGTATCCGTTTTGGAGTTGGCGCAGGAGGCGGCCCGCTCTCTGACAGCACAGGCGGCGGCAAAAGCGGTGCACATTTCCGTGACCGGCACCGCCGGAACGGTTTTCGGCGTTCGGCGGCTACTGTACGAGATCGCCCGGAACCTCTGCGAGAACGCCGTGAAGTACAACGTCCCCGGCGGAAGCGTCACCGTAGAGGTGGCGGAAACGGATCGGGACGTGACCCTCTTGGTTCGGGATACCGGCATCGGCATCCCGGAGGGGGATCAGAGCCGGGTCTTTGAGCGGTTTTACCGGGTGGATAAGAGCCATTCCCGGGCCATTGGCGGCACGGGGCTGGGGCTGTCCATCGTGAAACACGCCGTAGCGTATCACCACGGGACCCTCCGGCTGGAAAGCCAGCCGGGGAAGGGAACCGTGATCACGGTGACGCTGCCCAAGAAGCCAACAGAATGAACTTCGGAAAACCGTGGGTCCTCCCACGGTTTTTCTTTTCAAACGGCCGCTTTCCGTGTATACTGGAACAAAAAACGAACGAGGTAGAGGATTATGCCGATTTTTGATACCCATGCCCATTATGACGCGGACCGCTTTGACAGCGACCGGGATGCGCTCCTTTCCGCCATGCCGGGGGTCGGCGTGGGGCTGGTGCTGGCCCCGGGATGCGACCTGCCCTCCTCCCATGCGGCGGCAGAGCTGGCGGAGCGGTACCCGCATGTGTACGCAGCCGTGGGCGTCCATCCGGAGGACTGCGACGGCTTCCAAGACGAGGATCTGACGGAGCTGCGGCAGCTTTTGGAGCGGCCCAAGGTGGTGGCTATCGGGGAGATCGGGCTGGATTACTACTGGGAGGACAACCCGTCCAGAGCGTTTCAGCAGACGGTATTCCGCAAGCAGCTGGCACTGGCGGCAGAGCTGGATCTGCCGGTGATCGTCCATGATCGGGAGGCCCACGGGGACTGCCTCGCCATCATCAAGGAATTTCCCACCGTCACCGGCGTGTTCCACTGCTTTTCCGGCTCGCCGGAGATGGCGGCGGAGCTGCTGAAGCGGGGCTGGTATCTGGGCTTTGATGGCCCCATCACCTATAAAAACGCCAAGCGGGCCCCGGAGGTGGCGGCGGTGACGCCGCTGGAGCGGATCGTGGTGGAGACGGACGCTCCCTATATGGCTCCGGTACCCATGCGGGGCAAACGGAATGACAGCCGGTATCTCCCCTATGTGATCGAAAAACTGGCGGAGTGGAAAGGCGTGACGGCGGAGGAAATGACCCGCGTGACGTGGGAAAACGGCAGACGGCTGTTCCAAATTTAAACAAAAAACACTCCCGCACCCATTTGGATGCGGGAGCGTTTCTTATGTATGCAACAGAATGGATTTCACGATGATGCTGATGCCGCCCAGCAGGAAAAACACGATGGACAGCTTTTGCAGCCGCTCTCCGCTGATGTGAGGGGAGAGGAGCCGGGCCAGCTGGGCGGCGCAGAAGGCGGCGGCCAGCGAGATAAGGCTGAAGCACAGGGAAGCGCTGTTCAGGAGCCCGGTGCAGAGATACAGCCCGGTGCGGAACAGGTTTTCACCCAGAAAGAGGAAGCAAATGCTGCCCTTGAATTCATCGTAATCCTTGGCAGTGCGCTGAAGGTAGGCTACCAGAAACATATTGATGCCGAACAGCCCCGCGCACATACCGGAGAAGAAGGCCACCAGATACCGCAGCCACGGGATTTCCCGACGATCCGGGCGGATGGGGCGCAGCCGGCGGGTGGCCATTTCCAGTCCCAGAAATACCACAACGCCGCCCAAAACCGTTTTGATGATCCAGGGCAGGGAGAAGCGCAGCAGCCAGGTCCCGGGGACCACCCCGGCCACCATAGCCAGCAGCAGGGGAAGGATGGCCCGCCAGCGGAAGTTGTTCCGGTTTTGCCAAGTGATCCGACCGTTGATGACCAGATCCGGCAGCAGACTGCCCGGTGTGATCAGGGTGTTGTCCAGCCGCATGGCCAGCAGCGGTGCGGAGATCAGGGGATTCCCGAACCCAATGAGCCACTTGAGGGTATAGGCCGCCAACTGGACGAGAAAAATAAACAGGATCATGCTTCCGGTGTAGTTCATGAGATCCCCTCCCACGCGAAGTTCTGTGTACGTTCCCAACTATACCACATCGCATCGGAGAAAAAAAGCTTTTTTCTCATTTCCGCGCCGCTGACAGTGGAAAATTGCCGGGTTTGGTATAGCCTTTGGATTTTTTGACCATACTCCTTCCGTACCTATGAACAGGAAGGGAGGTATTGTATGGAAAACAAGGTGAAAAACGTACTTTCGGGCATTGGCTTTTACGGCACGCTGGCGGTGTGCCTGCTGGTGATTGGGGTGTGCGGATGGCTCTTGTTGCAGGACCGGGAGGACCCGGCTCCGCAGCAGGCAGTGACGCCGCAGATCCCTGTGTCACAGCCGGTGGAAATGCCGGAGGTGCGGCTCCCGGCGGTGGAGACCCTGGAACCGGCGCCGGTGCCGGTTCCGGTCCCGCCCAAGGAGACCAAAGAGCTGCCGGAGGTGGAGGTGGATCACACGCCGGTGGCGGCGGAAGCACCCCGTCTGGTGGTGACACCGCTGCAGGGGGATGTGCTGACGGCTTTTTCCATGGAGGAGCTGGTATACAGTCCTACTTTGGGAGATTGGCGTACCCACAACGGCGTGGACATCGCCGCTCAGCAGGGAACCACGGTACTGGCGGCCTCCGCAGGGGCGGTGCTGTCGGTGACGGACGATCCCCTGATGGGCACCACCGTGGTGCTGGAGCATGACAACGGCTATCAGACCACCTATGCCAATCTTCAGGCCAAGCCCAACGTGGAGGCCGGGGACCCGGTGTCCGCCGGGCAGATCATCGGCGCGGTGGGGACCACTGCGGCGGCGGAGTCCGGACAGCCCCATCTGCACTTCGCCGTCACCAAGGACGGCAAGGCCGTAGACCCCAACGAATATTTGAGCGGTTGAGCGGAACAAGGCCCCGGATTTCCGGGGCCTGCCGCTTTTTTTAACCGTTTTCCCGGGGAAAGTTACATCAATTCGGATTTTTTCGAAAAAATTCAATATTTTCCTTGACATTTGCTGTATTTCGGATATAATGATAAGGCTTGCAATATGTAAGTAAATCCTTGCTCTCATCTGAGAATGAGGGCCATTTGTCCAAAAGGAGGTGCAAATATGGCAAAGATTACTGCCAATTACGAGGTCGTCTATGTGCTCGACCCTGCACAGGGTGAGGAGGCTATCGCCGCTCAGGTTGCGAACTTCAAGTCTCTGGCCGAGCAGAACGGCTCTGACGTCGTGGTTGAGGAGTGGGGCAACCGCAAGCTGGCTTATCCCATCAACTACAAGACTGAGGGCTACTATGTGCTCATGACCTTCGTCAGCGGCCCGGCATTCCCCCGCGAGCTGGATCGTAAGCTGCGGATCGCCGAGGGCGTCATGCGTTCCCTGATCGTCTGCAAGGGCGAGTAAAGGAGCAGCACATGCTGAATCGAATCATTCTCATGGGTCGCCTGACCCGTGACCCCGAGCTCCGGCGCACCGGCAGCGGTACGGCGGTGACGTCCTTCTCTCTGGCTGTTGACCGGGACTTCAAGTCCCAGTCCGGCGAAAAGGAAACGGACTTCATTGACATCGTGGCCTGGCGTAACACCGCCGAATTTGTGAGCAAGTACTTCACCAAGGGCCGCATGGCCGTGGTGGAGGGCCGCCTGCAGATCCGGGACTGGACCGACAAGGACGGCGGCAAGCGCCGCAGTGCCGAGGTCGTGGCCGACAATGTGTATTTCGGGGATTCCAAGCGCGACGGCGGCGACAATTCCGGCTACAACCCCGGTTATGCTCCCGCCCCCGCTTCCCACAGCGCCGCTCCCAGCAATTTCAGCGCCAGCGGCTCTGACTTCGCCGAGATCGGCGAGGATGACGGCGAACTGCCGTTCTGATATTACTATAAGGAGGAAGCAATCATGGCTTTCGATCGTGAAGCTCGTCCCGCCCGTCCCGCACGCGGCAACAAGCGCCGTAAGGTCTGCCAGTTCTGCGCCGAGAAGTGCGAGTGCATTGATTATAAGGACGCCGCCAAGCTGCGTCGTTTCGTTTCTGAGCGTTCCAAGATCCTGCCCCGTCGGACCACCGGCACCTGCGCCATGCATCAGCGTGAGCTGACTGAGGCCATCAAGCGTGCCCGTCAGATCGCTCTGCTGCCCTACGTCACCGACTAAAAGCAGCTGAATCGAATCAATCGACTGAAAAAGTCCCGAAGGTTTTCCTTCGGGACTTTTTTTGTCGTGCTTTGGGGGATATATGAAAGCTGTTGCTGTAATTGCGGCAACTCGTGCGATCTTGTTCCGCGGGCAACGGAGGCGAATATGGCGGACGCAATTCGTTACGGCTGCATAACAAGGAGGAATTGTATGGAAAACACAAGCAATTACGGTCTGAAGCGCTGGGACGGCGAGGACCGCATTCTGGTGGAGGAATTCAATGACAACTGGGACAAGATCGACACGGCGCTGAAAGGCAATGCCGACGGCGTGGCGGCGCTGCAAACGGCGCTGGCCAGCTGCGGAAACTGTCAAATAGGGATTTCCACTTATACCGGTACCGGAACACGAGGTGAGGAATACCCCACGGTAATCACATTCCCCAAAATGCCCACGGTCTTTTTTGTTCGGGGCAGAGGCACCTTTTTTGCTGCGCAGGGCGGCGCATCCGAGGGCAGTCTGATCGTCTATGACAGCGGCAGTGCGCAGATCCAGGATGCATTGTTGTCCTGGTCAGGCAATCAGCTTTCCATTGTATCCAGCAATAACGCAAAGTACCAACTGAACACCGACAATTCCCTATACTGGGTTCTGGCCCTGTACCAGATGGATGCCTGAGGCAAAAAAATCCCCCGGACTTTCGTCCGGGGGATTTCTCAACTTGTTACAAGCTGTTTTACTATTCTGAGATTAGCCCAGGATAGAGAGACCAGAGGTGCCGACCAGCTTGTAGGTATCATTGTACATACCGTCGAAGGTGACAGTTACGGTGGCCTTCACCTTGACGCCGCCGCTGGCGAGGTCCAGGGTGATAGAGGGAACCTTAGCGTTGTCCAGCATATACTGAACAGTCTGGGTGCCCTTGTAAGAAGTGGTCTGGGTGAAGGTCTCGCCGTCAACCACCAGAGTCACGGTAACCTTGCCCTTGGTGCCTTCCCAATCGGTGCTGAAATTGGGATAACCCTCAACAACATAGTTGCTGTAAGACAGCCCCAGCGCACCAGCCTGATTCTTGGAAACGGTCACGTCGAAGGTGCCGTTGCCCTCGGTAACTTCGGGAGCCTTGCCATCATCGACATCCTCGATGACCAGAGCCTTCACCAGATAGTCCTCGATCACGGCATAAACCTTATCGTTGGTGTCCTTGGTGATGGCCTTGTAGCTGCTCTCGGTGATGTTGCCATCCTCGTCCACAGCGTAGACCTTGGCGTTGTCATCAACAGTGATGGTGTAGTTGAAGTCCTTGGTGGTGTCATCATATTTCACCAGCACGGTGTAGTCAGCGCTCTTCTTGTCGATACCGATGGTGCTCTTGGCAGCAACGGCAGTAACCGTATTGTTGCTGCTGTCAACGCCCTCGATCTTGGGAGTGTTGTTGAAGACCTGCTTGGCATCGGTGTTATTGTAAGCATCGGTGCTGTAGCTGGTCAGACGGGTGATGACGCCGTACTTATCCACAGAATAGCTCTCGAACAGGCCGTTCAGGGACTTGACATCCGCAGAAGCCAGAGTCTTGTCGTTGACCTCAACGTTCCAGTCGACCATAACTTCCTTGATCTCGCCGTTGATCACAGCGTTGAAGGTGTAGTAGTCACTGTTCTTGGTGTGGATCAGGTTGGAGACAGACTCGTTGGCCAGGAAGATCATCTTCTTGTTGCTGTCAGAGATGATGGAAGAATCATCCGCATAGATGAACATCACCTTGGTCATGCCGCCCTTGACATAAGCATAGGCAGACACGTTCTTGGTAGCGGTGGAAGCGATCTTGGGAGCATTCTTGATGCCGGTGTAGACGGTGTAATCATCGTCATCAATGTTGTAGACCACGAAGATGGTCTTGGAGTTGGTCTGAACGTTCTTAGTACCAGTGGTATCGCTTGCAGCCACGCTCTTGCTGCCGGTCTTATCGATGGTGTAGAACTTGGCCTTAGTCATCTGAACGCCGGCCTTATCGCTGGTCAGGTTGAAGTCACCATTCACACCCTGGTTCTTGGGCTCAGAGGTGCCCTCATAGAGACCGGAATTGGCAGTATTAAAGGTACCGGTAGCAATGGTCGTAGCCACGGGCTTCAGGGTGTAAACGCCGTTGTCTTCCTTGTAGGTGACAATGGTGCCCAGCTCCAGCTTATTGGAATTGCCCTTGTAATCCTTGGCAGTTTCAACAACCTTCTCGGTGCCGTCAGCGAAGACGAGCATAGCCTTGTTGGAGTTGAAGTTGGTCTTGTTCTGATAGTCAACCAGCAGAGCGTAGTTGCCGATCTCCTCGACTTCCTCAACATAGATGGCATAGCCATAAGCATCCAGGTAGACATCGTACTCGTTGCCAACGCTGGCATCATCCAGCTTCACGCCGTCGGCCTTGTTGGAGAACTTGTAAGCGGTGTCCTCGATGTAGATAGCCTTGTTGGCATCCCAAACCTTGGCCTTGTTCTCAATGCGGGTAGCCTCGCCGGAGACGGACTTAGCAACCTCAACGGACTTGATCTCCTTGGCATCCTCGGAGTAGGTGTACAGGACATAAGCGTCATCATCGAAGGAAGCGGTGGTCTCGAACTCCTCGCTGTTCTTCATGCTGGTGGGCTTCACACCCTCGGGGATCACAACAACATAAGCATCCTTCTTGGAGGTAGCAGCAACAGACTTGGAGATCTCGCCGACATAGGTGTTGACCTCGGTGATGGTGACGGTATCAGCATCGTCATCATAGAAGACCTCGGTCAGAACGCCGTTGGCGCCATAGCTGTCATCATCGTTATCCTTGGTGATAGCGACGGGGACGATCTTGTTCTCGGGATCAACAACGCCGTCCACATAGACGGAAACGTCCTTCTTCTCGATCTTGGAGCCCAGGCCCAGATCCTTGTAGATGTCGCAGACATCAACGGACTTGGTGTAGGTCAGATCAGCGGTGTCAGCGTAGGTGCCGATCTTCTCAGCCTTCAGCTTCCACACGTTGGCGGGACGAGCGAAATCGTCGGAACCCTTGGTGACGGACAGGTTGTCGAAATACTTCTCGGCGAACTGCATCTTGCCGTCAGCCTTGAAGATCTTACCGTCGGTCTTGCCGGTGTTGACCATGTCCTTAGCAGAGGACTGATCCTTGATGGTGATGTTGCCAACGGTGACGGTGGAGTTCTTCTCATACTCGACCATGGTAGCGGTCAGAGTGTTCAGAGCGTACAGGCAAGCCTCCTCGCGGTTGACAGCCTTGACACCGTTGAAATCGCCCACCAGATCATCGTCCAGGCCGATGTTCAGAGCGCGCTTGGCGACGTTGATGGACCAGTTGGGGCCAGTGTAGCCTTCCTTAGCGGAATCATAGCCCAGAGCGCCCAGCAACATCTTCATGAAGGCATAGCCGGTCAGGGAGTTGGCGGGACGGAAGGTGCCGTCAGCGTAACCGGAGATGATGCCTTCCTTCTGGCAATAAGCGATATAGCCAGCGAAGGTGTGGTTGGTGGGGACGTCCTTGTAAGGAGCGGCGTCAGCAACCAGAGCGGATGCGGTGGTGGGGCCAAGGATCAGGTTGCAGATGATCTTGGCAGCAGCGCCACGGGTCAGGGTGGCGGTGGGGTTGAAGGTACCGTCGGTATAACCGTCGATAACCTTAGCGGCGGACATCACGTCAACAGCTTCAGCGTACTGGATCTTGCTGCTGTCAGTGAAGTCCTTGGCACCAGCGCTGACAGTGACCAGAGACATGGTCATCACCAGAGCCAGTACCAGAGAAAGGAACTTCTTCATGGGGTTTCCTCCTTGATAAAATGTCGAAACATTCCCTTGGAGCTCCCCGCCCCCGGGTTCCGGGTTTCGTGTCGGGGCTAGCCTGCTCGTCAAAATCCCTGAGATGCCGCCGAACCGCAAGCGGTTCGGTGCGCATCGGACGAGATTTTTCCTCGCTTTCCATCCGCAAACGCTTCGCTGGTTTGCGAATGGAGAATGGGGAACGGCCCGACTTGCGTCGGGGGTTACGAGCCTACACCAAGCACGGAGCTTGGAGGCAGTTTGCCCGCGGTTCTGTTTCGCAAGCCTAATGTAACAGGCCCCGGCCGGGATGTAAATAGATTCGCCCGGTTCGTAATGCAGATGTAAAAAAGTGCGGAAATAACGTGATTTCCGCACTTTTTGTTGTTTGCAACCGTGGCAATATTCAATTCGTTTCAAGGGGCTTTTCCTTGGGCGGCAGGGCGTACCGCTTGCCGGTGAGGAGGAGCTCGCCCCGGTCTGCCATGCGCCGCAGCAGCGCCGTACACTGGGCGGGGGGCAGGTTCAGAAGCTCCGCCAGCTCCTTCCGGACGGCGGTGCCGTGGGCGGCAAGGTAGGCCGTCACCGCGGCGGACTGGTCCTCCGGCAGGACCACGGCCCCCGCCGGGTAGTAGCACCCGCCTATACGGACCACGGTTCCGTCCTGACGGAGCTGGTTCAGCAGCTTCAGCGCGGCGCTTTTGGACACGCCCAGCAGGTTCATGACCTCCTCCCGGGTCAGGGACTTGGCCTCGGAGAGCCGGTCCAGCACGGTCTGACGCTGGCTGCCCCGGCGGCTGAGGCGGCTCAGATCCCCTAAGCTGAGCTGTTCCAGCCCGCCCCGGATCAGGGCAGTGCGGATCACGGTGGAGAGGCGGGCCAGGTCCATGGGCTTTCCGGTGCCGGGGGTCAGGAGGACACGGTCTTGAGCGGGGTCCTTGCGGTGGCCGCAGACATCTCCCAGCAGGCGGTTGAGACGGCTGCCTATGGGGATTTCCCGGTCCGGCAGGCGCAGGAGACCCCGGTCCAGATCCACCTGCGACCATGTGAGATTCAGAATTTCTCCGGGCCGCATCTGGAGCTTCCAGCCCATCCAGAGGGCCAGTCCTACCACGGAACTGCCCTCCTGCTGGACGATCCGCCAAAGGAGATATTCGCTGTCCGGCGGCAGCTCCGGCGCGGCGCTTTGACGCTCCTGAAAGTATTGGGAGAAGGAACCCCGGAGGGTGGACACCGCCATGCCGCTGACCCGGGCGGCGTAGGTCCAGTCATGAGTCTGAAGCTGGCGGATGACGAAGTCCTGACGGAGATCCTTGAGACTGACCTTCTGGCCCTCGGTGTCCAGCGCGGTCCGGGCCAGCCGGGAGACGGACTCCGGCGGCATGGGCCACTGATATCGGTCGGAAATGATGACGTGGGGGTCCCGCTGGGCGTACAGGCGATGGCGCTCCCGGAGGCAGTCCTCCGCGGAGGGGGCCAGCGGGACGGTCCGATCTGGAAGGGTCAGGGCATTGTCCTCAAACTGCACCTGATCCCAGGTGAGGGCGGCGATCTCCTCCCGGCTCAGGCCCTCCAGCCACGCCAGACGGAGAATGGCCCCTTCCGGGCTGTACGGGAACCGAGTCAGTACCCGCTCCATGGCCGCCGGGTCCGGCCGTTTGAATGTATACCCCATTCCGGGACCTCCCCTTCTCCGCCGGGAGTCCCGGCGGGAAAAATCAAGGCCGGTGGGGCGTATACAAAATAACCCTTTTGTAAATATTCGCCCTCTGACGAGGGCTGCAGGCCGCCCACGGAACCAAACGAATCGGGCTGGAAGCGAAAAAAGCCGCACTGAATGAGATCGGTTTTGAAACTTTCAGGACCGATCTCATTCAGTGCGTTCAAAGGGGGATTTCCCTTGCTTTTTCCGCTGCTTTTCAGTAAAATTAGGTTGTCGATGTGGGGCGGCGCTTTTCTTTTGGCGCTGCAAAGATAACAAAAGGGTTATTTTGTCTAACAGAGCAGCCCCAGCCGTTCCAGCCGCCGCAGATGCTCCGTGCCGGTGGTCAGCAGGTAGATCCGGGTGGTCTCGATGGAACTGTGGCCCAGAATATCCGCCAGCTTCACCACGTCCTGACAGGCCCGGTAAAAGGTCCGGGCGAACAGGTGCCGCAGATTGTGGGGGAAGACCTTATCCGCCGCCACGCCGGCAGCGCAGCACAGCCGCTTCATCTCCGCCCAGATCTGCACCCGGGAAAGACGTTTTCCACCTCCGGTGAGGAATACCTCACCGGAGGTGATTTTTTGCCGTTTTACGTATTTTAAGAGCTTTTTGCACAGCTTCTCCGGCAGAAGAATGGTGCGGACTTTACCTTTTAATGCTACCACCGCTTTTCCACGGCGGAGGGCTTCCACCGTAATGTACGGCACTTCGCCTACCCGGATGCCCGTGGCGCAGATGGTTTCCATCACCAGTGCCAGCCGCTCCCTCCCCAGCGTTCTGGCGGTGCGGACCAGCGTGCGGTATTCTTCCCGGTCCAGTTCCCGTTCCGCCTCCCGGAAGCTGCGGCGCTGGAGCCGCAGCGCCTTCACTTTACATTCCGGCCAGCCCATAAAGGCGAAAAAGCGGTTGATACCTGCCAGCATGGCGTTGACGGTGGCGGGGGCGTATTGGGCTGTGAGCTGCGCCTTCCATGTCAGGACCAGCCCCCGCTCCACCGCGCCACCGCTCCACCGGGCAAAGGCCCGGACTGCCCGGAGATAGTTCTCCGCTGTTCCGACGCTGTATTCCTTCCGCAAAAGCTCCGCCTGAAAAGCTGCCAGCCGGGCGGGGGCGATCCGGCGCAAGCACTCCTGTGTCTCCATCTGTATCCTCCCATTTTATTGACGGCGGTCTCTGAGAACCGCGTTTTTTCTCTGATCTATGCAACAGCATACTCCCCACAGCCGCCGCAGACAAGAAGGCCGCCCTGATCGGGCGGCCTTCAGCGTGTCGAAAAAGTCTTTTCTCCCCGCTGAGCAAGTT
>UMHI01031726.1_pt1 | contig 41768 bp, 38 predicted proteins | sample 1965481 | NCBI WGS metagenome assembly UMHI01 (sample SAMEA4836093, study PRJEB28245) | human gut metagenome | biome: gut microbiome; material: fecal sample | place: Denmark | collected 2008 | reverse complement strand
AAGTGCAAGATCATTCGTCGTAAAGGCCGTGTCATGGTCATTTGCGAGAATCCCAAGCACAAGCAGCGCCAGGGCTAAGACTTAATTGGAGGTTAAAGAGTATGGCACGTATTGCCGGTATTGACCTGCCCAAGGATAAGCGAATCGAAATCGGTTTGACTTACATCTACGGCATTGGCAGAAAGAGCGCTCAGGACATTCTGGCGCAGACAGGCATTAACCCCGACACCCGCGTGAAGGATCTGACCGACGCGGAAGAGGCCAAGCTGCGTGAAGCCATCGACCACGGCTACATGGTCGAGGGCGACCTGCGCCGCCAGACCGCGCTCGACATCAAGCGTCTGAGCGAGATCGGTTGCTATCGCGGCACCCGTCATCGCCGCGGCCTGCCCGTTCGCGGTCAGCGCAGCAAGACCAACGCACGCACCCGCAAGGGCCCCAAGAAGACCATTGCGAACAAGAAGAAGTAAGGAGGGAGAATAGAATATGGCTACTGCTAAGGCTAACGGCAAGAAGGTTATCCGCCGCCGTCGCGAAAAGAAGAACATTGAGCGTGGACAGGTCCACATTCGTTCTTCCTTCAACAACACCATGGTCACGGTGACCGACTCTCAGGGCAACGCCCTTTCCTGGGCTTCCTCCGGTGGTCTCGGTTTCCGCGGCAGCAAGAAGTCCACTCCCTTCGCCGCGCAGAGCGCTGCTGAGACGGCGGCTACCGCCGCTATGGAGCATGGTCTCAAGACCGTCGAGGTCTTTGTCAAGGGTCCCGGTCAGGGTCGTGAAGCGGCCATCCGCGCCCTGCAGGCTGTGGGTCTCGAGGTCACCATGATCAAGGACGTTACGCCGATTCCTCACAATGGCTGCCGTCCCCCGAAGCGCCGCCGCGTTTAATCGAAAGAGGAGGTAACAAGCAATATGGCTAAGAATATGCAGCCGATCGCCAAGCGCTGCAAGGCTTTAGGCATTTCTCCTGCCGTTATGGGTTATGCGAAGAAGACCACGAACCGCAACCCGGGCAGCCAGATGAAGAGAAAAAAGAGCGAGTATGGCATCCAGCTTGCTGAGAAGCAGAAGGTCAAGTTCATCTACGGTATCCTGGAAAAGCAGTTCCATGATTACTATGAGAAGGCCGCTGCGGCTCCCGGCAAGACCGGTGACAACCTGCTCATCACCGTCGAGCGCCGTCTGGACAACGTCGTCTATCGCATGGGCTTTGCGATGACCCGCCGTCAGGCCCGTCAGCTCGTCAGCCACGCCCACTTCACCGTCAACGGCAAGAAGGTCAACATTCCTTCCTACCTCGTCAAGGCCGGCGATGTGATCGAGGTCGCAGAGAGCAGCCGCTCCGCCGAGTGCTTCAAGCGCCTGCTGGGTCAGGACGCGCCCGTGTTCCTGCAGCCCGTGTGGATGGAGCGCGAGAAGAATGCTCTCAAGGGCACCATCACTCGTCTTCCCACCCGCGAGGAGATCGACGTTCCTGTTGAGGAGCACCTCATCGTTGAGTTGTACTCCAAGTAATCGGAGGATACCCTCAATAATGATAGGAATTGCCGGCGGGGCGCAGCAATGCGCCACCGCAATGAGAAGATGAAGGAGGGTAACTGCATGATTGAAATTGAAAAGCCCCAGATCGAGTGTATCGAAGACTCCGCAAACAGCTCCTACGGCAAGTACGTTGTCGAGCCTCTGGAGCGTGGATACGGCATTACGCTGGGCAACGCCCTGCGCCGCATTATGCTCTCTTCGCTCCCCGGCACCGCAGCTACCGCCATCAAGATCGCCGGTGTGCAGCATGAGTTCTCCACCATCCCCGGCGTCAAGGAGGATGTGACGGAGATCGTCCTCAACGTCAAGAGCCTGATCACCAAGCTCCACAACGCGGAGGGCACCAAGACGGTCTTCATCGAGGCCACCGGTCCCTGCGAGGTCAAGGCCGGCGACATCAAGTGCGACAGCGAGGTCGAGGTCCTCAATCCCGACCTGCACATCGCAACGCTCGACGCCGGAGCGACGCTCAACATGGAGCTGACGCTCAGCCACGGCCGCGGCTATGTCCCCGCTGACCGCAACAAGCCGGCGCAGACAACGATCGGCCTCATTCCGGTCGATTCGATCTACACGCCTGTTTACAAGGTCAACTACACCGTGGAAAACACCCGCGTGGGCAACATGACCGACTTCGACAAGCTGACGCTCGAGGTCTGGACCGACGGCACCATCTCGTCCCGTGACGCGGTGTCCCTCGGCGCCAAGATCCTCTGCGATCACTTCGCTCTCTTCACCGACCTGTCCGACGCCATGGGCGGCAAGTCCACCGTCGTCGAGAAGGCCGAGACCCAGCGCGACAAGGTTCTGGAGCTGACCATCGAGGAGCTCGATCTCTCCGTGCGCAGCTTCAACTGCCTCAAGCGCGCCAACATCAACACCGTCGAGGACTTGATCTCCAAGACCGAGGACGATATGATGAAGGTCCGCAACCTGGGCCGCAAGAGCCTCGAAGAGGTCATCAACAAGCTGGCAATGATGGGTCTGTCCCTCGCCAGCGACGACAACAACTGACAGGGGTTGTCGCCTGCGGCAGCACCGCAGGACGAAGACCCGCTAACTTATCCTGATAAGGAGGAAAACCAACATGCCCGGAACTCGTAAGCTCGGTAAGACTACCGATCAGCGTATGGCGATGCTCCGTCAGCAGGTCACCGACCTTCTGGACAACGGCAAGATGGAAACGACCGTCACCCGCGCCAAGGAGATCAAGCCCCTGGCTGAGAAGATGATCACCCTCGGCAAGAAGGGCGATCTGGCGGCTTATCGTCAGGCGATGGCTTTCATCACCCGCGAAGACGTCTGCAAGAAGACCTTCAAGGAGCTGGCCCCCGCCTATGCTGAGCGCAACGGCGGCTATACCCGCATCGTCCGCACCGGCGTTCGCCGCGGCGACGCTGCCGAGACGGCCATCATCGAGCTGGTCTAAGCATAACAGCGTAAGTAAAAAGTCCTTTTGTATGGCAGATCGCGAAGCCATACAAAAGGACTTTTTATGCTTCTCTGCCGCATGATCGGAAACGCCCGTTTTCCTTGCAGCGCAAAACGCCCTCTGTTGCACGCCGCAGTGCATCGGAGGGAAAAGAATGATCCGCGGCCCGTCCCGCAGGGATAAGCGCGCCGTCGGGCGCATAAGTTCCTCCGAGGGGGCGATGGAATGACAAGGAAAAAGCGGCGGGCGCTGCTGTGTATGCTCGCCGTACCGCTGCTGGCGCTTGCGCCGCGTTCGGAGGAAAGTCTGCCGGCCTCTGCCGCGGAGCCGGCGGCTGTGCCGGAGAAATATGTGGCGCTGACCTTCGACGACGGCCCATGGTCCGAGACCACCGAGCAGCTGCTCGACGGCCTCGCAGAGCGGGGCGCCAAGGCGACCTTCTTCCTGATCGGCGAGCAAATTGCCGGGCACGAGGACACCGTGCGCCGCATGGCGGACGAGGGGCATCAGGTCGGCAGCCACACCTTTACGCACATGGACCTCAGCCGCGGCGACCCCGCCGAGCGCCTGCGCGAGATTGCTGCGACCGACGAGACGCTGCGCGCGCTTCTTGGCGACGGAGTCTATTGGCTCCGCCCGCCGTGGGGCTTTCTCGCCCCGCAGACCGCCGCGGCAGTCGAGGTGCCGATGGTCTACTGGTCGCTGGATACGGAGGACTGGCGCAGGCTGGACGCCGACGCCGTGGCGCAGGACATCATCGACCATGCCCGCGACGGCGACATCATTCTCCTGCACGACCCTTACGCCACAAGCGTCGAGGCGGCACTGCGCGCCATCGACGCCCTGACCCCGCAGGGCTACCGCTTTGTCACCTTAGAGGAGCTCTTTCGGCAAAAGGGCGTCGAGCCGGAGCCGGGAAAGCTCTACATCCGTCCCGACGAGCTCAAGCGGATCGCGTGAGACAGAGAAAAAGAGCTGCCGAAGCGAGGCCTCGGCAGCTCTTTTCGATTACAGTTTGTCGAATATGCGCGAAAAATTACAGCATGTTGAGAACGAGCGTCAGGACGATGAACGCAGCGCCGACCCACTTGGTCGCGCGGGCGAGCTTGGCGTCCATGCTCTTGGCCTTGTTCTTCGCCATAAAGGAATCGGCCACGCCGCCGATGGCGCCGCTCAGGCCGGCGGACTTGCCGCTCTGGAAGAGCACGATGCCGATGACGATCAGACCGCAGATGAGCTGAAGAATGGTGATAAACAGTTCCATAACAGGAGACCTCCAATCAGTTGATAAACGCAGAATGCGCTGTATTCACAGGATGTAATCATACCACAGTCCCGGACAAAAAGCAAGCGGAAATTAGCAGTTTTTCACCCAAAACGCAGCGAATGTGCAAAGCCTCAAGGGACCTTGCACATTCGCAGTAAGCTCCGGCGGGAAGGAAGATCGGGATGGGGGGTGCCGGAGTTTCCTCGGTAGCGGGTAAATATGAATTTATATTCGCGAATCAAAATGATGACATAGTATAAGAGGATATTCATGCAAAGTCAATCGGTTTGATATTCAAAATTCACGCACAATAATTAAATTTTCTTATGCAAAATGACAAGAATCCGTTGCAGATGCAAAAGAGACTTGCAATTCAAAAAGAAAAGAGATAAAATACGAAAAAATTGAGTAAATACCGAATGAAAATACGCAAAACGGCTGTATACGCCGAATGAAATCTCAAAAGTACAAGGGCGCATCTCGGCTCGTTCGCGAGATGTGCGGGAAGTGAGGATAGGATATGAATACGACCTACGGAGTGCTCAACAACTCAAGCCTGATCATTGATACCGACAAGCTGCGCGAAAACGTGCGCACGATCCTGCGCTCGCTCCCGGCGGGGACGAAGCTCATCCCCGTCGTCAAGGACGACGCCTACGGCATGGGAATGGTCGGCGTCGCGCGGACGCTCAGCGCCTTTCCGGAGATCGGCTGCCTTGCCGTCGCCAACGTCTCTGAGGGCGTGATGCTGCGCCGTGAGGGCATCCGTCAGGACATCCTGATCATGGGCAGCACGCTGCCGTTCCAGTATGTGCCTGCGGTCGAATGTGACCTGACCGTGACCGTCTCGCGTCTCGGTATGGTGCCGGAGCTTGCGGAGGTCTGCAAGGCGCAGAGCAAGCCGCTGAACGTGCAGATCAAGCTGGAGACCGGTATGCACCGCATCGGCGTGGAGCCGGGCGAGGAGCTCGCCGCGCTGATCGGGGAGCTCAAGGCGGCGCAGGAGTGGGTCCATGTCACCGGCGCGTTCTCTCATTTCGCGTGGCCCGGCAACGCCGAGGTCTGCGAGGCGCAGTATAAGAAGCTGCTTGCCGGCGCGGAGCAGCTCAAGGCGGCGGGCATTCCGGTCCCGATGTGCCACATCAGCGCCTCGGAGAGCTCCGAGCTCTTCCCGCAGTACGCGCTCGACGCCGTGCGCATTGGCCGCCGGCTCTATATGGACCATCCGAAAAAGCCGCTCGGCAACATTCAGGAGGTCGTCTCCTGGCGCAGTTACCTCACCAACGTCAAGCAGCGCCACGCGGGCGACTCGCTCGCCTACTTCGGCAAGTACGTTCTGGATAAGGATACCGTCGTGGCGACCGTCGGCGTCGGCTACGGCGACGGCCTGAACGAAAAGCTCGTGGCGTGCCACGCGCCGGTGCTCGTGGGCGGCAAGCGCTGCCCGCTGCTGGCGTGCTGCATGGACCAGTGCTTCGTGGATGTCACTGGTGTAGAGGATGCCAAGGTCGGCGACGAGATCACCTTCTTCGGCTATGACAGCGACGGTAATTTCCTCTCCTCACAGGAAACGGCGAACCTCATCGGCGACGACGAGGGCTGCGGCCTGACCTCCGCGCTGATGCACCGCGTCGCCCGCGTATTCCACTGATTTCCGTGCGGCGTGTGCCGCGTGTGCCAGTAAACGGTTATTTTTGCATACATCGTTGCATAATTTTTGATATTACGGTATAATAGCCGCAGAACCACGCATGAAATAACATACGGTGGGGGTAGGCTATGAAGAGCAAGCGACAAGAGAAGATCCTTGAACTGATCGCGCAGTACGCGATCGAAACGCAGGAGGAGCTGCTCGAGCGGCTTTCCGAATGCGGCATCCCCAGCACGCAGGCGACCGTTTCCCGTGACATCAAGCAGCTGCACCTGTATAAAGAGCCGTGCGGCGGCGGACGCTACCGTTACGCCTCCTCGGCGCGTTCGACGGGCTGCGACTTTAACGACCGGCTCCAGCGCATCCTGCGCGAGTGCAGCCTGAGCGTGGACTACGCGCAGAACCTCGTGGTCCTCAAGACGATGCCGGGCCTTGCCAGCGCGGCGGGCGCGGCCTTCGACGCGATGGACGATCTGCCCGCCATGATCGGCTGCGTCTGCGGCGACGATACGGTGCTCGTCGTCATGCGGGACGAAGCCTCGGCGCAGAGCTTCTGCGAGGAGCTGAGCGGACTGTGCAAGTAAAAAACGATCGGAAAAGGCAAGGCTTTCGCCTTGCCTTTTCTCCTGCCCTGTGCTATAGTTTTCCGAGAATATCAGGAAGGCAGGTCACGCCATGAAAACAGAAAGAGCCTATCCCCGCTTCACCATCACCGCCAAGGGGACCCGCTGGGTCGAGGGCGGCCACCCGTGGATCTACGCGCAGGAGATCGTCTCCGCGCCCGAGGGCGTGGAAAACGGCGCGCTCGTGGACGCGGTGAGCGAGAAAGGGAAATACCTTGGCAGCGGCTTTTTCTCCCGCGAGAGCAAGATCCGTATCCGTCTGCTCTCCCGCAACGCGAATGACCGCTTCGATGCGGACTTCTGGCGTCGCCGCATCCGCTACGCCTGGGACTACCGCAAGACGGTCATGGGCGCGGACGTTTCCTGCTGCCGCGTCATCTTCGGCGAGGCGGACGGCTTCCCCGGCCTGACCGTGGACCGCTTTGAAAACCTGCTCGTCACGCAGACCCTCTCCGTCGGCATGGAGCGCATCAAGGAGATGCTTTTCCCGCTGCTCGTCGAGGTTCTCGCCGAGGACGGCGTTGTGATCGACGGCGTTTTCGAGCGCAATGACGCGGCCATCCGCGCCCTTGAGGGCATGGAACAGGGGAAGGGCTGGTTCCCGCTCGAGGGCAGGGACGTGCCCACGAGCGCCGTGACGGAGATCTGCGAGAACGGCGTCTATTACCGCGTGGACGTGGAGAACGGTCAGAAGACAGGCTTCTTCCTCGACCAGAAGTATAACCGCCTCGCGGCCGCGCGCCTTGCCCGCGGCCGCCGCGTGCTCGACTGCTTCACCCACACCGGCTCCTTTGCGCTCAATGCCGCGCGGGGCGGCGCGGAGCACGTCACCGCCGTGGACATCTCGCAGAGCGCCATCGACGTGGCCCGCGCAAACGCCGTGCGCAACGGGCTGGAGGGCCGCATGGACTTCCTGACCGCGGACGTGTTCGACCTTCTCACCGAGCTGGAGAAAAAGGGCGGCAAGCCGTATGACTTTATTATCCTCGACCCGCCGGCCTTCACCAAGTCGCGCAAAACGGTGAAAAGCGCCGAGCGCGGCTATAAGGACATCAACCTCCGCGCCCTGCGGCTGCTGCCGCGCGGCGGCTACTTCGCCACCGCCTCGTGCAGCCACTTCATGCCGAGCGAGCTGTTTGAAAAAATGCTGCGCTCCGCCGCGCTGGACGCGGGCGTGGAGCTGCGCCAGATCGAGGCCCGTCAGCAATCCCCCGACCATCCGATCCTCTGGAACGTGCCGGAGACGGACTACCTCAAATTCTACCTCTTTCAGGTGGTGTAAAGGAGAAGCGCCATGTACCATTGCTTTCGCCTGCATCGCGGCGACGATCTGTATGAGAGCATCCAACACTATGCCGACGCGCATCATATCGCCGCGGGCGTTGTGCTCTCCGCCGTCGGCTGCGTCTACCGCTGGGAGCTGCGCGACGCGAGCGGCGTCGATGTGCAGAGCGGCACGGAGAATGTGGAGATCGTCTCGCTCATGGGCACGGTCAGCGAGCACGGCAGCCACCTGCACGCGAGCCTTGCCCGCCGTGACCTGAGCGTGTTCGGCGGACATCTGCGCCCCGGCTGCCTTGTGAACACCACGGCGGAGATCGTCCTCGCCGAGCTGCCGGACACCGTCTTTACCCGCGAGCGCGACGAGGCGACCGGCTACGAGGAGCTGGCGATCCGGAAAATTGATAGACGATTCTAATTGATCTGCATCTTCGATAGAAAACTTAAATACATCGCCAAATCCGGGCGCAAAAAAGAGAAAAATTTGGCAAATTTGAACAATTTCCGAAAAAGAGAAAGAAAACGGCTGCTTTGCGGCCGTTTTCTCCTCTCTCCGTTCAGAGCGCGTTAAAATCCCTGTTGACAAGCGGCGAAAAGGCGGGTATCCTGTCCTTAGTTCGTAGAAGCCCCTTGAATCCGCAGGGAGACTGGGGGTGGAGATGGCTCTGGAAAATCTCAGCAATGAGTGCCGAAGGTGTAAGGCCCCGCGCGGGTTGAATCTCTCAGGCAAAGAGGACAGGGCAGGAAACCGCTATGCGGTTTTGCTGCGCTGTTTTTTCATGGATGGGAACTTGGATCAGGGCTGTCGATTTCTTCGGCGGCCCTGTTTTTTGCTTTGTCTGCAAAGCGAGAGGAGGAAGAAAAGCGGGGCACAATATTTTTAGGAGGAAATTTCCCATGACTGAAGCACTTCTCCCCATTGTGCAGAAGATCAACGGCTACCTGTCCGACTACATTCTGGTCGCGCTGCTCATCGCCGTTGGTCTGTGGTACTCCATCAAGACCCGCTTCGTGCAGGTCCGTCACTTCAAGGAGGGCTGGAACAGCGTGTTCGGCAGCCTCAGTCTCCGCGGCGGAAAGCAGGAGAGCGGCATGAGCTCCTTCCAGGCGCTCGCCACCGCCATTGCGGCGCAGGTCGGCACCGGCAACATCGTCGGTGCGTCCGGCGCGATCCTCACCGGCGGCCCCGGCGCCATCTTCTGGATGTGGGTCATCGCCTTCCTCGGCATGGCGACCATCTACGCGGAAGCCACGCTCGCGCAGGAAACGCGCACCGTGGATAAGGACGGCAACGTCCTCGGCGGCCCTGTTTACTATATCACCACCGCCTTCAAGGGCGGCTTCGGCAAGTTCCTCGCGGGCTTCTTCGCCGTCGCCATCATTCTGGCGCTCGGCTTCTTCGGCTGCATGGTGCAGTCCAACTCCATCGGCGAGACCTTCTCCAACGCCTTCAACGTGCCGACGTGGATCATCGGCGTGGTGCTCGTCGCCATCTGCGGCTTCATCTTCCTCGGCGGCGTGCAGCGCCTCGCCTCCGTGACCGAGAAGATCGTGCCCATCATGGCGGCTGTTTTCCTGGCCGGCGGACTGATCGTCCTCATCGCCCGCATCAAGTACGTCCCCGCGACCTTCGGCATGATCTTCCGGTATGCCTTCGCTCCGCAGGCCATCATCGGCGGCGGCTTCGGCGCGGCGCTGAAAATCGCGCTCTCCCAGGGCGCGAAGCGCGGCCTGTTCTCCAATGAGGCCGGTATGGGCTCCACGCCTCACGCCCACGCGCAGGCCAACGTCAAGAATCCCCACCAGCAGGGTGTCGTCGCCATGATCGGCGTGTTCATCGACACCTTCGTGGTCCTCACGCTCAACGCCCTCGTCATCATCTCCACCCTCTACACCGAGGGCGGCCCGCTCCATGGCTGCGGCGCGGCTGCGGCGCAGGACGTGCTCAAGAAGACCAACCTTGCCCAGACCGCTTTCGGCGTCGTCTTTGGCGAGAGCGCGGGCGCGATGTTCGTCGCGGTCTGCCTGTTCTTCTTCGCTTTCTCCACCATCCTCGGCTGGAACCTCTTCGGCAAGATCAACATGGCTTATCTCTTCGGTCAGAGATCCACGGTCGTCTACACCGTCATCGCGCTGGTGTTCATCTTCCTCGGCACGCTGACCTCCAGCGACCTCGTGTGGGAGCTGAGCGATATGTTCAATAACCTCATGGTCATCCCCAACGCCATCGCCCTCTTTGCCCTGACGGGACTGGTCGTCAAGCACGTGAACGGCACGCCCGAGGCGGACCGCTGGGAGTAATTTCTCCCGAAAACAGCAGATAAAAAATCGCTTCCCGACCAGGGAAGCGATTTTTTACGTTATTTGACCACGCCGAACCGATAGAGCTCGTCGCGCCATTGCACATAGTAGGGCGCGCGGACGTGAACGCCGTCGCCGGAGTAGTCGGCGCACAGCGCGCCGTTCTCATCGTCGAAGAGCGGATTGAGGTCGAGGTAGAAGATCGTTTTGCCGTCCGCCAGCTGCGCGATGGCGGCGTTGCGCTCGTTGATGACCTCGTTTTTGAAGTAGGAGCTATCCGACTTCTTCTGCGTGGTGTGGAAGATGGACTGGATAAAAATGACCGCATCGGGCTGTTTTTCGCGCACGAGATCGAGCAGCGATTTGTACTGGGCCGCCCAGTCCGCGGCGGTGTAAGCGCCGATCTCATTGATGCCGAGGAGGATATAGACCTTGCCGAACTGCCTCGTGCCGAGCGCCTCGGCGAGCGTGACCTTTTTGCCGTCCAGCTCGATGAAGCTCTTTTCCACGGCGTCCTTTACCGTCAGACCGTTCTTGGTGAAGTAGGTCGCGTTGCCCAGCCCCGCGTAGTCGTGGAAGCCGTCGGTGTGCGAGTCGCCGAGAAAGAGCGCGTCGTCAAAATAGCTCGCGTCTACCGTGGTAAATTGGCTGACCGGCTCCTCCGGCTCGTCGGGGATCACCGGATCGACCACCTCGGGCGGCTGGGGCAGGAGATCGGGCACGGGGCTTGGGATCGGCTCGGACACGCCGGGGATCGTCCACGGAAAGACGCCGCTCTCGGCGGCATCAAAAAAGGCGGCGATGGCGGGCGTATTCTCGCCCAGCGCGTCGAGATACTGCTCGTAAGCGCCGGTGGGGTCGAGCGCGGTGAAGGAATTGAGCGCCGCGGCGCTCACCGCGCACAGCCACAGCAGGGGAGAAAAGTGGGACATGGAAAGACCTCCTTCGGAAAAATTCAGAAGCGGGCGTAGAGGAACGGGTTGCCCGTGCCGGTTGCGATGAGATAGAGACACAGCCAGAACACCGCGAACAGCGGCAGCCAGACGAGCGGCGTCGCGCGGTATTTTTCATAGAAGCGGTGTGGCCACGGCGTGGCGAGGAGAATGCCGAGAGCAAAGAGCCACCAGTAGCTTTCCAGCTGGCGCAGAAGATCGCCGGCAAACACGCTCTCGCCGCTGCTGAGGAAGGGATAGAGACGGGAGAAGTAGTCCCCCAGCTCGCCGAGATCAGAGATGCGGAACACCACCCACGTCTGCGGAATAAGAAAGAGAAAATAGAGACGCGAGAGGAAGCGGTGACGCTCTAAGAAGCCGCCGATGCAGAACTTTTCCAGCGCGATGAACACAAAGAGCACGAAGCCCCACAGGACGAAATTCCACGCCGCGCCGTGCCAGAGACCCGTGAGCGTCCATACAACGAACAGGCTCAGAAGGAGTCGGCGCTTGCCGTTCCGGCTGCCGCCGAGCGGGATATAGAGGTAGTCGCGGAACCAGATGCCGAGCGTGATGTGCCAGCGCCGCCAGAATTCGGAGATGGAGCGTGAGCAGTAGGGCAGGTCGAAGTTGCGCGGGATCACAAAGCCGAGCATACGGGCAAGCCCCATCGCCATGAGCGAGTAGCCCGCGAAGTCGTAGTAAAGCTGCAGGCTGTAGCCCACCGCGCCGAACCACGCCAGCGGCGCGGAAAGATAGGCGAAGCCGATGCGTTCGAGCGCCGTCCACAGCGAGGCGAGCTGGTCGGCCAGAACGACCTTGCAGCCAAGCCCGACCACAAAAAGCGAAAAGCCGCTCTCGACCGCCGCGCGGGAGAAAGGACGCTTCGTGTGCAGCTCAGCGCTCACATCGCGCAGGCGCAGGATGGGACCCATGACGAGCTGGGGGAACATCGCCTGAAAGGCGGTATAGTCCAAAAGGCTGCGCTCGGCCTCGGCGTCGCCGCGGTAGACGTCCGCGACGTAGGCGATGCTCTGAAATACATAGAAGCTCACGCCGAGCGGTAGGGCGACACGGAAAAAGGAAAAGTCGGTATTCGTCAGTCTGCCCAGATTTTCCAGAAACCAACCCATGTACTTGAAATAGAAAAGACTGCCCACATCGCACGCGAGCGCGAGGATGAACCACGCGCGCCGCTCGTCGCCGTGCGCGTCCTCGATCAGCCGCCCCGCGGCAAAGTTGACGAGAATGAGCGCGACCAGCACGAGAAGAGCGCCCGTACCCGCGCCGAGCCAATAAAAGAGCAGGCTCCCCAGTGCGAGCACAGCGTTGCGGAAGCGGGCGGGGACAATATAGTAAACCGCCAGAAAGGCGGGCAGAAAATAAAAGAGAAACGGTAAGGTCGAAAAGCTCACGGTGGATGCTCCTACAGTAAAATGAAAAAGGAAGAGTGGTTTACAAACGGCGGAATGCGTGCTACAATATCCGCGCCGCAAGCCACTGCAATACCTTATTGTAGGTGCTTCGGCGCCGTTCGTCAACAACAAAACGGTTACAAATTTCAGGAAATGAGCAGGAGGCGGGCGAGTCGGTGAGTAAGGAAAAAATTTTTGCGCTGCTCAGCGCGCAGGCGGGAGACTTCGTCTCCGGCGAGGACATCTCCGCGCAGCTCGGCATCTCCCGCGCGGCGGTGTGGAAGGCGGTCGGCGCCCTGCGGCGCGACGGCTACACCATTGAGGCGCAGACGGGGCTGGGCTACCGGCTGGCGGATTCGCCGGACGTGCTCAGCGAGCGCGAGCTGCGCCGCCGCCTCGGCGAGACGAAAATAGTCGGGCGCACGCTTGAGTGCTTTGAGAGCGTGGATTCCACGAACAGCTATCTCAAGCGCATTGCCGCGGAGGGCGCGCCGGACGGCGCGGTGGCGGTGGCCGACGAGCAGACTGCGGGGCGCGGACGGCGCGGCCGCAGCTTTTCCAGCGGCCCGGGGCGCGGCGTGTATCTCTCGGCGCTGCTGCGCCCGCAGCTCGCGCCGGAGAAGATACTGCCGCTCACGGCGCTCGGCGCGGTGGCGGCCTGCGATGCGGTGGAGCGCACCTGCGGCGTGCGGCCGCAGATCAAGTGGACGAACGATCTTGTCCTGAACGGCAAGAAGCTCAGCGGCACGCTTACCGAGCTGTCGCTCGAGGGCGAGAGCGGTGCGCTGCAATACGCCGTCATCGGCATCGGCGTCAACTGCAACAATGCGTCGGAGGACTTCCCGCCGGAGCTCCGCGAGGTGGCGACCTCGCTCTATCTGGAGACAGGGAAGCGCGTGCAGCGCGCGGCGTTAGCCGCCGCGCTCATTGAGGAGCTTGACAAGCTCTACGCCGCGCTGCAAAGCGGCGACACGGCGTCCTACCTTACGTCCTACCGCCGCGACTGCCTGACGCTCGGACGCGAGGTGCAGCTTTTATGGCAGGATGTAAAAGAGAAGGTCACGGCGCTGGATGTGGACGAGCAGTTCGGCCTTGTCGTGCGGCATGAGGACGGCAGGGTCGAGACCATCCGCACGGGGGAGGTCTCCGTGCGCGGTCTATACGGCTATGTGGAATAAAAAGGAGACGCTATGGCAAAGAGACTCTGGGAACTGTTTTATACCTTCGCCAAGGTCGGCGTGATGACCTTCGGCGGCGGCTACGCGATGCTGCCCATTTTGCAGCGCGAGGTCGTGGAGAATAAGGGATGGGCGACGGAGGAGGAGCTGGCGGACTGGTTCGCCATCGGTCAGTGTACCCCGGGCGTCATCGCGGTGAACACCGCGACCTTTGCGGGGCGCAAGGTGCTCGGCAATATCGGCGGCGTGGTGGCTACCCTCGGCGTCGTGTTTCCCTCGCTCATTATTATATCCCTCCTCGCCGGCGTTATCACGACCTTTGCTGAGGTCGCTTGGGTCAAAAACGCTTTTGCGGGCATCCGTGTGTGCGTGTGCGTGCTGATCTTCAACGCGGTGGTGAAGCTGTGGAAGAAGTCGGTCGTCGATAAAAAGACGCTTGCGCTCTACGCGCTCATTCTGCTCGCGTCGCTGCTCACCGACCTCTCGCCGGTGATCTTCGTGCTGTTCGCGGCGGTCAGCGGCATTGTGCTGCAGGTCACGCTCAAGAAAGGCGGCGAGGCGGAATGATGCTCTATTTACAGCTTTTCTGGGAATTTTTCAAGACCGGCCTTTTCTCCATCGGCGGCGGCATGGCCACACTTCCGTTCCTCTACGATATGGCGGATAAGACCGGCTGGTTCACCCGCGCGCAGCTCGCGGACATGATCGCCGTGTCCGAGTCCACCCCCGGCCCCATCGGCGTCAACATGGCGACCTACGTCGGCTTCCTGACCGGGGGCGTGCCCGGCGCGGTGACGGCGACCGTCGGTCTCATTGCGCCGAGCGTCATTGTGATCCTCATCGTCGCGGCTTTCCTGCAGGCGTTCCGCGACAGTAAGTGCGTCGCGGGTGCGTTCTACGGCCTGCGCCCCGCGTCCACCGCGCTCATCACGGCGGCGGGACTTGTCGTCGTGCGCGAGACCTTCTGGCTCACCGGCGGCGTGCTCTTCTGGCAGGGGACCGTCCTTGCCGCCGTGCTGCTCGTGCTCACGCGCTGGGTCAAGCAGACGAAGAACTGGCACCCCATCGTGTTCATCGGACTCTCCGCCCTCGTGGGCGTGGTGTTCCGCTTTGCGGGCGCGTAAATGCAAAAAAAAGCAGCCGGCCGGCTGCTTTTTTTTGCTGTGTGCCTTGCTCAGTCCTCGCTCGCGATGTGGCTGGCGATGCGCTGCATGATCATGTCGAGCGCGACGAGGTTGTGCCCGCCCTCGAGCACGATGATGTCCGCGTACTTGCGGCTCGGCTCAACGTACTGCTCGTGCATGGGCTTGACGGTCGTGAGGTACTGCGTGATGACGCTCTCGAGCGTGCGGCCGCGGTCGCGGATGTCGCGCAGGGCGCGGCGCAGGATGCGCACGTCGGCGTCGGTCTCGACGAAAATTTTAATGTCGAACATATCGCGCAGGGTCGGGTCCTGGAAAATGAGGATGCCCTCGACGATAATGACCTTGGTGGGGAAGACCTCAACGGTTTCGTCCGTGCGGTTGTGGTCCACATAGGAGTAGACGGGGCATTGGATGCTGCGGCCCGCCTTGAGCGCCTTGAGGTGCTCGACGAGCAGGCTCGTTTCAAAGGCGTCGGGATGGTCGTAGTTGACCTTGGAGCGCTCCTCGTAGGTCTTGCCGTCCTGCCGCTTATAATAGCTGTCGTGTCCGATGACGGTGACGGCGTCGCCGAAATGCTCCTTGAGATGGCGCGTGAGCGTGGTCTTGCCGGAGCCGGTGCCGCCGGCGATACCGATGAAAATGGTGCTCATAGGCGTGATATCCTCCCCCGTTGTTCGCTTGTCTATCTCTATTATAAAAAGCGCGGCGGCAAATTGCAAGGGCGATCAACCGCCGACGAAAAAAATTCCTCGAAAAAAGGGAAGAACGGTTGACGGCGGGGCAAAAAGAAAGTATTATGTAAATAAGATTTTCACGCGGACGCCCTGCGTCCGTGTTTTCGGGAGGATAATGTATGGACCTCATCAAATGCCCCGTCTGCGGAGAAAAGTATTCCTCAAGCTATCGCCGCTGTCCCTTCTGCGAAGAGGAGGATCGCCCGCGCAAGGTGTCCGGCAAGCGCAGAGGCGGGCATCACGTGGCGGAACGAAAGCACACGCACTCCGCCCGCGGACCGCTCATCGCGGTGCTGCTGGTGGTGCTGGTCGTCTTTTCCTGGTATCTCTTCGGCGGCAAATTCATGGAAAAAATTCAGGAGGACCGCGCGAACGATGTGGAGAACGTCGACCCCGCGCCGGTCGACCCGACGCCCGTCGATCCCACGCCGGTTGACCCGACACCCGATGACCCCGCAGTCACGCCCGACGAGCCTGCCCCGCCGGTGGTGGAGCCGGAGCCGGCGACGCCCACGGTCGATCCCGCGGCGCTGTCAGTCGGGACAAATGTCGGCACGACGCTGAAGAAGGATGACAGCGGCCGCTTCGACTGCACGATCCGGATGAGCGATTCCATTCAGCTCATTCTGCGCGGCACCGACGCGGCGGCGACCTGGTCGAGCGAGGACACCTCCGTGGTGACGGTCAGCGCGGACGGCAAGCTCAAGCCGGTCAAGGCCGGCACGGCCAACGTGACGGCGAGCGTCGGCGGCGCCACGGTCCGCTGCGTGGTGCGCATCAACAATTAAAGGCTGACAGAGAACGACCCCTCGGGGTCGTTCTCTGAGGCTGTCGAAAAAGTGGCAAAGCCACTTTTTCGAGAAAGATTCGCTGTGCTCTGCGCCTCGGTTGTCCGCTGACAGCGGACAATTCGACGCTCGCTCCGCGCAAAGTGTTTTCTGCCACGCACAGGTCGCGGCAGAAAACGGATCATACATCTTTCGCGTCTGCGGACGCGAAACTCTGCGAGGCTTTCCGATAGACTGAGAACGACCCCTCGGGGTCGTTCTGTTTTTTGCTGTGCAAAAGCACAGCAAAAATTGAAATGCGCCCTTTCCTCGCCCCTGCGGGGCAACCGGAAAGGATGCACAAAAGCTTCATGCGTCGGCATTTGCGCCGATTTGCGATGCGGTGCGCGTGCATGAAGTTTTATACACTGTCTATTGAAAGTGCGTTGGTTTTGTGATAGGATACCCTTGTACCAATAGTACTTGAAAAATAACGGATGGAAACGATACCATGGTTCGACGGAGCTTACTGGACCGCGCAGCGAAAAGCGCGGAGGAGCGTGTGCTTTTGGGGCACATATTGGATAAATATGACCAGTGCCGGCAGCGGAACCTGCCCACGAACACGGCGTTTTTAAGCCCGGCCGAGGCGCAGGGCGCGCGGGACCTGCTCCGCGCCGCCGCGATCCACGAGGGCTTCGCCCTCCTCGGCGGCTACGAGGGCGCGGAGCGCCGGATGCTCTTTTTCCTGCCCGACTGGCAGGAGGAGGCCGACGCGTCCGACGCGATGGCGTTTCTCCGCGCGGCGTGGCACGAGAGCGAGCACCCCACGCACCGCGACCTGCTCGGCAGCCTCATGGCGCTCGGCGTAGAGCGCGAGACGCTCGGCGACATCCTCGTGAGCGAGGGGAGCGCCGACCTCATTGTGAGCGTGGGCGTCGCGCAATATCTGCTCGACAACTGGACAGGCGCGGGGCGCACGGCGCTGCGCCTGACGGTCATCGGCGCGGACGCGCTGCGCGTGCCGGAGCAGAAGGTCAAGGAGATCCGGGACACGGTGGCGACGCTGCGGCTCGACGCCGTGACCGCCGCGGGTTTTTCCGTGAGCCGCGGCAAGGCTGCGGAGCTGATCGCCGCAGGACGTGTGCAGAAAAACTATCGCGAGGTCACCAAGGGCGACGCGAGCGTGGCACAGGGCGACGTCATTTCCGCGCGGGGACTGGGAAAATTTGAGGTCGCCGAGGTCGGCGGCCTGAGCAAAAAGGGGCGCACGGGCATTCTGCTGCGCCGGTATCTGTAAGGAGAAGCAAGATGGAACAGAAGAAGATCGACCGCATCAACGAGCTTGCCAAGCTCGCGAAGGAGCGGGAGCTGACCGACGAGGAGAAGGTCGAGCGCGCGGCGCTGCGGCAGGAGTATGTGAATTCCGTGCTCGGCGACCTGCGAAATCAGCTCAACAACACCTATGTGATGGACGAAAAGGGCAACAAGACCAAGCTTACCCGGTGGAGCGAGGACCGTAAGCTGGGCAAGTAGATCCGACGTTTTTCGCGCCCGCGGGCGCGTATGCTGAAAAGAGGGAGGACAAGCGCCATGGAGCATTTTGATCTCGCCGCCTTTTACGGCGGCAGCGCAACGGAGCTGTACCGCACGCTCGGCGCGCACCGCACGCCGGACGGCTGGGTGTTCCGCGTCTGGGCGCCGCACGCGGGGAGCGTGAGCGTCGTGGGCGATTTCTGCGCGTGGGACCCCACCGCGCATCCGATGCGCCGTCTCGATGGCGGCATCTGGGAGACGGAGGTCGCGGGCCTTTCAGAGTATGACACCTATAAGTTCGCCGTCACCGCGCAGAGCGGCGCGGTGACCTTCAAGGCCGACCCCTACGCCTTCCACGCCGAGACGCGCCCCGGCACGGCGAGCAAGCTCTACGAGCTTGCGGGCTACGACTGGGGCGACGGCGCGTACCTTGCGGCAAAGCAGCCGGTCTATGACCGTCCGCTCAACATCTACGAGGTCCACCTCGGCTCGTGGCGGCGGCGCGAAAACGGCGATTTTTACGACTACCGCTCGCTCGCGGACGAGCTGAGCGAGTACGCCGCCGACCTCGGCTACAACTGCGTGGAGCTGATGCCCGTGACCGAGTATCCGCTCGACGACTCGTGGGGCTACCAGTGCACCGGCTACTTCGCGCCGACCTCGCGCTATGGCACGCCGCACGACTTCATGTACTTCGTGGACATGATGCACCGAAGGGGCATCTCCGTCATTCTTGACTGGGTGCCTGCGCACTTCTGCAAGGACGAGCACGGCCTCATCGACTTCGACGGCGAGCCGTGCTACGAGTACGCCGACCCAAAAAAGCGCGAGCACGCGGGCTGGGGCACGCGCGTATTCGACTACGGGCGCGGCGAGGTGAAGAGCTTCCTGCTCTCGTCCGCCGCCTACTGGCTGCGGGAATATCACCTTGACGGTCTGCGCGTGGACGCGGTGGCGTCCATGCTCTACCTCGACTACGGGCGCGAGGCGGGCGAGTGGACGCCGAACAAAAACGGCGGCCACGAGAACTTGGAGGCCATCGACTTCCTGCGCGCGCTCAACACCGCCGCCTTTGCCATTGATCCGAACGTGATGATGGTGGCGGAGGAATCGACCGCGTGGCCGCTCGTGACCTATCCGGTCTCGGACGGCGGGCTGGGCTTCAACCTCAAGTGGAACATGGGCTGGATGAACGATATGTGCCACTACCTCAAGCTCGACCCGTGGTTCCGCCAGTTCCATCATAAGGACCTCACCTTCTCGCTGATGTACGCCTTTTCCGAAAACTTCGTACTGCCCATCTCGCATGACGAGGTGGTGTACATGAAGGGCAGTCTGCGCGGCAAGATGCCGGGCGATGAGTGGCGGCAGCTCGCGGGCGTGCGCAGCTTTATGGTCTATATGCTCGCGCACCCGGGCAAGAAGCTCACCTTCATGGGCGCGGAGCTGGGCCAGTGGCACGAGTGGGATTTTGCCGGTCAGCTCGACTGGTATCTGCTTGAAAACGACGCCAACCGCAGGATGCAGGATTTCTTCCGTGCCGTCAACCGGTACTACCTGACGAATCCCGCACTCTGGCGCATCGACTTTGACTGGGCGGGCTTTGAGTGGCTCGTCGCGGACGACAACGAGGATAACACCGTCGTCTTTGTCCGCCGCGACGACGCGGGCGAGGAGCTGCTGGTCGCGGTCAACTTCTCGCCCAACGGCTACCGGGACTACCGCTTCGGCGTCCCGCAGCGGAAAACGTGGCGCGAGGAGCTTTCCACGGATGATACCGCGTTCGGCGGCACGGGCGAGTGGCGCAACGAAAAGCCGGTCCGAACGCAGGCGATCCCCTCGCACGGACGCGAGCAGTCTATTGCCATCACCATCCCCCCGCTCGGCGCGGTCATCCTGCGCGGCGCGGGCGAATATAAGAAACCGAAAGCGAAAAAAAGCAAGGCAAGGGAGGAATTACCGGCATGAAAAAAGAGTGCATCGCCATGCTGCTCGCCGGCGGACAGGGCAGCCGCCTTTACGTCCTGACGGAGAACATGGCAAAGCCCGCCGTCCCGTTCGGCGGGAAGTTCCGCATCATCGACTTTCCCCTTTCCAACTGCGCGAACTCCGGCATCGACACCATCGGCGTGCTCACGCAGTACCGCCCGCTGGAGCTCAACCGCTACATCGGCAACGGCCAGCCCTGGGACCTTGACCGCTCGGACGGCGGCGTACACATTCTCCCGCCCTACCAGAGCGCGAAGGGCGCGACGTGGTTCAAGGGCACGGCGAACGCCATCTACCAGAACATCGGCTTCGTGGATATGTACGATCCCGACTATGTGCTCATTCTCTCCGGCGACCACATTTACAAGATGGACTACGCCGCCATGCTCGCGCACCACAAGCGCGTGCACGCCGACTGCACCATCGCCGTGATGGAGGTGCCCTGGGACGAGGCGAGCCGCTTCGGCATCATGAACGTCGACGGCGAGGACACCATCACGGAGTTTGAGGAAAAGCCGAAGCAGCCCAGGAGCAACCTTGCCTCGATGGGCATTTACGTTTTCTCGTGGAAGAAGCTGCGCGCCTACCTCATCGCGGACGAGAACGACGCGGCCTCGAGCAACGACTTCGGCAAGAACATCATCCCCGCCATGCTGAATGCCGGCGAGAAGATGTCCGCCTATCGCTTCGAGGGCTACTGGAAGGACGTCGGCACGCTCGATTCCCTCTGGGACGCGAACATGGATATGCTCGCGCAGGGCAGCGGGCTGAACCTGCTCGATAAGGACTGGCCCATCTACGCCCGCGCGGAGAGCGAGCCGCCCGCCTACCTCGGCGAGACGGCGGAGGTCGACCACAGCGTCGTCACCCGCGGCTCGGAGGTCGAGGGCGCGGTGCGCAATTCCGTGCTCTCGCAGCGCTGCACCGTCGCCGAGGGCGCGGAGGTGGAGTATTCCATCCTCATGCCCGGCGCGGTCGTCGAGCGCGGCGCGAGGGTCGCCTACGCCATCCTCGGCGAGAACGTCCGCGTGGGCGAGAACGCCCGCGTCGGCGCGTCGCCCGAGGCGGCGCCGCCGGAGGAGTGGGGCATCACGGTCGTCGGCCCCGAGGCACAGGTCGAGGCGGGCCGCACGCTCAAGGCGAACCGGATGCTCAACCGCGAAGGAAAGGAGACGGTACGATGAACGGACTGCACGGCATTATTTTCTCCTACGAACAGGAGCCGGGACTGCGCGAGCTGGCGGAACGCCGGATGCCCGCCTCCATCCCGTTCGGCGGACGCTACCGCGTCGTCGATTTCATGCTCTCCAATCTGCACGCCGCCGGCATCACCGACGTCGGCGTGGTGCTGCACGGCAATTACCAGAGCCTGCTTGACCACATCGGCAACGGCAAGACCTGGGACATGGCGCGCAAGTACGGCGGGCTGCGTATCCTGCCGCCCTTTGCCGATACCCGCGCCTACCGCAGCGGCGAGTTCCGCGGCAAGATGGAGGCCCTTGCCGGCGTCCGCTCATATTTACAGGGGATACGGCAGGACTACGTCGTGCTCTCCGACAGTGACCTTATCATCAATCTGCCGCTCGCGGACGTGTTTGCCGCGCATCTGGAGAGCGGCGCGGACATCACCGCCGTCTGCACGGCGAACGGCGGCTTCGTGGACAACGCGACCTACCTCACGCTCGAGAGCGACGGCGCGATCGGGCAGGTCTGGTGCGCGCCGACCACGCCGCGCGGCCACCGCTCGCTGGAGATCTACATTCTCAGCAAGCAGCTGCTGCTCACGCTCGTGGACGAGTGCTCCGCGCAGGATAAATACAGCTTCCGCCGCGACGTGCTCGCGGGCATGACCGGACGGCTGAAGCTCCAGAGCTACGTCTGGGACGGCTACGCCGCCCAGCTCCGCTCCGTGCAGGAGTATTACGACCGCTCGATGGAGCTGCTGCAAGGCTCCATCCGCGCCGAGCTCTTTGCCGCCGCGCGGCCCATCCTCGCCAAGGAGGACGACGAGGCGTCGAGCTATTTCGCGCCGGGCAGCCGCGTGAAAAATTCGCTCGTCGCCGACGGCTGCACCATCGAGGGCAGCGTGGAGAACTGCATCCTCTTCCCCGGCGTGACGGTGGAAAAGGGCGCGGAGCTGCGCGATTCCATTCTCTTCAAGGGCACGCGCGTGCGCGACGGCGTGACGCTCCGCTACGTCATCACCGACAAATATGTGGAGGTCCTGCCCGGGCGCACGCTCATGGGGCATGAGAGCTACCCTATCGTCATTTCCAAGGGCAGCATCGTCTGAAGCATACACGGAATAAGGAGGAAAGCTATGAACATTCTCTATGTCACATCTGAGGCCGTTCCCTTCTGCAAGACCGGCGGCCTTGCGGACGTTGCGGGCAGCCTGCCGCAGTCGCTTGCCGCGAACGGCGACCGCGTGAGCGTCATTCTGCCGCTCTACCAGAGCGTCGCGGACGCGTGGCGCGACCGGCTGCACTTTGAGCGCTACACCTATGTGCGCCTTGCCTGGCGCAGCCTGTACTGCGGACTTTTCTCCTACGAGTGGCAGGGCGTGACGTGGTACTTCGTGGACAACGAGCAGTATTTCAAGCGTCCCGAGCTTTACGGCTATTATGACGACGGCGAGCGCTTCGCCTTCTTCTGCCGCGCGGTGACGGAGCTGCTGCCGCTGCTGCCGGAGAAGCCGGACGTCGTCCACTGCAACGACTGGCAGACCGCGCTCGTGCCCATCTACATCCATGACGAGGCGGTGCGCGAGGAATTCTACAAGTCCGTCCGCACGGTCATCACCGTCCACAACATCGAGTATCAGGGCCGCTACGGCCGCGAGACGGTCGAGGACCTTTTCGGCCTCGACGCGGGCTGGTTCACCGGCGGCACGCTTGCCTTCGACGGCGATGTGAACCTGCTCAAGGGCGCGATCGTCACGGCGGACGCCGTGACCGCCGTCAGCCCCACCTACGCGCAGGAGCTCAAGTACGCCTACTTCGCCCACGGCCTTGAGAGCGTGATGCAGATGGTGGAGGGCAAGCTCCACGGCGTGCTCAACGGCATCGACATGGAGCGCTACGATCCCGCGAGCGACCCCAACCTGACGGCGAACTACTCGCTCCGGCGCATGGCCGGCAAGGCGAAGGACAAGGCGGCGCTGCAGCGCATGATGGGCCTTGCCGAAAGAAAGGACACGCCCGTGGTCGCGATGGTCTCGCGGCTCGTGAGCCACAAGGGACTCGACCTCGTGTGCGAGACGCTCGATTACTTCATGGAAAAGGATATGCAGCTCGTCATGCTCGGCAAGGGCGACGGGAAGTACGAGTCCTTCTTCTCCTGGGCGCAGGCGAAGTACCCGGGCCGCGTGGCGGTGCATCTCGGCTACTCCGAGAGTCTTGCCATGCAGATCTACGCGGGCGCGGACCTGTTCCTCATGCCGTCCAAGAGCGAGCCGTGCGGCCTGAGTCAGATGATCGCCATGCGCTACGGCGCGGTGCCCATCGTGCGCGAGACCGGCGGGCTGAAGGACACCGTTCACGCCTACGAGGCGTGGAACGGCGCGGGCAACGGCTTTTCCTTTACAAATTATAACGCGGGCGATATGTGCTACGTCATCGGCGAGGCGGTGGACCTTTACCATCAGAAGCCGGAGGCATACAAGGCTCTGCGCAAGCGCGGCATGGCCGAGGATTTCAGCTGGGCGCGCAGCGCGAAAAAATACCGCGAAATTTACGATTCCATCTGCAAATAAGGTAGGTACAAAGAAATATGGATATCACTACGACACAGGGAATGAAGCAGGCGCTTACGGATAAGCTGCGCCTAGGCTTCGGCGTGACGCCCGAGGAGGCCGACGACGCGCAGGTGATGCGCGCCGCGGCGCTGGTGCTGCGCGACGTGATGACCGAGCGCGGTGTGGAGAGCCGAATGGCCACGCGCCGCGAGGAAAAGAGGAAGGTGCATTACCTTTCCATGGAATTCCTGCTGGGCCGCAGCCTGGAAAAGAACGCCTACAACCTCGGCGTGAGCGGCGTGCTGCGCGAGGCGATCGGCGAGCTGGGCTTCCGCGCGGCGGATATTTTCGAGGTCGAGCCCGACGCGGGCCTCGGCAACGGCGGCCTCGGCCGCCTCGCCGCCTGCTATCTGGATTCCATGACCACGCTCGACATCCCCGCCGCGGGCTACTCCATCTGCTATGAGCTGGGCATCTTCCGCCAGCGCATCGTGGACGGGCAGCAGGTCGAGCTGCCGGACAACTGGAAGGACATCGGCGGCGCGTGGCTGATGCCCAAGCCGCAGGAGACGGAGAAGGTGTTCTTCGGCGGCACGGTCCGCAAGTTCTGGGACAACGGACGGCTGCACGTCGTGCCCGAGGGCGCGACGAAGGTGCTCGCCGTGCCCTGCGACATGGAGATCACGGGCTACGGCACCGAGCACGTCAACCTCCTGCGCCTGTGGGACGCGAAGTCCCCGACGCCGGTGGATATGAGCCTGTTCTCGCAGGGCGAATACCTGCGCGCGAGCGAGCAGGAGGCGATGGCGGAGACCATCGCCAAGATCCTCTATCCCGAGGACAACCACTATGAGGGCAAGTCGCTGCGTCTCAAGCAGCAGTATTTCTTCGTCTCCGCCACGATGCAGTCCATCATGCGCAAGCACATCGAGGTCTACGGTACGGCGGCGAACTTCCACGAGAAGAACGTCATCCAGATCAACGATACGCACCCCGCGCTGGTCATTCCCGAGCTGATGCGCATTCTGATGGACGACGCGGGCTTCGACTGGGATACCGCGTGGAATATCACAAAAAATTCTGTCGCCTACACGAACCACACCGTGCTCGCTGAGGCGCTCGAGCGCTGGCCGCAGCAGCTCATGGAGACGCTGCTCCCGCGCGTGTGGGAGATCATCACCGAGATCGCGCACCGCTATCAAAAGCAGGTCGAGAACTTCTACCATGACCCCGCCAAGACCGCGGAGCTGGCCATCGTCTGGGACGGGCAGGTGCGCATGGCGAACCTGTGCATCGCGGGCGGCATGGCGGTCAACGGCGTTTCCGCGCTGCACTCCGACATCCTGCGCCACGACGTATTCCGCTGGCAGTACCAGATGGAGCCGGAGAAGTTCAAGAACGTCACCAACGGCATCGACCACCGCCGCTGGCTCGCGCAGATCAACCCGCGGCTCGACGGCCTGATTGCCGACCTCTGCGGCGGGCGCGGCTATCTGCTCCATCCCGAGGAGCTCAAGAAGCTCGAGGCCTTCGCCGGCGATGGCGCGGTGCTCGCGCGGCTCGACGAGATCAAGCGCGCCAACAAGCTCGACTTTGCCGCCTACGTCAAAAAGACGCAGGGCGTGGCACTCAACACAGATGCGATCTTCGACGTGCAGGTCAAGCGCCTGCATGAGTACAAGCGTCAGCTGCTCAACGCCATGCATATCATTTATCTGTACCAGAAATTGCAGGACGATCCGGGCATGGAGCTGCAGCCGCGGACCTTCCTCTTCGGCGCGAAGGCCGCACCGGGCTACGCGGTCGCCAAGCGCATCATCCACCTTATCAACTCGCTGGCGAACCAGATCAACAGCGATCCGCTGTGCCGCGGGAGATTGCAGGTCGTCTTTCTGGAGAATTACCGCGTGTCCCTCGCCGAGCATCTGATGCCCGCGAGCGAGGTCAGCCAGCAGATCTCCACCGCCGGCAAGGAGGCCAGCGGCACGGGCAACATGAAGTTTATGATGAACGGTGCGCTGACCGTCGGCACGCTCGACGGCGCGAACGTCGAGATGCACGAGGTGCTCGGCGACGAGAATATGTTCCTCTTCGGCCTGCACGCGGACGAGGTCGCGCGCCTGAAGGCGCAGGGCTACGCGCCCCAGCGGCTCTGCGAGCGCGACGACGCGCTCAAGCGCGTGGTCGATCAGCTCCGCACGGGCTTCTCCGACGGTGTGAGCTACGACGATCTCGCCCAGCGCCTGCTCCAGCGCGACGAATATATGCTCCTGCAGGACTTCGCCTCCTACTGCGCCGCCGAGCAGCGCATGGCGAAGACCTACGCCGACCGCGCGGCGTGGGACCGTATGTCGCTTCTCAACATCGCGCGCAGCGGTATCTTCGCCGCCGACCGCGCGGTCGCGCAGTACGCGGACAACATCTGGCACGTCCCGCACAAGTAAGCAAAGCGGAGGAAAGAGACGGCGGCGCCGTCTCTTTTCCGCGCTATTGACAGGCATGATATAATTTCTCTGACTGAAAATCACGAGAACAGAGGAAAACGCTATGGAATTCACACAGGGCGTGCGCTTCGACAGCCTTGGCCTGCTGCCGGAAATGACGCGCGCATTGGAAAAGAAAAACATCGAATGGTCCACCCCCGTGCAGGCGGGCTGCATCCCGCCGATGCGCGAGTGGAAGGACGTGATCGCCAAGGCCCCCACCGGCACGGGCAAGACCTTTGCCTTCGGCATTCCCATCATCGAGCACATTGACCCCGAAAGCGAGGAGGTGCAGGCGGTCATCATGGCGCCCACGCGCGAGCTTGCCATGCAGATCACGGCGGAGCTGCGCGACTTGGCCGTTTTTATGAGCGGCATCCGCGTGGTGTGCCTCTACGGCGGCGCGCCCATTGGCAAGCAGATCGACGCGCTGAAGAAAAAGCCGCAGATCGTTGTGGCGACCCCAGGCCGCCTGTCCGACCACATGAAGCGCCGCACCGTGCGGCTCGACCGGGTGCAGACCGTTGTGCTCGACGAGGCCGACCGGATGCTCGACATGGGCTTCATCCACGACGTGACCCGTATTTTGGACAAGATCCCATCCCGCCGCAACCTCGGTATGTTCTCCGCGACCATCTCGCGCGAGGTCATGGACATCAGCTGGGTCTACCAGCGCGACCCCGAGGAGATCACTGTCCGCGCGGACGAGCAGAATAAGCCCGACATCCTCCAGTATGCCGTCACGGTCGAGCAGACCGACAAGGTCGCGGCGATGGCGCGCATCATCCGGCAGGAGAAGCTGGAGCGCGTGATGGTGTTCTGCAACACCAAGGGCATGGTCGAGCGCCTGACGAAGTACCTTGAGATGGAGGGACTGGACGCCGCCTGCATCCACGGCGACATCCCGCAGAAAAAGCGTGAGCAGGTCATGGCGCGTTTCCGCCGCGGCGAGCTGCCTGTGTTCGTCGCCACCGACGTCGCCGCCCGCGGCATCGACGTGGACGACGTGGACGCGGTGTTCAACTACGACGTGCCGCAGGAGAACGAATATTACGTCCACCGCATCGGACGCACGGGCCGCGCGAAGCGTCACGGCGTCGCCTACACGCTCGTGGCGGACTACCCGAGCAAAATGCGGCTCGACGCAATCGCCAAGTTCACCGGAAACGACGTCAAGCCCGCCCACTTCGAGGGTGATACGCTGGTCGTGGACGCCAAATAATAACAATTTGTAACTTTTTGCCCCGCTCGTCTTTACAAGCGGGGCAAATTTTTATATAATCATTTAGATGTTTGCCTGTGCGGCGCGCTTCGCGCCGCGTTTTACGATAGAGAAAGAGGAGACGCTCCCGATGAAAATGCTGCGAAGATCCGTCTGTCTGCTGCTCTGTGCGGCGCTGTTTTTGACCCTGCTCGCCGGCTGCGGCAAGCAGGAGGAGCCCGCGGAGGACTTTGTGGTGAGCGCCGCGGTCTGCGGTCCGCTGGAGACGCTTGACCCGACCATGAACACCGACGTGGGGGCGGAGAGCCTGCTCTCCACGCTCTTTGAGGGCCTGATGCGGATGCGCGACGACGGCGCCGGCAAGGCGGTCGCTGTGGCGGGCATCGCCAAGGAATACATCGAGGAAAAGAATTACGACGACACCGTGACCTATACGTTCACGCTGCGCTCCGCGGCCCGCTGGTCGGACGGCGAGCGCGTGACGGCGGAGGACTTCGTTTATGCCTGGCAGCGGTTGGTCGATCCCGCGACGGCGTCGCCCAACGCCTCGCTTCTGAGCATGGTCGCGGGCTATGACGAGGTGCGCGAGAGCGGCGACGTGTCGCTGCTCGGCGTGAAGGCCAAGGGAGAGAGCACCTTCCTCGTGACGCTCAGCAGGCCCTGCGCCTACTTCATCACGAGCGTCTGCACGTCGCCGGCGACGGCCCCGCTGCGCCGTGATCTGGTGGAGGGGAATGCGAGTTGGGCGGCGACCGCCGACATCGTGACGAACGGCCCCTATACCGTGGGCACATGGGTAAAGGCCGCGCAGCTTCAGACGAAGAGAAACGGCGAATACTACGAGAGCAAGCTCGTCGTGCCGGACAGCATTTGCTTCCGCTTCGAGACGGACGCGCAGACGAACTACGATCAGCTTCTTGCCGGCGAGCTGGACTACACCGCGAAGCTGCCCTACGCGGCCATCGAGCAGCTGGCGGAGGATGAGACGTGGCAGCCCGCTCCGCTGGCGGAGACGGTCTGTGTGCTCTACAACCATCTGACCGACACCTTCTCCGACGCGCAGCTGCGCCGTGCCTTTGACCTTGCCATCGACCGCGCGGCGCTCGCCGAACAGCTCGGCGTGACGGCGACGGCGGCGACCGGCTGTGTGCCCGACGGCATCAGCGACGCGCCCGAGAGCGGGGAGGACTTCCGCACGGCGGGCGGCGCGCTCTGCGCGGCGAACGCCGAGGGCTATGCCGAGCGCAGCGCCGAGGCGGCGCGGCTGATGACCTCTGCCGGACACTATCAGGGCGCGGGCCTGCCGACGCTCCGCTTCCTCTTTGTGGAGGGGGAGCAGACGCGCGCGGCGGCGCTGAGTCTGTTCAATATGTGGAGGACCGCCACGGGCGTGGCGGTCGAGCTGGTGGGCGTGAGCGCCGAGGAGCTTGACGCGGCGCTCGCCGCCGGTGATTTTGACCTCGCGCTCACCACGCTCACGGCTCGCTGCGACGATCCGATGGAGTACCTGCTGCCGTTCCGCGGCACGTCGGAGAGCAACGTCTGCGGCTACCGCAACGACACCTTTGACCTGCTCGTCGGCGTGGCGGAATCGACCGGCGACCTGACCGCCCGCGCGGCCTTCCTGCACGACGCAGAAGCGATGCTGCTTGAGGACAGCGCTGTTTCGCCGCTTTGCTTCTCCGGTACAGCCTACCTCCTGCGCGAGGGGCTCGCCGGCGTGAGCCACGACTGCTTCGGCCACAGCTACTTCACCGCAGTCTCCCGCGCGGAGACGGGACCGGCTGCGTAATAGACACAACAAAAAACCGGCGTCCGCTTGAAACGGACGCCGGTTTTCTGCACTGTTTAGAGACCCTGCAGCAGAATGATGACGATCAGGATCGGCAGCACCCACTGGAAGTAGGGCTTGAGCCAGCGGGCGAACCTGAGACCCGAGCCCTTGTTGGCCTCGGCAAGATACTTGTCGAAGCCCCAGCCCCACTTCGTCACGCAGAAGAGGAGGTAGACGAGCGAGCCGATGGGCAGCAGGAGGTTGCTCACGAGGAAGTCCTCGCTGTCGAGCACGTCCTTGCCGAGGATGGGACGGAAGTCGCTCCAGATGTTGTAGCCGAACACGCAGGGCAGACTGAGAACGGCGATCAGGATGCCGTTGATGAGCACGGCCTTCCTGCGGCTGATCCCGAAGGTGTCCATGCAGATGGCGAGGATGTTTTCAAACACCGCCAGCACGGTGGAGAAGCTCGCGAAGATCATGAACAGGAAGAACAGCGCGCCCCAGAAGCGCCCACCCGCCATGTTGATAAAGACCGGCGGCAGCGTCTGGAAAATCAGGGAGGGGCCGTTGTCCGGCGTCACGCCGAAGGTGAAGCAGGCGGGGAAGATGATGGTGCCCGCCATCAGCGCCACGAAGGTGTCGAGCGCGCAGATGCGCACGGCTTCGCCGGGCAGGGTGTGCTCGTCGCTCATGTAGCTGCCGAAGATCTCCATGGCGGCGATGCCGAGCGAGAGCGTGAAGAACGCCTGATTCATCGCGTCGGTGACGAGACTGCCGAAGCCGTTTTCGCGGATGGAATCCATCGAGGGGACCAGATAGAACTTCATGCCCTCCGCCGCGCCGGAGAGCGTCAGGCTGTGAACGGCGAGCACGAGAATGAGCGCCAGCAGGCAGAGCATCATGACCTTCGTCACGCGCTCAAGGCCCTTTTGCAGGCCGAAGGAGCAGACCAGAAAGCCCGCGACGACCACGACCTCGGCCCAGAGCGCCATTTCGCCGGGGGAGGAGAGCATCGCGCCGAAGGCACTCGCGACCTCATCCGTGCTCATGCCGGAATGGAACGCGCCGGTGAGGAACTTGCCGAAGTAGCTGACCATCCAGCCGGAGACGGTGGTGTAGTACATCATCAGCAGGTAGCAGCCGAGCAGGCAGAACCAGCCGTGGATGTGCCATTTCTGACCGGGCTTTTCCAGCGTCTTATAGGAGAGCACGGCGCTCCTGCGGCTCGCGCGGCCGACCGCCAGTTCCATCGTCAGCACGGGCACGCCCATCACGAGCAGGCAGAGCAGGTAGAAGAGAACGAAGTAGCCGCCGCCGTTCTTGCCGGCGATGTAAGGGAAGCGCCACACGTTGCCGATGCCGATGGCGCAGCCCGCGCTCACCAGCAGGAAGCCCAGACGGGAGCGGAAGGATTCGCGTTTCATGCTTTCTGAACACCTCATTTGTTGATAAATTCGACCGCCGCCAAGGCGGCAGTTTGACTATTCTACCGCAAAGAGCCGCCCTTTGCAAGGGCGGCTCTCGAAAAAAATGCACAAAATTGCCGTTTGGTCGTTCATCTGAATTTCGCGCGGAAGCGCTCCTGCGCGGCGCGGCCCGCGTCGGTCAGGCCGTCACGGTCGCCGAGCAGATAGGTGACGATGCGGGAGAACATATCGAGGTCGTAGCTGTCGGTGAGCGAGGCGCGGTAGGCACTCAGCCTTTCAAGCGCGCGGTCCTGCTCGGCAGCGTCGTATTGACCCAGCCAGTTGAGGAAGCTAATGCCGCTGCTCATCGCCTCTTTCAGCCTGCCGCCGTCCAGAGCGTCGGGGCGGAGGACATTGTTTTTCGCCAGCAGCGCGGTCAGATCGGAATAATAAGCGGGGCTGCCCGTGCTGCAATCGCCGCTCATGCTGCCCTCTAATATGCGCCGCGTGCCGCCGTCCATGAGGCAGACGATATAGGGACCGTCCAGGACCATGTCGCCGTCCAGAATGGCCCAGCCGTCCTCGTCCACCTCAGTGCCGCCCGCGAGCAGGATTTTTTCCGGCTTTTGCGCGTGGTAATGCTGGCTGAAGCAATAGACCTCCGGCGCCAGACCCGCGTAGCGGGTCTCCGTGCCGAGGAAGGAGACGTCTGTGTACCAGTCGTCGTACTGCGCGGCGCTGCCCGCAAGGGTGTCGTACCGCTGCCGAACAAGCTGCTTTGCCCGCGCAGCGACCTCAGCGGGAACGCTCGGGTCGGCAAGCGTCGCGTCGGCGACGTGGTCGGTGTGGCTGCGGTCGGGCTTGTAGAGCAGCAGGCTTTCACCGTCGAAATAGAGATAGCGCGTGAAGTTGACCCCATCGCCGGGAGCGTCGCCCGCAGACAAGCCGCAGAAGAGGAGCGAACGGCTGGCGGGAGCGGCGGATGTGTAGTCCCACCAGTTCAGCTCCGGCCACGCGGCGGTGATGACGCTCTTGAGGTCGACGCCGTAGAGCTCGCCGCCGCGCTTGTAGTAGATCGCGGGGAAATCGGAGCTGTTGACGATCTCACACACGCCGTCGCCGTCCATGTCCATCTGCGTGAGCCAGTCAAGGGCATCGGAGGGGATGCGGCGGTCGGCAATGCGCTGTGCCTTCCCGGCAAGGGGAATGGTCAGCCACGGCTCCCGCGCGGGCAGGATGTCCGCGAGCGGCGTCGGCGCGGCGGTCTCAAAGTCCGGCAAAGGCGCGGGCGAGGCTTCCAGACTGTCGATGCACGCCATCAGCGCGGGACTGTCGATCCAGAGCGTCGGGCGGTCGCTGGGATAGCTTGAGGAGAGCCCCGGCTCAAAGGTGGGATGCAGGAGCCGCACGCGGTCGAAGCCGCAGAAGAAGGTGTACCGTTCGCCGTCCTGCGTGATGACGGAGAGCGTGTAGTACGCGCTGTCGCCGTAGCCCTGCTGCGTGTAGAGGTCCGCCTCGGTGAGGGCGTTGAGGGCTGGCACGAGCTGCGCCGAGAGCGCGGTCAGCTCCGCATCGACGAGGAAGCGCGAGCTGCTGCCGCTCTGAAATCGCAGGTTGAGAATGTCCTCTGCGCGCAGAGCTTGCGCCCAGTGCAGGAAGCTGTCGACGGCGTCACGCTGTGCCGCCGTCAGACCGTCAAGAAGTGCGGGGCGGAGCAATCGGTACAGAGCTTGTGTCAGTTCCGCGTTATTCACGACGGCGACGGCCTTCGTGTAGGGAAATGGCTCTCCCTCGGTTTCGTACTCCGCGGGTGCTTCCAGTGTAACTTGCCCGTTCTCGCTCAGCGAAAAGCCATAATAGCCGGTATAATCATCGTTGAAGGAGAGCGTATAACGGACTTCTCCATCGCGGGCTGCGAATGGAGTAAGCTCCTCCGCACGGACGCTGCGGAGAATGCCCTCGAGTGCTTCGATCTGCGCGGATGTATCATCGGAGGGCTCCTCCAGAAGGAAGCGGGCTGCGCCGGTCTCGGCGTCCCATGCGCCGCAGCCTGTTATTTTGCTGCCGTCAAGCTCCGCCGCCCAGTCGAGAAATTCGAGACAGGCCTGCGCGTCCTCGGTCGTGAAGCCCGCGTCGTACCATTCCTGCGTGACCTCGGGCGGCGTATCCGGCGCGCCGGTGAAGCTCACCGCGCACACGAGCGCCGCGAGCGCGACGACGGCGAACACCGCCGCGGCCTTGGCCTGCCGGTTCTCCGCGATGCGTGTGATGCGCTCCTTGAGGCTCCTTTTGCCGCTGGTCATGGTCGTCGCGCCGAGCAGCGGGTTCTGCGGCTTATCGCACACAGGCACGAGCGCGAGCAGGGCTTTTCCGTAGGCGGTGCGCTCGTCCGCGCCGAGCGCGCGGAGCGTCCCTTCGTCGCAGGCCAGCTCGCAGTCCTCGCGCGAGAGCACCGCCGCGAGCCACACGAGCGGGTCGAACCAGTAGACGGTCAGGCACACGCCGCGCAGCAGCGACCACAGCGGGTCAAGGTGCCGCGCGTGCGTCTGCTCGTGCGCGAGCACGAAGCGCAGGGCGTCGGGGCTTTGCAGCGCCTTTTCGTTCAGGTAAACGGCGGGGCGCAGCACACCGAACAGGCACGGGGAGGGAAGCGCGGACACGAGATAGACCGGATAGCGGCAGCCCTTGACGCGGTAAGGCGTGCGCGCCTTGCGCAGCGCGCGGGCGAAGCGCAGGTTGGTGAAAAGGAACCACGCGCCCACGCCGGCCATTCCGGCGTACCAGACGTAGGTGAGCGCTTCGGAAAGCGTGACGGTTCGGTAGGTCGGCGTCACGATAGAATATTCGTCGGCGGGGGCGCTCTGCGCTGCGTCGGACGGCGGAGACTGCGGGTCACCCTGCGACTCCTTGCCGGGCAAAAGCTGTGCGGGGCGCCGCTCCGTGCCGTCCTGAACGTACAGCACGGGGGTATCCAGCCGCTCCTCCACAACGGTCTGCACCGGCGCGGCGGCGGAGAGCACATTGTGCGCCAGTGTGCCGACGTTTACCGGCACGAGCAGCCGCACGAGCACCAGAAGCCAGAGCGCGTACTGCATCCGGCGCGAGACGGTGCGGCGGAACAGCTGCCGCAGCGCCAGCAGCGCAAGGATCAAAGCCGAGGAAGTCAAAAGGATCTCTTTCATTTCGTGTTCCCTCCCGCTTGCTCCAAAATGGCGGTCAGCTCGTCGATGTCTTCCTGTGTGAGCGCGCGGCCCTCGACCATGGCGCTCATCATCAGTCCCAGGCTGCCGCCGTAGACCTTACCGAGAAAGCTCTCGGTCTCGGTGCGGGCGGCGTCGCTCTGCGCGACGGCGGGATAGAACTGCTTGGCGCGCCCGCCGGCCTCGTGGCGCACCGCGCCCTTGGCCTCCAGCCGTGTGAGCATGGTGATGACGGTGTGCTTCTCCCAGCCGGTCTCGGCGGAAAGCGCGGCGGTGAGCTGCGTGATGGTCTGCGGAGACTGCTCCCAGAGACGGTGCATCAGCTTCCACTCCGCGTCGGTCAGATTGCAGGACACGGGACATTCCTCCTTTCGGTATACGGCTGTATACCTATCTGAGCACAGCATAGCAGAAAGGTAAACACTTGTCAACCAAAATTTGCGGAGAAAAGCCGCACCCGTGGGAGCGGCTTTGGCACAGATTTATTTTTTCCGCCACACGGACGGTAGGAACAGCACGAGCAGAGGCATGATCTCCAGTCGCCCGAGGAGCATCGTAAACGAGAGCACGAGCTTTGAGAGCGGCGAGAGAAAGCCGAAGTTGCACGTCGGGCCGACAAGGCCGAGGCCGGGGCCGACGTTGCTGATGCAGGTCAGGGATGCCGTGAAAGCGGAGGTGAAATCCAACTCGTCGAGCGAGACGATCAGCGCGGAGAAAAAGAGGATGATCATATAGGCAAAGAAGAAGAGGGAAACGGAGGAGATGGTATCCTCCTCCACGCGCTGCCCGTCGAGCGTGATGGGGCGCACCTCGCGCGTGTGCAGGATGCGGCGCAGGTCGCGCTTGAGTCCCTTGAAGAGCAGCACGATGCGCGAGACCTTGATGCCGCCGGCAGTCGAGCCGGCACAGCCGCCGACAAACATCACGATGAGCAGCACAAGACGGCTGAACTGCGGCCAGAGGTCGAAATCCTCTGTGCAGTAGCCGGTGGTGGAAATGAGCGTTGTGACCTGAAAGGCCGCGTGCTCGATGGCGGAGCCGACGGAACGGCCCGTTTTGAGAACAAGATCGAGCGCGATGAGCGCGGACGAGCCGAACACGATGCCGGAGTAGACGCGCAGCTCGTCGCTGCGCAGGACCTCCCGCCAGCGCCGTGTACCGGCCAGAAACAGAAGCGTGAAATTGACCGACGAGACGAACATGAAGACCACGATGATCCAGTTGACCGCCGAGGACTGGTAGTAGGCGATGCTTTCGTTGCGGACGGAGAAGCCGCCGGTCGAGATGGTCGTGAGCGCGGTGGTCACCGCGTCGAACCACGGCATCCGCGCCGCGCGGAGCGCGAGCGTTTCCGCCGCCGTGAGGAGAATGTAGATGCTGTAAAGCATTTTGGCCGTGTCGTTCGTGCGCGGCAGCAGCTTGGAGGAGATGGGGCCGGGGCTTTCGGCCTTCATCAGGTTGACGCTGCCCTCGCCGAGCTTCGGCATCAGCGCGAGCAGCAGGACGAGAACGCCCATGCCGCCGAGCCATTGCGTCAGCGCGCGCCAGAGCTGGATGCCGCGCGGCAGCGAGGCCGGCGCGCCGAAGATGGAGGCGCCCGTCGTCGTGAAGCCGGAAACGGTCTCAAACAGCGCGTCCACATAGCCGCAGCAGCCGCTGAGCGCATAGGGCAGCGCGCCGAAGGCGGACAGCACGATCCAGCCGAGCGCCACGGCGACATAGCCGTCACGGTTCTGCAGGCGTGATTTGGCCGTATGCAGCCGGCTCAGCGGCAGACCGACCGCGAGGCAGAGCAGCGCCGTGACGCCGAAGACGGCGGTATTTTCCCGGCAGACGAGCGCGATGACGAAGGGAATGAGCAGGGACACGCCCTCGATGCCCAGGATGATGCCGAGAATTTTGAAAATGAGCTTTTTGTTCATGTCGCGCCTTCCTCCGTGCAGCGGCTCAACGGACCAGAATGTCGTTGAGGTCCTTGAGGAACAGGGATTTTGCCACCACGATCACGCGGTCGCCCTCCGAGATGATGGAGTGGCCGCCGGGAATGAGGAGCTTGCCGCCGTGGACGATGGCGGCGACCAGCAGCCCCGGCTTGAAGTTCAGGTCCTTGAGGGGCGTATTGAGGAAGTGCGTCGCGCCGGTCGCGGTGAATTCCACCGCCTCCATCGCGCCGCCGAGGATCTTATGCAGGCTCTCCACGGCGCTGCCCTGCGAGTTGGCGAGGCCGCGGACGTAGCTGGAGATCTGGCTGGCCGTCACGTCCTTGGGGGAGATGACGGTGTCGATGCCGAGGTCGTGCACCAGCGCGGTGTAGTTCGGGCGCGACATCTTCGGCAGGACCTTGGCAACGCCGGAGTCCTTCGCGGTGAGCGCCATGAGCAGATTCTCCTCGTCGCGCCCTGTGAGGGAGACGAAGGCATCCGCGTCGAAGATGCCCTCGGATTCGAGCAGGTCATGGTCCGTGCCGTCGCCGTGGAGGATGGTCGCCTTCGGCAGCTTCTCGGCGATCGCCATGCACTTTTCCTCGTTCTGCTCAACGATGGTGATGTGCATCCCCATGCCGTCGAGCGCCCAGGCGAGGTAGAGCGCGATGCGCCCGCCGCCGATCACGCTCAGCTGGCGGATGGGCGAGGTGTCGCGGCCCATGCTGCGCAGCACGCGGGCGGTCTCGGTCGGTGTGCCGATGGCGTAAACGCGGTCGCCGGCCTGCGGGACAAAGTGGCCGTTCGGCACCAGCACCTCGCCGCCGCGCTTGGCCGCGCACAGCAGCAGCGCGTTGGGATGGAGCTTGTTGTATTCGATCAGGCTCTTGCCGGCCATGCCGTCCTGCTCGGTGATCTGGAAGCCGATGAGCTCCACGGTGCCGCGGGCGAAGCTCTCCACGCTGAACGCGGCGGGCACGCGCAGGATGCGCGCGATCTCCTGCGCGGCGGCGTATTCGGGGTTGATGATCATGTCCAGACCGATCTCGCGGCGCAGGATCGGCGCGTCGCGGAAGTATTCGGGGTTGCGCACGCGGGCGACCGTGTGCTTGGCGCCCAGCTTTTTCGCCATCAACGAGCAGACGAGGTTCACCTCGTCATCCGCCGTGGCGGCGATGACCAGGTCGGCGTCGCGCACACCGGCGCGCAGCAGCACGCTCGCGCACGCACCGTTGCCCTCGACGCACATGGCGTCGAGCGTAGCGTCGGCGTGCTCGATCACGGCGGCGCTCTCGTCCACCAAAATCAGGTCGTGCTCCTCGCCGACCATCTGCTGGGCAATGGCGTAGCCGACCTTGCCCAGACCGACAATGATGATCTTCATGCTTTGTTCTCCGTTCTGCCGCGCACCGCGCGGCGCGTAATATCCCCGGTATCCGCGCACCTCAGCCGCGCGCGGTCTTCATTTCCATCAGAACGCTGTTGAATTCTGCGCCCATGATCATCATGGTCGCCGAGAGATACAGCCACAGCAGCAGCACGATGATGGCGCCGATGGAGCCGTAGATGACGGAATAGTTCGCCGCGTTTTCCACATAAAGCGAGAAAAGCAGCGAGAGGACCATCCAGGCCGTGAGCGAAAAGAGCACGCCGGGCCAGACGTAGTGAACGCTCCGCGTCTCCTGCGCGAGACCGTAGAGCACGGCGAGCGCGAGAAAGACGATGCAGCCGAGGAACACGAAGCGCAGCGTCGACCACAGCTCGATGAAGCCGTCGGTCAGGATGGCGCTGAAATGGAAGTAGTCCGCGCAGAGGTTCAGCACGTTGCGGCCCACCGTCACGAGCACCAGCGAGAGCAGGATCGTGAGGATCAGGCAGATGGTGTAAAGGAACACCTTGGCCTGATGGCGGAGGAACTGCGTGGGACGCCCCATGCCGTAGGCCTTGCGCACGCTCAGCAGCAGCGCGTTGGCCGCGCGCATCGGGAACCAGATGGAAAAGATCAGGCTGAAGGTCATCAGCGTCCGGCTCGATACGCGCGAAACGTAGCGCAGGTACTGGATCAGCAGGTCCAGCACCTCGGCGGGGATGATGGTGCCGAGCTGGCGCAGGAAGCCCTCAATGTCCACGGCGAAGAAGCCGACGAGGTTGCTCAGGAAGATGAGCAGCGGGAACATCGCAAAGAGCAGGTAATACGTCAGCGCTGCGCTGTCGCGGGCCACGCGGTGGTCGAAGTAGCGGCGCACGAACAGCGCCGTGCCGCGAAAAAACCGATTGTGCATCACGCGCTCGAGCAAATCACGCTCACCTCCGCCCTGTTTATTCTTCACGAAGCCCTATAAAAACAACAATACTATAGCACAGCAAGACCGAAAAGGAAAGAGAAAGATTTCCGACGCGCCGCAGCGAGGAAAACGGGCCGAAAAAATCGGGAAAATGCTTGACAAAGAAAGAAAATGCGCATACTATGATAGAGTAAATAAATATTCGTCCGGTAGGTAAGGCTACCATCAGGATATGGACTGCTGCCGCAGAGTCGTGGAGACACGATGCGAGGGTTTGAACAGTTGGCATCGAAACCAAGGTGCCATCTAATGCAGTTTCACCGCCTGGTGATGCTAAAGCTTGAACGGTAGGGAAGATCGCAAAGCGCGATTTTTATCATTGTCGCTCCCGCAGCCTTGGTACCGGAGGAAGGCCTGCGGGCTTTTTTATCCCTTGGCCCGCGCCGGTCAGTTTTGGAGAAAGGAGGAACAGCGCATGATCGATTTTGAAGAACGCCGTGACGAGCTGCTGGAGAAAATAGAGGAGATGACCCGCCGAAAGCAGTATAAGGCGCTGCGCGACATTTTAGTCGAGCTGGAGCCCGCCGATATCGCAGACCTGTTCGACGATCTGCCCGAGGAGATGCTGCCGCTGCTGTTCCGCCTGCTGCCCAAGGAGCCGGCGGCGGAGCTGTTCGTCGAGCTGGAGCCGGATGTGCAGGAAATGCTCATCCGCGGCTTTTCCAACACCGAGCTGAAAGAGGTGCTCGACGAGCTGTATCTCGACGACGCCGTCGATATCGTCGAGGAGATGCCCGCGGGTGTGGTCAAGCGCATTCTGAAGCACGCCGACCCCGACACCCGCAAGAGCATCAATGAGATCCTGAAATATCCCGAGGATTCCGCCGGCGCGCTGATGACGACGGAGTTCGTCGACCTCAAGCGCGACATGACGGTCGAGGACGCCCTCAAGCGCATCCGCCGTACCGGCACGGACAAGGAGACCATCAACGTCTGCTATGTGGTGGATCCCGCGCGCAAGCTGCTCGGCATCGTTTCCCTGCGCACGATCCTCCTCTCCGACGAGGACGATATCATCGAGGATATCATGGAGACGCATGTCATCTCCGTCGGCACCCTCGAGGATAAGGAGGACGTCGCCCAGACCTTCTCGAAGTACGACTTCATCGCCCTGCCGGTCGTCGATAAGGAAGACCGTCTCGTCGGCATCATCACCGTTGACGACGCCATGGACGTCATGGAGGCAGAGGCCACCGAGGATATCGAAAAGATGGCGGCCATGCTGCCGACCGACAAGCCCTATCTCAAAACGAGCGTGTTCGAGACCTTCAAGTCCCGTATCCCGTGGCTCCTCCTGCTGATGGTCTCGGCGACCTTCACCGGCCAGATCATCGCGAAATTCGAGGACGCCCTCGGCGCCTGCGCTATCCTGACCGCCTATATCCCCATGCTGATGGATACCGGCGGAAACTGCGGCTCGCAGGCGAGCGTCACGGTCATCCGCGGCATTTCGCTCGATGAGATCGAGTTTTCCGACCTCCTCCGCGTCATCTGGAAGGAGATCCGCGTGGCGGTGCTCTGCGCCGCGGTGCTCAGCGCGGCGAACTTTGTCAAGCTGCTGCTGGTGGATAAGATGATTTTCGGCAATCCCATCACGATGACGGTGGCGGCGGTCATCTGCCTGACGCTGATCGTCACGGTGTTTGCCGCCAAGCTCGTCGGCTGCACGCTGCCGCTGCTGGCCAAGAAGATCGGCTTTGACCCCGCGGTCATGGCCTCGCCGTTCATCACCACGGTGGTGGACGCGATCTCGCTGGCCATCTATTTCCGCTTCGCCTCGCTCCTGCTGGGCATCTGAGTTTTCCGGCCTTGCCGCCGAATTTCCCCTTTCCAAGCGCGGCGGGGCGTGGTATTCTGTTCCTATGAAAAGCACCGTAGGGTAAGCATACCCGATTTTCAAGGAGGTATTTTTGTGGAAGAAAAGCTGCGCGAATATGCGCATCTGATCGTTTCCGTCGGCTTGAACCTGCAAAAGGGGCAGACGCTCATTCTCTCATCCCCCGTGGAGTGCGCGCCGTTCGCGCGGCTGTGCGTGTCCGCGGCCTATGACCTCGGCGCGGGCGAGGTCGTGCTGAACTGGACGGACGACTGTATCACCCGCGAGCGCTTCCTGCGTGCGCAGGACGCCGCCTTTGAAATGCCGCGCCCGTGGCGCAGGGCGTTCTTTACCGACTACGCCAACGAGGGCGCGGCCTATCTGCGCATCGATGCGGAGGACCCCGAAACGCTGCTGGGCGTATCGCCCGCGCGGCTCGTCGCCGCGCAGCGCACCTCGTCCGCCGAGCGCGAGACCTTTGACCGGCTCCAGATGGCGAACGGCTTTCCGTGGTGCGTCGCGGGCGCGCCCATCGCCGCGTGGGCGAGGAAGGTCTTCCCCGACCGGAGCGAAGGCGATGCGGTCGCCGCGCTCTGGGACGCGATCCTGAAAACCGTGCGCGTCACCGGCGACGGAAACGCCGAGGCGCGCTGGCGCGAGCACATCGCGCTGCTGACCGCGCGCAAGGAAAAGCTCAACGCGCTGCGCTTCAAGAGCCTGCACTACACCAATTCCCTCGGCACCGACCTCACCATCGCGCTGCCGGACGATCATCTCTGGGCGGCGGGCAACTCCGAAACGCCTGCGGGCGTCGGCTTCGTCGCCAATCTGCCCACCGAGGAGATCTTCACCGCACCCCTTAAAACGGGCGTCAACGGCACGGTCTGCGCGGCGCTGCCGCTGGTGAACAACGGCAGCATCATCGAAGACATCCGCTTCACCGTGAGGGAGGGCCGCATCGTCGAGGCTAAGGCCTCGCGCGGCGAGGACGTGCTCAATGCCGCCATCGCGGTGGACGACGGCGCACGCTATTTCGGCGAGGTCGCGCTGGTGCCCTACGACAGTCCCATCCGCAGCAGCGGCCTGCTGTTCTACAACACGCTCTACGACGAGAATGCCTCCTGCCACCTCGCCTTCGGCGAGGCGTATCCTGAGTGCATCGCCGGCGGCGAGCGGATGACGCGCGAGGAGCTGAATGCCCACGGGCTGAACCACTCGCTCACGCACGTCGATTTCATGGTCGGCACCGCCGACCTCTCCATCACCGGCACGACGCACGACGGCCGCGAGCTGCCGGTGTTCCGCAGCGGAAATTTTGCCCTGTAAGGGCGCAGATACAGAGAAAAACGGAGGAGAACACGATGAATTTCAAGCCCATTGAAACGGACGAGAACGTCCTTGTCATGCCCGGCGCGGTGGTCTGCGGCGATGTGACCGTCGGCGAGGGCACCGCCTTCTGGTTCAACAGCGTCTGCCGCGCGGAGCTGCAGCCCATCAAGATCGGCAAGCGCTGCAACATTCAGGACTGCGCGGTGATCCACAACCTCTGCACCCTCGGCGACGACGTATCCGTCGGCCACGGCGCCATCGTCCACGGCGCGACGGTCGGCGACCGCGTGATCGTCGGCATGGGCGCCATCGTGCTCGACGGCGCGAAGATCGGCGACGACTGCATCATTGCCGCCGGCGCGGTCGTGACCGGCAAGATGGACGCGCCTGCGGGCAGCCTGCTCGTCGGCTCTCCCGCCGTGGTCGCAAAGCCCCTGAACGACAAGCAGAAGGCGTCCTGCCTGGAAAACAGCGAGCTTTACTACCGCAAGAGCGTGGAGTACCGCGCGTTCCTTGCTCAGCAGGGCAAATAAGCGCGGACAGAGAGGAGAAAACGCCATGAAAATTCTGGTCATCAACGGCGCGAACATGAACCTGCTTGGCAAGCGTGAGCCGGATATCTACGGCCGCGAGGACTACGCCGCCCTCTGCGCCTGCATCTACGCCCACGCCCAAAGCCGCGGCATCGCGGTCGAGTGCTTCCAGTCCAACCACGAGGGCGCGATCATCGACGCCA
>UMHI01011174.1_pt1 | contig 42524 bp, 34 predicted proteins | sample 1965481 | NCBI WGS metagenome assembly UMHI01 (sample SAMEA4836093, study PRJEB28245) | human gut metagenome | biome: gut microbiome; material: fecal sample | place: Denmark | collected 2008 | reverse complement strand
AAAACTTGCTCAGCGGGGAGAAAAGACTTTTTCGACACGCTGGGAGCCGACGGCCAAAGGCCGCCGGCTCCCTTGATACTTTGCATTTTGCTTGGGAAAAGACTTATTTTGCCTGCTTCATGGAAAGGCTGATGCGCTTTTTCTTCTCGTCCACCTCCAGAACGACCACTTTCACAACATCCCCCACGGACACCGCCTCGGAGGGGTGCCGGATGAATTTGTCGCACACCTGCGAGATGTGCACCAGACCGTCCTGATGGACGCCGATGTCCACGAACACGCCGAAGTCGATGACATTTCGCACCGTGCCGGTGAGGATCATGCCGGGCTTCAAGTCCTTCATTTCCAGCACGTCCGTGCGGAGGATGGGCTTAGGCAGCTCATCGCGGACGTCCCGCCCCGGTTTCAGCAGCTCGGATACGATGTCCCGCAGGGTGGGGACGCCCACGCCGATCTCCTCTGCCGCTTTTTCTTCCCCGTAAGCGCCGAGACGGGAGGGAAGGTCGGAAATGGCTCCGTTCTTCACATCCGCTAAGGTGTGGCCTGTCAGCTCCAGCAGGGCCTTGGCGGCGTCATAGGATTCCGGGTGGACGGCGGTGTTGTCCAGCACACTTTTGCTCTCCGGTACCCGCAAAAAGCCCGCGCACTGCTGGAAGGCCTTGGGCCCCAGCTTGGGCACCTTTTTAATCTGGGTCCGGGAGGTGAACGCGCCGTTTTCCTCCCGGTAGACCACCACGTTTTTCGCCGTGGTGCCGTTGAGCCCCGCCACCCGCTGCAAAAGGGAGGGGGATGCGGTGTTGACATCCACGCCTACGGCGTTGACGCAGTCCTCCACCACGCCGTTCAGGGCCTCGTCCAGCTGCTTCTGGGGCATGTCATGCTGATACTGGCCCACGCCGATGGCCTTGGGGTCAATCTTCACCAGCTCCGCCAGGGGGTCCTGTAACCGCCGGGCGATGGACACGGCGGAGCGGAGATTTACGTCATACTGGGGGAATTCCTCGGCGGCCAGTTTGCTGGCGGAATAGACGGAGGCCCCCGCCTCACTTACGATCATATAGCTGACGTTCCCACCGACCTTGCGGATCAGTTCCACCGCCATCTGCTCTGTTTCCCGGCTGGCGGTGCCGTTGCCGATGGCGATGTGCTCCACGCCGTGCTTGGCGATCAGCCTGCTGAGTGCAGCGATGGCCTCGTTCTTCTGCCGTTCGCCGTAGGTGGGATAGACCACGGCGGTATCCAGCACCTTGCCGGTGCCGTCCACCACCGCAACTTTACAGCCCATGCGGTAGCCGGGGTCCAGACCCATGGTGACCTTGCCCTTTACCGGTGGCTGCATCAGCAGGGGCTTCAGGTTCAGGGCAAACTGGCCGATGGCGCCCTCGTCAGCCCGGTCCGTCAGCGCTGCCCGCATTTCTCGTTCCAAAGAGGGGTAAATGAGGCGGTCATAGGCATCTTCGGCGGCGGTCTTCACAAACTCCATGGCGGCAGAGCCGGGCTTCACCACCGCGCGCCGCAGCAGCGGCAGCGCCAGCTCCCGGTCCAGCAGGACAGTGACCTTCAGCTTTTCCTCTTTTTCACCCCGGTTGATGGCGAGGATCTGGTGGCCCTGCAAGTGGCTGAGGGACTGCTCAAAATCGTAGTACAGGCGGTAAACGCTGTCCTCCTCCGTGGCGGCGAGGGAAAGCAGAGTACCCCGCCGCTCCAGCAGCTCCCGCAGGCTCTTTCGGACGGCCGCATCGTCGCTGATCCACTCGGCGATGATGTCATTTGCTCCTTGCAGAGCGTCCGCCGCCGTCTCCACGCCCTTTTCCGAATCGATGAAACCCGCCGCCGCATCCTCCGGACGGGGACAGTCCCGCTCCTGAGCAAATAACAATGCCGCCAGCGGTTCCAGGCCCTTTTCCCGGGCCACGGTGGCGCGGGTGCGGCGCTTTTGCTTGTAGGGGCGGTAGAGATCCTCCACCTCTGCCAAGGTCTGGGCGCTGTCGATGGCGGCGGCCAATTCCTCCGTCAGCTTGCCCTGCTCCTCGATGGACTTTTTCACCGTATCCCGGCGTTCCTCCAACCCGCGGAGGTATTGGAGCCGTTCCTCCAGCGTCCGGAGGGAGGTGTCGTCCATAGCGCCATGAAGCTCCTTGCGGTAGCGGGCAATGAAGGGGATCGTGTTGCCCTCGTCCAGCAGCCGGACCACGTTTTCCACATGCCGGGGGTCCTTATTCAGCTCCTGCGCCAGCGTTTGAATCATATCCATGCTTGTTGCATCCTTTCGTTGAAAAGCCACCGCCGCGACGGCGGTGGCTTTTGGCTGTTTGAAATTTCCCTTCTCAGGCCCGCTTGAAAAGCTTTTCAAGCTCGTATTTCGTGACCTTCACCACTACGGGCCGTCCGTGGGGGCAGTACCGGACCTCGCCGCTCTGCACCTTTTCCACCAAGATCTTCAACTCGGCGGGGTCGCTGGTCCAGCCGCCCTTGATGGCGGCCTTGCAGGCCATGGTGTGCAGCAGCGCCTCCCGCTTTTCGTCCAGATTCCGGCCTGTGCGGAGATTCTGTGCAAATTCCTCCAGCGTGGCGGCGGTGTCCGCCGCGTCCAAATCCGCCGGGACCTCCCGCACCAGAATTGCGCCGTCACCAAAATCCTCACAGCCGAAGCCGAACTGTTCCAGCAGCTCCAGATTGTCCAGCAGCAGGGCGGCGTCCTCCTTGCCGGGTTCCACGGCGATGGGCTGCAAAAGGGTCTGCCGCATGGGCGGCTCCTTGGAGGTCATCAGCCGGTCAAAGTTCATCCGCTCATGGGCGGCGTGCTTGTCGATGAGCCAGAGGGTCTCCGCGTCATCCTCGCAGATGATGTAAGTATTCAGGACTTCTCCGGCGATACGCCACGGAGCCGCCTCCGGCAGCACCGTTTCCTGTCCCGGCAACTCCATGGCAGTCTGCTGGGACGGGACGGCGGGAATGGCCGGGACAAAGGGCTTATGGGCCGGGGCGGGTTCCACCGTCTTTTCCGGCACGGGAACCACAGGCTCCGCAGGCTTGGCGGTCACGGAGGCGGGGGCTTTTCCCAAGGCGCTGGCAGGCGCTGCCTTGACAGTATCCCGAGGCGGCCAGATGGGCGGAACGCTGTCCGCCACCTTGGCAGTGGAGCGCCACTCCGTGTTCCAGGAGAGCTTGACAGGCGCAGCCGGTGACACCGGCTGGGCGCTGAAAGCGGGCCGTACTTTCTCTCCGGAAGGCCGGGAAGAAACCGCCGGTTCCGGAGCGGGAGCGATGGGCTTGTGGCCCTGCTCCCGGTAGGTTTTGGCGTCCATGGACTGGAAAAAGTCCTGCCGGGGATTTTGAGTCTCTCGGACCGGCGGGGGAGCCGGCTTCGTCACAGCCCCACCGCGAGCATCCAACGCGTCCATGACCGTGTGGAACACAGCGTCAAATACGTCATGCTCCTTGGCAAATTTCACCTGCGTCTTGGCGGGATGGACATTCACGTCCACCGCCGTCACCGGCAGCAGCACCTCCAGCACACAGCCGGGGAACCGGCCCTTGAGAAGCTGATTCCGGTAGCCTTCCTCTAAAGCAGTGGTCAGAAGCTGGGACTTGATGAACCGGCCATTGACGAAAAATACCTGCATGGAGCGGGAGCCGCGGCCATTGACGGGAGCGGTCACAAAGCCCCGCACCTCAATGTCCCCACCTCGGCCCTGTACCGGCACCAGCGTTTTGGCGAATTCCCGGCCCAAGGCGGCGTACACGGCGGATTCCAGCTTGCCGTCTCCGGGGGTATGAAGGGACTCCTGCCCGTCCTTGATGAACTTGAAGGAAACGTCTGGGTGACTCAGCGCCAGATGCTGCATCAGCCCCGCCACGGCGGCGGTCTCGGCACTGTCCTTCTTCATGAATTTCAACCGGGCAGGGGTGTTGTAAAAGAGATCCGCCACCCGGATGGTGGTACCCTCCGGGGCGCCCTCCTCCCGGACAGGCTCCATGTGCCCGCCCTCGCCATGGATAGCGGAACCCGTGGTATCCCCCGGCCGCCGGGTCAGCACATCCACCCGGCTGACGGCGGAAATGGCCGCCAAAGCCTCGCCCCGGAAGCCAAGGGTCCCGATCTTGGCCAGATCCTCCGCCGTGCGGAGCTTACTGGTGGCGTGGCGCAAAAAGGCGGTGGGCAGCTCCTCCGGCGCGATGCCGCAGCCGTTGTCTGTCACCCGGATCAGGCCCATGCCACCCCGCTGGATCTCCACCACGATGGCGGAGGCTCCGGCGTCGATGGCGTTTTCCACCAGTTCTTTTACAACAGAGGCGGGGCGCTCCACCACCTCGCCGGCGGCGATCAGGTCGGCCACATGAGACGATAATTGTTGAATGTGAGGCATACGATTTCTCCTTACAGCAATGCTGCCAAAACGGGAATGGTGATAATAGACATCAGGGTGGTCAGGAAAATGCTCTGGGCCATACATTCGGTGTCACCGCCGTATTCCATGGCCAGCATACTGCCGTTGAGGGCGGTGGGCATGGCCATGAGGATCACGGCGATATTAGCCACCAGAGGCGTGCCGATACCGGTCCATTTCAGGAACAGCCACAGCATAATGGGAAGGATCAGAAGTCGAAAGGCCGCCAGAGCCCATAGCCGCGGTGAGGTAAATGCCCGTCCAAAGGGCAAATCTGCCAGCAGAGAACCGACCAATAAGAGGGATAAGGGTGTTGTCAGGCTGCCTGTAAAGTTCAGACACTCCCCAAGCAAGGTTGGCATATTGATGTGGAACAGAGCCACCATCAAGGCAATCACCGAGGTGACGATGCAGGGTGACAGCAGCTGCTGCCAACGAAACTTTGCCTGTCCAGCCAGCATCAAGGGTCCTATGGAATAGGACAGCAGGTTGAAGGGCAGAACCAGGATCACGGCGTAGAACAGCGCCTCCTGGCCGAATAGAGCCACGGATACCGGATAGCCGATAAAAGCCATGTTGGAGAAAACCAGCGAATAGCGCCAGACGCCTTGCTGTTTGGCCGTTCCACCCAACAGGCGGGGCACGAGAGCAGCGGAGAAGAAGCCCAGGCCATAATAAACGATTGCTACCTTTAAAACGGAAAGAATTTCCCCGGTACTGGGCAAAGCGTCTCCGGAGGAGACGGAGCCTAAAATCAGGCAAGGCACAATGATACCCAGGAGCAAACGGCAAAGATTCTGATCCGTTTGCTTGCTCAGATATCCCAGCTTGTGGGCGAGAAAACCTGCGGCCATGCAGAAGAGAATGACCAGCATTTCAGAAAACACGTCAAAAAAACTCACAGAACTCCACGCTCGATTCTATATAGGGTATCACATACCTGCCGACACATGAAGGGCATTGGCGGCGGCGTGGAGCAGAATGGAGCTCCACAGGGTCCCGGTGTGGTCATAGGCCCAGGCCAGCACCAGGCCCGGCACCAGATACTGCACCATCAGCAGGAAATAGGTGATGTCCTGCCGCACTACGGCAAACTGCCACACATGGAGCAAGGCGAACAGCAGGCAGCTTACCACATAGGCCACCGTGCGGCTTTTGCTTTTCAGATTGCCGAATACCAGCCCGCGAAACAGCACTTCCTCCACGAAGGGAGCCAGGAAAATTACGATCAGCAGCGTTACTCTGGGGGCGTCATGGATCTGGGCGGAGATAGTGGTGTCATTCAGGTTGGTGTGGTTGTTCACCAACATCCGGGTCAGCCGGTAGACTAACTCATTGAGGCCGTACAGAGCGATGAGACCCACTAAGATCGACTTGCAGGCGTTGCCCAAATTGTCCGCAAAATTCCGGGTGGTGCGGCCCAGAAAGCTGTGGAAAATGATGAACGTAACGGCAAACAGTGTGTAATAATAGATGGCATTTTGCAGCGAGGGCGAAATGCTGGCATCCAGCAGCCGCTCCGCCAATCGGAACAGGGGCGCTGTGGCAAAGGGCAGCACCACCAGGTAGATCACAAAGAAAACAGTTCCGGCGATCTGCTCACCGGGGGTCATATAGGAGGCGGATTTACGTTTGGCCATTGGTCAGGCTCCTTTGAATGGTTCTCCCTGAAAGGGAGGACCCAGAATGTGCGGCGAATCGCCGCAGGAGGTGCCGCTATGCGGCACAGGATTACACCCCCCATTTTCTTTTTGAGACATCAAAAAGAAAATGCGCCGTGTACGGTGGAAAAGAAAAAATGTCAGGGATGAGTTGGCCTGCAAAAGGCCAACTCACCCAAAACGAGGGGTCCGCCGTCACGAACTGCCATGCAGCCCCGGAGTCCTTCTGTCGGCTGCGCTGAAAGTCTCCAAATGACCTAAGTGCGTCCCCGCATTTGGTGGCGTGGCATTCATCGGGCTGCAAAACCGGACTTGACCTGCTTCTCTTTCCGCACTTTCCGCTTCGCTAAGCGCTGCACTGCTCTATAAATGAGCACGAGCGGCAGCGGAAAAAGAAGCAGAGGGTGTCCTATTTGCATCCCGAGGTTTCATGTGACTATCAGCACGGTGTACAAGACTGAATGAAATCCGCACTCCGCCCGTGCCACGAAGCAGAAAACAAATTTCTGAGCAGAACAGTTGAGAACCGCATTCCCCAAACTTGCACAAATGTGCAAGTTTGGATTCGGTGCCTTTTCTCTTCCACCATGCACGGCGCATTCTCATTTCCGCAAGAGGAAAAGAGAATGGGGGGTGCATTCCAATAGGCAAAGCCTATTTTGAAGAATGCCCTTCTGCGGGAGCAGCACTCACTTACTGAGTTTCTGTTTCAGCTCATACAGCAGGCTCATGGCCTCAATGGGCGTCAGCGTATCCGGCTGGCAGCGGCGGATGGCGTCCAGCACCTCGCCCTCACTCATGGCGTCCAGCGAGACCTGATCGGTCTCTTTCCGGGCGGCCACGTACTGTACGCCGTTTTCGTCCTCCAGCTCCTTCAGAATGACCTTGGCCCGCTGGACCACCTTCTCCGGCAGACCCGCCAGCTTGGCGACTTCGATGCCATAGCTGCGGTCGGCGCCGCCGGGGATGATCTTCCGCAGGAAGATGATGTCCTCCCCCCGGCGCTTGACGGCGATGTTGTAGTTCACCGTGCCGGGGAGGGTGTTTTCCATTTCTGTCAGCTCGTGATAATGGGTGGCAAACAAAGTTTTGGCCCCCAGCGTCTTTTTGTCGGCGCAGTATTCCAGAACAGCCCGGGCGATGGCCATACCGTCAAAGGTGGAGGTGCCCCGGCCGATCTCGTCCAGGATCAGGAGAGAATTTTTGGTGGCCTGATGGAGAATATCGGAGACCTCCGTCATCTCCACCATGAAGGTGGACTGTCCGGCGGAGAGATCGTCACTGGCGCCGATGCGGGTGAAGATCCGATCCACCACGCCGATATGGGCGTATTTGGCGGGGACGAAGCTGCCCATCTGGGCCATGAGGACGATCAGCGCCACCTGCCGCATATAAGTGGATTTACCGGCCATGTTGGGGCCTGTGATGATGGCCACCCGTTCTTCCTTTTCACCCATAAAGGTGTCATTGGGGACGAACAGGCTGTCCTTCAGAACCTTTTCCACCACCGGATGACGGCCCTCCCGGATCTCAATGACCCCGGACTCGTCCACCTCCGGACGGCAGAAATTGTTGTGGACTGCTACGGAGGCAAAGGAGCACAGCGCGTCGCACTCCGCTACCGCGGCGGCGGTTTTCTGGATGCGCCCGGCGTTGTCCGCGATCTGCTGGCGCAGGGCGGAGAACAGCTCATATTCCAGCGCCACCACCCGCTCGGAGGCCGTCAGGATCTCATGTTCCAGATCCTTCAGTTCCTGCGTGATGAACCGCTCGCCGTTTACCAAGGTCTGTTTGCGGATGTAGGTTTCCGGCACCTGCTCCTTAAAGGCATTGGAGACCTCAATATAGTAGCCGAACACCTTGTTATAGCCGATTTTCAGGGTGCGGATGCCGGTTTTTTCTTTCTCCTTGGCCTCCATCTCCGCCATAACGCCCTTGCCGCTTTTCAGGATGTGCCGCAGGCGGTCCACTTCTTCATTGAAGCCATCCCGGATGATGCCGCCTTCCCGGACGGAAAAGGGCGGCTCGTCACAGATGGCGGCGGCAATGTCCCCGCTGATATCGTCCAGCGTGTCCAGCTCGGCGGTCAGTTCGGTCAGACGGCGGTCGGAAAACCCGGAAAGCTGTTCCTTCAGGTTGGGCAGCTTTTCCATGGCGGCGCGGAGGGAGGTCAGGTCCCGGCCGCCGGCGGTGCCATAGACGATGCGGCCAATGAGCCGTTCCATGTCTCCAAGGCCGGTCATTCCGGCGATGAGTTCCTCCCTGCGAATGGTGTCATCCACCAGCGCAGCCACGGCGCTGCTGCGGCGGTCAATATCCGTCACGGACAGGAGGGGGCGTTCTAACCAGCTTCGCAGCATTCGACCGCCCATGGGGGTCTTGGTCTTGTCCAGTACCCAGAGGAGGCTGCCCTTTTTCTCCTTGCCCCGGAGGGTCTCCGTCAGTTCCAGATTCCGGCGGGCGGCCAGGTCCAGCTCCATGAACCGGCCCTGACGGTAGTAATCCAGCTCCCGGATGTGGGAGAGGTCGGTTTTTTGAGTTTCATAGAGGTAATTCAGCAAACCGCCCAGAGCCATGGCTGCGTCAGGCTCTCCGGCAGGCAGCCTGGAAAAGGCTTCCTCACCAAATTGGGCGCGGATGTTTTTCTCCGCCTCCGCCAGCCGGAACCGGCGTTCGCCGCCGTTTTCAAAGCGGCAGTGGAATTTGTCAGTGAGGACGTCTGTCAGCGCCTTCTCACTGAAAGCCCCGTCGCTGAGAATGGCCTCGGCGGGGCTGAACCGGCCCAGCTCATTGATGATGTGGGTCAGGGTATCTTTACCTGAGAAGGCGGTGAGGTGAGTCTCACCGGTGGAGAGGTCGCAGAAGGCCGCGCCGCCTCCCTGACTGTCCAGATAAATGCCGCAGAGGTAGTTGCCGGACTTATCATCCAGACATGCGGCGTCGATGACGGTGCCGGGGGTCACCACCCGGATAATATCCCGCTTCACCAGCCCCTTGGCGGTGGCGGGGTCCTCCATCTGCTCGCAGATGGCCACCTTGTAGCCCTTGGCAATCAGCCGGGCGATGTAGGATTCGCTGGCGTGATAGGGGATGCCGCACATGGGGACCCGTTCTTCCTCCGGCTTGGCGTTTTTGCCGTGGTCCCGGGAGGTCAGGGTCAGGTCCAGTTCCTTGGAAGCCAGCTTGGCATCGTCGGCGAACATCTCATAGAAGTCCCCCAGACGGAAAAACAAAATGGAATCCGGGTTGTCCTTCTTGATTTCCAGATATTGCTTCATCATGGGGGTCAGTTCCGCCATAAAAATACCTCTTTCTTTATCTTTCAGCAAATGTTTCTGTTTTATGATACCAGATCGTATAAGGGTGTGCCGCCTTGCGGCACGGGAAAGCATGGCGATACCATGCAAGATCGAATCCCCATTTTCTTTTCCTCTTGCGAAAAAGAAAACGGCCATTCATGGTCAAAAGAAAAGACGCTGAGGGATGATTTGACACCTCCGTGTCAAATCACCCAAAACGGGGGCTGGCCGCCACGCATTGCCGACTAAGTCCGCAACTCTCATACCGGCTGCGCTATACTAAAATCTCAAACCAGTGCGTCCCCACACCTATGGGAACGGCGCGCAACGAGGTGCAAAACTGAATCGGCGTATTTCTACTCCCATGTGTTCCGCTTCGCAGCGCACTACCCTGCTTTGCAAATGAGCAGGAGCGGCAGCGGAAAGAGAAGCAGAGGGTGTCCTATTTGCACCCAGAGGCTTCATGTGACTATCAGCACGGCGTACAAGACTTGATAAGCTCCGCACCCCGCCCGTGCTACGCAGGGACTGACAAGTCTTTGGGCAGAACAGTTGAGAACCGCATTCCCCAAACTTGCGCTTGCCGCAAGTTTGGACAAAAGCGTTTTTTCTCTTCCACCGTACACGGCGCATCCTCTTTTCCACAAGAGGAAAAGAGAATGGGGGGTGTATTCCAATAGGCAAAGCCTATTTAGGGAATATCACACCGGCTCGCCGTACAGCGCCCAGGTGTTGCTGTCCGTTATCTTTACGTCAATAAAGCTGCCGATCAGACTCTTGTCACCCTTCAGCCGCACCAGCCGGTTGCCCTCAGTGCGGGAGGCAAGGGGGAAGTTCTCATCGTCACTCTCGCCGTCCACCAGCACCCGGACGGTCTTGCCCACATAGGCGGCGTGAAGCTTGGCGGAATTGGCATTCTGGACTTCCAGGAGCTTATCGAACCACTTCTGCTTTTCGGCACGAGTGGCGGGGTCCGGCATGGCTGCCGCCTTTGTGCCGGGACGGGGGGAGTAGATAAACGTAAACAAAGCGTCGAAGCCCACTTCCTCCACCAGAGAAACGGTGTCCATGGCTTCTGCCTCCGTCTCACCGGGGAAACCGATGATGACGTCGGAGGTCAGCACCAGACCGGGCATTACGCTTTTGGCGTAGCGAATTTCCTCTAAATATTTCTCCCGGGTGTAGCGGCGGTTCATCTCGTTCAGTACGCGGTCATTGCCGGACTGGAAGGGGAGGTGGAGCTGCTTTGCCACATGGGAGCACTTGGCCATCACGTCAAAGAGGTGGTTGGTGGCATCCTTGGGATGGCTGGACATAAAGCGGATCAAGTATTCGCCGGGGATCTTGTCGATGTCCTCTAAGAGATCCGGGAAATGGTAGTCCAGATCCAGATCATTGCCGTAGGAGTTGACATTCTGCCCCAACAGGGTGATGTCCTTGTACCCGGCGGCAACCAGTTCCCGGACCTCCTGCAAAACGCACTGGGGATCACGGCTGCGCTCCCGGCCCCGGACATAGGGTACGATGCAGTAGGAACAGAAATTGTTGCAGCCGTACATGATGCTGACCCATGCCTTCACGCCCTTTTCCCGCACCACAGGGATGCCCTCGGCAATGGTGCCGTCCTCATTGTCCACGGCGAAGACCCGCTTCCGGGTCTCATAGACCCGCCACAAAAGCTCCGGGAACTTCCACAGGGCATGGGGGCCGAACACCAGATCCACATGGCGGTAGGATTCCTTCACCCGCTGAGAGACCCGCTCCTCCTGCGCCATGCAACCGCACAGGCAGATTACCTGCTCCGGGTTTTCCTTTTTTGTGTGGGTGAGAATGCCCAGATTGCCGAAGACCCGCTGTTCCGCGTGCTCCCGGACGGCGCAGGTGTTCAGGATCACCAGATCCGCCTCCTTGGGGTCCTCTGTAAAGGTAAAGCCACTGTCGGCCAGCATACCCATCAGCTTCTGGCCGTCCGCTACGTTCTGCTGACAGCCGAAGGTGTCCACGCAGGCCACGGGATGGGCTTCCCGGGCAGTGAACATTTCCTTGATCTTTGCTTCAAACTCCCGCTGACGCGCCAGCGCGTCCTCGGACACCAGTACATTTTCCCGCTTCAAATGGTATATCCTCCTAAAGTTATCTGATAAAATGAGTGGCGATCCGATCTTCCTTTTCCGGGAGACCGAACTGCTCCTTGCCCAGCGCGATGCTGCGCATCAGGAATGTCATGTTCCGGGCCAGGGTCCGCATAGTCTGGAGTCCCTCGCCGTCCTGCTCCGCTTCACCGGGCGTCCGGCCGTGAATACTGTTCCAGTATTGGCTGGAGGCCACCGGCATTCCGGAGATGGTGAAATACTTGTTCAGCTCATCAAAGGTGGCGGAGCAGCCGCCCCGCCGGGCGCAGGCTACGCTGGCACCAACCTTCATGGTCTTATCAAAGGACGTACTGTGAAACAGCCGGTCCAGACAGGCGATCAGCGTGGCGTTGGCGGAGGCGTAATACACCGGACTGGCAATCACCAGACCGTCGGCCTCCTGAAACTTGGGGGCCAGCTCGTTTACTCCATCGTCAAAGACGCACTTGCCGGTCTTGGCACAGGAGCCGCAGGCCACGCAGCCCCGGATGTCCCGGTTTCCCAGGACCACCGTTTCCACATCGACGTCATTCTCCTTGAAAATCGCTTCCATTTCCCGCAGGGCCACGGCGGTGTTGCCGTTGGCATGGGGACTGCCGTTGAGCATTAAAACCTTCAGGGACTTCATATTTCGCACTCCTTTCAGAGTCCCGGCCTTATGTGTTTATCCACTTGAAGCCGGGAGAAAAAGCACATAACTTAACTAAAATATCATAGCATAAAAGCTCCCGGAACACAAGAAAAAGGGAGGACAAAAGTCCTCCCTTTTCTGGAATGCAGTTTGTTACGGCAGGTAGTTCAACGGGTTCTTCGCCACGCCGTTGTACCGCACCTCAAAATGGCAGTGGTTGCCGGTGGAGTTGCCGGTGGAGCCGGCCCGGGCCACCTGCTGGCCCTTGTAAACGTGCTGCCCCACGCTGACGGTGAGACTGGAGTTGTGACCGTACCGGGTAACGTAGCCGTTGCCGTGGTCAATCTGCACCAGATAACCGTAGCCGCTCATCCAGCCGGAGTAGGTCACGGTGCCGCCATCGGCGGCGTAGATGGGTGTCCCTCTGGGGACGGCGATGTCGATGCCCTTGTGGTTGGTGGAACCGATGCCGCCGGGGGATTTCCGTCCGCCGAAGTAGGAGCTGATCCGACCGCTGGTGGGCCAGCGGAAGCTGCCGGTAGGCATCCAGGTGGGCCGGACCTTGGTGCCCCGGAGCCGGTATTCGGTGACAGGCTCTTTCAAAGTCACGGAGGAGAGAATGGTCCGCTCCGTTTCCTCACCGTTGACATAGGTAGCCTTAGCCATCACGTCCGCCTTGCCGTATTCACCCTTGGAGGTCACCTTATAGTCGCCCTGATAGAGGTCAGCGCTGTCGGTGTACTCAATGTTGTAGGACACATCATCCAGATACCGTTCCTGCTTTACCACAGTCATGGTCAGGTAGGGGACAGAGGCGGACAGGGTCAGCACTTCGCCGATCTGGAGCTTATTGATGTTGTAGCCGGGGTTCAGCGCCAGCAGCTCTGCGGAGGTCATGTCATTCTTGGCGGCGATCTGAGACCAGGTATCGCCCTTTTTCACCTCGTAAGTGACCTCGGCCGTCTTGGTGCTGTAAAGCAGCTCCGCAATATAGCCCAGGTTCATGATCTCACTGGTGGGAACGTACTCCTGCCGGATCTCAACATCCTCTGCAAATTCACAGGAAATGGTATCTTCATCGGAGGCCGCCTTCTGCAGCTGGTCCAGCAGTTCCTCCAACGCGCCCTCGTAGGGGGTGGCGCCGATGCGCACATCGTTGACGTACAGGCAGTAGGCGGAGGTCACAAGACCGATCTCGTCGGAAAGTTGGTCCTCGTATACGGCCTTATCCTCAATGTCCTGACGGAGCATCCAGCCGGAATCGTATTGCAGCAGGGAATCGTCGATGGTGTAGGTCTCTCCCAGTGTCCGGGAGGTGATGCTTTCCAGATCCTTCCGGACGGTTTCGGCTTCCGATTTGGAAGCCAGCCGTCCCAACACCTGCCCGTCATAGGAGACGGTGGTGCCGATGGTGAAGAAGGAACAGAACAGGATAATGCCTGCCAGCGCACAGCTTCCTCCCAGGAACATCAGGGAGTGGAGGCGCTTTTCCTTTTCAAACCAGACGGAGAATCTGCTGGTGCGGAGGTTCCGCTCTCTGCGGCGGCCCAGCAGGATCTCCCGCAGCCGGCTGGCAGCGGAGGGCAGCAGCCCCCAAAGCATCAGCAGGAATTGCAGAGGCTTCCGGTTGGACTCCGGGAATCGATGGGCCTGAGCCTCCCGGACGACCCGGCGGCAGCGGCGGCCAAACCAGCGGACCTTCTTTCCGGCCCGGAAGCGGAGCTTGCCCCAGAGGTCTTCGGGCTCAGCGGGAGCGCGCCGCTTTCTGCGGGGTCTGGGCGCTTCCTGGGTCTGTTCCGCCTCTGCGGGCCAGTCCGGCAGATCATAAGGCTTTTTGGTGTTTTGACTCATAATGCTCCTATCGTATCGCGGGCAGATGCCCTTTAAAAATTTGTGAACCATAAAAAGTAACAAATTGTTACCGCTTTATATTATCCCTTTTATATTCGCCCGTCAAGCAACTTCTGGCTTTTTGGCATATTTTTATGTATTTTAACGATGCTTTTTTGCCGAATTTCGTAGTTGACACGCAAAAATCGGAAAAAATCACGCCCCAATTCGTCACTTTTTTTATTGACCCCGGCTGTGGACCGTGTATAATAAAGGGTGGAATTGAAACCCCGTTCCCTGAATTAAAAACTGGAGGAATCAACATGTTTGAATTTCTGATCAAAAAGCTGAAGGCGCATCCCCGTAAGATCGTCTTCACCGAGGGCACCGATCCCCGCATCCTGGAGGCTTCTGCCCGTCTGCTGTCCGGTACCTTCCTGACTCCCGTTCTGGTGGGCAACGCCGACGAGATCACCAAGGCTGCCGAAGAGGCCGGCTTCAACATCCGCGGCGCTGAGATCATGGACCCCGCCAACTTCGCTGACATGGACAAGATGGTCGCCCTGATGGTGGAACTGCGCAAGGGCAAGATGACCGAGGAGCAGTGCCGCAAGTCCCTGTCCCAGGCCAACTACTTCGGTACCATGCTGGTGAAGATGGGCTATGCCGACGCTCTGCTGGGCGGCGCTACCTACTCCACCGCTGACACCGTCCGTCCCGCCCTGCAGATCATCAAGACCAAGCCGGGCAGCAAGATCGTGTCTTCCTGCTTCATTATGGTCCGTCCTTCCGCCACCGGCGAAAACGAGGTCCTGGCTATGGCTGACTGCGCCATCAACATTAAGCCCACCGAGGACGAGCTGGTGGAGATCGCCGTTGAGACCGCCAAGACCGCCAAGGTCTTCGGCATCGATCCCAAGGTGGCCTTCCTGAGCTACTCCACTTTGGGCTCCGGCAAGGGCGAGGACGTGGACAAGATGCGCAACGCCTGCGAGAAGGCCAAGGCTGCCATGCCCGACGTTCCCGTGGACGGCGAGTTCCAGTTCGACGCCGCCGTGTCTCCCGTGGTGGCCAAGACCAAGCACATCACCAGCGCTGTGGGCGGCCACGCCAACACCTTCATCTTCCCCGACATCAACGCCGGCAACATCGGCTACAAGATCTGCCAGCGCATGGGTAACTTCGACGCTTACGGCCCCATCCTGCAGGGCCTGAACGCCCCCATCAACGACCTGTCCCGCGGCTGCAACGCTCTGGAGGTTTACTCCATGGCCATCATCACCGCCGGTCTGGTGGATTGATCCCCGTCTTTGAAAAGTAAAAAGTCCGGATCATGCGGCTCCCTTTGACGGAGGCGACGACTGATTCCGGAGATTCCCCGGCGGGTCATCGCGTTTGCGGTGCCCGTTGGGGTTTTTTTATTTTCTGAGGGCGTGGACTATCTGTATCCTACTGAGGACTATGCGGCCAATGACCGCAGGAACAGCCGGGAAACAGTTCGTACATGGCATCAAACAGCAGATCGGTATGAAACGGCTTTGGAATAAAATGTGAGACGCCCAGAGCAAAAGCCTGATCGGTGACTTGCTCAGAAACGATGCTGGAGAGAAGGATGACCCTCTGAGGGGCAGTCCCCCGGCGCTGCAACTCATCCAACACGGTTAGACCGCAGACATCCGGCAGCGCCGTGTCCATCAGCAGCAGATCGGCAGTCTGTTTTTGCATACATAATAAAACATCGCGGCCACTGCCAACGGTTGCAAGGGAGAAAAAATTATGATTTGCCGCACTTCTCCACATCAACCAGCGAAATTCCTCGCTGCTGTCGGCCAATAGCACACGTTTGCGACCATCCATATTCTGAATCCCCCCATATTTTCAGATACAGAAATGCTGCAAAAAAGGGGCCTATGCGACCTCCTGCTGATCCTGCTCCCGGAACTGCTTTTTCATCTGCGCAAGAAACGCCGTCAGTTCATCAGGCTCCAGCATCAGTAAAAAGAATAAGAGAGCGATTGCAGAACAACAACTGCAGCCGCGCTCTAAATCGCCATAGGCCCGAACCGTGATATGTAACTGCTCGGACATTTCCTCTTGGGTCAGCTTCCGCTTCTTGCGAAGCGCTTTCGCCTGTACAGAAAAGTACTGCCGAAGTGACTCTTTATACCTGTTCATTCGTCAAAACCTCCGTATATCTGACTGATACCGAGATTCTATGTCAGGTGAAAGTGGGCTTCCATGAAGTGCACTTCCTCTTTTTCAGGTTTCACACGGAATTTACGGGTCAAATCCTGGGGGCGTAGATAGAAAACTCCCCTGCTGAACGTTTTCTCAGCAGGGGAGCGGTACTTCTTGCATATTTGCATTTGCGCGAATGGATCCGTTTGGAAGGAGCGGCCTCCGATCGCTCAGACGGCGGGTTTGGCCATGAATTCATCCTCTACATCGTCCCGGATCCCCAGACGCTGGTAGAGCCTGTGCATAAAAGAGAAGGTGAAGCCGCCGGGCAGCATCCCATTGACAAAGATCGCCGCCAGCACGCCGATGCCGGTGTCCAGAATACGGTTCATGGCGTAGGTGATATAAGTGTCCGTGGGGGTGTTGAACAGCAGGATGCACAGCACCACGCCGCCGGGCTGTACGCCGCCCACCCAGATACGCTGGCACAGCAGGATCAAAATGATCACGCCGACAAAGGTCAGGGGAATCAGGACCCAGGCGTTGCTGCCGTCAGGGAACAGCTCCATGTAAATGGCAAACAGCCCCATGCCGATAAAACCGCCTACCATTGTGCCGAAGAAACGGTTGCCGCCGTGGAGACGGCTTTGCATAAAGCTGCTGCCCATGCCGAAAATGGCGCCGATGCAGGCGAAGGTAGGGTTGCGGTCCAGAAAGTAGTAGACCAGCGCGCACAGAGCGGCCGCAAGGGCGGTCTTGACGTTGCGCATACCGATTTTAGGAAACAGGCATCCTGCTTTTTCATGGTGTTCCATGGCATTTTCTCCGTTCGGCATCGTTCCGCGGCGGATAAAGGCAGCGGAAATATTGTTAAGAACGTGTCAAATTATACCATGGAACCAGTTAGCTGTGAACCCCTTGCAGGTATTTTTATGCAATTCACAGGAGAAAACGTTTGCGAAAATCAATGATTCTGTGGAAATGTTTGCACTTTTGCGAAGAAAATGCGGCTTCGCAGCAGAATGTGGGGACAGTGGGCCTGTCATATTTTTCAGATATCCGGGTAAAGCCAGCCGCTCCCGGCCCGAAGACTCCCGGCGGCGATCCGGAGACCGGAGCCGCCCAGCGCTGCGGCAAAGCGGTCCGCCAGAGACCGTTGGGCCTCCGTGTCGATCTGATTCAGGAACACGGCGTCGCACAGCTGTTCCGCCAAAATGGCCTTTGCGGCCTGTTCCGGCGTGACGGGGTCTGACGCAGCGGCGCCGGTCAGGGCGCAGAACCGCTCTGGCCGGTGGACGCTCTCCCGGATGGGCTTCCCGAAACCGGATGCGCCCACCACGCAGATCACCTGACGGCTGACGGCGGGGATCACCGGCTCGTGGGCATCGTGGGCCTTCAAAGGCAGCTGCCGGGAACCGTCGGCCTCCACCAGCACATAGTCCGCCAGCGTGGCCAGCGTCTCCACGGAGAGGGTGGGGGCGGTCAGCTTGCCGTTTTCACAGGGCGTTCCCACACAGAGTATCCGATGGGCGGCCAAGGTCTTGCGGATGTCCTCCGGCGTAGGGGCCGTCAGCAGGGGGTATTCCTCAAAGGGGCGGATATGGGTGGTGGTACAGAGGAGGACCGTCCCCGGTAATTCCTCCGCCAGACGGCGCAGCAGACTGGTTTTGCCGCCGCTGCCGATCACGGCGGTGACGCCGGGGCGCAGCCCCAGCAGCTTGGGAAAATCCATAATCCACCTCTTTTCATTTGTTTTGCCCGCGATGCTGCGGGCTTGTCTCCTCTACCGCTTCACCATCAGGCGCTTCATGCCAGCTTCCAAGCCCTCGGCGGAAAGGTCGAACATGGGGAACATCTTGGCCAACTGCAGATGGGTCAAGGTCCAGAAGTCCTGAAATGCCGGAAGAGGCTCCGGGTTCAGCCAGATGAGATAGGGGAAGTGCTTTTTAAACAGCTCCAGCCATTCCAGACCGGAAGGGCCGTACCGCTGGTTCCGCCAATCGTACTGCTTTTCCCGCAGCTCGTAGGGATTCATGGCGGCATCGCCAACGAGAATGACCTTGTAGCTGGCGTCGAAGTTCTGCAAAAGCCATTCCGTAGGTGTTTGGCCGTCCTGCCAGAGGCGGGGGCCGTTGTAAACGTCGCCGTAAATGCAGTTATGGAAATAGTAGGTGTGCAGCTCTTTAAAGTGGTTGGACTTGGTGGCCGCCTGAAACAGCTGGCTGCACAGGCCGGAATAGTAGTCCATAGAACCGCCGGAGTCCATCAGCAGCAGGACCTTCACCGTGTTCTTCCGGGGGTTCTTGTACCGGATCTCCAGCCGCCCCGCGCTCTCGCAGGTATCGTGGATCGTGGCGTCCACATCCAGCTCCTTTTCGGCGCTCCGCTCCTGCGCGGACAGCTGACGCAGCGTGCGGAAGGCCATCTGGAACTGGCGGGTGTCCAGCTTATTGTCTTTTCGGAAGTCCCGGAATTTTCGTTCTCCCGCCACCATCATGGCGGTGCGGTGCATGGACTGCCCGCCGATCCGGATGCCGTTGGGATGCCAACCACTGTTGCCCCAAGGGGTACGGCCCTGGGTCCCAACCCAGTAGTTGCCGCCGTTGTGCTCTTCCGTCTGCTCTTTCAGACGCTCCTCCAGCATTTTCAGCAGTTCCTCCAGCGTTTCATTCGGAAACCCGGCGGAGCGCAGGTCGGCAATGGTCCGTTTCAGATCCTCGCTGGGGTGGTTCAACCAGTCCAGCAGGTCCTCCGGCAACTCCCCGGTGTAGGGCACGTTCTTGAAAAATTCCAGAAAGATCTGGTCAAAGCGGTCAAATTCCGTTTCATTCTTCACCACGATGGCCCGGCACAGGTGATAAAAGCCGGTGAGCGTCGAATGGTGCAGTCCCTTTTCCATGCCCTCCAGCAGCGTCATCCACTCGTTCAGGGAGACGTGCAGCCCCCGCTGACGCAGCAGGTAAAAAAACGCGGCGAACATGGCTACTTCACCTTCCGCAGGGTCTGAAGATCCTTATCTTTTTTCAGCAGGACACCGGCGAAGGGAATCTCCTTTTCAATGCGGGCCGGGTCCACGCCGCCGGCCACCAGCGCCCGGATCCAGTCCACCAGCTCAGAGGTGGAGGGCTTTTTCTCAATGCCCCGCAGCTCCCGCAGCCAGTAGAAGGCGGCGAGGGACTGCTTCACCAACTTTTCCTCCAAATCACCGAAGTGGACCCGGAGGATGGCTTCCATCTGCTCCTGCTCCGGGAACTCGATGTAGTGGAACACGCACCGGCGGAGGAAAGCGTCCGGCAGTTCCTTCTCTGCGTTGGAGGTGATGATGACGATGGGGCGCTGCTTGGCCTGTACGGTCTCCTTCGTCTCGGGGATGTAGAACTCCATCCGGTCCAGCTCCCAGAGAAGGTCATTGGGAAATTCCAGATCCGCCTTGTCGATCTCGTCGATCAGCAGGACCACCTGTTCATCGGCAGAGAAGGCTTCGCCCAGCTTACCCAGCTTGATGTATTTTTTAACGTCATCTACACCGGCGTTTCCAAACTGGCTGTCATAGAGCCGCTGTACCACATCGTAGACATACAGGCCGTCCTGGGCTTTGGTGGTGGATTTTACATTCCAGATAATGAGCTTTTTCCCAAGAGCGTCCGCCACGGCCTGGGCCAGCATGGTCTTGCCGGTGCCCGGCTCACCCTTGATGAGCAGAGGCTTCTGCAAAGCCACGGCGATGTTAACGGTCTCCATCAGGTCGCGGGACGCCACGTAATTTGCGCTGCCGCTGAATTTTGTATCCATATTTGTTCTCCTTTGCGTGGGTTTGGTGTGCTGGGCCGATTATAGCAGACTTTTTTTCGGGAGACAATGTAAGTTTACGTTTTGACACACTATCCCAGCGCCACGTCTAAGATCATCATAATTAAAAAGCCTCCCACAAAGCCGCAGGTCCCGGCTTTGGAATGGGCCTGAGGCACCAGCTCCTCTACCACCACATACAGCATGGCTCCGGCGGCGAAGCTGAGGAGCCACGGCATCAATGGACGGACACCGGCAGCTACCAGCACTACCAGAATACCGAAAATCGGCTCCACGCTGCCGGAGAGGGTCCCTAACAGAAAAGCCCGGCCCCGGGAGCTGCCCTCCTGCCGCAGAGGAAGGGAGATGGCGGCGCCCTCCGGAAGATTCTGGATGCCGATGCCCAGCGCCAGCGCCGCGGCCCCGGCCATGCCCTCTCCCTCTGCCGCCAGTGCGAAGGCGAGGCCCACCGCCATGCCCTCCGGTACATTGTGGAGGGTAATGGCTGCCATCAGCAGCGTACTTTGGCGGCGGGTCAAGTCCATGTCCTTTGCCCGCCGCAGATGGGGCAGAACGGCGTCCAGCGCGGAGAGAAAGCCCACGCCCAGCAGCAGCCCCGCCGCCGCGGGGAGCCAGCCGGGAACGCCGAAGTCCGCCGACTGCTCGATGGCGGGCAGCAGCAGGCTCCAGACGCTGGCCGCCGTCATCACCCCGGCGGCGAAGCCAAGCATGGTTCGCTGGAACTGGGGCCGGGGCTCCTCCACAAAGAAAAATACCACCGCAGCCCCTAAGGTGGTCATCAGAAAGGTAAAGCCGGTGCCCAAAGCGGCCCAGCTCAATGCTTGCAGCATACGAATCAACGCCTTTTCCTCGATTCAGGCGGAATTTTGCCTGTACGCCAGTATAGGCGACAATTCCCGGATGTGTGCCGACGGTGTGTGCCGACGGAGAGGCTTGCCTTTTTCCCGGCGCCGTGGTATGATTAAACTATAAAAGGAAATATGGCTCATATAATTCCGCTGATGGGATCGTCTCAGGCGCGGAAGTTTCTATGAGATCGCCTAAGATCTTGCTATGAGCGTCCGCTTATGCGGGCGCTCTTTTGTTTTGAAAGGAGGACGCAATGACCACTATTCTGAAAGGAAATATCGTTTCCGCGCCGGCCTGCGGCCGGCTGGATGTGATGGAACACGGTTATCTCATCGCCGAAAACGGCGTCATTACCGGGGTGTATCCGGTGCTGCCGGAGCAATATGCCGGAGCGTCTGTGGAGGACTATGAAGACTGCCTGATCGTCCAGTCCTTTGCGGACCTGCACCTCCACGCTCCCCAGTATCCCATGCTGGGGATGGGTATGGATCTGCCCCTGCTGGACTGGCTGAATGCCTACGCCTTCCCCACGGAGGCCCGGTTTGCGGAGCCGGACTACGCCCGGACGGTGTACCGGCAGCTGGCGGGAGAATTGGCGTCCCACGGGACGACCCGAGTGTGTATGTTTTCCTCTCTCCACACCGACGCTACCCTGATCTTGATGGATGAGCTGGAAAAAGCGGGGATCACCGGCTATGTTGGCAAGGTGAATATGGACCGCAACGGCGCACCCGGCGTGTTGGAGGAGACCACGGAGGAATCCATGCGTGAAACGCTGCGGTGGCTGGATGCCTGTCAGGATCTCCGGCACATCAAGCCAATTCTGACACCCCGGTTCACCCCCTCCTGCACGAATGAGCTGATGGCATTTTTGGGAAAGCTGGCGGCGGAGCGCGATCTGCCGGTGCAGTCCCACCTGTCGGAAAACGGCGCGGAGATGGACTGGGTACGCCAGCTCCACCCGGATTGCAGACAGTATTGGGAGACCTACAAGAAGTACGGCCTTTGGAATGACCGCACCGTGATGGCCCACTGCGTCTGGTCGGACGAGCGGGAGCGGCAGGCCATGAAGGACGCCGGGGTAACGGTGGTCCACTGTGCCGACTCCAATCAGAATCTCTGCTCCGGCGTGGCGCCGGTACGGAGGATGCTGGACGAAGGCGTAAAGGTGGCTCTTGGCAGCGACATCGCCGGAGGCGATCATTTGGATCTGTTTGACGTGACGGCGGCCGCCGTCCGGGCTTCCAAGGCCCGGCGGATGATGGATGACTGGAGCACCCCCTTCCTCACTGTGGCGGAGGGGTGGTATCTGGCTACCTCTGCCGGGGCGGAATTCTTTGGAGAGCAGCCGGGCTTTGCCGCGGGAAATTCCCTTCACGCCATCGTACTGGCGGATGACACGCTGCCTCAGCCTCGCACCCTGACTCCGGCGGAGCGGCTGGAACGGGCGGTGTACCGCCGTCAGGAGGGGGCCGTACAGGCAGTCTGGTCCGCCGGAAGAAAAATCTACGCGAAGCCGTAAGAAAGTTGTCCGCAAGAGTTTGGAACATAAAAAACGCAGCCGTTTTCGGGAGATTATCCCGAAAACGGCTGCGTTGTTTTGCATTTCTTTGCGGTCGCGGCGTATTCCATTGGTTCTGTTGGAATTACTGCACGGTGACGGGCTTGGGATACACGCCCCGGAAGTCGAACCAGCCCCGGGGGTCCCGGATGGCACCCAGATAGGTGTCCCGCAGCTTCCAGGCCGTTCCAACCGTGTAGAGGGGGGATATGGCGCAGTCGATCTCCAGCAGCAGGTCCTCCGCGTCATGGAGACAGCCCATACGGGCCGAGCCGTCCTCTGCACCGGCGATGATGGACATCAGCGTATCGTAGGCGCTGTTTTCATAGTGGAGGAAGTTGTCCCGATTGCCGGTGGTCCAGTCCATCAGGAAACATTCCGCATCGCTGCACACGGCGCTGACGGACATACCGGCCAGCGTGTAATTCCCGCTGCGCATAGCGGAGGCCAGCTCCGCCGGCGTTACGGCTCTGGGCGTCACGTTCACGCCCAGATAGTGGCCCCACATACCGCACAGGGCCATGGCCACGGTCTTGCTGCTGCCCTGATCCACATAGAGATATTCCAGAGCACCCAGCTCCGCACTCAGGTCGCTGCCCCGGTCATATCCGGCATTCTGCATCAGGTCCACAGCGTCCTGGCAGCGGTCGGCGTAGCTTTCCGGATCGTTGTCCAGCAGGCTGCCGCCGCAGGCGCGGAAATCCAGATCTGCGTTGTCCTCCGGCACACCGGGGGGCACCAGTCCCTCGGCGGGCTGTGCCGTAATCCCCGCCATGGCGGTCAGCTGTTCCCGGTCGATCACCAGGCTCAGGGCCTTGCGGATGGATTCATCCTCCAGACGGCTGCAGTTGAACATGACGGAGTAAGTCTCCAGAACAGGCTCTGCCTGCCAGGTCTCATCTGCTTCCATCTGCTCTGCCATCTCCTCCTCCGTCAGAGGCCAGACAGCGTCTACCACGCCCTGATCATACAGGACCTCCGCCGTCTGCGTGTCTCCGAAGCGGAAGGTCAGATCCTCCGGACCGGTCAGCTTTTTGCCGTAGGCGGTATTTTCCGTCAGCGTCAGAGCATTTTCGTCCTCTGCGGAGGCAGTATAGGGACCATTGGTCACCAGACGGGTGGGATCGGACCACCAGCGACGGGGCGTCTCATCCTCTTTCAGATTATCGTTGGCGGCGTCCGCCTCTTGCTTGAGCCGCTGTACAACATCCTGCCGCAGAGGCATGGTGGCGATGGAGGTGCAGACCTCCCGCAGGAACCAGTCATAATGACCGGTCAGGGTCACCACAAGGGTGGTGCTGCTTTTTGCGCTCACCGCCAGCAGACTCATGTCGCCGGAGGCCTGAGCCTCCGCATAGCCGCTGACAATGGACAGCAGCGGGGCATACACGGAGCCGGTGGCGGGGTCCGCCAGACGCTGCCAGGCGTATACAAAGTCGCTGGCCTTGACCTCTACGCCATCGGACCACTTGCCGCCCCGGAGGCGGAAGGTGTAGGTGACGGTGCCGTCGCTGTTTTCCTTCATGTCCACGCTTTTGGCGGCGCCGGGGACTGCGGTGGTCTGGCCGTTTTCGCCCTTTTCCAGCCGCATCAGATTTTCATAGAGGTGGTTCAGGATGGTCTGGTCCCCGATCTGCTGGGCGTAGATAGGATCATAGGTGGCGGGGGTCTCACCCACGCAAACGGAGAGAGATGCCCGGCCGTCTGTCGATTCCTTCCGGCCGCAGGCGGTCAGGAGGGTAACGCACACCAGAGCGCTGAGACACAGCGCTGTCAGGCGCTTCCATAATTTCATAGGGACTCCTTTTATGTTATGCCATGGTCAGGCTGCCGTTTTCATCGAATTTCACCGGCAGGATCTCATTGCGGGTATTCTTGGCAATATCGTCGATCCGGATCTTGGAGGGGAAGTCCGCCACAAAGCTGACGGCCACGCCCTGCCGTTTGGCCCGGCCGGTACGGCCGATCCGGTGGACATAGTCCTGATTTTCATCAGGAATGTCGCAGTTGAACACGATGTCCACATCATCCACGTCGATACCCCGGGCGGCCACGTCAGTGGAAACAAAGACCCGAAGCTTACCCTTGCGGAACAGATCCATTACCTGCTCCCGCTTCTTCTGGGGAATGTCCCCATGGATGCACTGGGCGTCGATGCCCCGCATCTGCAGGAACTTGGTGATGCGCTCCGTGTTGCCCTTGGTGTTGCAGAACACCATGCAGCGGTCAAAGCCGGTCTCGTTCAAGATCTTGGCGATGGCCTCCGCCTTGCCGTCGAAGCTCACATCCATGCGGAACTGCTTGATATCGGGCTTGTTCTGCTCGTCCTCCCGGACGGTGACCTCCTCCGCGTCCCGCTGATACACCCAAGCGATGTCCATGACCTCACGGGAGATGGTGGCGGAGAACAGTCCCAGATTTTTCCGCTTGTCCATGCGGTCCAGCAGCCGGGTCACGTCATGGATGAAGCCCATGTCCAGCATCCGGTCCGCCTCGTCCAGCACCACGGTTTTCGCCGTATCCACCCGGACGGTGCGGCGCTTCATGTGGTCGGACAGCCGTCCCGGTGTGGCCACTACGATCTGGGGATGTTTTTTCAGCGCGTCGATCTGGCGGCCGATGGGGGCGCCGCCGTACAAACACACTGCCCGGATGCCGGGTTTATAGGTGTAGAGGATCCGCAGCTCATCGGTGATCTGGATGGCAAGCTCCCGGGTGGGGGCCAGGATCACCGCCTGAACGCTCTCGTCCTCCGGGTCGATATGCTCCACAATGGGGATGCCGTAGGCAAAGGTCTTGCCTGTACCGGTGGGGGCCTTGGCGATCACGTCCCGCCATTCCAGCATGGGAGGGATGCAGCCCGCCTGCACCGGGGTGGATTGTACAATATTGCGCTCCATTAAAGCGCGCAGAATTTCCGGTGACAGCTCCAATGTGTCGAACCGGACGCCTTGAGTCAGTTCCATGATTAAATTCCTCGCATTTGCAGATATTTGCACATAATTAAAAATATTATACACACTTTCAGATCATTTGTAAAGGGGACGTCCCGGACGGCTTTTTTAATTCCGATGCACGGTTTCGTGCAATTTTTCACCTTCGGCGGCATATACTGAGTAAGTTGCAAATGTAGATATCGCAAAGGAGGGAAGCGTATGGAGCCGAAAAAGCCTATGGGTGATGTGGATGATCTGATCTTTCAGGACGCCTGGGAGGTCAGTCAACGATAAAGGACTGCCGCTTAGCGGCAGTCCTTTTGCTGTGCGGGTTTGCCATGCAAAAGCATAGCGAAATAAGAAATGTGCCATTTCCTCGCCCCTGCGGGGCAACCGGAAATGATGCACGAAACCTTCACGCACTGGCATTTGCGCATGTTCGTGGTGCACTGCTCATGCATGAAGCTTTATACAATGAAGCCGCCGTCGGCGGTGAGGACCTGACCGGTGATAAAGCCTGCCCGCTCCGAGGCGAAGAATGCCACGGCGTAGGCGATGTCCTCCGGTGTGCCCAAACGGCCCAGAGGCGTTTCGCGGATCAGCTCCTCCACGGTCTCCTGCCCCAGCACCTGGACCATATCAGTGTTGATGACGCCGGGGGCCACGCAGTTTACCCGGATGCCGGAGGGGGCCAATTCCATAGCCAACGACCGGGTCAGGGCGATGATGCCTGCCTTTGTGCAGGAGTAAGCCACCTCGCAGCTTGCCCCCCGCTGGCCCCAGATGGAGGAAATATTTACGATGCAGCCCCGTTTTTCCGAGATCATGTGGGGGAGGGCCGCCTTGACGGTGTTCCGGGCGCCGCTCAGATTTACCGCCAGATACCGGTCCCACATCTCGTCGGTGGTGTCCTGAAACAGGCCCTGACCCGACACACCGGCGTTGTTTACCACTAATTCTACCGGGCTGAAGGTCTCGCCCAGCTTCCGGACCATCTCGGCCACGGCAGCGCTGTCCGCGACATCGGCCTGGAACATGGCGGCATGACAGCCCGCTGCCGTCAGTTCCTCCACCAGCTCCCGGGCCTTGTCCGCCCGATTCAGGTAGTTGATGCCTACAGCCCAGCCCTGATGAGCTAATTCCCGGGCCACGGCCCGGCCAATTCCCCGGGACGCGCCGGTGATCAATGCGGTTTTCATAAGATACCCCCAAACAAAAACTTCCAGTGAAGCGTTAACGAAAAAGAAAAACCACTCCGATGGAGTGGTTTTTATGGTGGAGACGAAGAGGATCGAACTCTCGACCTTACGGATGCGAACCGTACGCTCTCCCAACCGGGTCACTTATATGCACCACAATTCCCGTCGAAGCAAGTATGTATTTGTCGCTGAAAATCGACCATTGTAGAGTAATTGTAGGAAAAATGTATATGGCCTCGGTCAATTTTCAAGACGCAGCTATCCAAACTCTTTTCTATAAATTATACCCCATACATTCGTGAGATGTCAACGCAACGGCAGCAATCTGGTTCGCATCCTCTTTGCGGGCTGTTGAAAATTGAAGATTTCGGACGATATGTTCGCATCCGCGAATATTTCTAAAATATTCTATTTGTTTGAATTATAGAACTTATAGACCATATATTGAAACATCATTTCTACGGCCAGAATACACTACAATATGAATATCTGTGTTTATTAAGTGTTTATTAAACCGTAGAGCATTAACCATATATTCTAACAGTTCACGTTCGCTCTTTTTGCTGCTTAGACCATTTGTGCCTATGATGGGCATATAGACAGGAAATCGTTGGGATCGTGAGTTGCAATATTCAATCACCGATTGCACAGTCACTGCATAGTCTTTTTCAGTAGTTTCAGGATGAAGATTGCTGTTGAATGCGGACATTCCAACAAAAAAATAAGAAATATTGTCTGTGTCACTTTTTTTGAATTCTGCAATAGTTCCAACAGGGTAGCGACTCAGATTTCCTTTTCGTTTGTCTTGTGTTGACAAAACGCAGACTGGCTTAATATGCCTATCTGACAAATTCTTTTGTAGTGCATCATTCAGCATTTCGGGAGTGTAGCCGTTAGTACATATTTTGTTAATAGCCAACCCGTGAATAGTAGTTTCCGAGATGAGGTCATTATCCACAATGGTATCAAAACAGCGGTTTGCAGTAATAACAACATTTTTCGAGCTACCATTATTAGCGAACAGGTCTCCATACTCAGCATAAACATGATGATTGTTTTCTGCGTTAAATATAGTGACCCTTTCCGTAGTAAGAATGCTTTTGCTTTTGTATGTAAATACAGCAAGCCAAATAATAGCTACTGTTGCGGCGCTAATAAGCAGACGCCCCCAAAAAGTTATGCTTTCATGGAAAATGTTGCTAAAATCACACAAGAACCCAATGATTTGAAAAGTTGCAATAAAGGTGCTTGTCCAAACAAATGAATATTTAGATAAATATAGAAAATTATTTTTAATTTGCTTATAGCAAGACTCTATTTTTTCAAATCCGTTCATATTTTTATCCCCATTTTTATAGCGGTATCATGTGAAAATGAATATATCCGACTACAGGAGTAACTATCTTACAGATGGAGTTGTTTTGTTGGAACTATAAACCTGAGTACATTAAGGGTTAATAAGTCCCCACTTAACATAGGCATCTCTTGTATAATAGTTTTTGCCATTAGAAAGATGTTCACCATTAACGGTAAAACGGTTGATTGCATCTAAGATGGGCGCTCTTGCAAACGCGATATGTAATGCCTCAGTGTTAGGATTGTTAATTCTTTCGGCAAGGGCCTTAGGCCACATACCTGCTAATGCGTCAACATTACAAATGGCCGAATATCCAGGGTATGCAATAATTAAAGGTATCCTATAAACATCGATTGCTTGTTCTATTTCATATGACAAAACACTGCCGGAAAAGCGAGTATCTTTTGAAATAATCACAAGCATATTCTTTGATGCACTTAATCTTTCACGAATGCGTGCATACAGTGTGGCTCGTTGACTGGTGTCACGTACAGCATATGTTTTTTCGTGACTATTTACAAAGTTGAAATCAATATTTTTATTGGCGGCCCATGCTTGTAAAGTTGAATAATAACGGAAATCTGATTTTGAAGGGTCAGATTCACCCAATCCGTCAAAGGCAATATAACTCCCTGTTCTATTCATGCTTCATTCCCTCCAAAAAATGCACATTCATAAAAAGCTGTTTATTTGAAATTATATCATATTTGCATAAAACATAAAAGCCAAAAACAACTAAAATGTAAAATCTGGAAGTTCCTAAAATGCGCTTAAATCCAAGACGTTCTCGTTAGAGAATGTCTTTTTTATTTGAGGAGGTGGCAAAATGAGCAGTTCAACAGCATTTGATTATTATTACGGCGATGAAAGCAGCCAATTTTCTTTTTACCGCATTCCCCGCCAGCTTGTCACAGGACAGCAATTCAAGAAAATCTCCACGGACGCAAAGCTGCTGTACGGCCTCCTACTTGACCGGATGGGCTTGTCTGCACGGAATAGCTGGTATGATGACGCCGGGCGTGTCTACATATTTTACACGCTGGACGAAATTCAGGAGGACTTGAACTGCGGACATGAAAAAGCCGTCAAGCTTCTATCCGAGTTGGACACAGATAAGGGCTGCGGGCTGATCGAACGCATGAAGCAGGGGCAGGGCAAGCCGACCAAAATCTATGTCAAGCGCTTTACCACCCGCCAAGTGACCGCTGAAACCATTGTGCCGCAAGAGGTTCCAAGACTTCCAAAAATCGGAAGTCAAGAAGTCGGAAAATCGGAAGTCAAGAGTTCCGAAAAGCCGAAGTCAAGACTTCCGATTATCAGAAGTGCAGACTTCGGAAAATCGGACGGTAATTATATTAAATCTAATCAAACTGATTTTAGCTATACTGATCCATCTATCCATCCATCACCTTCCACCGATGAGCAGAGATGGATGGATAGAAGCGAATACTTGAAAGAAATCAAAGAGAATATTGAGTACCCATTCCTTTGCCAGCAGTTCAACCGCGACGATGTGGACGAAGTGGTCGGGCTAATGGCGGATGTGATGTGTTCCACCCAGCAAACGATTCGGATCGGCGGCAATGACATCCCGCTGACGCAGGTGCAGGCCCGTTTCTATCGGCTGGACTACTCCATGATGGTCTATGTCTTTGAGAGCCTGCACCGAAATACCACCAAAGTCCGCAACATCCGTGCTTATCTGCTGACTACGCTGTTCAATGCACCGTTGACGATGAATAACTACTATCAGGCCGAAGTCCAACACGACTTCGGCCTTTGATTTTGGTTGAAAATGTGGCTCAAATTGAGACACATTTTTCGACATAAATCTTGAATACGGAGGTAAACCAATGTCCAACGAAAAGAAAAACCCGCTGATCGGCGCGTTTCGGGCACCGCCCGTAGGAACGCCGCCTTCCCCCACACAGCCCGCAAAGCAGCCAGAGACGCCCAAGAATGTCAAAGCACCTGCGACTCCGCTTTCTGCCCCCATCCTCACCAAGCTGGAGGAGAGCAAGAAAACCGTTGAGCCTGCCAAGGACGATAAGGCGGTCAAGGACGGCAAGCCTGCCGCAGATGCGCCAGCTCCCAACAAGCCGGAGGAGAGCAAGAAACCTGCCGAGCCTGCCAAGGACGATAAGACCGTCAAGGACAGCAAGCCTGCCGCAGCTGCGCCCACTCCCACCAAGCCGGAGGAGGGCAAGAAACCTGCCGAGCCTGCCAAGGACGATAAGGCGGTCAAGGATGGCAAGCCCGCTGCGGCTCCGGTCGCTCCCGCCAAAGCTGACGAGGTGAAGAAACTCGCCGAACCTGCCAAGGACGATAAGGCAGCCAAGGATGGCAAGCCCGCTGCGGCTCCGCTTACTCCCGCTAAACCCGACGAGGTGAAGAAGTCCGCCGAACCCGCCAAGGACGATAAGGCGGTCAAGGATGGCAAGTCCGCTGCGGCTCCGGTCACTCCCGTCAAACCTGACGAGGTGAAGAAGCCCACCGAATCTGCCAAGGACGATAAGGCGGTCAAGGATGGCAAGCCCGCTGCGGCCCCGGTCACTCCCGCCAAAGCTGACGAGGTGAAGAAACTCGCCGAACCTGCCAAGGACGATAAGGCAGCCAAGGATGGCAAGCCCGCTGCGGCTCCGCTTACTCCCGCTAAACCCGACGAGGTGAAGAAGTCCGCCGAACCCGCCAAGGACGATAAGGCGGTCAAGGCTGATAAGCCCGCTGATGTTCCCGCCGCTTCCACCAAGCCTGACGAGGTTAAAAAGCCCGATGAACCGGCCAAGGCGGCGGTGACGCAGAAATCGCCGGAACAGCCGAAGAATGCTACTACGGCTACCCGTACCGCAGATGGGCCGAAAGGCTCTGCCGTGACCAAGGTGTTTGAGGATCGGCTGGATGCTCCTACGGAAGCAGACTTCCTCAAGTTGCCTGTCCCCAGTGAGGGAGAGATTTACAGCATGGCCGTCCATCCTGCCTATCTGAAAGACTTTCTGGATCACCCTTTTACGGTGAACCGTGAAACGCAGGACTATAAAGACCTGTTTGAGTCCATCAAGACCTATGGTATTCGTGAACCTGTCCTCTGTCGTCCCGGTCGCAACGGCGGACTTGAGATTATTTCCGGCCATCGCCGCCATGACATCGGCGCACAGCTGAATTACCCCATTCCTGTTCTGATCGAGCGTGTGGACGAGGATGACGCACAGATCCAATGCGTAGACGGAAACCTCCACCGTAAGGATATTCCTATCTCCGAACTGGCCCGTGCCGCACAGATGAAAATGGACGCACTGAAACGCAAGGCCGGACGCCGCTCCAAGGCGGATATTCTGGCGGGTAAGGAGCCGCTGAAGCGCAGCGATGAGCAGGTGGGAGAAGATTTAGGCATGAGCCGCGCCAGCGTGCAGCGATTGATGCGCGTCAACCAGTTGGAGGAGCCGCTGAAAAAAATGGTGGATAAAAAGGAACTGCCGCTGGATACCGCCGAGCAGATTTCCCACATGAAGCCCACCGAGCAGAAAACACTTGCGGACGCCATCGAAAAAGAGGGTGGAAAAGTCCCCTCTAAGACGGAAGCGGTCAAGCTCAAGGAGGAAAGCCGTGCCGGTACGCTCACTACGCAGAAGATTGAGAAATCTGTTGCGCCTACCAAGCGTGAGATCGACCCGCCGTTGAAGGTCACTTTCCAAGATGACGAGTTGCGCCCCTATTTCCCTGACAAGGGAACCACCGTTGCTACGGTCAAGCGCACGATGTTCGAGGCGATGGATCTTCGCAAAAAGGCGCTGGAACGCCAGAAAATGAAGATGCAGACCGAGAAGGAACCTAAGAAGAAATCTGAACCGGAGAGGTGATGGAGCATGACGGTTGTAATTGTTAAACCGGGGTATGCTCCGTATGAGGCGGAGATTAACGGCTTAGATGAAATGCAGGGGGTCGTAGGCGGAATGATCCAGGCCATCTACCCCTTTGAGGATAGGGCCGCAGTTGTCTGCAATGATGAGGGTATTCTTTTGGGGATGCCGTACAACCGAAGCGTTCCCGGCGGATATGGCGGCGTATTTGGCCCGTTTTTTGTGTGCGGCTTGGGCGAAGAGGACTTTTGCTCTTTGACCCCGGAGCAGGTCAAATCCTACAAGAAGGAATTTCACTGTGCTGAAATCCTGATTGGAGCAACAGGCAATACTCCCATCACGATGAAGGTGCAGCCCAAAGCGGTAGGCAGCCCCGGCCAAGAAAAAAGCCGGAATGACCCTCCGGGGCGGGAGTGAGCTGTCATGCAGGAATATACTTCCCCAAGCGAACGGCTGAAGGCACTGACAGATCAATTGGAGCAGGGCGTGTCAGATATTTTTCAAAGCGGTCAATACGCAGCTTATCTTACTGTCATGTCGAAATTCCACCATTATAGCTTTGGTAATACCATGCTGATTTTCATGCAATGCCCAAATGCCACCAATGTTGCGGGTTATCACGATTGGAGAAGGAATTTTGGCCGACAGGTCAAGCGAGGCGAGCGTGGCATCACCATACTCGCCCCTTGCCCATACCGCAGGAAGGAAGAAGTGGAGGAAGCTGCTTCGGATGGTTCAACCGCCACCTCTGTTCAATGGGTGCAGCGCATGGGTTTCCGCACCGTTACGGTATTCGATGTGAGCCAGACAGAGGGAAAACCGCTGCCTGAGCTTGTAAAAAAGTTGACCGGCGATGTAGCACAGTATGAGAGCATGGTTGCGACTCTGCGCAGCATTTCCCCTTACCCCATTTCCATTGAGTCGTTTCCGGGCGGTGCTTATGGCTGCTGCAATTTTGCGGAACAACGTATTTTTGTCCAGCCCGACATGAGCCAAGCACAAACCATCAAAACCATGATCCATGAGGTCAGCCACGCTAAACTCCATGCACCAATAGAGGATGGTGACGGTGAAACACCAACGCAGCGCAAGCGGCGCTCTGTCCGGGAAATGGAGGCTGAAAGCGTGGCCTATGTAGTCTGTCAGTACTTCGGGATTGATACCGCTGATTACTCTTTCGGCTATGTGGCCGGATGGAGCCACGGAAAGGATCTATCGCAGCTGAAAGCGTCATTAGAACTGATCCGTAATACCGCCGCAGAACTGATCGACGGTATCGACCCACCGAAAGAACTGCCCCCGCCTACACAGAAAAAACAGCGAACAAAAAGGAGAAATGCCTATGAGCGCAGTTGACGCCCGGAAAGAACACTATGAGGCCGTGGAGATTTTAGGCATCCCCGGCCTTTTCACTACCCTCCGAGTAGACCGAACCACTATCCCCAAAGGCGTGTATGCCTATGATATGCAGACCAGTGAACAGGATTGGAGCCAGCCCTGCCTGCTTGCCCGGCATATCACGGTGGAGCATTTCGGCACCGTCCTGACCGCAAGCCCTGTTCCCATTCCGCCCAATGGGTATCTCGATTTGTCCCCCGGTGATTTTGAAGGCCAGTTCTGCGGCGAGCGTATGACGCTGGCTGATTTTGAAGCCAAATGGCTATCCCCAGTCAAACGACCGCCCAAGAAAAAGGTGCTCCATAAAGCCGCACCCCGCCGTCCTGCACCGATTCGATGAGGTGCGTTATGGGAAAAGAAATCAGTTTGATCGCGTTTCTGGACGAAGTGGTGTCCCGGAATACGCAGCATTACAGAAAAGATTTTGAACTGGATGCTCAGAAACTGCGTGACGCACTGAACAGCCCCTATATGGATGAACGGATATTCTACTTCATGTCTCGCCCTAACGGGACATGGTGTGTGCTGGAACGGGATGTCTTTCTCCGAGACAGCGACGGGTATAAGATTTGGACACACTATGCGGATATGCCCGATGGCATCGAAGCCTATCGCGTCACCATCACTGGGCGGCGCGGCACAGCCCCTATGGGTCATGTTGTGAAGCTGAATTACCGGGAACAGGTACAGCGGGTCATAAAAGTAGCTATCCCCTTTGATGATGTGGAGCTTACTTTTTACTCCGGGGAGAAGTTTCGTATGCCGATGGAGCAGTACAGAAAGCAGCGGGAAGAAATTTTCTTTGAGTATGGAGCCATTCAGAATTTTCGCTGCTGCCCCAAAAGCGAGGCGGAATTGTACCGCGTTATTTCGATGGAACATCGCTTGCAAAAGGGCTGGCAGCCCAAAACAAAAAAGGGGCCGGACACTCCGGCCAGATAGGAGGGATTCAGGCTATGTCGGATAAGGATAGCTTTTATTATCTGAACGCATACCAAGACGGTATCACGCCCGGCCAGCAGGTGACGATCCAACACAGAATTTCCTTCAATGATTGGAGGGCCGGTCCTCACATTGCCCCTTTGGTGGGGCTGGCGGGAGAAGAAATCATGCGGCGCAAGGAAGCCAGCATCGCACTGGAAAAGGATCTGTATGCCCAGTTGAAAAAACTGGCGGAGGCGTGGGACGAGCAGGCCGCACAGACCATGCTGCTGGAACGAGCGCTGGAATATGTCCATACCCCAGAGGTCGCACATACTTCAAATGAGTGGAAGGAGGGGGAGAATGGGGTATGGGAGATCAGCAACCGCACCTATATTATGCGGTATCGAATCTCCTATGAAAAGGCCGCCGATAGTTACCTTGTCAGCTGGGGAATCGTCTACAACGCCCCCAAGCAGCCAGACCCCAAATATACAAATTACTGGGGCGACAGCATCTATGTGGCGCGGCAGGACAAGAAAAAATACCCCACTATGGAGGCGGCACAGCATTACATTCAGGGCCGTTTTGATTTGTACTGTCACCTGTTTCGGGAACTGTCCCCGCCGGTTCCCAATGAGTGCAGACGGATGTTCAGCATCAACGGCCATCTGGCCCCCGGATACACATTGGCCCCTCCTGACAAATCAGAACCAAGCAAGCAGACAGTGGATGACCTGTTGGCCTGTCTGGACGATGTGGATATGGCAGAGCCGCCCGTCAAGCCGCCTGAGAAATGCCGGAAGGAGCAAAGGAAAACCGAGGCCCAAAAGAAGCATATCCCGACACGGTAGGACAGCGGCGCTCTGCGTCGCTGTCCCAGCCAGCATGGAATTTTGACATCAAAATTCCGCTGGTTAGGGGCGTACCCCTAAAACCCCGTGCCGTCCGTCGAAATGTGTCTCAAATCGAGACGCATTATTTTTTACAAGGAGAGTGATGTCCCTGTGCAAACCGACTATTCGCCATGGGGCGAAATACAGGCTCTTGAAACGCTGTATCCCGGTATCCACCTCATCACAACACCCGGCCACGGCGGCATCATGGCGGAATGGCCCGCCTATCTTGAGCTGTCCGTCGCCGCGCGTAAATGCGGCTTTCGTGAAAACGGCTGCCTTTGGTTTGAAGAGGATTGCTGTGAGCAGGTGGTGCTTCGTGAACTGCTGGATCGTGGGATGTGGACGCTGCCGGATCGAATCAGCGACCTGGCAAAGTTTGAAGAAGGAATCAACCGAATCATCCAGCAGTATCACCCGGACTATTGGTCAGAGCGAGAAGCGGGCCGCACCGTTCCGCAAACCCGCAAAGTGCGAGAGAAAAACAATCTGTCTATCCGAAAGGGGGAACAAGCCGATAAAGCCATATAAAACAATGACGCTTCGCCTGAACGCCGCGGAGTACGCGCACCTGTGCCGACAGGCAGAAGTGACCGGGCTGAAAAAGGAGCCGTTGGTACGGCAGCTCATTATGGGCGTAAATCTCCGGCCCCGTCCCCCCGATGCCTATGCCGACCTGCTTCGGGCGCTGTCCGCCATCGGGAATAACATCAACCAGTTGGCCCATCAAGCCAACGCCAGGGGCGCAGCCACCGGTGACGAGATCACGGAAGCGCTGCATCTGGTGCGGCAGGCCACACGATTGGTGCGGGAGCGGCTTTGAATGGCGTATACGAAGATCATTGTCATTCATAGCCGATTGGACAGGTGCCTGGGCTATACGCAGGACGAGGAAAAGACCTCTCTGGAAACGGTGCTGGACTACGCCATGAACAGGGATAAGACCGAGCAGGACTGCTTTGAAACTGCGCTGAACTGTGACCGGAAAACCGCCTACGCAGACATGATGGACACCAAGCGCCGCTGGGGCAAGACCAGCCGCAAACGCAAGGGCTATCATGTGATTCAGTCCTTTGCCCCCGGCGAGGTCGCGCCGGAGCAGGCTCACGCCATCGGCGTCGAACTGGCGCAGCGGCTTTTGGCGGATAAATACGAAGTAGTGGTGTCCACGCATTTGAACAAGGCGCACCTACATTCACATATCGTATTCAACAGCGTGTCCTTTGTGGACGGTTCCATGTACCGTGACCGTATTTCGGACTTGCTGGGCGGCTCCGGGGTGGGTATCCGGGGCACATCGGATGCGATATGTCTGGAGCATGGTTTGTCCGTCATCGAACCCAGTGAGCCAGCTGTCAGCCGTGCCGAGTGGGAGGCAGAAAAAGCGGGGAAGCCCAATTTCCGGGGGCTGACTCGTGCGGACATAGACACTGCCATCGCCAACGCCTACACCATGCGTTCTTTTTGGGGAGAGTTGGTGAAAATGGGCTATCAAGTCAAGCGGTATCCCCAAGTGACCCATGCGGCGGTCAAGCCGCCGGGGGGCCAGCGTTTTCTGCGTCTGGACAAGCTGGGAATTGGGTACAGCGAGGCGGAAATATTGTCCCGGCTGATTGCCGGACGCACCGCCGCGGCACCGCGGATTAGCAACCACACGCCCATCCTGCCGCAGCGGTATTTCCCCTATGGGCGGCGATACCGTGTGAAAGGCCATTTGCCCTTAAAGGCGGGCCGTACACGGGGTATCCGGCTTCTGTATTTGGAATACCTTTATCTGCTGAGAAAGCCGACATCTCGGCACAAGGCCCCAGTCTCACGGGCGGAGGTCATCAAGTTTGAACGCTATCAGGAGCAATTCTACTACCTGCGGGAAAATCGCATCGACAGCGCAGAACAGCTGTCCATGCAGATGGATGCACTGCAAGCAGAGATAGACAATCTGACTGACCGCCGTGGCGATCTTTACCGTTTGCACCGACGGCTGCCGGAGGATGCGGCCTGCTCCGAGGAAATTGGCACGATCACCGCACGGCTGCGGATACTGCGCCGGGAGCTGAAGTTATGCGCTCGCATCGAAGGCGATATTCCAGCCGTGCAGGCACAAATCAAAATACAGGAAGAAAGGAGCCGCCATGAAAAAACTGATAAAAGCAGACCTGAGCAAAGTGTTGGAACTGACCGCAGCGTATCAACCCATCAACTGTGACAGCCTGAAAGCTGAACTGGAGATTTTATCGCAAAACGGATATAGCGATGATCTCTTTCTGGCCCGGAAAGACCGTTTTCGCTTGATGGCGCTGTCTGAGGTCTATACCGTCGGCAGTGATGCCAATAGGCTTCTCGCTATGTTTGAGGTACAAACCTGCTGGCCGGTTTTAACGCTGCTGCTTCACGCAGAGTACATGGAGGGCGATGTCCGCCGTGGGAGTGTGATTTTAATGGACTATCCTGAACTCGTCCGAGATGTAGTGCTTTTTGACCGGCTCCCCAATACCCAGCGAGAGAGGCATATCAAGCAGATGATAAGCCGCTGTCTGCGTTGCGCCCCACAATGTACCATGATGGAACTGATCGAATATTTGAAAACCGGGAGGTGTAATTAAATGGACGCAAGTGGCGAAGTGGCCGATTTGATGGTTAAAGAAAGCATCCAATTGACAGAGGAAAGCATCAAGCTGTTGGCGGCAGGCTGCAAGAACCTGACCGCCTTTTTATATGCGCTGGCGAAGGACAACAAGAAGCTTGTCGGCAAAACCAGTATGAAGCGTCTGCTCCGTGATGAGAAGGAGCTGAAAACCTTTTGTATCAAGGCAGAGGACTTAGAGGACTTCCGCAAATATGCCAAGCCGAATATCCTCTTCGCGGCGATTCGTGACACGAAGGAGGATGACGGATTGGTAGCGCTTGTTACCAACACAGACTTTGTATCGCAGGTCAATCTGTTCATGCAGCGCCGGGGCTATCCTGCCCCCATGCAGACACAGGAGGACACTGCGGCAAAAAAAGCCGTCCCCCGCACTCAACAAGGGAACTCCTCACCAGAGCGCGGGAATGGCTCGACACCATCGAGGACGAGCCAGATGACGAGGACTACTGACACGGCTGAAAAAATCAGTGATATTCCCACGGTAAAAGGCCGATTGGCCGTGTTGCAGAAAACCGCTTCGGGGATGCGGGACGGTCAGGCAAAGCAGCGTTCCCAGCCCACACAGCAGAAATCAAGATAACAGGAGGAATTTTTAGTATGGCAAATCTGGAACAGATCGTGAGCCGTAAGGCCGAAAACGATACGAAGTGGAAAGAAGCCCAGCAGGCCGAGAGGGAAAACACTACGGCGATGCAGGATGCCGGTATTACGGAGATCACCAGTAATCCCGAAGCATACGCCCGCTATCTGGAGATGCAGGGGGACAACCCCTCTTACAGTGCCGGCAATATCGCGCTGGTGATGTTTGGGAACCCGGAGGCCACCGTGTTTGGAACCCGTGACCGCTGGAAAACGCTGAGCCGCTCCATTATGGACAGTGAAAAGAGCAACGGAGTAAAGATTTTTGCCCGTTCTCCCATGGGGCGCGGCTATACGCTGGCGGATGCCTATGACATCAAGCAGACACAGGGCCGGGATATTTCCCGGATTACCTTGCAGAATGACAGCAAGGAAATGGAGGCGGCGTTGACCACCGTTCTGAACTATGCCGTTGTGCCGGTGGTTATCGACAAGGAACTCCCCACGCCAGCCTTTTATGACGCCGCCAATCTGGAACTGGCCATCAACCCGGACTACCCCGACAACGAAGCCTTTGCGGCGATCACCGCAGAGGTGGCCCACAGCCGTTTCCATGCCAAAGGTGCCAATTCCAGCTATGACCGCAGCGAGTGTGAGTTGGACGCACAGAGCATTTCCTATATCCTCTGCCGCAGATACGGGATTGAACGGCCTATGCCGGATATGTCGAACCTCACTGCTCTCTATGAGGGCTGGGAACCGCAGGAGTGCCGACAGGCTCTCGATAATATTCAGGATACCAGTAAGCAGTTTGGGCGCTCCATTGAGAAAAATCTGGAGATGGGCAAACAGCGCAGCCGTGCCCCGGTACATCGTCCTACCCGGTAAAGTCCCGACAACAGGGGGTGTCTCCCCTTTGGGGAGTATGAGCCATCGCCCATCCCTGTCAAGGCCACCTGATTGCTGGCGCAATCAGGCGCAGAGTCGGCCAGTGTGCGCACTGGCCGAGCCTTGACCGGGCTATTCGCTGGCTCATTGGGTAATCAAGGGGAGGACACCCCAAAAGCCGCTGACAGCGGCTTTTGCCATATTGGGAGCGCGGCGCATCCAACGCGGCGCCAGCGAACCCGTCAACTGCTCGCCGTGAGTCATCGGCGGGGCGCTTTTCAAAATGTGTCTCAATTCGAGACACATTTCTACATCAAACAAAAATTTTGGAGGTTATTTATGAAACACCGCAGATTGATTTCAGCATTTCTTACTTTTGTTCTGTGCCTCAGCATGATTCCCACGGCATCAGCCGCCCAGCAGAACAGCTACCATGATCCCGTTGAGCATTGGCAGCAGGCCAGCAACCGGACGAATGAGCTGGATGTCAATTCCATCGTCACCCATGAGACCTTCTACTGCGCCACCTGCCGGGAAAATACAGATTTCACCGTCTGGCGTGTTCCGGAGTATACTCGCTCCGGTGAGACGGCCCTGAACCGCAACGTCAAGTATTCCAACGGGATGTGTATTGACGAAGTAACGGTAGGTAGTCTGGATGCCGGTGTCCCCGGCGAGAACGCCTATTACACCGGTTACCACTGGACCAAATCCGTATGCAGCCGCTGTGGGGACTGGAACAGTAACGAGACCAACGGCGCCCCCTACGCATGGGATAAGAACATCTACGTTCTGCATGACTGCGCCGCCAAATTTTATCTGGGTCTGCCGGAGACCGTTACCCATGAATATGTAGACAGCAAGTACCACCGCACTGTCACCAAGGGCGGCATCTACTGCTGCTTCTGTTACGGTACGAATTACGAGAAATCCTCTGTGCTGGAACGCCATGACATGGCGGCGGAGACCCTGCCCCAGCCCGCTCATGGCCGTTTCGCTGCCGTGGAGAAGTGCCGCCTGTGTGACTATACCTGCTATGACTACACGGCGGCCAAGGCCGTTGTTGCCAGCTACTACGGCGTGGCAGACGGACAGCCCCATACCATCAGCGTCACGGACTTGTCTGAAGCCGGTGTCCGCACCGCTATCCGTTACGGCAACAGCGCGGATAGCTGCACCATGACCTCCGCGCCCAACTATACGGACGAGGGTCAGTACACTGTCTATTACGAGATCACCTACACCTGTGACGGTGTGGATATGACGGAAAACGGTGTGGCCTATGTCTGGCTGCGGGATGATACCACAGATGAAAACGGCAACTGCGGCTGTGGCTGCTCTAACCCCAACTGTGGCTGTCAGGACAAGCACTGCAACGGAAATTGCTGCACCGACAAGGGCTGTGGTGAAAACCACAAGTATATTCTGCTGGACAGCACCAAGGCCGGCTGCACCACCCTCGGCTATGACCGCTACCTCTGTACGGAGTGCGGCAAAATCGAAAAGCGGGACTATGTGGACTCTCTGGGCCACGCATGGCAGGGCATCGTCATCCGTGACGCCACCTGCGAAACCGATGGCAAGCTGCTGGAGCTTTGCTCCCGCTGCGGACAGCTGAAGCAGACAGCTACCTCCAAGGGCGAGCATACTTATGAGACCTACGCCGTGGCCGCCACCTGTACCAGCCCCGGCTATACCGTCCGGGAATGCTCCGTTTGCGGTGACCGCCATATCGAGGACATCACTTCTGTTCTGCCCCATGACTACGAATCCCATGTGATTTCCGCCACCTGCGAGAACGGCGGTAAGACCATCCATCGCTGCGATGGCTGCGGCAGTTCCTTTGTAACGGATTATACCTCCCCACTGGGCCATAGCTGGGATGAGGGAACCCTCATCACCAACGCAACCTGCACTGGCGAGGGCATCATGGAATACCGCTGCATTCGCTGTGGTTACCACCGTCTGGATGCCGACCCCGCGGATGGCCACATCCCCGGCGCTCCTGCTACCTGCACGGAACCCCAGCTCTGCACCCGCTGCGGTGCTGTGCTGGAAAAGGCCCTGGGACATGATTACAAGTCCGAAGTGACTGCTCCCACCTGCACGGAGATGGGCTACACCACTAACACCTGCTCCCGGTGCGGTGATACCAACAAGAGCAACTACACCGAGCCTGCCGGTCATAAGCCCAGCGACTGGATCATCGACAAGGAGCCGACCACCGACTCTGAGGGCAGCAAGCACAAAGAATGTACTGTGTGTGGCGAAAAGCTGGAGACACAGCCCATTGAAAAGATCTACAACAGCGCCACCACAGATAGTAAGGGTGAGGCCATTGTGGGCGGCTACCTTGTGACCGTCACCGATACCGACACCAAGAATCCCGTCGCAAACGCCGCTGTGGCGCTCCATAAGGACAATTCGATCTCCATCCGCCTGCCCAATAGCCGCCTGCTGGACTACGCAGACCAGACCACCGTCACCGTGCAGCTGGTCAAGGACAAGTCCGCAGTCCCGGATATGAGCATTTCTGTCACGGATAAGAATGACAACTATGCCGCGGGCAAGACCGACAAGGCGGGGCAGGTCACCGTTCCCACCGGCAGCGGCAAGACCAATGAGGACGGCAAGGTCACTGCTGGCTATGAGGATGCGGACGGCGACCGTTGGACGCTGACCATCAAAGTGGAGCACACCGATACCGGACGCCCCATCCCCAACGCAGAGGTCACCATCGGCAAGACCGGCAATATTACGGTCAAACTGCCGGATGGCACGGATCTGGATAAAAACCACCGTGTGACGGTTACCGTCACCGACCACAAGAAAAATCCGCAGGAGAATAAAAACATCATTGTTAAGGGTGACCTGAGCCAAACGGCCAAGGGCAAGACGGATCAGGACGGCAAGCTGACCGTTCCGGAAATCGAGGAAAGAGAGCGTCACGGCACCTATATCCTGGGCTACACAGACGGGATCTTCGGCCCCAGCCGCAGCATGACCCGCGCGGAGGCCGCCGCTATCTTCGCCCGCCTGCTGGCGGAGAAGAACGGCGATACCATTTCCACTGTGGCCAACACCAGATTTACGGATATTCCCGCCCATGCCTGGTACTCCGGTTATGCCAAATACCTCAATAACAACGGTGTCACCTACGGTAAGAGCAAGACCATCTTTGCCCCCGACGATGCCATTACCCGCGCCGAGTTCACCACGCTGGCCGTCCGCTTCTTTGATGTGTACGGCGATGGCGACGCTGAGATCATGGAGCAGTATAAGGACTTCAACGATGTGAGCGACGGTTATTGGGCCGCCGCGTACATCAAGGCTGCCGCCAAGCATGGCTGGATCAACGGCTATGGTGACGGCTCCTTCCGCGCTGACGATGAGATCAACCGTGCGGAGGTTGTGACCATCGTTAACCGCCTGCTGGGCCGCGAAGCGGATGAGGCATACATTGCGGATAACCTCCGCAAGCTGAACACCTTCCCGGATGTCAGC
>UMHI01010915.1_pt1 | contig 42525 bp, 38 predicted proteins | sample 1965481 | NCBI WGS metagenome assembly UMHI01 (sample SAMEA4836093, study PRJEB28245) | human gut metagenome | biome: gut microbiome; material: fecal sample | place: Denmark | collected 2008 | reverse complement strand
CTTTCCCCCATTTCTTTCGCTGCTGAAAGAAATGGGGCCGCCGAGACCGCCGGCCCCTACGGGGTGCGGGGACGCGGCCGCCGGAGCCACAGGGCCGAGGAGGTGACCCGCCCTCGGAAGCGCGGCTCCCCCTGCCGACGATATACCATTTTCTATTTTATGTGCCCTTGCTGAAAATTACCTGAAAAAACCGCCGCAAGCGCCGCGCAAAAACCGCCGCAGAGCGGACACAAAAACGCGGGGCCTTGCCCCGCAGGGCCGGTGCAAAAGCGATGCGCCGCGGCCCGCGCACAGTCTGCGGAGACCGGCAGTTCATCATTCTTCAGGCCGCCGCAGGGGTCAATGCGCCTTTTCCCTGGTACAGCAGGCGTCATCGCCATTTGAGCAGCTTCTTCAACATGCGATTGTTTTGTACGAAAAACTTTTATCCGTTAAAGCGATTCATGGCGGCGTCCGCCCCCTCCTCCATGAGGCACAGCGTCGCCTCCGCCGCGCGGTCCAGCGTGGCGCGGAGCACCTTGGCCTCCTCGCCCTGAGGCTTGCCGATGACCCAGTCGATCATCTCGTGGTCAGGGTGCGCCGGCATGCCGACACCGACCTTGATGCGGGGGAAGCCGTCGGTGCCCAGATGCTGGATGATATTTTTCAGGCCGTTATGGCCGCCGGCGGAGCCGCTTTTGCGAATGCGCAGCTTGCCTGCCGGCAGAGAAACGTCGTCGGAGATCACCACCACATGGTCCGCCGGCACCTTATAAAACCGCGCCGCTTCGCCTACCGACTCGCCGGAGAGGTTCATGTAGGTCTGGGGCTTCATCACCAGAATTTTGTTGCCGTTTTTCTCCAAAATACCGGTCCACGCCTTGAACCTCAGCTTGTTGAGTTTGAAATTTTCCTTTTCCATCAGGCTGTCCAGCGCCAGCCAGCCCATGTTGTGGCGGGTGGATTCGTACTTGGTGCCCGGGTTGCCCAGCCCCACCAGGATCCAGTTAACGCCGCCGCTCTGATTCCGATTAAAAAACAAGGCTCTCGCCTCCTTCTGCAAAGTAAAGAGGGACTGCAAACGCAGTCCCTCTATTATAACACAGTCTTTTCCGTTTGCAAAGCGTTCAGTTGAACAGCTTGGCGATGGAGATCTCCTGATAGATGCGCTCGATGGCCTCGGCGAACATGGGCGCCACGGACAGATACTTGATCTTGTCGCAGCCCTCGCCCATGGACTCGGGAATGGTGTTCAGCAGGGCCACTTCCTTGATGACGCTGGCGCTCAGGCGCTCCAGCGCGGGGCCGGACAGCACGCCGTGGCTGGCGCAGGCATAGACGCTGGTGGCGCCGCCCACCTCGACGATGGCCTTGGCAGCGTTGCAGATGGAGCCGGCGGTGTCGATCATATCGTCGAACAGGATGCAGTCCTTACCGGCCACGTCGCCGATAACGTTCATGACCTCGCACTGGTTGGCCTTCTGACGGCGCTTGTCCACGATAGCAAGGCTCATGTGCAGCTTCTGGGCGAAGGTGCGGGCGCGAGCCACGGAGCCCACATCGGGGGACACCACGACCATATCCTCGCAGCGCTCGCCGAACTTCTTGGCATAGTAGTCCACGAACACGGGGTTGCCCAGCAGATTGTCCACGGGGATGTCGAAGAAACCCTGGATCTGGCTGGCATGGAGATCCATGGTCAGCACACGGTCCGCGCCGGAGGCGGTGAGCATGTTGGCCACCAGCTTGGCGGAGATGGGATCGCGGCTCTTGGCCTTGCGGTCCTGACGGGCATAGCCGAAATAGGGGATCACCGCGGTGACGCGGCCCGCGGAGGCGCGCTTGCAGGCATCGATCATGATGAGCAGCTCCATCAGGCTGTCATTGACCGGCTTGCAGGTGGAGTTGATGAGGAACACGTCGCTGCCGCGAACGCTCTCGTACAGGGAGACAGACGCCTCGCCGTCCGCGAAGGATTTGACCTCCGCCTCGCCCAGCTTGATGCCGATGAGCTTGCAGATCTCCTGCGCCAGCGCGGGGTTGGCGTTGCCGGTGAAGATCTTGATGTCCTTGCCGTGAGAAATCATGGTGTTTACCCTCTCGCTTTCTGTCCTTTTTTGTATTCTCTGGTTGCTGTGCCGGAGGTCATTTGCCTGTTAAAAAGCAAACAAAAACGCCGTCCCGCGCCGCTTACCACTGTGTTCAGCGGCTTTCGGCGATACAGACGGCGCACACTCCGGCAGAGGGAGCGCACTGACAGATGATATGGGTCTTGACGCAGTCCATACGATCCATCGGCCCTTCCTCCCTTCGCATAAATCGGTCTATCCCCATTATAGCAGGCTTTACAGGAAAATCCAGTATTTTTCCAACTTTTTTTGGCCACAATTTTTCAGAGAGGAAAAACGCTGACGTAAATTACCATTTTTCCATGGAAACAGCGGTCATTTTTTGTATTTCTAAGAAAATGCGGGGGTTTTGGCATTTTTGAGTTGCATTTTCATTTCCGTTGCATTACAATACCATCGGTTGACAAGGGCAGGCGCGGTTTTACCCGCGCCCATAGATGACAAGTCGCGAGGGGGATGTCCGTTTATGCTGCATATCGTACTGGTCGAGCCGGAGATCCCCCAGAACTGCGGCAACATCGCCCGCACCTGCGCCGCCACGGGGTGCTCCCTGCATCTGGTGCGGCCGCTGGGCTTCGACATCTCGGACCGCGCCGTGAAGCGGGCGGGGCTGGACTACTGGCATCTGGTGACGGTGCGGGACTACGACGGACTGGACGATCTGTTCCGGCAGCACCCGGAGGCGGCCGCAGACCTGTGGCTGGCCACCACCAAGGCCCCGCAGGACTACACGCAGGCCCGGTTTTCGCCGGACTGCTGGCTGTTCTTCGGCAAGGAGACGGCGGGCCTGCCGGAGGCGTTCCGCGCGGCCCACTATGACCGGTGCCTCCGTCTGCCCATGCGTGCGGAGGCGCGAAGCCTGAACCTCAGCAACTCCGTGGCCATCCTGACCTACGAGGCTCTGCGGCAGAACGGGTTCCCCGGGCTCACCGGCGAAGGCGAGATGGCGGAGCGCTGATCTGTTTTTTCCATACACATACTATTTCAAAAGGAGATGTATCCGTATGAACTACAATAAAAAGACCATTCTGGACGTGGACGTGGCCGGGAAAAAGATCCTGCTGCGCTGCGACTTCAACGTGCCCCAGGACAAGGAGACCGGCGCCATTACCAGCGACAAGCGCATCGTGGCGGCGCTGCCCACCATCCGCTACCTGCTGGAGAAGAAGGCGGCGGTCATCGCCTGCTCCCATCTGGGCAAGCCCAAGGGCGAGTGGAAAAGCAAGCTGAGCCTTGCCCCCGTGGCAGAGCGTCTCAGCGAGCTGCTGGGGCAGGAGGTCATCTTCGCCAAGGACATCGTGGGCGAGGACGCCAAGGCCAAGGCCGCAGCGCTGCAGGGCGGCCAGATCATGCTGCTGGAAAACCTGCGCTTTGATCCCCGTGAGGAAAAGAACGACCCGTCCTTCGCCGAGGAGCTGGCCTCCATGGCGGAGCTGTACGTGTCCGACGCCTTCGGCACCGTACACCGCGCCCACGCCTCCACCGCCGGTGTGGCGGCGTATCTGCCCGCCGTGTCCGGCCTGCTGGTGGCCAAGGAGCTGGAGGTCATGGGCGGCGCGCTGAACGATCCCAAGCGGCCCTTCGTGGCGGTGCTGGGCGGCGCTAAGGTCAGCGACAAGATCGGCGTCATCAACAACCTGCTGGACAAGGCCGACACCATCATCATCGGCGGCGGCATGGCCTACACCTTTGCCAAGGCACAGGGCGGCTCCATCGGCAAGAGCCTGTGCGAGGACGACAAGCTGGACTACGCTCTGGAGATGATCGCGAAGGCCAAAAAGAACGGCGTAAAGCTGCTGCTGCCCTCCGACACCGTGGCGGCGGACGATTTCTCCAACGATGCCAAGCGTCAGGTGGTCAGCACCATGGCCATCCCCGAGGGCTGGGAGGGCATGGACATCGGTCCCGACACCATCAAGGTATTCTGCGATGCCGTGAAGGGCGCGGGCACCGTGGTGTGGAACGGACCCATGGGCGTGTTTGAGTTCGACAACTTCGCCGCCGGCACCCGCGCCATGGCCCAGGCACTGGCCGACAGCGGCGCTATCACCATCGTGGGCGGCGGCGACAGCGCCGCAGCGGTGGAGCAGATGGGCTTCGCCGATAAGATCACCCACATCAGCACCGGCGGCGGCGCGTCTCTGGAGTTCCTGGAGGGGCTGGAGCTGCCCGGTGTGGCGTGTCTGCTGGACAAGTAAGGCCCCTTGACGGGGGAGGCGCTCCCCCTTTACATGGATCGTATCAAAGCAAAATTTGTATCGATAGAATAGTTTAAAGAAGACAGAGGAGTAAACAAGTTATGAATCGCAGATACCGTAAGACCATTATCGCCGGCAACTGGAAGATGAACAAGACCGCCAGCGAGACGAAAAAATTCGCCGAGGAGCTGAAGGCTCTGCTGCCCAAGGCCAAGTGGTGCGACGTAGTGGTGTGTGTCCCCGCTGTGAACATCTCCACCGCCATCAAGGCCTTCAAGGACGCACGGGTGTCCGTGGGCGCACAGAACGTGTTCTTTGAGAAGTCCGGCGCCTACACTGGTGAGGTCTCCGCCGACATGCTGAAGGATCTGGGCGTGAAGTACGTCATCATCGGCCACTCCGAGCGCCGCCAGTACTTCGGCGAGACAGATCTTATCGTCAACAAGAAGGTGCTGGCCGCGCTGGAGGCCGGTCTGCATCCCATCATCTGCGTGGGCGAGACGCTGGAGCAGCGGGAGCTGGGCATCACCATGGAGCTCATCGCCCTGCAGGTGAAGTCCGCGCTGGCCGGTGTGCCCGCTGAGAAGCTGCGCAAGTGCGTCATCGCCTATGAGCCCGTGTGGGCCATCGGTACCGGCAAGACCGCCACCGCTGAGCAGGCCGCCGAGGTCTGCACCTTTATCCGCACCACTGTGCGCCACCTGTACGGCGCCCGCATCGCCCGTTCCATCACCATCCAGTACGGCGGCTCCATGAAGCCCGCCAATGCCGCGGAGCTGCTGGGCCAGCCCGATATCGACGGCGGGCTCATCGGCGGCGCCGCTCTGAACGCAGCGGACTTCGTGGAGATCATCAACGCCGCCAATCAGGACTAAAGAACAAAAGGAGGCAGGCATGAACAAAACTCCGACGACCCTTATCATCATGGACGGCTTCGGCATCGCGCCGCCGGCGGACGACAACGCCGTCACCCTGGCCAAGACGCCGGTGCTGGACCGGCTGTTCCAGGAATACGCCCACACCACCCTGTCCGCCAGCGGATTGGACGTGGGTCTGCCCGCAGGGCAGATGGGCAACAGCGAGGTGGGCCACACCAACATCGGCGGCGGCCGCGTGGTGTTTCAGGATCTGCCCCGCATCAGCCGCGCCATTGAGGATGGCAGCTTCTTCCGGAACGAGGCCTACAACAAGGCCATGGACGACTGCCTGAAAAACGGTACCGCCCTGCATCTGTACGGTCTGCTGTCCAACGGCGGCGTACACTCCCATATCGACCACCTGTACGCGCTGATGCGGATGGCCAAGGACAAGGGCCTCCAGCGCGTGTATCTCCACTGCTTCCTGGACGGGCGCGATGTGTCCCCCACCAGCGGCAAGGGCTTCGTCCAGGCGCTGGCGGACAAGTGCGCGGAGCTGGGCGTGGGCAAGATCGCCACGGTCATGGGCCGCTACTACGCCATGGACCGTGACAAGCGCTGGGAGCGGGTGCAGATGGCCTACGACGCCATGGTGTACGGCGAGGGAAACCACAACCCCGATCCCGTGGACGCCGTGGCACAGAGCTACGCCGCCAACGTCACCGATGAGTTCATGGAGCCGGTGGTGTGCGACAGCGAGGGCACCATCAGCGACAACGACAGCGTCATCTTCTTCAACTACCGCCCCGACCGCGCCCGTGAGATCACCCGCGCCATCGTGGACCCTGACTTCGACGGGTTCCAGCGGGAATTCTTCCCCACCACCTACGTGTGCAACACGGAGTACGACGCCACCATGCCCAACGTGCTGGTGGCGTGGCCCCGCATCGCCGTGAAGAACGGGCTGGGTGAGTATCTCAGCAGTCTGGGGCTGACCCAGCTGCGCATCGCCGAGACCGAGAAGTACGCCCATGTGACGTTCTTTTTCAACGGCGGCGTGGAGAAGCAGTACCCCGGCGAGGACCGTGTGCTGGTGGCCTCTCCCAAGGTAGCCACCTACGATCTCCAGCCGGAGATGAGCGCTGTGGAGGTGTGCGACAAGTGCGTGGAGCGCATCGAGTCCGGTGCGTATGACGTCATCATCCTGAACTTCGCCAACTGTGACATGGTAGGCCACACCGGTGTACTGGAGGCCGCCGTCAAGGCGGTGGAGACCGTGGACACCTGCGTGGGCCGCGTGGTGGAGGCCACCCTGAAGATGGGCGGCATCGCCATGGTCACGGCTGACCACGGCAACGCCGAGGACATGAAGCAGCCCGACGGCAGCCCCATGACCTCCCACACCACCAATCTGGTGCCCTTCATCCTCTGCGGCGCCGGTACGGAGCTGCGCACCGGCCGTCTGGCCGACATCGCCCCCACCATTCTGGATGTAATGGGGCTGGCCTGCCCGCCGGAGATGGACGGCAAGACGCTGATCGTCAAGTAACCAACATCGTCATGTACGGCAGGTCCCGAAGCCATGCTTCGGGACCTGTTTATAAGGAGACATATCCATGAACATTACAGTCATCGGCTGCGGGCGGTGGGGCTCCCTCATCACGTGGTATCTGGATCACATCGGCCACCGCGTCACCCTGTATGGCCGCGCGGCATCGCCCCGCATGCAGGCGTTTCTCACCACGCGGCAGAACGACCTGCTGACGCTGCCGGAGTCCGTGGCGCTGTCCACGGCGCTGGACGCGGCGCTGGAGAGCGCGGAGACGGTCATCATCTCCATTGGCTCCCAGAGCCTGCGGAGCCTGCTGGGGCAGTCGGAATTGCAGGCACTGAGGAGCCGCACGGTGGTCTTATGCATGAAGGGTCTGGAGATGGGGACCGGCGCTCGGCTCAGTCAGATCGCGGCGGAGCTGCTGCACCCGTCCAACACCGTGGCCGTGTGGCTGGGGCCGGGCCACGTGCAGGAGTTCTACCGCGGCATCCCCAACTGCATGGTCATCGACAGCGAAAACGAGGACGTGAAGCGCCGTCTGGTGCAGGCGTTTTCCAGCGACCTCATCCGCTTTTATTACGGCGGGGATATGATCGGCAATGAGGTGGGCGCCGCCGCCAAGAACGTGGTGGGTATCGCCGCCGGTTTTCTGGATGGCTTCGAGATGTCCAGTCTCAAGGGCGCTCTCATGAGCCGCGGCACCCGCGAGGTGGCCCGTCTCATCAAGGCCATGGGCGGCAGCGAGCTGTCGGCCTACGGTCTGTGCCACCTGGGGGACTACGAGGCCACGGTGTTCTCGCCGTACAGCCACAACCGGCAGTTCGGTGAGTCCTTCGTCCGCGGGCAGGATTACCACCAGCTGGCGGAGGGGTATTACACCGTGAAGGCCCTGATGCTGCTGGGACAGCGGTACGGTGTGGAGCTGCCCATCTGCAAGGCGGTGCATGACATCCTCTATGAGCAAGCGGTGCCCAGAGATGTGCTGGCCGCTCTGCTGCGGCGGGGCCTGACGGAGGAATTCTACGACTGACACAGCCGCGCCGGAAAAAAGTGCATAAAAAAGTCTCTGTCTGGTCACAATGCAGGCAGAGACTTTTTTATCACGGCGGGCCGCAGGCCGGAAACAGGCGGCGGTGGGTGCGTCCCACCCGAAAGGCGCGTATGAGCAGATTCGACAACTCCAAGATCAAGGCCATGTTCGGCGGCAAGGGCTTTTACATAGCCCTTGCTCTGTGCCTGCTGGCCGCCGGAACGATTGGCTATATCACCCTGTTTTCCGCCGACTCCCCCGTAAAGGAGCCGGACCCCGTCATTGAGATCAAGCCCACTCCCGTCACCCCCGTGCCTGCGGCGCCCACCAAGCCGGTGATCCAGTCGGAGCCCGTTGAGGTACCGGTGCAGGAGGCGGAGACGGTCATCGAGGAGCCGGTGGAGCTGCTGCCGGAGGTCATCTCCCCGCTGGACGGCACCACCGTGACGGTATTCAGCATGACAGAGCTGCTGTATGACCAAACCATGGCGGACTGGCGCACCCACAACGGCATCGATGTGCAGGCCGAGGAGGGCGCGGCCGTCAAGACCGCGGCGGATGGCACGGTGCTGTCCGTCACCAGCGATGAGCTGATGGGTACCACCGTGGTCATCCAGCACAGCGGCGGCTACACCACCCAGTACAGCAGTCTGCAATCGGACGTGCCGGTGGCGGAGGGGCAGTCCGTCCGCGCCGGTGACATCATCGGCCGCGTGGGCTCCACCAGCGCGGCGGAAAGCGAGATGGGCCCCCACCTCCACTTCTCCGTCAGCCAGGACGGCAGCGTCATCGACCCCCACGCCTATATCGAGGACTGAGGAAAAAGCCATCCCCCTGCGGTGCAGGGGGATGGCTTTTTCAGCTTATCGGATCAGGACTTCTCCGCCCGCGCTCCCTGGACATGGCGGTAGATGAGGCGGAACACCGTGGATACCAGCAAGATGCCCACCGCCAGAGAACCGGCGATGCCCACCGTCTCCAATCCCTTGGCCACGGCGTCCATACGATTGCCCTCCAGTCCCAGGCTCATGGTGTAGTACACGCCGGCGCCGGGCAGCAGGGGCAGTATAGCGATGACCAGATAGGGCATGGCGGGGCACTTGCGGACCCGGGCCATCACCTCGGCATACGCCGCCGCGAACAGGGATGCAAACAGGTTGGCGACATACACATCGCAGCCCAGCGCGCCGCCCAGCAGGTACAGCATCCACGTCACCACGCCGCCGATGATGCACAAGACGCTGCCGCGGCCGTGGACGTTGAACAGGATGCAGAAGCCCAGACAGCCCACGAACACGGCCACAGCCTGTGCCAGCGGCTGCCACGTCACCGTGGCGGAGCCGGTGACGCCGTAGACCCCTGATGTCAGGTGCCATGCGGCAGCGGTGCCCAACGCGATGGCCAGCGCCGTGAACACCACCTGCACCAGCCGGAAGATGCCGGAGTTGGTGTCGCCGTAGATGATGTCCCGCATGGCGTTGGTGATAGGCAGGCCCGGGACCAGCATCATCAGCGTGCCGATGATGGCGGCGTCCGGGCTGTCCATCAGCCCCAGTCCCGCGGCGATATAGGCCGGAAGCGCCATGCAGCAGGCGGCCAGCAGGGTACTGAAAAACGGGTTGGCCTCCTGCTTGTCCATAAAGCGGGTAACAAGGCCGATGATAAGGCCCATGAGTCCCGCCCACAGGCAGTCCAGCAGCGTGCCGCCGAACACCAGACAGAAGCCCAGGCCCACCAGAACGCCGCCCAGATAGATCACGCCGGTGCGGTAGGTGCGGCAGGCGGCCAGCGTCTCGTGAAGCCATGTCATGGCCTCGTCCACCTCCGGACGCTCCGTGCAGATGCGGCGGCTCAGGGCGTTGAGCTTCTCCATGGCCTCCAGATCGTTGCCGTGGAAGTCGATACGTTTCATGAGCATCAGGGGCTTGCCGTTGGCCGCCTCCAGACTGACCGAGATGCTGTTGGGGATGGCGAACACCTCACACTCCACGCCATAGGCCCGCAGGATGCGGTGGACGGTGTCCTCCACGCGGAACGTCTCCGCGCCGGACATGGCCAGATGATACCCCATGGTGACCGCCAGATCGGTCAGCAGATAATAGTCCATACAAACAGATCTCCTGTATCAGTTTGCCGGATGCGGCCTTCGCTGCATCCGGCAAACTGACAGTATAGGCGCTTCGCGGGCAAATGTCAACCGTTCATTTGGGTCACAGTTCCCAAAAACAGCGGCAGGTTGGCGTGGGTATCCACGATCATGTACACGAAGGGACGATCCAGCACCACGCGGTACACCTGCGGCGGCTCAGCGCTGGCAGTATCGGTGACAACGGCGGTGACGGCGGCGGCTTTGGTGCCATTCTCGTCCAGGGACAGGTACGTCTTGTGCAGCACGCTGCTGACGTACAGCTGGTCATTGGGTGCGCCGCCCATGGCCCGCAGGTCGGCGCGGGAGGCATCGAAGGCGTCGGTGACGCCCATGGCCTTCAGCGCATCGTTCAGCTCCAGCGAGGAGGACGCCGTGAAGCGGGGGATGGCGGCCTCCACCGTGCCGTAACGGTGTTCGTTGAGCAGGGCGTGGAGCTTACCGCCGGTGAGTCCGGCCACATAGTCCGCTATGGAGACACCCTCACTGGGCAGCAGCCCCACAAAGGCGTAGCGGCCGCCGTCGTAATACTTCATGAAGCCGGTGGTGTTGTCGTCGGACAGGTAAACGCTCTCCTTGGACCACAGCAGGTCCGCCGTCTGGCGGACGCCATCGGCGGCGGTGAAGGTAGCGCCCTGCTCAATGTCGGACTTCTCGTAGGGCTCCTGCCACTTGGCGTCGAAGCAGACGGCGTTCACCAGATACAGCATGGTGCGGTCCGTGGGCGGCTGATTCAGCAGGCTGGAGATCATGCCGTCGGTCTTGTTGTCCACCCAGCGGTTCAGATCCGTCACCAGAGAGTCGTCGAAGGCGGAGCGGTAGGCCTCCGCGCCGTAGTAGTTGGCGCAGGTATCCAGAAAAGCATCGTCCACGCGGAAGATGTCCCGCAGCCACAGGGAGTTGGCCAGCGACAGCTTACACTTTTTGGTGTTCTCCGGCAGGCTCATACGGTAGGTGTAGAGGTAGTCGTTGAGGGCGGTCAGGTCCATGCCCATGACCTGCTCCAGCTGGGTCAGGGTGTCGCCGGAGGCGCCGTTGGCGGTCATGCCCAGGGCGTAGAGCACCGATACCGGTGAGAGCAGCACACCCTCCGACTCGGCCGTCTGCCGCAGCAGGGCGGCGGCAAAGTCCATGACGGCGGTGCTGTCGCCCGTCAGGTCGGTGTGGGTATCGATGGTGCGGACGGTGATGCCCTCCGTCAGGCTTTGGGCCTTCAGCTTACCGCCGCAGCCGAACAGCGGCAGCGCCATACAAACGGCCAGCGCCAGCGCGGCCATACGCTTTCCCATGGGATCAGCTCCTTTCCTTGTTCTCTATCCCTTAGACGGGGCGGAGCGGGAAAAGGTTTCCCTCCGCGCAAAATAAATGCACCGGCAGTTGTCCCTGCCGGTGCGGTTTTGTCATTTTTGCAGCTTTTCCAGGGCGCTGCGGGCGGCGGACTGCTCCGCCTCTTTCTTGCTGCGGCCCTCGCCGGCGCCGATGGGCTCGCCGTTCAGCGTAACGCGGAAGGCGAACAGGCGGGCGTGGTCGGGACCGGCGGAGCCGGTCATCTCGTAGCGCAGAGTCTGGTCGGGCTTGCGCTGTACCAGCTCCTGCAGCTCCGTCTTATAGTCGCGGCGGCGCTCCTCCACCTGCTCCTCCTGCTCCTTGTCCAGCAGGACGCGGTGGATGAGGTCACGGGCGGCATCTACCCCGCCGTCCAGATAGACAGCGGCGAACACGGACTCCGTGGCGTCTGCCAGAATGGACGGGCGCTGACGTCCGCCGCCCAGCTCCTCACCGTGGCCCAGCTTCAGGTACTGGCCCAGCTCCAGATACTGAGCCACCTCGTGCAGGCTCTCCTCGCACACCAGTGCGGCGCGGATACGGGTCAGATCGCCCTCCGGCAGGTCGGGGTGCTTGGCGTACAGGTACTCCGCCGTCACAAAGCCCAGCACCGCGTCGCCCAGAAACTCCAGACGTTCGTTGCTGGTGATGCCCCCGGCGCGGTGCTCGTTGGCGTAGGAGCTGTGGTACAGGGCGTTTTCCAGCAGCGCGGGGCGGCGGAAGGTATAGCCCAGCTTTGTCTCCAATGCCTGCATAGGTAACTCTCCTTTCCAAAAAGACGACCCCGCACAGGCGGGGTCAGGTCTCGTCTTTTCTATGTCAGATCAACCGAGCTTTCCGTTGAGATAGCGGACGCAGTCGCCGACGGTCTTGAGAGACGTCAGGTCCTCCTCATCGATCTCGCCGATGTCGAATTCTTCCTCCATGGCCATGACCAACTCGACCAGGTCCACGGAATCGGCACCCAGATCGTCCACGAAAGAACTCTCCATGCTGATCTCATCGGCATCGATGGCAAACTGCTCGGCGATGAGGTCCTGCATCGTTTTGAAGATCTCCTCCATTGTCACGGGGTATTCCTCCTTCTTTTTTTCTTCGAATAGAATACGGCAATCCTCTGGGACTGTCAATACCCTTTTTTCCTTTTTTATTCGGACATCAGCTGCATCTTGTCTATGTTCTTCTGAATATCCTCCACAATGCCGCTGCGGGCCACCTGGATGGCCTGTCCGACGGCGTTCTCGATGGCCTCGGCATTGGACGCGCCGTGGGCCTTGATGACGGGCTTTGAGATGCCGATGAAGGCGGTGCCGCCCACCTTGTTGGGGTCCAGCCTGTCCTTGAAGGCGTTGAGCCCGGGCATCACCAGCAGCGCCGCCAGCTTTGTCAGCAGGTTCTTCTTGAACATGGTCTTCAGCGCGGAGCCGGCAAAGGAGCCCACTCCCTCGATGCTCTTGAGCATGATGTTGCCGGAGAAGCCGTCAGTGACGATGACGTCGCAGCCGCCCTTGATAGCCTCCTTGGCCTCGATGTTGCCGATGAAGTGCAGGTCGCCCCGCTCGCCGGCCTGACGCAGCAGGGCCAGCGTCTGCTTCTGGAGGTCGGTGCCCTTGCTGTCCTCCGTGCCGATGTTGAGAAGCGCCACCCGGGGCTTTGCCACGCCCAGCACACGCCGGGCATAGAAATTGCCCAGATAGGCGAACTGCACCAGATACTCCGGCGTACACTCGGCGTTGGCGCCGCAGTCGATGAGGACGGCGCTGCCGGTGGCGGTGGGGATCACGGGGGCCATGGCGGCGCGGCGGATGCCGTGGATGCGCTTGGTGATGAGGGTGGCGCCGGTGAGCAGCGCGCCGGTGGAGCCGGCGGACACCATGGCGTCGCCGCCGCCGTTTTTCAGCAGCGTCAGGCCTACGCCCATGGACGTGTCCTTTTTCCGGCGGAATACGGTGGCCGGGTCGTCGCACATCTCCACCGTCTCCGTTGTGGGGATAACGGCCGCGCCGTCCGGCAGGTCCGTCAGGCCGCAGGCCTTGACAGCGTCCAGAATGGCGGCCTCGTCGCCGGTGAACACGATGTCCGCGCCGAAGCGCTTCTGCGCCTGCAGCGCGCCCTTGACGATCTCCAGCGGGGCGTTGTCGCCGCCCATGGCGTCTACAATGATCTTCATGTGTACAGTACCTCCTGCTCGATGGTCTGGTTCAGGATGTCCAGAGAGCGCTGGCTCAGCTCCGCGTTCTTGTTGCGCTTACCCTTGACGCGGTGGTCCAGCGGCGGGATGATGCCGAAGTTGATGTTCATGGGCTGGAAGTCGCCCACGGAGCCGTTGCTGACGTAGAGACCCAGCGCACCGATGGCCGTCTCCGCGGGGAAGTCGATGGGAGCCTGTCCGTTGAGACGGCGGGCCAGCTCCACACCCGCCAGAAAACCGCTGGCACAGGATTCCACATAGCCCTCCACGCCGGTCATCTGCCCGGCAAAGACGATGCGGGGGTCGGACTTCAGCCGGTAGTAGCGGTCCAGCAGGCGGGGGGAATCCAGATACGTGTTGCGGTGCATCACGCCGTAGCGCAGGAACTGGGCGTCGCGGAGCGCGGGAATCATGGTGAACACCCGCCGCTGCTCCGGCCATTTCAGGTGGGTCTGGAAGCCCACCAGATTGTAGATGCTGCCATCGGCGTTGTCACGGCGCAGCTGCACCACGGCATAGGGTTCCTTCCCGGTCTTGGGGTCGATGAGCCCCCGGGGCTTCAGGGGGCCGAAGCGCAGGGTATCCTCGCCCCGCCGCGCCATGACCTCCACGGGCATACAGCCCTCGAACACGTTCTTATCCTCGAAGCCGTGGACCTCCGCCTCCTGCGCGGTGGCCAGAGCCTGCCAGAAGGCCAGATACTCCTCTCTGGTCATAGGGCAATTGATGTAGTCCGGCGTGCCCTTGTCGTAGCGGCTGGCGAAATAGGCGCTGTTCATGTCCACGCTGTCAAAGGACACCAGCGGCGCGGCGGCGTCGAAAAAGTTCAGGGTATTGCCGCCGCCCAGTCTGGCGGCGATGGCATCCGCCAGCGGGTCGGAGGTCAGGGGGCCGGAGGCGATGACCACGTCCCCCTCCGGGATGGACGTGACCTCGCCGGGGATCATGGTGATATTGGGATGGCTCAGCACGGCCTCGGTGACTTTGCGGGCGAAGCCCTCGCGGTCCACCGCCAGCGCACCGCCGGCAGGCACCGCCGTGGCGTCGGCGCAGCGCATGATGAGGCTGTGCAGCCGCCGCAGCTCCTCCTTCAGGAGGCCCACGGCGTTTTCCAGCCCTGCGCCGCGCAGGGAGTTGGAGCAGCACAGCTCCGCGAAATAATCGGTGACATGGGCGGGGGTCCTTTTCTCCGGCTTCATCTCCCGCAGCGTCACAGCCACGCCCCGCTGGGCCAGCTGCCACGCGCACTCGGAGCCGGCCAGTCCCGCGCCGATGACGGTCACATGGTTCATGTTTTACTCCGTTTTCTCCGCAGCCTTCTTTGTGGTCTTTTTGGCGGCGGTGGTCTTAGCCGCCGTTTTTTTTGCGGCGGGCTTCTTCGCGGCAGGCTTTTTGGCCGCCGCAGTTCTGGTGGTCTTGGTGGTCTTGGTGGTCTTGGCCGCCCTCGTGGTCTTGGCCGCCTTGGCAGGCTTCTCGGCGGCCGTCTCGGCGGGCTGAGCGCCTTCCGCCGTCTTCTCGGCGGCGTTTTCGCCGTCCTCGGCGGGCTTGCGGCGGCGATAGCCCCGCTTATCCTCCGGCAGGAAGTTGCTGCACGCGGGATTGGCGCAGAAGGGCTTATTGAAGCCGCGGCCCGCCTTTTTGAACATGGTCTGTCCGCAGACGGGGCAGTCGTCCTTTACCGGCACGTCCCACGTCATGAAGTCGCAGGCGGGAAACTTGTCGCAGCCGTAGTAGGTGTAGCCGTTGCGGCTGGTCTTTTTCAGGATGCGTCCGCCGCACTTGGGGCAGCGTCCGGGCATCTCCACCACCAGCGGCTTGGTGAACTTGCACTCCGGATAGCCGGGGCAGGCCAGAAATCGGCCAAAACGCCCGGACTTGATGACCATGTTGCGGCCGCACAGGTCGCACTTCTCCTCCGTCACCTCGTCGGGCACCTTCAGGTACACGCCCTCCATGTCCTTTTCCACCTTTTCCAGATTCTCGTGGAACGGTACGTAGAACTGGCGGATCAGGTCCTTCCACCGGACATCGCCGGACTCCACATCATCCAGCTTTTTCTCCATGCGGGCGGTGAACTTCACGTCCACAATATCGGGGAAGCGCTGGCACATCAGGTCGTTGACCACCTGACCCAGCGGGGTGATGCGCAGGTATTTGCCCTCCTTGATGACGTACTCACGGTCCAGAATGGTGGACACGGTGGGGGCGTAGGTGGAGGGACGGCCGATGCCGTTTTCCTCCATGGTGCGGATGAGGGTGGCATCGGTGTACCGCGCGGGAGGCTGGGTGAAATGCTGGGACGGCGCGAAGCTCTCCAGCGTCACGGTCTCGCCCTCGGTCAGCTCCGGCAGCGGGGACTCCTTCTCCTCCTTCTCATCGTCGCGGCTCTCCTCGTACACGGCGGTGTAGCCGGCGAACTTCAGGTTGCTGGCGGAGCAGCGGAAGCTGTGGGTGCCCGCGCCGATCTCCACGCTGATGCTGTCGTAGACGGCATTGGCCATCTGGCTGGACAGGAAGCGGCTCCAGATCAGGCGGTACAGCCGGTACTGCTCGCCGGTGAGGTCGCCCTTCACCTGCTCCGGCGTCAGGGACGGATCGGAGGGGCGGATGGCCTCGTGGGCGTCCTGCGCTCCGGCCTTGGTCTTATAGACGCGGGGGGACGCGGGGTAATAGCTCTGGCCGTAGCGGGAGCAGATGACATCTCTGGCCTGGGTCTGAGCCTCCGCAGAGATGCGGAGGGAGTCGGTACGCATGTAGGTGATGAGGCCCACAGTGCCCTCGCCGGTGATGTCCACGCCCTCGTACAGCTGCTGGGCGATGGCCATGGTGCGGCGGGGGGTCATGTTCAGCTTGCGTGACGCCTCCTGCTGTAAAGTAGAGGTGGTGAACGGCGGTGCGGGAGAGCGCTGCTTGTCCGCCCGCTTTACGGACTTCACCGCAAAGGGCAGGCCCTTCAGTTCGTCCATCACCGCCTGGGTATCGGCCTGACTGGCGGGCTCGTATTTCTTGCCGTCCTTGCCGTAGTAGTGGGCGGTAAACAGGGCGCCGGCGTGGTTTTTCAGGCTGGCGTCCAGCGTCCAATACTCCTGAGGTACGAAATCCGCGATCTCCTTTTCCCGCTGGGCCACCAGACGCATGGCCACGGACTGGACACGGCCTGCCGACAGGCCGCGGCGGATCTTCTTCCACAGCAGCGGCGACAGCTGATAGCCCACGATGCGGTCCAGCACGCGGCGGGCCTGCTGGGCGTCCACCAGATCCTGATCGATGTCGCGGGGGTGACGGATGCTGTCCGTCACCACCTTTTTGGTGATCTCATTGAACGTGACCCGCCGCGCCTTCTCGTCCGGCAGGTCCAGAAGATGCTTCAGATGCCAGCTGATGGCCTCGCCCTCGCGGTCCGGGTCGGTGGCGAGGTAGACGGTCTGGCTCCCCTTTGCCGCCGTCTTGAGCTCCTTGATGATATCCTCTTTGCCCTTGATGGGCCGGTAATTGGGGGTGAAATCCCCGTCCACGTCCACGCCCAGCGTGCTCTTGGGCAGGTCCCGCAGGTGGCCCATACTGGCCTTCACCTGATAATCGGGGCCCAGATACTTGCCGATGGTCTTGGCTTTGGCGGGCGACTCCACGATCACCAGATTCTTTGCTTTTGCCATAACTTGATCTACTCCTCCTTGAGTTCCACTGTCCGCAGGAAGCTCCCTGCTCCCTGACGGCAGACATATCCGTCGATCTCCAGCATGGTCAGGGCCGACAGCACCCGCCGCACCGGCAGGTCTGTGGCCACGGCGGCCTCGTCCGCCAGCAGCGGGCGGTCCGTAGGCAGCATGCGCAGGATGCGCTGCTGGTCGTCAGTCAGTGCTGCGCCCTCCCTGGCCATGTTCAGTATAGGCAGCGCCGGCGCCTTTTCCGGCTGCCGCACCGGCTGCGCCGATGCGGGCGCAGGCTCCGCCTCCGCGCTTCCGGGCGTCTCCGGCAGCACCGCACGGATGGGGCGCAGCTTCTGGGGGAAGCGCTGCTGGTACGTGCCCAGCACGTCCCACGCCTCCATGACCAGCCCCGCGCCGTCGCGGATCAGCTGGTTGCAGCCGCGGCTGGAGGCGGCATTGATGGGGCCCGGGACGGCGAACACGTCCCTGCCCTGCTCCAGCGCGGTATTGGCAGTGATAAGCGCGCCGCTTTTCTCCGGCGCTTCTACCACGACCACCGCCAGACTCAGGCCGCTGATGATGCGGTTGCGCACGGGAAAGTGGCCGCCGCGCGGCTCCGTGCCCGGCGGGTACTCCGACAACAGTACGCCGGTGGCGGCGATGTCCTCGTAGAGACGGCGGTTCTCCGGCGGATAGATCACGTCCGCGCCGCCGCCCAATACCGCCGCAGTGAACCCGCCGGCCCGCAGCGCGCCCTGATGGGCCGCACCGTCGATGCCTTTGGCAAGGCCCGAGATCACCAGACCGCCCTGCCGCGCCAGCTCATAGCCCAGCTGGGAGGCGGCGCGGGTGCCGTAGGGTGAGCACTTCCGCGTGCCCACCACCGCCACGGCGGCTTCCTCATCGAAAAGCGGCATGGAGCCCTTGCCGTACAGCAGCACCGGCGGGTCGTACATGTCCCGCAGACGGGCGGGATAGGCCGCGTCGTCCTTGGTGACGATGAATTGTCCGTCCCGGGCGCAGTCGGCCAGCACCTTTTCGGCGCGGGCCAGCGATTTGTCCGACAGGCTCTCCGCCTGCTGTCTGGTAATGCCCTCCACCAGACACAGCTGGTCCGGCTGGGTATAGTATACGTCCTCGGGCGAGGAAAAATGCTCCAACAGCAGCAGCTTCGCCCGATTGCTCAGCGCCGGCGCCGTGGTCAGCCACAGCCAGTATTTCAGCGCCGCCATCCCCCTCATCTCCCTTTTTCAGCGATAGGCCTCCCACAGCAGCACCGCCGCCGCCATGGCCGCGTTCAGTGACTCGCAGTGCGCCTGCATGGGGATACGTACCGTTTTGTCGCACATGGCCAGCACCTGCTCCGTCAGTCCCCTGCCCTCGCTGCCGATGGCGATGGCGCAGCGGCGCAGATCCAGCGCCCGCACGTCCTCGGTATCGTCCCGCAGGGCCGCGCCGTACAGCGGCAGCCCCGCCGCGGTGAGCCGCTGCCGCATGGACGCGGCGTCGGTACACCACACCGGCATGCGGAACACCGCGCCCATGGACGAGCGCAGCGTCTTGACGCTGTACGGATCGGCGCAGCCGGTGAGCAGCAGCACGCCGTCGCAGCCGAAGGCGTCCGCCGTCCGCAGCACCGTGCCCACGTTGCCCGGGTCCTGTACGCCGTCCAGCACCACGTAGCGGCTGCCCGGCAGCGTCTCCGGCAGGGCGGTGTCCGGCAGGCGGCACACCGCCAGCATGCCCTGGGGCGTGCGCATGGGCGAGATGGAGGCCATCACATCCGGCGGCACGGCCGCGCACCGCACCGACGCATCCAGCCTCTCCGGCGGCTCTACGCCGTCGCTGACGGCCACGGCCAGCACCCGCGCTCCGTGGCGCAGGGCTTCCTCCACCAGCTTGGGACTGTCGCAGAGGAACTCCCCCTGCTGCCGCCGGAAGGCAGCGCTGTCCAGCCGGCGCATATGCTCCAGCAGCGGATTTTTACGACTGGTGATGCGCTCCATACGCCCTCCCCATTTTGGCGCGCCGCCGGTAAGGCGGTGTGCCCGAATATTCTTTATAATATAGGTGTGTTTTCCCGTTGTCAACATAAAATCAGGGAACGCCGGTGGGCGCTCCCTGATTTTTGTCTGATTTTTATGGTTTTCCGGTTAGACGCAGTGGCCGTTCCGCCGGATCACGTCCACCACGCGGTCCACGCACTGGCGGCAGATAGCGTCCTCCGGCGCTTCCACCATGACCCGCAGCACCGGCTCCGTGCCGGATTCCCGCACCAGCACGCGGCCGGTGTCCCCCAGCTCCGCAGCCACGGCATCCACCGCGGCCTGCACATCGGGGTCCTCCCGCGCCGTCTTTTTGTCCCGGACGCGGACGTTCTCCAGCACCTGGGGATAGATGGTGAGGCCCTCGGTCAGCTTGCTGAGGGGCTTCTTCTGCTCCAGCATCACCTCCATCAGCTTCAGGCTGGTGAGCACGCCGTCGCCGGTGGAGGCGTACTTGGAGAAGATAATGTGACCCGACTGCTCGCCGCCCAGAGCGCAGCCGTTCCTGGCCATGTACTCGTAGACGTACTTATCGCCCACGGCGGTCTTGGCGTAGGAAATCCCCTCGCGGTCAAAGGCGCGGTACAGGCCGAAGTTGGACATGATGGTGGTCACCACCGTGTTGCGGGACAGCTCGCCCTGCTGCTTCAGGTGCCGCCCGCAGACGTAGAGGATATGGTCGCCGGTGATGATGCCGCCCTGCTCATCCACAGCAAGGCAGCGGTCGGCATCGCCATCGTAGGCGAAGCCCACATCCAGCCCGTTGGCCAGTACAAAGCGGCGCAGGGCTTCGATATGGGTGGAGCCCACGCCGTTGTTGATGTTGAAGCCGTCGGGCTCATCGCCCATGACGTAGGTCTTGGCACCCAGTGCGTCAAAGACGCTCTTGGCAATGGTCCAGGCGCTGCCGTTGGCGCAGTCCAATCCCACGCGCTTGCCCTTAAAGGAGAACATCCCCAGAGAGATGAGGTAGCCCACGTAGCGGTTGCGGCCCGCCACATAGTCCACCGTGCGGCCGATGTGGTCCCGCCGGGCCAGAGGGATCTGCTGCCAGCGCTGGCCGAACACCTCCAGCTTGCCGTCCAGATAGTCCTCGATGAAGGCGATGGTGCCCTCGTCCATCTTCTCGCCGCTGCCGCTGATGAGCTTGATGCCGTTGTCGTAGTAGGGGTTGTGGCTGGCGGAGATCATGATGCCGCAGTCGAACCCGTCCGTCCGCGCCACAAAGGACACGGAGGGCGTGGTGGTCACATGCAGCAGATAGGCATCCGCGCCGGAGGCCACCAATCCCGAGGCCAGCGCGTACTCAAACATGTAGCTGCTGCGGCGGGTGTCCTTGCCGATAACCACCCGCACCGGCGTGGTGTCGCCGCTGCGGCGCTTGGTCTCACCGTAATACCAGCCCAGAAAACGTCCCACCTGATAGGCGTGGTCCGCCGTCAGGTCCACATTGGCCTCACCACGGAAGCCGTCTGTTCCGAAATATCTCCCCATAGTCGCTCCTTACTCCTCCCGCTGGGCGGCGATATCGCCGCCGCGCTTATAGATGCTGTCCGCCGGTACCGTCCCCCGCACGGAGGACAACGGGTAGACACGGCTGCTCCGGCCCACCACCGTGCCGGGGTTCAGCACGCTGTTGCAGCCGATCTCCACGTGGTCGCCCAGCATGGCGCCCACCTTCTTGCGTCCCGTCTCCGCACGCTCTGCGCCGCAGCGAACCACCACCAGCGTCTTGTCAGACTTGACGTTGGAGGTGATGGAGCCCGCGCCCATATGGGCCTTATAGCCCAGGATGCTGTCGCCCACATAGTTGTAGTGAGGCGTCTGCACGCCGTCGAACAGGATGACGTTCTTCAGCTCCACGGAGTTGCCCACCACGCAGTTGTCGCCCACCAGGGCGCTGCCGCGGATGAACGCGCCGTGGCGCACCTCCGTGCCTGCGCCGATGATGCAGGGTGCGCCCAGATAGGCGGTGGGCGCCACCACGGCGGTCCTGTGTACCCAAACCTCCGGCGCACGCTGCGCAAAGTCCGGCTCCAGTGTGGGCCCCAGCTGCCGGATCAGGTCACCGATGCCGGCCAGCGCCTCCCAGGGATAGGTGAAGCCCGCCAGATACGCCGCTGCACGGGTATGGGACAGGTCGAACAGGTCTTGAATGGTATACATGACAATAGCCCCCTTGTCTCCGCGCCTTCTGCTCTATGATACGCTCTGACGGCGCGGATAGAAGTATTATACTATGCTTCGACACGCTCTGACAAGAGCCTGCGCGAGAAAAAGCGGGACCTTTAAAACATACCCCCGTTATACTTTTTCTGTACCGACGCGATACGGCCTATGCCGATACCGGTACCAATGACCAGCACAGCCGCAGCCAAGAGCGCGATACCGGCAGAATCGCCCAGCAGGCCGATGATGCCGCTGAGCAGCGGCGCCGCAGCCACCGCCAGCAGCGCCTTGCCAAACGCCCTTGCATAGGCCTCTTTATCCGTCACATTTGTCTGATGGTACCGATGGATCAGCTCTGTTCTTCCGCCATACACCGCGATGCCCAGCGCTGCCAGCAGCGCGGCGATCAGGAACATAATGATCGCATATGCCAGCATAAAAAGCTCCTTTCCGATATATGAAAGGCAGGCAGCCCGCGGACTGCCTGCCTTGCGTCTTTACTTATCCAGCGGCTTCATTGTCGGGAATAAAATTTTGCTCTCTCCATCCCGCCCCATGCCGCTCCGTAGTGCGCAAAATCCGCATAATTGCTGGGTTTTTGAAACTATTTATCATTCGTCCTGTGTCCTATTTGACCGTCCGCTTCACTCGAAAAGTTGTATAAAAATTGTAGTTGTTTGTAGGCATATTTTTTTGTGAAAAAGTGTGTCAGCTCCAAAATGTCAAAAATTGGATAAATTTTCCATGAAAAGGACTGGCACATTGTAGAGCCATGAAGAACATCCCTGATACTGTTTCTTTATCGCTTTTAGCCTATATTATAAGGTATCAATGCTAAAACTGCGGAAACCAGCAATGCACAAACTGCTTATTTGCAGCTCATACAAATATGAGTATACCCCCATCAGTTATTCAAGTCAACATTTTTCAGCGAACTACTTGTCTGCATAAAAAACTAGGAGGTTCACTATGCCAGAATACCAACTTCAAATCAAACAAGTGGTAGATTACCCACGATGCCGGATTTATCGTGAGTTCATCCACAAACTGATCAACGACCGGAGCATCCGCATAAACGGAGGCTCCGGCCTTTTTCATTTTACTGTACTTTGCAGCTATGCAAACTTCCGCACCTCATACCGCCGTATTGACGGGATCAGTTATACAGTCTCCCCCGGCGAATGGGTCTGCACCGTCAAGGAGCTGTCTTGCTGGTTCCGCACCCGCTTTCATCGGCAGGCACTGTCCATGCTGGATACCCTTCAGAAGCAGCACTTGATTTCCTATACACTGCTGGGCCGTGGCAATGTAGTCAAATATAAAATCCTCCACTGGGCCCGCCACAATTCCGCACTGGAGTACAATGCCCCCTGCCAAAAGGATACCGGTTTTTTCTTCCTGCCAGTCTCTGTTGCCCTGGAACTGGTCAGCTCTGCCCGCTGCTCTGAAATGGACATCGTTCTGGATCTGTGGGTATCCGCTGTCTACAACGATACGCAGGTGCAGGGGTCAGAGGTCGGTCCGGTAGCCTACTTTCGCAATGGTACAGGAAACCCGTTGGTCAGTTATACCGAGCTTTCCTGCCGCTGGGGGCTGTCACGCGCTACCGTATGCCGGATACTGAAAAAGCTGGACGGTCTTGGGTATATCTCTATCATGTCGTTTCCCGGCCGGCATGGAAGCGTGATCTACCTGCAGAACTACCTGTCCACCATGTTTGAGATTTCCGATGTTTTAATCGACAAGGAGGAAGTTGCCATGACCTTAAACATTCATCTGGAGCTTCCGGAAACTGCTGAAACCGAAGAGAGCCATTCTATCTCTGAGCATGAGATCATTGTTTCGGATGCACTTTCCAGCGTTTCAAAATCGCACATTGAAACGATACTCCGCAAGATGGCTGACATCCTATCTACGCAAGGGATTTCCTGCTTTTCTTGCCCACTCTCCCGCTATAAGTTATATCCCTTATCGGACGACTGCTGGGAAGAGTTGATTCCGCGTGCGCGAGGGAAATCTACAGTCCACTTTGGTCTGACCATCCTCTGCGGCACAAATACTTCAATCGCCACTTTTGAACTTACACTCACTCCCTCTGAGGAGCACGAAAATAGGAGGAACCTGAAATGAGAAAATTTGTTGAACCTGATGTTGCTGATAATCCCCTGTACCATGATACCTGGAAACTGCTGAAAAAATACCGGGATGTTGTGTGGAGCCTGGAGCTTTCTGTCCAGCATGTCCGCACCAAGTTTGAGATTGAGTATGGTACCTCCATTGAGGATTTTCTGGATTCAGTCTATCTGGCTGGCGCTGATTTGGCCGGAAGCGACATCGAGCATCATGCCAAATGCATTGAACGCAGCCACAAAATGCTCAAGCTGCTGGATTCCGCAATCGAATTGCTGCGTACCAAGCACAAAAATGGTGAGGCATATTACTGGTTGCTGTACTACTCCTTCCTCTCGCCGCAGCAGCTCAAAAATGTTGAGGAAATTATCGAGACCCTGCGACCGCATATCCGCGACATCAGTTTCAGAACTTACTACCGCAAACGCCGGGAAGCCATTGAAGCCCTCAGTTCCGTTCTTTGGGGCTATACCTCCAAGGACAGTTTAGACATGCTGGAGCAGTTCTTCCCAGAGCCAAAATCATCTTCCGGACAATCGGGCAAATAATTGGCACAATTCGGGAACAAAATTGGCATGGTTCTGCTCTTTCAGTGTAAATACCGATGTGTTAAACTGAATATGCTCAAACTTGCACCCAAAACCGAACAGGACAGTAACGGCACCTTTCATCAGGGTGCTTTTTTGCTGCCCAGATGGCCGCCCGGCCATTTGAAAGCCCACATTTGTTTTGACAGGTGTGGGTTTTCTGTTCCCTATTGAGCATCAAAAAATCATTCAGAATTGGAGGATCGCAAATTGAAGAAAACGAAAACCCCTCAAACTCCGCAGCTTCAGGAGCCGGATACCCAGTCCAAGCGCAGGCTTTCGCTGCCCAAAGTGGCTTACAGCGCCTTCCTGTGTGTGATGATGTCCATGATATTCTGCCAGCCGGCTTATGCGGCAACAGATGTATGGACCAAGGCCAAAGAGATCATGCAGGATGTATACACCCAAATCCTTGCCATCTCCACTATCGCCGCCATCGTCACTGCTTCGGTAGCCTTGCTGCTCATGAACTTCTCCCGTTCCGGACGGACGGTGGATGAAAGCCGCGCCTGGCTCAAACGAATCTGTATCACCTGGGCTATCCTCAATGGCTTGGGCTTTATCCAACTGGCTTGTGTTGTTTGCGCCGGCAATCGCCGCAAAAGTCCGGTTTGTCAGGCAGTGTGAGATGTCTGCTTTCAGCAGTCCCTCAATGACATAGACCACTCGAGCAGATGGATTGCCGATAAAATGTACCGGGCTCCCGGATGTGACGCCCATATTTTTGGACGAGGACGAAAACCAGATGTATTTGGCTCCTGACTTATCCGGTGGATCATCTTTTTGCTTGAGCGGACTATCCAAAAGTATCTGCAGGCCATGTATCATACCGTCGTATCCCACAGCCGGAATCAAAATCCCTGCGTTTTTTCGGTAGAAGTTCATGGTCCAGCGCCCGCTGTCATCCAGATAAAAGCCGGGCACCCCCTCCACCTTGCATCCCTGTTTCATCAGCCGCTCGGTAATGGAACGGCAAAGGAATGGGGGTGGAGTGCTCTTGAACCCAATCCGGTCGATCTGTTCATCCGACAGTCCCCGTTTTGGGGAGTGCAGATGGTTGCGGTGGGCAGGCTGAAGAGGCAGCATAGCGAGCAGCAGCGAAAGCGTTTGATGGATTTCCTGTCCGCTGGCCCGTTCTGCTTGCTGCACTGTTTTTAGTTCGCCCCTCCTCTCATATCCGGCAAGGTCGGTCTGAGTCCCCGAAACCGGGGACCCAGTGCCAGCCTGCTGGTTTCCTGCCATCTCATATCCAGAGTTCGGCCGTTCCCTGTGAAAATCGTTGCACAGGGCTTCTCCTATCTCCCAATACGCATCGGATGTAGTCGTATTGTTTAGCCGCGCATAAAGCGCAAGCATACCGCCATGCTCATCACAATAATTGCACCGCCAGACATTTTTGACGAAATTCACATTCATCTTGCCGCGGCGGTCACCACAAAACGGGCAATCCACATATACACTGTTTGCCTGTCGGCGTCTGATTCGTAGATGTAGAAGTTCCACTACATCCATAATACCGAACGGAAAATCTCCTGGATATGAGTCCATCTGTTCTCCCTCCCTTCTTGGCCCCATAGATGGGGCTGCTTATCATCCGGCTTTCTGTGCGGCCATACCATCGAGCATGATCTGCGCCGCAGCACGAACGATATTGTTGGTGCTCTTGTTGCCTGGGGTGAGGTAGAATTTCAGACTCACCGGACGCTCCTTGGCAACTGTTGCCATGGTCTTTCCTTTGCTCAGACCGCTATCCACTACCACATTCTGCGCTTCTTCAAAGGTCATTACCTTCAAGATGTCTTCTACCGGAGTGCTCTCCGTATAAGAAGGCGCCACAGGCTGATCGGGTGCTTCCTGCTGGACAACAGGCGCCACAGGCAGTTCTTCCGGTTCATCCGATTGGAATACGGAGGCGGCCGGCTGCTCAGACGCATCATCCTGTTTTGGACTGCTATCCAATGTAACCTCGCGGCTCGGTACCGGCAGCTCCATATTGGGAGCATTCTCCTCTACCTTGCCGGCAGGCAGTGTATCCATATTCTCCTTCTCTTCTGCAACCATCTGTTGGACAACTGGCTGTACCGGAGAAACCGGGGGCTGTTCATTCTGAACCGGCTTTGCCGCAGGTTTCTGAATAGGCGCCGGACGAGCAGGAGCATTACGGCCCTCTACGGCGTTCTGAGGCGCTCTTTCCGGCCGGGCATGAACTTCCCCGCCAGATTGCCGCAGCGCCGCTCCAGGGGCTTCTACGGGCCTCTGCGCCGCATTTGGCATCGGTTGCTGGATAGGAGCCGTCCCGGAAAGCGGAATACTGCTTCCAAACACCTTGCCCGTACTGTCAACAGCAACATCGGCAAACTGCAGACCGAAACCGGCATCCGACAGCGCAGCACTCAATGCCTCATCCTGGGCAGCCTGTACATAGTCAGTACCTTCTTCTGCACTGTGCTGCGAGATGTAACTGCTGATGGGCTCTGCATCACTGCGGTCCAGATAGACTCTGGCCTCCATAATCGCAAGCTGTTCCGTGATTCGCAGGGTAGTCAGTTTCATGCGGCCCTGTGGGTGACGCAGGCGAAACCACAGTTTCTGATAAGGCAATTCCAACTGCAGCATTTCCTCATTGGTCTTTCTGGACACCTTATGGCGCAGAAATTTGAGCGGGTCAAAGCCCGGCACCTTGTTCAGTTCTGCCACTGCCGGAATTGTTTTGTACATCATAGGCATCGGATTACTTTTTTCGTTCATGTTGGAAACTCCTTTCTGACATAAAAATAGGAGACGCCAAGTGCTATTTCTGCATCTGACCTCTCTTTTTTAACTTGCGTTCTTTAATTGTTCTTCCAATACAGCTGGAATGGGGATACCGGCTTTCTTTGCGTAGGCTTTGAAATACATCTGGATACGCATACCCAGCAGAGTATTTCGCTTTCCAATCTCATTACGATGGATTGCCATAAACAATACCTGTTTCTGCCCAATCAGCACCACCCGCTTTTTAGCGCGCGTGATTCCAGTGTAGAGCAGATTACGGTACATCATGATGGTGTGCGCTTTGAGCAGCGGCATAATAACGGTCTCATACTCAGAGCCCATAGCCTTGTGGATCGTAGTAGCATAAGCCAGATCCACATTGCTCAAATCATCTACGCCGTATTCCAGTGTTCTGCCAGCGCCAAAATCCATGCCGATTTTTTTACCCTGGTCAGTGTCCTTAATATACCGGATGAAGCCCAGATCTCCATTAGAGACCTTTTCTGTGTTCTTGGTCTGCATGATGCGGTCATTGACCCGGAATATCCTGGGGCCAAACTTGATTTCTTCCTCCGCAGAGCGGAATGGGTTGACCAATTCACGAATGGTTTCATTCAGCTGTTCCGACGACGCGGCGCCTTCTGAACGGAAAGGTGAAAGAATCTGCACATTCTCAATTCCACTCTCCTGTATCTCCAAACAATACCGTTCTGTAATCTTTTCAGCGGTGTCTTCCTGACTATCACCAGACGCGAAAACAAAATCCGGTCCATAAAACAGTTTGGTATTGCCCTCGTTGATAAATTTGGCATTATAGGCAATCAGACTATCCTTCGACTGACGGAAAATCTGATCCAGCACCGTTACTGGGACGATTTTGGTCTCGATGATTTCACGAAACACATTTCCTGCTCCTACGCTCGGAAGCTGATCTGGGTCGCCTACCAGTACGATTCTGGCATTTATCTTCATGCGTTCAAAAAATTTCTCAGCAAGCCACATATCCACCATGGAAAACTCATCCACAATGATTAAATCGGCCGACAGTGGCTCTGACTTTCTGTTCCGGCTACCCTCATCCTCTTCACTGGTCAGTCCCAGACCACTGTGTAATGTTCGGGCATCCTCAAAGCCGGTACTCTCCGACATCCTGCGGCTTGCCCGACCGGTAGGTGCCATAAGAGCAATTTTGCCATCAGGGTGCAGCCGCCGGTAAACCTCAAGTATCGTCCGCAGCACTGTTGTTTTACCAGTACCAGGAGAACCCGTAATTACTGACAAGCCATGCCTAAATGCTGCATAGACCGCAGCCTCCTGCTGTGCAGACAGGCGCAGTCCCATTTCAACCTTGACCTGTTCCAGCACCGGCGCAATATGCTCTACTGGCATCTGGGCGACCAGACGCTGGGCGATCCGGCGCGCCGTTTCGTCCTCTTGGGCAAACACTCTGGGAAGATAGATATTATCCTTCACGGAAACGACTGCTCCATTCAGGATCATTTCCTGCATCATATCCCTGACTTCCTGCTGATGCAGGCGAAGCTCCGGTACAGGTATCTTCTCATTGAGCAGTTTCAGCGCTGATTTCTCCAGTTCTTCAGAACTGATGTACAGATGGCCTCGTTTACTCTTGCCCTCATCCAGCGCACAAAAGACAGCCCCTTTGATACGCATAGAGTCATGGAGATTGCCCCCGCTCTTTTGTACGATTGCATCTACCCGCCGAAATCCAAAGCCGGAGATCTGGCAAAGCTCAAATGGGCTCTTTTCCAAAATCTCTACGCTGGTCGGGCCGAAATATTGATATATTTTCAATGCCGTCTTGGGAGTAATCTTAAACGGTACCAGCAAGGTCATAATTCCTTGGAGCATACGGTTTTCTGCATAAGAAGCTTTGATGTCCTCCAATTTACTTTCCGTAATGCCCCGGATCTCCAACAGCCGCTCCGGCTGGTGTTCCAGAATATCCAGTGTGTCCACACCGAACCGCTCCACAATGTCTGCGGCAGTTTTGGGACCAATCCCTTTGATAAGCCCGGAGGCAAGGTAGCCCTCTACGCCGTTTTTTGTTCTGGGCACAATTTCACGCCACTGCTCCACCTGGAGCTGGACACCATACTTGCCCTTTGTCCATTCACCATCCAGTTCCAACTCTACCGCATCTGTCCGTGGAATCTCATACCCCACAGCTGTAAAGCGAATCAAATGGTCTTTGTACCGCCTGTTTGACCTGGCCTCGGCTGGCACGCTCTGATCTGCGGTTTTTACACTGACGATACAAAACTTATTGGCAGGATTATAAAAAATCGTCCCGTCGTAGGTACCAATACAATTCATCCTTTTTCACCTCACTAAGCGGCCTCCATAATCGAGGCTCTAACACTGAACCGTCTGGATTCGGATACTGTAACAAACTGCTCGTAAATATCCGGATGCTCCAGTTTCAACCGAAGCAGGTTATCCTTGTCGATGATGGACTTGCGAACAGGGGTATAGGTAACCGTATAGTTCACTCCCTCCTGCTCACAGACTGCAGTGCAGCTGGTACCCATTTCCGCAATCAACAGCGCCTTCAGACGCTGAATATCCTTGTCGATTTCTTTGGAGTACACCTCTGCATTTTTCTTTTCATCCAAAAGCCGCAAATACTGCATGAGTTTTGCAGTCATATCCAGGTCGAGTGCAACGGCCGGGGCATTTTTATCTGCCGGGCCAAAGTGTTTGCGTGCGCTCTCAATAATCAAGGCTCCACTTTCTGTATAAGGCGGCGGCACATGGCGCTGCACATGGTTTTCCCAGAAATACTGCTCCAAAAAGACCATCTCAGCCTCATACTCGAAATCACGCTTGACCTCCCGGATAATAACTTCCTCCTCGTTGTTACCATACAGGCAGCAAAAGAAACATCGGTCAAGATCCGTTACTGCCATATAATGACGCCCCTGAGATTCATAGTAGACTGGAACAGTCTCCTTCCCATTCATCCACCAGTTATCTCTGGCATTATAGTTTGTGGTCTTGATCTCAAGGATCGCTGTGGTGCCATCCGGCAGTTCCACAAAGTAGTCCACATCAGCCAGCATCCAAGGATACTGTGGGTGCTGGAACATCTTTTTGATTTGGTAGACCCGATATCCGGTTTTCCGCTCGAATATCTTTGCTACCAGAGGCTCCAGCAAATGCCCCATTTCCATGGCAACCCAGTTGCCCTCATCATCTTCCACTGACGCTATGTTCAGTTTGTCGTAGTACAGATCCCTGGCTGTCCGGAATGGAGAAGTGCCAAAGATCGCCGATACATCGCTGCCGCCGATTCCACGGCGCCGGTAATCCAGCCAGTCTTCTTCTGAAAGATCTGCCGTTTCTACCAGCACCAGCGGTTCATGCCGCTTTCGTTCAGCACTATTGCTGCCAGACATATCAAATCCCCCTTCGTGATCTTCGGGGCAAAATAACTGCCCTCGCCATTGGTGCAACATTTCGGGGCCGGAGCGAAGATACTGCCTGTCTCTTCATCTTCCAGTCCGTGGAGTGTGCCGGCTTGACCCGCCGACCATTCTGCTTTCTTTTCTGCTTCACATTCATGTACATGACCTGCCTTTCTCAGTTTTGATTTATCCTTAAAGCCCTTTCAGGCTTACAGGCAATAAAAAAGCGAGAATGACAGACGGCATAAAGCCTGGCGTCCATAGTTGCCTATGAACCGATGTCATTCTCGCAATGATGGGTAAATCCCGTAAAATAAAAAAGCCAGCAATATACCGGCCTGAAAAGGCGCAGTGATACTACTGACACAAGTACAAAATTAACAGCGTGTGCAATGCAGTCATTACTCCGCAACACAAGCCCTAAAGCCTGTGTACCCTGACGGGCAACGCACAAAAATCAATTACATTGCAATTCTAACACAATATATAGTGCTTGTCAATTCAAACATTCTATATATTGATTTTTGGATTTTCTTTAAATTTTCTTTCCTCTTTGCAGAAGTTCTTTCTTCCCCGCCTATTTATAGGATGTATCGGACCATTTGGTAATACCGGATGATCCCTACGCTCTTTTAGTACCTTGACAAATTCATAACCTCTATGGGGAGTTATACAGGAATTCTGGACAGTGTGCGATGACCACAGAAGCGCGCCCATAATCGAAGTGCTGCACAGCAGCAGCCTGAAATACACGGCAGAACCGTTCTGGCGTAGGAAATGGCCCCATTAGAGTTCTTTTGTTATTTCAATACCTCCTGACCTCAAGACCGTTTTCATTGTTTTTGTTGAAAACCTTCTTCTACAAATCGTAAGGGATCATTGTAATCGAAAAAAGGAGGACGATTATGGAGAAAAGAAAACCGAATGACCTACCGCCGGAGCAGTGCTTGGCTGTTGATACCGATACCCTTTGCAAACTGTTGTGCTGTGGAAGGCACACTGCAGTACAGATTGGGGATCTTGCCAATGCACGCATTACCATGAACACCCGTGTCCTATGGAGTGTCCAGCGTATCAAAGAATATCTTTATGATATTTCCGGCTAAATAACCATGCCAGTAAGGCGCACTACACTTTTATAATCAGGAGGTACCAGTAATGGCAAAAGTGAGAAAAGACAACAAAGGACGAAATCTTCGGCCCGGAGAAACACAACGGGCAGATGGCAGCTATATGTATGTCTACAAATTAGGCACTAAAAAGAAATATCTTTACGACTCCGATCTCGCAAGTCTTCGTGTCAAAGAAAAGCAGATCAACAAAGATAAGGATGATGGCATCCGTACTCAGGAAGCCATGAAGCTTACCCTGAATGATATGTTCAAGGTCTACATGAATAACAACATCAAACTGAAGCCCTCTACCAGAGCAAATTATCTTTACCTGTGGGACTTCTATGTGAAAGAAGAGCCTTTCGCTAACATGCCTCTGCCACAAATCCACAGAAGTGATATTCTCGCGTTTTATACCAAACTGCTGAAACACGGCTTTGCTATCAACTCACTGGAGAGCATCAACACCATTGTTCACCCTACGCTTGAAATGGCCGTGGACGACGATTACATCCGCAAAAATCCCAGCAAGGGCATTTACCGCAAGCTCAAGACGGATGGCAGCGCTCCAAAGCCTAAACGGCGGATCGCACTCACAAAAACGCAACAGCAGAATTTCCTGCGTTTTATTGCCAAGTCCCCTACATACAGCCATTGGCTCCCCATCATGACTGTACTCCTTGGAACAGGAATGCGTGTAGCAGAATGTACCGGCATTACCAAAAGCGATATTAACTTGAGCGAAAACACAATCTCGGTCAACCACAACTTAATCTACCGGGTCATTGACGGAAAAGCCGGATTTCACATTACCACTCCCAAAACTGAGAGCGGTACACGAATTATCCCTATCCTCTATCCAGAGGTGGCCGAGCAGCTTCGCCTCCAGATTGAAACCATCGACGCATTGTATCCAGACGATCAACTGGTGTTAGGAGGAGTTCACGGTTTTGTTTTCCGCAACCGAACCGGCTCATTCATGAGCGCCCACAATATCAATCGGGCGATTGAGAGAATCAGCGTAACTTACAACATGGAGGAAATGGATCAGGCTGAACTGGAAGACCGTGAACCGGATCTGCTCCCTCATTTTAGTGTTCACAACTTGCGGCACACCTTCTGTACCCGGCTCTGCGAAAGCACCAACGATGTTAAATTCATTCAGCAAGTCATGGGGCATGCCGATTTCTCTACTACAATGGACATCTACACCCATATCACACAAGAGAATATGCAGGAGAAGGCAAAAAACATTAGTGTGAACATGAAGCTGATGTAAAAAAGAAAGGCGAATCTGCATTTTATAAGCAGATCCGCCTTTCATATTGCTTCATCCGGTTTCGTAGGGTCTCGCGCAAAAGTTGTAGAAAAGTTGTAGTAACGCGATTTTTTGTAGTAAATGACCTCTTTAGTACAGCTTTGCTCCTGCCGGAATACTGTCATCCAGCATCAAAAGATTTAAGCCTTCCCGTCCGTCACACTCGTACACTGCGGAAATCAGCATACCCTCGGAATCAATACCCATCATCTTTCTCGGCGGCAGGTTTGTGATTGCCACACAGGTCTTACCAACCAGCTCTTCCGGCTCGTAATACTCGTGAATACCGCTTAAAATGGTGCGTTTCCGGTCTGTTCCGTCATTCAGTGTGAATTTCAGGAGCTTCTTGGACTTCGGCACTGCCTCACAGGCTTCGATCTTAACCACTCTGAAATCAGACTTGCTGAATGTCTCAAAGTCTACATCATCTGCAAACAACGGCTCGATTTTCACCTTGGAAAGATCAATCTGTACGCTTGGCGCGGACACGGTTGCATCCTCTGCAGAACCATTTACCGCTGCTTTTTCGGCTTTGTTTTCAGCCTTCTTTGGGTCCAGGGTCTTCATTGTCGGGAACAGGATGACGTCGCGGATGGAATCCGTGCCGCACAGCATCATGCTGCACCGGTCGATGCCGAAGCCCAGGCCGCCCGTGGGGGGCATGCCGTACTCCAGCGCCATGACGAAGTCCTCGTCCATCATGTCGGCCTCCTCATCGCCGTTGGCGCGCTTTTCCGCCTGTGCCTTGAAGCGCTCGTACTGGTCGATGGGGTCGTTCAGCTCGCTGAAGGCGTTGCCCATCTCGCAGCCGCAGATGAACATCTCGTACCGCTCGGTGAGGGCGGGCTGCTCGGGGCTGCGCTTGGCCAGCGGGCTGACCTCCACGGGGTACATGGTGATGAAGGTGGGCTGGATCAACGTCTCCTCCACCTTCTGGTCAAAGGTCTCATACAGGGCGTTGCCCCAGGTATGGGGCACGCCTTCCATGTCCACGCCCACGCTCTTGGCCAGCTCCACACCCTTGTCGGCGTCGCCGACACAGGCCATGAAGTCGGCGCCGGTGACGTTCTTCACGGCGTCCGCCATGGTCACGCGCTGCCAGCTGGGGGTCAGGTCGATCTCGTGGCCCAGCCACTGGACATGGTAGGTGCCCAGAATTTCCTTGGCGGCGCCGGAGAGGATGCCCTCCAGAATGTCCATCATGCCGTCCAGATTGGTGAATGCCTGATACAGCTCGCAGGTGGTGAACTCCGGATTGTGCTTTGTGTCCATGCCCTCGTTGCGGAAGATGCGGCCCACCTCGTAGACGCGCTCCATGCCGCCCACGATCAGGCGCTTCAGGTGCAGCTCCGTGGCGATGCGCATGTACATGTCGATGTCCTGGGCGTTGTGGTGCGTGATGAAGGGACGGGCGTTGGCGCCGCCGGCGATGGGGCTCAGCACCGGCGTCTCCACCTCCATGAAGCCCAGACCATCCAGATAGCGGCGCAGATAGGCCACGAACTTGCTGCGGATCTCGAAGTTACGCTTGCTCTCGGGGTTCATGATAAGGTCCACGTACCGCTGACGGTAGCGGATCTCCTTGTCGGTAAGGCCGTGGAACTTCTCGGGCAGGGGGCGCAGAGACTTGCTCAGCAGCGTGATCTCCCTGGCGCGGACGGACATCTCGCCCCGCTGGGTGCGGAACACCTCGCCCTTGACGCCCACAATATCGCCGATGTCGTATTTCTTGAAGCGGTTATAGTTGTCCTCATCCATCTCGTCCTTGCGGGCGTAGATCTGGATGCGGCCGGTCTTATCCTGCAGATCGCAGAAGGATACCTTGCCCATGCCGCGCTTGCTCATGAGGCGGCCGGCCACGGATACCTCGGCGCCCTCCATGGCGTCGAAGTTGTCTTTGATGTCCTGGGTGTGGTGCGTCACGTCGAATTTTGTGATCTGGAAGGGGTCGCGGCCCTCATCCTGCAGGGCCTTGAGCTTCTCACGGCGGATGCGCAGCAGTTCACCCAGGTCCTGCTGCTGTGTCTCGTTGCGGTTGGTTTCGTCTGCCATCTTGCAGCCCTCCTTTGTATATTGCCAATGCGGACGCACTGTGCGCCCTGCGTTCAGCGTTCGATCTTGTCGATGCGGTAGCGGATCACGCCGCGGGGTGCCTCTACCGCTACCTCCTCGCCGGCCTTGTGGCCCATCAGGGCCTTGCCGAAGGGGGAGTCCTCGCTGACGGCGCGGGACATGACGTCCGCCTCCTGGGAGCCCACGATGCGGTACACCGGCAGCTGCTTGCCGCCGGCCAGCTCCGTCACGGTAACGACACTGCCGATGGTGATCTTGTCGGACTCCTCCGTCTCATCCACGATCACCGCGTGCAGCAGAATGTCCTCCAGCTCCGCGATGCGGGAATACAGCTTGCCCTGCTCGTTTTTCGCCTCGTCATACTCGCTGTTCTCGCTGAGGTCGCCGAAGCCGCGGGCCTCCTTGATGAGCTCCGCCACCTCATCGGCGCGGGTGGTCTTGCTGTAATCCAGCTCCTGCTTCAGCTCGTCGTAGCGGGCCTGACTCATTTTGAATTCTTTTGCCATGCTGCACATTCCTTTCTATTGGTAAGATGCCCCTTTACAGACAAAATACGCACAATATATCACGTTGCATTATAGTAAGTTTCCCCCCGCCTGTCAAGCGCGGGAAGTCACCGAAACCACATGAATTTCTGATGGCTCCCATTGCTCCGCTGCGGTCAGTGCCGCCAGCAGCTGCTCCGTCACCGGCCACGGTCCCAGCCCCGGCGCCGCGTAAGTCACCTGCTGGCGCGCAGCGCAGTCCGGTCCCAGATACACTGCCGCGTCCTGCTTCTCCGGTGCGGGGCCCAGATGCACCGTCACCGCCGGCGTATGGCCGCAGCACCCTGCCGCCAGACCGTACTGCGCCAGCAGCCATCGCTCCAGTCCCGTCTGGCCGGAGGGCTCCAGCGCCACGTACCGCGCCCGCCGGGCCAGCACCTGCGCGGCGCGCCGGGCCGCCGCGCCGTCCTCCCCTGTGTGCAATCGCACCGCCTGGCCCCGCAAACCCCGGGGACATACGCAGTCCAGCAGCTCCCCCAGCTTGCAAAGCCGCAGGGCCTGCACCGGCGGCGGCCGGATGCCGTATTTTGCTGCCGCGGCCTGCCACGCATCGTCCTCGAATACCGCCGTTTTCACGCCGCACCGCGCCATCCGCCGCAGCAGGCGGCGGACGCCCCGGCGCCGCAGCCGGCCCTGCCCCGCCGTCAGCACCCAGAACGGCACGCCGCCGATGGTCTCCCGCGTCAGCGCCGTGCGCCGTCCCTGCCGGATATAGCCGTACATATCCCGCCTCCACGCAAAAAAACTCTGCATCATGGTATGATGCAGAGTTTTTGCATATGTCTTTCTTACCAGCGGGCGATGTACCCGGGCAGGTAGTCCAGCGGGTTCTGGTTGACGCCGTTGATCATCACCTCGTAGTGCAGATGGGGGCCGGTGGAGTTGCCGGTGGAGCCGGTGATGCCCACCGTATCGCCCTGCGTCACCATGTCGCCCACGCTGACGGACACGGAGCTGAGGTGGGCGTACAGCGTGGTGTAGCCGCCGCCGTGGTCCAGCACTACGTAGTTGCCATAGCCGCTGCCGCCGTAGGAGCCGTACACCACGGTCTTGGCGATGATGACCTTGCCGCTCTTGGTGGCCAGAGCCGCGCTGGTGGTGCCCACGCCGCCGATGTCCACGCCGCGGTGGTTGGTGCTGCCGATGCCGCCGGGGGACACACGTCCGCCCATGGGGGACGTAATGATCTTACTGGTGGTAACGGGCCAGATGAAGCCGCCGGGGCTGGGGGTCACGTCCGACGTCTCCAGCAGCTTTTTGATCTGGGCCTCGATCTCCTGGGCCTCCTTCTCCTCGGCGGCGGCCAGCTCCTCGTAGCCCTTCTGGGTGGCGGCGTACTCGGCGATCAGCGCCGCGGCCTCGTCCACCTTCTTCTGCAGCTCATCCTGCTGCTGGGCCAGCAGCTGCTCCTGCTCCTCCATGGCGGCCTTCTCCGTCTTGATGTTCTCACGGGTCTGGCGGATGGCTTCCATCAGGCTGCGGTCGTACTCCGCCACCTCGTTGACAAATTCCAGCCGGCTCAGCAGGTCGGAGATGCTGGTGGCCTTGAACAGTACCGACCAGTAGGACAGGCTGCCCCGCTCCTCCTCGCTGCGCACCTGCTGGCAGAAGAGGGCGTACTGCTCCTCCTCCATCTCCTGATAGACCTGGATCTGCTCCGCGTACAGGTCGATCTGAGCCTTGGTGTCATCGATCTCCTCCATCAGCAGTTGATTCCGCTGGTCCAGGAGGGTCTTGGTGCCCATGACGTCCTCTTTCTTGGACTTGGCGTCGGCGATCTGCTTCTGGAGCTCGGCGATACGATCCTTCTTCTCCTGCTTCTTCCGCTCCAGCTCGTCCATCTCGGCCTGACGCTGGGCCGCTTCCTCCGCCTTCTTCTGCTCCTCGGCGGCCTGATCCTCCTCGCTCTTGGTGGCATAAGCCCGCTGCACGGTACCCACCGCCGTCAGCGACAGCACCAGCAGCAGGGCCAGCGCGCCGCATAGAAGGCGTTTTCCTTTTTTCATAGCTCTCCCTCCGTTCATCAGACCCGCAGGAACCGCCGGATGGCTGTCAGGCTGCCGCCCACGCCCACCAGGATGCCCGCGCCCAGGAATACCAGCGCCACCGGCTGCCATATCTGCTCAAAGGGGATCACCGTCAGGATCTGCAGGCTGTCGGAGGTGCCGATGCCCCGGGCCACGGCGGTATACAGCAGCCACTGAAGGCCGAAGGCGATGACGGCGCTGAACAGGCCCAGCAGCAGCCCCTCGAACACGAAGGGCCAGCGGATGAACCCGTTGGTGGCGCCAACCATCTTCATGATGGCGATCTCGTCACGCCGGTCGAATGTGGTCAGTTTAATGGTGTTGGAGATGATGAACACCGACACCAGCAGCAGAATGGCGATGAGGGCGATGCTGATGATGCTCGCCACGTTGCGGGCCGTGGTGAAGCCCTCGGCCACCGCCTGATCGGCGCGGGCCTTGGCGATGCCCGTCACCTGCTCCACCGCCGTCTTGGTCTCCATGATGCGATCCGGGTCGGTGACATGGATAACATATCGGTGGCGGAACACATCTGCCGGCAGGTCGCCGTACAGCTCGTCGCCGTCGTACTTCTCGATATAGTTCTCCTTGGCCTCATCCCGCGACATGAACGTGCAGTCCGCCACGTTGTCCACCTTTTCCAGCTGGGCTTGCAGGTCCCGGGCCTGTGTCTCCGTCAGGGAGTCGTCCACGAAGGCCACCACCGCGTTCTCCTGCTGGAGATCCGATAGATTCTCGTTGGCGTTGTAGGCCACCAGTGTAAAGGTACCCATAATGAGGAGACAGGCCACACTGATGCCGATGGCGGCAAAGGACATGAACCCGTGGGAGAACATGTTCCCCGCGCCCTCCTTGATGAAAAATCGAAAATTATATTTCATGCCTTACACCTCATAGCTTCCCATACCATCGCCGATAACGCGGCCCTCATGGAGCAGGATGATCCGCTTGTTGAAGCGGTTCACCAGCCCTCGCTCGTGGGTCACCACGATGACGGTGGTACCCAGCGCGTTGATGCGCTCCAGCAGGGTCATGATCTCCAGTGAGCGGGCGGGATCCAGATTGCCGGTGGGCTCGTCGGCCACAATGGTGCTGGGGTTGTTCACCAGCGCCCGGGCGATGGCCACGCGCTGCTGCTCGCCGCCGGACAGCTCGTCGGGATAGCGGTTCTCCTTGTCCGCCAGACCTACCAGCTCCAGCACGTAGGGAATGCGCTCCCGCAGGGCTTTGGGCGATGCGCCCACGGCCCGCATGGCCAGCGCCAGATTGTCGTACACCGTCTTGTTGGCGATGAGGCGGAAATCCTGGAAGATCACGCCGATAGTCCGGCGCATGTAGGGGATCTGCCGCTCGGAGATGCGGCTCATGGAAAAGCCGTTGACCATCACGCGGCCCGAGGTGGGCACCACCTCACCGGTCAGCAGCTTGATGATGGTGGACTTGCCGGAGCCGGAGGGCCCCACGAGGAACGCGAACTCCCCATCGTCCACGGTGAAGGACACGCCGTTCAGGGCATGTGTCCCGTTGTCATATATTTTTTCAGCGTCTATCAAACGGATCATAACTCTGCTCCTGTTCGTCAAAATGCAACATCTTGTGGCTTGTTTCGAGCTTCTTTCATTATATATAAATGGTTACAAAATGGCAACAGGAAAGATATGAATATTTCCTTAAATTCCCCCACCGCTTTTTCGACGCGTTTCCCTGTCCGTGGGTTCCCGCAGGGGGATATTTCCGGTGAAAAAACAGCACCTGCGGGGCCCGCAGGTGCTGTTTTTTATGTAAACTTATTGGTGTTACGCGTCAATGCCGCGGCTGGTCAGGTACTTCTTGACCATCAGCGCCACCTTGAAGGTGATGGCATCGTCGAATTCCCGCAGATCCAGCCCCGTCAGCTTCTTGATCTTCTCCAGACGGTACACCAGGGTGTTGCGGTGGACGAACAGCTTCCGCGCCGTCTCAGACACGTTCAGGTTGTTCTCGAAGAACTTGTAAATGGTGAACAGCGTCTCCTGATCCAGCGCGTCGATGGGGTTCTTCTTGAACACCTCCTGCAGGAACATCTCGCACAGGGTGGTGGGCAGCTGGTAGATCAGGCGGCCGATGCCCAGATTCTCGTAGTTGATGACGTAGCGTTCGGTGTCGAACACCTTGCCCACCTCGATGGCGATCTGGGCTTCCTTATAGCTCTTGGCCAGGTCCCGCAGGTGCAGAGCCAGCGTGCCGATGCCCACAAAGACGCAGCTCTCGCCGTCGATGCGCAGAGCCTCCTCAATGCGCTGGGCCACGGCCTCCAGATCCTTGGCGGTGGCGTTCTCGTCCATCTGGTGGATCAGGGCCACATCCTGCTCGCCCACACTGATGACAAAATCGTTCTGCCGGTCCGGGTACAGGCCCTGGATCACGTCCACAGGCACCGTCTCCAATCGCTCGTCCACCGGTCGGACCACGAAGACGCCACGGGCCGTCTCCGCCGCCACGTGCAGCTCCTTGGCCCGCATGTAAATATCACTGATCAGAATATTGTCGGAGATGATGTTCTTGATGAAGGAACCCTTGTCGTGCTTCTCCTCATAATAGCTCTTGGCCGCGTTCAGGGACACCGCCGCCATGGAACATACCGTCCGGCTCATGCTGTCGTCGCCGCTGGCAAACACCGCGTAGTCAAAGTGACTGCTCCAGCTGGGCAGTGCCTTGAACGTCCGGCCCTCCAGCGTGATGCAGGCGCCCTCGGCGGCGGCGATGGGCTCCACGTATTTGGTCCACTTTTTGCCGATGCCCGTCAGTTCGCTGCATGCAATAACGGTACCCTCCGCGTCAAGGACGCCGATGGTGCGGTCCGTCGTCTCCTTGAACTGCAATACAACATTCTGAAAAATTCTTCCCGACATAACGACTCCTCCTGCGAGCCTCGCGTAGGTATTTTGTGCAATCTGTCAAGCCGATGCCCCTATTATATCGTCATAGTGACGATTTTGCAAGTGTTTTTTTCTCTTTTTAACAAAATATCTATCGATATTTTTACAGTTCTGTCTAAAAAATCACAATCCGGCGGTACACCGCAGCGATGCCGTCTCCTCCGCCGTCAGTTCTCTCCAACCTCCGATGGGCAGCTCCGCATCCAGCGTCAGCGGCCCCATAGACAGCCGCTTCAGGTACAGCACCGGTGCGCCCCTGGCCGCCAGCATCCGCTTCACCTGGTGGAACTTGCCCTCCCGCAGGGTCACAATGCACGTCCCCTCCGCCAGCGGCTCCAGTCCCGCCGGCAGGCACATCAGTCCATCGCCCAGGGTCATCCCCGCGGCAAAGGCGTCCACATCCGCCTGATCCAGCGGGCCATCCACGCGGGCGAAATAGCGTTTGTCCACGTGGTATTTGGGGCTCAGCAGCCGGTGGGCCAGCTCTCCATCGTCCGTCAGGAGCAGCAGGCCCTCCGTGTCCTTGTCCAGCCGCCCTACCGGCGACAGTCCCCGTTTCCGCAGTTCCGGCGGAAGCAGATCCAGCACCGTCCGCTGCCGGCTGTCCTCGGTGGCGGTCAGCACGCCGGCAGGCTTGTGCAGCATCACGTAGGTATATTTTTGCAGCCGCACCGGCTCGCCGCCTACGGTAATGACCGCTGTCTCCGGCTCTACCTTCTCCTCGGCGGAGGTCGCGGCAGCGCCGTTGACCCGCACCTGCCCCTGCCGCACCAGCTGCTTGACCTCCCGCCGCGACCAGCGGCCCGTAGCCGCCAGCACCTTGTCCAAACGTTCCATGCCGCCCTCCTGTGGTCATTTTTCCGATTATATCATATCCCTGCCCAACCGCCAATATAAATTAGCGAGAGGTGATGAGCTTGTACGTCATTCATATGCGCTTTACACGCCGAAAAATTCTGCTGGCCGCGGCGGCGCTGGTACTTGTCACCGGCATGGCCCTGCTGCTGGCCGGCTGCTTCCGCAGCGCCGCGCCCTGTGAAGCGGTGACGCTTGCCACCAACGAGCAGCGGGTAGCCTATCTGGAAAGTCTGGGCTGGCAGGTGCTGCCGGAGCCGGTGGCCACCATGGACCTCCAGCTGCCGGAGGACCTGAAGGCGCAATGGGGCGACTACCTGAAGCTCCAGACACAGCAGGGCATGCCCATGGCTGACTGTGCCGGGCAGGTAGTGCGCCGCTTCACCTACACTGTTACCAACTACCCTGATGTACCGGACGGGGTGCAGGTGAATCTGTTCACCTGTGGAGACCGGCTGGTGGGCGGCGACATCATCGCCACCGGTGAAAACGGCTTCCAGACCGGGCTGACCTTCCCTGAGAAGTAGGTACTTCCCAGCGGACGCGGGGCGGCACGGCGCAAATGTGGGCGGGGGGTACACAACGCGGATACGATGCGCGAAATGCAGATGCAGCGGCCGGCGCAAGCCTCCCCGTCCAAAGCGGGCCTCCTGCGTCCCAGATGCGAAAAGAGAGACACGCTTGCGCGTGTCTCTCTTCTTTAGATCATCTGATCCGTGACCTTCGGCGGGAAATTACTCCTCGATGGCGATGACGACGCCGGAACCGACGGTACGGCCACCCTCACGGATAGCGAAACGCAGACCGTTCTCGATAGCGATGGGGGTGATCAGCTCAACCTTCATGTCGACGTTATCGCCGGGCATGCACATCTCAACGCCCTCGGGCAGAGTGATGACGCCGGTCACGTCGGTGGTACGGAAGTAGAACTGGGGACGATAGTTGTTGAAGAAGGGGGTATGACGGCCACCCTCGTCCTTGGTCAGAACGTACACCTGACCGGTGAACTTGGTGTGGGGATGGATGGAACCGGGCTTAGACAGAACCTGGCCGCGCTCGATCTCGGTCTTCGCAACACCACGCAGCAGGGCGCCGATGTTGTCGCCGGCCTCAGCGTAGTCCAGCAGCTTGTGGAACATCTCGATACCGGTAACGGTGGTCTCACGCTTCTCATCGGACAGACCGACGATCTCGACCTTCTCGTTCAGGTTCAGAATGCCACGCTCCACACGGCCGGTAGCAACGGTACCACGGCCGGAGATGGTGAACACGTCCTCAACGGGCATCAGGAAGGGCATATCCTCCTTGCGGTCGGGGGTGGGGATCCAAGTGTCAACAGCGTCCATCAGCTCCTTGATGCACTGATACTCGGGAGCGTTGGGATCGGTGGACTCGGAAACCAGAGCGTTCAGAGCGGAACCACGGATGATGGGGGTCTCGTCGCCGGGGAAGCCGTAGAAGTCCAGCAGCTCGCGGACTTCCATCTCCACCAGCTCCAGCAGCTCC